>Ga0126312_10001156_pt1 | contig 17015 bp, 11 predicted proteins | sample Plot104A_FD_92537 | JGI IMG/M metagenome (GOLD analysis project Ga0126312, IMG submission 92537) | Serpentine soil microbial communities from UC McLaughlin Reserve, CA, USA - Plot104A | ecosystem: Environmental > Terrestrial > Soil > Grasslands | place: USA: UC McLaughlin Reserve, Lake County... | reverse complement strand
GGCACCGTCGACGCCGAGTACACGCGCGATCCGCTCCTGACGGCATACCCGGGAGAGGTGCGCGACCATCCCAAGGCGCGGGACAACTTCTACTGGCGCAAGGGATTGCACAACGTCCGAGACGACCCCTTCCGCTGGCTGAAGTTCGACGCCGAGCGGCTCCTGATCCAGCACCGGGGCGAGCAGGGGACGCTGGGCTGGACCGGCGGCTGGACGTCCGGTGCCACTGCTGTCAACGCCGCTCGGGCGTTCCTGCTGGTCACGGTGCTGCTTACCCTCCTAGGCCTCGGGTTCGTCGTCTGGCAGAGGCTCGCGCTCGGGCCCTGGCTGCCGGTCGTTGCGACCGTCGTCTTCGGGACGCTCCTCAAGATCCTGTTCATCGTCAACGGCCGCGACCGTCTGCCGCTCATGGAGCTCTACTTCGTGCTCGCGGCATTCGCCGTCCAGTGCGTGTGGAAGCGGCGAATCGCGGCCGTGGGCCGCTAGCTCGATCGCTCGGCGGGCTACGCCGGCGATCAGCGAAGGCCGGGCTCCGCGCGTTCCGCGATCAGCCGCGCGATCGCGAGCGCGGACGTCGCGGCCGGAGATGGCGCGTTCCGCACGTGAAGCGCGCGTTCGGTCTCCGAGAAGACGAAATCGTCGACGAGCTTCCCGTCACGCCCCAGCGCCTGACCGCGCACCCCGGCAAAGCCTCGCTCGAAGTCGTCCGGCCGCAGCTCCGGGACGTAGGTCGCCGCGGCGCGGACCATGGCGCGGATGCTCAGGGCCTGGCGGATCTCGGTCACTCCCGTGCGCCACCAGCGCCTGAACAGCCGCCAGCTTCCCGGCCAGGCGAGGGTGGCGGCGAGGTCGCGCGGACGTACGCGGCTGGGCCTATAAGCGTCACGCCCCAACGCGAGCACCGCCGTGGGGCCGAGCGACACCTGGCCATCGACATGGCGCGTGAGGTGCGTGCCGAGGAACGGCAGGCCAGCATCGGGCACCGGATAGATCAGCGAGCGCACCAGCTCGCGCCGTTCCGGTCTGAGCAGCATGTACGCGCCGCGGAAGGGCACGATCCGAGGGTCGGGATCGGCGCCGGCCTGGATCGCCAGCAGGTCCGCCCAGGCGCCGGCGCAGAAGACCGCGAATCGGGCGCTGGTCTCGCCCTTGGAGTGCCGGAGGGACAATGATGCCGGACGCGCCCTCGTGGCGCGGACGCCGCAGCCCGTGTAGACGCGGACGTCGTGTTCACGAAGGTCGTCGGCCAGCGCCCGCGCGACCGCGGCGAAGTCGACCACCCCGGTCGCGGGCGAGTGAAGGGCGGCTACGCCCCGGCAGTGCGGCTCGATCTCCGCGAGCTCCTCCGTCCCGAGCCGGCGAAGCGCCGGAACGCGGTTGGCACGCCCGCGCCGTTCGAGCTCCTCCAGCGCTGGCAGCTCCGACTCGTCGCGGGCTACGATCAGCTTGCCATCGCGCCTGACTGACACTTCGTGGTCGTCGCAGAAGCGGTAGAGCGCGCTCGCCCCCTCGACGCACAGCCTCGCCTTCATCGAGCCGGGGGCGTAGTAGATCCCGGCGTGGATGACGCCGCTGTTGTGGCTCGTCTGATGGGCCGCGATTCTGCCCTCGCGCTCGAGGACGGCGAGCCGCAGTTTGGGGTGGCGCCGGCGCAGCTCGCGAGCCACAGCCAGGCCTACGATCCCCGCGCCGACTATCGCGACATCGACGTCGGCTGGCGGCGCCCTCACCCCGCCTGTTTCTGGGGGGCGCCGCGGGCAAGCAGCTCGAGGTCCGAGTCGACCATCAGGCGGACGAGATCCTCGAAGCTGGTCCGGGGCTCCCAGCCGAGCTTCGACCTGGCCTTGGAGAAGTCGCCGACGAGGTGCTCGACCTCGGCCGGACGAAGGAAGCGCGGGTCGGTGCGGACGTGGGTGTCGGGGTCGAGCCCGACATGAGCGAAGGCGATGTTGACGAGCTCGCGGACGCTGTGGGCCTCGCCCGTGGCGACCACGTAGTCGTCGGGCTCGTCCTGCTGGAGCATCAACCACATTGCCTCGACGTAGTCCTTGGCATATCCCCAGTCACGCTCGGCCTCGAGGTTTCCGAGCGCCAGCTCCCCGGCGACGCCGAGCCTGATGGCGGCGGCGCCGTGGGTGACCTTGCGCGTAACGAACTCGAGCCCCCGACGCTCGCTCTCGTGGTTGAAAAGTATCCCTGAGCAGGCAAAAAGGTCATAGGACTCGCGGTAGTTGACCGTGATGAAATGGCCGTAGCACTTCGCGACCCCGTACGGTGAACGCGGATAGAACGGCGTGGCCTCGTTCTGCGGGACTTGCCGCACCTTCCCGAACATCTCCGAGGAGGACGCCTGGTAGAAGCGCGCCTCGGGCGTGACCTCGCGCATCGCCTCGAGCATCCGGGTCACACCGGCGCCGGTGAACTCCGCGGTCAACACCGGCTGCGTCCACGATGCCGCCACGAACGACATCGCCGCCAGGTTGTAGATCTCGTCCGGTTCGCTAGCGCGAAGCACGTCGACGAGTGAGCCTTGGTCGAGCAAGTCGCCTGTGTGCAGGGTCAGCTCGTCCCGGACATGCTCGAGCCGCTGGAAGGTCTCGGTCGATGAGCGACGGACCATCCCGTGCACGTCGTATCCCTTCTCCAAGAGGAGGTCGGCCAGGTAGCTGCCGTCCTGGCCGGTGATGCCGGTGATCAGCGCGCGGCGTGAGGGGCTCACGCCCGAGAACCTAGCGGCCCGGCACCTAGACTGCCGGCGCCGTGTCGCTCTCGGTCTACTGCATGACGAACCAGCCACCAGCCGGGGTCGCCGCGATGCTGGCGCTGCTTCGTCCGTCGGCCGAGGAGATCGTGGTCGCGGCGGACTCGACCCTTGACCCTGTGACCCTGGGCCCACTCGCCGACGCTGCCGACCGGCTCGTCCGGTACGAGTTCGCGCCACCGCCGGACCGCGCCAATGCCTGGCTCGTGGCGGAGTGCAACAGCCGCTGGGTCCTGCGGATCGACGGCGACGAGGTGCCCTCGCCGGCGCTTGTCGACTCGCTACCGGAGCTCGTGGAGACCGAGGAGCTCACTCACTACTGGGTGCCGCGACGCTGGCTGTGGCCAAGCGCCGACCGCTACCTGGCTCGTTGGCCGTGGCGCACGGACTACCAGCCGCGCCTCTTTCGCAACGACCCGGCGCTGATCCGCACGCCCGGCCGCATGCACACCCAGACGCTCGTGCACGGACCGTCCCGCCATCTCGAGGAGCCGCTATACCACCTGGACTGCCTGGTCAACGGCGAGGAGCAGCGGGTCCGCAAGGCGCGTGCCTACGAGCGCGTGCGTCCGGGGATGCGGCAAGCCGGGATGTCGATGAACACCGCCCTCTACCTCCCGGAGCGGCACACCGACCCCGCCACCGAGCCGGTCCCAGACGGCGACCGCGACGCCATACGCGGCGTGCTGGCCGCCGTCCCGCCGCCGGCGGCAGCCCCAGAACCGGCGCCGCGCCTGGCGACTCGCGCCGAGATCGACAGGCACTGGGAAGACCGCCGCGTGCCGGCCTCCGCCGGCAGCGCGCGCATCGAGCTGCTCGACCACGACCCCGCGCTGGTGGCGGGGGAGCACCGCGGCTTGGATGTGCGCGTCGACAACCTCGGCGACGAGACGTGGCCATGGGGGACGGATCGCCGGCCGGAGATCCGGCTCTCGTACCACTGGCGCCGACCCGACGGATCGCCGGTTCCCGAGGAGGGGTTCCGGACGCCGTTCCCGGCGCCGGTTCGTCCAGGCGGCTCCGTGCGGCTATGGGCCGGCGTCACTGCCCCGCAGCAGCCCGGGCGCTACGTGCTCGAGCTCGACTTGGTCAACGAGGGCGTGCGCTGGTTCGGCTGTGTGTCGCGAGTCGAGCTGCAGGTGACCCCGCGGCGGCAAGTGGCGATCATCGGCGGCTACAACCCCTACCGGCACGTAGGCGACGACGCGATCCTCGCCGCGCACCTGCGCGAGCTGGCGGAGCATGCACCGGATCTCGAGCCGCTCGTCTGCGGACCCTGGCCGGATCAGCTGGGGGCGCGCATCGGGTACCCCACGGCCCAGAGCGCTCACCTCTACCTGCTCCGTGGCTTGCAGGGCGGCGATCCGAGGCGGATCACCTATCCGGTTCTCCTGGCGCGGACCGTGACCCTGGTGCGCGCTGCCCGGGCGATCGGCGCCGGGAACGAGCCCACCCGCCTGGCCCCGGCCGGCGTGGATCTGCTGCGTGAGCTCCAAGTCTCAGATGCGCTCCTATGCCTCGGTGCCGGCGCCCTGACGAGCAACTATCGGTTGGAGTTGTGGGCGCAGGCGGCCACGATTCTCGCGGCCTCCGCGCTCGGCGTCCCCGTCGCCGTCTCCGGCGTCACAGTGGGGCCGTTCAACGACCCCGCGGACCGCGCCGTCGTCGCGCTCGCGCTGCGGCGGGCGGATCTCATAACCGTCCGCGACCGCACACTCTCGCCGCGTCAGCTGTCAAGGCTCGGCGTGCCGAGGCGTCGCGTGCGCAGCGCCTGGGACCCGGCCTCGGCACTCGAGCCGGCGCCGGCCGCCGAGGTCGACGAAGCGCTCGCCCGCGCTGGGATCCCGGGCGATGCTCCCTTCGCCGCGGTGAGCCTGCATCCGGGACCAGCGTTTCCCGGCTGCCTGGAGGCGCTCGCGGCCGCGGTCGACGTGCTCGGGGAGCGCCACGGCTTGGGCAGCGTCTTCGTGCCGATGTCCCTCCACCCTGACGAGAACGACAACTGGCCTGCGGACGAGCTCCGCGGGCGGCTGCGCGACCCGGATCGACTTCGCGTACTGGAGCCGCTCCCCGCCGACGACGTCCTGCTGGGGCTCGTGGGCAGGGCCAGGCTCGCCGTCGGCACCCGCTACCACCTCGCGGTGTTCGCCGCCACCGGCGGCGTCCCGGCAGTCGGGATCTACGGCGATGGCTACACCGAGCGCAAGCTCCGCGGTCTCGCGGAGCTCGCGCGCGGACGGCTGACCCTGGTTCCGCACGACGGCCCGCCCGACGAGTTGGTGGCGGCGGCCGAGCGCCTACTGGATCTTCCCGCGGGCGCGCCCCGGCGGGAGGGGCCGCTACCGGCCGTGGAGTGGCTTTGCTCCGGGGCCTACCGCTCGGCCACGAGCGCGTAGGTGCGCTCCTGGAAGCGGTCGGCCTCGACGTTGCCGACGCCGCCGGGATGAAAGACGAAGGCGGACGGGAAGCCGGCCTCCAGTGCAAGCGCGAGCGCGGCCTCGGGGAACAGCGGGCGGCGGCTGCTGGGATCGGCCCAGAAGACCTTCAGTCCGGCGAGTGAATGCGGGTTCGCGGTCTCGAGTATGAGGGCACCGCCCGGTTGCAGAGCGCGGTGCCCCAGCGCGAACAGCCGCTCGAGCTCGTCGTCCGACAGCCGGCCCGCCAGGTGGACGCCGACCGCGGCGCCGAGCCTGCCTTCGGGTAGGTCGGCGAGCGCGTCGAGCGGGTCGCCGTCGACGCCCTCGCCGCCCCGGCCGCCTTCGCGCAGCAGCGTCAAGAGCTCGCCGCGGCCGGGGTTCAGGTCGAGCACCGGCTCGTGCGCTCCTATCACCGCGAGCAGTGGGATCAGGCGGTCCCGCTCGGCCGCCGCCGGACCGTGGATGGCGTCGGCAAGCGTCCCGGGCGCGCTGTCAGTGTCGGCCGCGGTATAGCCCGCGACCACTCCGCCCACCGGGTGCTCCCGCATCGGGAAGCCCGGCCCGGGCGTCGCCCTCATCTCGGCCAGGAGGCGCTCGAGCTGCGTCGCGGTGTGCGCAAGCGACTGCACGCCGCCGTCCAGGGTGTGGATCGCCGAGAGGATCTCGTTGTCGATCATCTGCTGATGGGCCGCGTAGGGCTTCAGCATCCGCAGCACGGCCTGGCGGATTCCCTCCCGTGCGCGGGCGAAGCGGTGGGGGTTGGCCGGCCCGGGACCCTCGCGGATTCGCTTCGCCACACGTGAGGTGTCGGCGATCCGCTGGCGGCCCGCGAGGCCGGCGCTCGACCCCGACGCCGCGAAGGCCTGGACGCGGGTGAGGCGGCGTGCCAGCTCGGTTCCGGCGGCCACGAGGGATCGCCGGGCGCGCAGGTCGGCCTGTCCGCGCCGGGCGCGCTCGCGGGCTTCGTCGGGACGCTCGAACACCTCGCGCATCAGCCGGGCGGCGTGGTCGAGGTCGGGGTCCGCCCACTCGCCGTCGGGCGGGTAGGGATCCAGGCCGGGGCCGATCGGGATCAGCCGGTGGTCCACGAGGTAAGCGCTGTCCGGCCGCGTGAAGTCGAGGTTGCCGCCGTAGCCCGTGGCCACCACCGGCTTCCCGAGCCAGATCGCCTCCGCGATCGTGATGCCGAATCCCTCCGCTCGGTGCAGCGAGACGTAGCAGTCGCAGCTGGCGATCAGGGCGTCCTTGCGCTCGCGAGGCCAGGTGCCGTCCACGACGTGTACGTCGGGGTGCGTAGCCCCGGCCTCGACCAGCTGGCGGTGTTCCTCGGGGTGCTGCTCGCCGTTGAGCGTCTTGATCACCAGCGCCGCCCCTGAACCCGGGGCGAAGGCGCGGCCGAAGGCCTCGATCAGGCCCAGCGGGTTCTTCCGCTCCGTGACCGAGTTGTGGTCGAAGCAGAACAGGAAGAGGAAGCCCTCGGGCACGCCGAGCTCGCCGCGGGACAGCGGCTCGAAGGGCGGGACCCGGATCGGAAGCGGCGCGGTGAGCACCGGCACGGGCGAGACGGGCCGGAGCGCCCGGGCCACGTGCTCTGACAGCACCCAGACCTCGTCGAGGTGGTCGAAGGCGCCGGCGAACTCCTCCGGGAACGGGGTCACCTCCCATGCCCAGAGTCCGATCGTGTACCGACCCATGAAGAAGCCCGGTCCCACGTCGCGGGCGAAGTAGGGCAGCACGTCGGCGTTCACCGAGATCAGGTTCACCGGGTGGATCGGGCTCTCCACGCCGCGCGAGGGGAACCGCTCGCCCTCGGGAGCCTGGTGCGCGCGCAGGCCAATCGGCGCGACCGGCACGCCCACCGCCCCGAGTGCCGCGGCGATCAGCCGCGCGTGCTCGCCGACGCCGAGCACGGCCTCGAAGTAGCCGGCCATGTTGACGCCGGTCGACAGCGGATAGGCCTCGCTCGCGCCCCTCTGGGCGTTGCTCGGGAGGAGGGGATCCGGGAGCACCCCGCGCCCGTACACGTCCGCCCAGGCGACGAGCCGCGCTCCGTCGATCCCGTCGAGGTCGGCGAAGTCCTCGTGCAGGTCGTCGCGCGTTTCCCAGTACATGTGCAGATAGCGGGTCACGCCGGCGCGCGCGCCCTTTTCCGCCGGACCGTTCAGCCACGCGAGCAGCTCCCGCTCGCCCTCCGGGCTGAAGACGGACTTATCCATGGCTCCGGCCAGGACCGCCTTGCGGAAGGCCTGCCGGATCCCGGCGTCCATCTCGATGCCCCCGGGCAGCGCACCCCAGGTGTACGGCCACTGCTTGACCCCGTGGTAGCCCTCGGCCTCGAGGCGATCGGCGTACCTGTCGGTGAGCCGTCGCAGCAGCGTTCCCTCCAGCGCTGTCACGCGGTTCTGATGCTTCGACACCCTGGTGCGGTCGTCCGGCTCGTAGCCCGAGAAGTGCATGAACCGCAGCGGGCTTCCGTTAACGGTGATCCGGTTACCCCTGCTCTGCAGCTCGCGACGCGGCAGGTTCCAGTAACCGACGTTGTAGCCAGGGTCCCGGAGTACGTAGAAGCTGTTCACCAGCCCGGGGGAAAAGTCCATCCAGCGCTGGTCCACGAAGTAGCCCTTCTCGGGCGCGACGATGCAGTCGGTCGCGAGCCGCTCGGCCCACCAGTCGAGGAGCCGCTCGGTGTCGTCACCCTGGCGCAGCCCGATGAACCCCAGGTTAAAAGAGCCCGACATGAGCAGCTCGGTCTCCGAGGGTCGCGCTCCGTCGCGGGGCATCGGGTCGGTGATGTGCGGCGTCACGACCACGTTGTAGTCGTCGAGTAGCCGCTCCACCTCCTCCATCGAGTCGTGGAACTCGATGTCCGGATCGACGTAGGCGATGCGGTCCAGCTCGGGCCGGGCGAGGAGCGACCGCAGCAGCCAGGGCTTGACGGCCGTCGACAGCTCCAACACCGTGTACAGGGCGGCCATCCGCTCGAACTGCTCGATGTCGCAGTCGGCCGGCGTCAGCAGCTCGAAGGGCTCGTCCCCTGGGTCGTCGAGGTAGCCCTCCATCTCGTCGATGACCAGCACCCATGTCCTGGCGCCGGGGTGGTGCTCGGAGTAGGAGCGGGCGAGCACTCGCGCGTGGGCGAGATAGTTCTTGGCGATGATCGTGCAGATGTCCATGAGCGGGTCTCGAGACCTAGAGCTGGAACGAGTCGACGTACCGCCCGCAGGCCGCTCGCAGCGGGATTCGCTTCGCCCGGGCATCCGTCCTCACCGCGAAAACCCCGTACACGGCCCCGCCGTGGGTGGTCACGTGGATGAAATAGGGGTCCTTCGGCGCGACCCGCAGCACCAGCGGTCCCGCCCGAGTTCTGCGCAGCCGCGCGAAGGCGAACGCCGCACCGCCCCGGTCGAAGTTCGGGGGCAACTCGCTGCGGACGCCCGGACCGCGGATCTGAAGCGGCAGCGAGGCCGTGTACTCCATCGACAGCTGCCAGCGCCCGGCGGGCAGGTTGAGCCGGTAGTGACGGGCGCCCCCGGCGCCGATAAAGACGTCGAATCGGGCGGGCCTCCTCACGATCGGGCGCTCCCGCACCAGCGCCGTGCCCTGCCGCTTGCTGAGCGCGCGACCTTTGCGGGTTCCGCAGTTCAGGACCGCCCCGGGCCCCCCGCGTTCATCCAGGATGCCGCGCAGCGGCGTCGTACCTTCGCGACGCCATAGCTCATACGCGGAGGTCTGGCGAACGAGGTGAAAGTTCGGGGGCGGCGCGCTCCCGAAGGCACTCCGAGGGGTGACGACCGTGTCGAAAGAATTCAGCGCTCTGGATTGAACGGTATCGAAGTCGACGACTACCGAGGACTGGAGAGGCTTCCGAATCGGGGTGTCGCTCACGACCCGCGCCCGCCGCCCATTCAGGTCCCACCTGACGTAGTCGTCGTCCTGGAGGACGAGGGCTCGACCCGGGACGTTCGCCGGCCGGAGACTCCTCAGCTGATCGGGCAGGGTCGCGCTTCGCACCTGCGCGCCCGAGAAGGCCAGGAAGCTCGAATACAGCGCAAGGGCGGCGAAGACGGCCCCGGCGATGTCGAGCGCGCCGCGGCGATAGCGGCCCTCGATCGGCGTGAGGAAGGCGGCGGCCATCAGTAGCATCAGCACCGGTGCGAGGATCGCGAGTGCCTTGGCGGCCACATACGCCGACTCCCGGGCCTCGACTATCAGATAGATGAGCGTCGCCGCCAGCGCGGCGGAGGGGATGGCCAGGTCGCGCCTGGAGATCGCGCGGACGCCGCCGATGAGCGTCAGCGCGACTCCGAGCAGGGGCAGCGCGTGGCGGGCCAGCTGGGACGGAGCGAGGCGATAGTCGGACACCGGCCAGGCCCCGAAGATCTCGCGCTTCGGGATCGGCCCCACGAGGTTCCCGAGGTTGCTCGTGGTGATGAGGCCGCCCCCGGCCGGCGAAAGCCGGGCGGAGCCGAAAAGCGTGCGCACCTCCGACAGCGCGGGCACGAGCAGAGCGGCGCCGAAGAGTGCAACGGCGACCATCGGGATGGCCCATCGCCGTGCTTCTCCCGGAGCCACGCGAAGCGTCCGGCGAGCCAGGTCGCTTACGTCGCCGCGCCCGATCACCAACTCCGCGCCTGCCCATACCAGGAGCGTTGCCAGCAGCCAGCCCAGGCCGAAGTAGCTGTAGTTGTAGAGAGTTCCGGCGGCGATCAGCGCCAGCGGGACGAGCACGTGCCGTACCCTGGCCCGCCGCGTCGCGGCGGCCCGCAGAACGGCTACGAAGGCGACCAGAAACAGGCCCTCGATCGTCTCCTTGAACGAGCTCTGGGCGAAGTAGGCCGCGGCGACGTAGGCGGTGGGCACGAGGACGGCCCCGAGCGCGCGCCGCCACGGAGGGATGCCCGCGAGCGCACCCCAGGCCGCGACGGTCGTCATGACCGCAACGGCGATCAGCAGTGCCAAAAACGCCTCCTCCAACGAGGCCGGGCCCTCGGAAAGCGCGCCCGCCAGGGCGTGCGGGGCGAGTGGGTAGCCCCTGGCGGGCACCGCGCCGACGCGACCGTCCGTGCGCAGGTAGTTGGCCCAGATCAGGTGGGGCACCATGTCGTTGTTGTAGCCCGGCCCGAGCGTGCCAAAGCGGTCGCTGGCGGCGAACGGCGCCGCCGTGAGGAGGAGCACGGCTAGGATCGCCGCAACGAGCGGCGCGCTGGGTGGGCGCCAGCCGCGCACGGTCGCGGCGATCGCGACGACGCCGACGACCAGCAGCACTACGGCGGCGGTGCGGCCGTCCCCGGCCTGCGTCGCCACGCGCGCGAGTACGAGCGCGAGCCCGAAGCCGGCGGCGGGCTCCCACCCACGCCAGCGGGTCTCGCCGGCGAGCCGGCAGCCCAAGCGGCCGAGCGTCGTCGACAGCGCGAGCAGCAGAGCAACTGTCACGTAGGCGCTCGCCACGCGGCGGCAGTCTAGGCACCGCTACGGTTTGGCCATGAGCATTCGGCGCTGGCGACGAAACGCCCGCCTGCCGCTTCCTCCGCCCGAGATGCGCGCCCTGGTTGGCGGCCAGGAGGACGAGCTGTGGGACAACAGCGAGGGCGGGGTCGTGTTTCCACACCTCGTTCCGGGCCCGGAGGAGTACGCCGCCGTGCTCGACTTCGGCTGTGGCTGCGGACGCATCGCCCGCCAGCTGATCCAGCAGGATCCGCCGCCAGAGCGATACCTGGGGATCGACCTCCACCGGGGCATGGTGCGCTGGTGCCAGCGCCACCTGGCAAAGCGCGCGAACGGCTTCGAGTTCGTCCACCACGACGTCTGGAACCCGAGCCTCAATCCCGGCAGCGGGAAGCCGCGCACAGCCCCATTCCCTGCTGGCGACGGCGAGTTCACGCTGGTCGTGGCCCTCTCCGTGTTCACGCACCTGCTGCAGGACCAGGTCGATCCCTACCTGCGGGAGGTGGCGCGCGTGCTGCGGCCGGGCGGGGTCGCCATCACCACCTGGTTCCTCTTCGACAAGCGCGACTTCCCGATGCTCCAGGAGTTCCAGAACGCGCTCTTCGTGAACGTCGACGACCCGACCAATGCCGTGATCTACGACCGCGAGTGGCTGCGCGGTCGCCTGGCGGCGGCGGGGCTGGTGCCATACGGGGTGCGGGCGCCCGAGATCCGCGGCTTCCAGTGGTCGCTGCTGCTCGCGCCCTCGGCTTCCGGGCGGAGGGAGGCGGAATTCCCCGCGGACGAGGCGCCGCGCGGCTCCAAGCCGCCGCCCGTCGGTCCGCCGCGCCCCGATCAGGTGGGCGTCGAGGGATGACGTCCATCCCGGCCGTCCAAGTGGACGGCCTGGACAAGACGTTCCGCCTGCCCCAGGAGCGAATCCACACCCTCAAGGAGCGGGCTCTGCACCCGCTCCGCCGGACGCGCTACCAACAGCTCACGGCTCTCCGCGGAGTGTCGTTCAGCGTCGACCAGGGCGAGTTCTTCGGGATCGTGGGGCGCAATGGCAGCGGCAAGAGCACGCTGCTCAAGCTCATCGCCGGAATCTACGGCGCGGACTCCGGCACGATCCGTCTGCGCGGCCGCATGTCGCCGTTCATCGAGCTGGGCGTGGGCTTCAACCCCGAGCTGCCGGCGCGCGACAACGTGCTGCTCAACGCGATCATGCTCGGCCTTACGCCGGATGAGGCCGAGGCCCGGTTCGGGTCGATCATCGAGTTCGCCGAGCTCGAGGAGTTCGTCGACCTGAAGCTCAAGAACTATTCCGCAGGAATGCACGTACGGCTGGCCTTCGCGGTAATGGCCAAGGTGGATGCCGACGTGCTGCTGATCGACGAGGTGCTGGCGGTCGGCGACGCCGCGTTTCAGCAGAAGTGCTTCGACACGCTCGAGGAGCGCCGTCGCGCGGGGACCACCATCCTGTTCGTGAGCCACGCGATGGACGTCGTGGAGATGGTCTGCGATCGCGCCATGCTCCTCGAGGGCGGTCGGGTGGTGGAGATCGGCCAGCCCGCCGGCGTGGCCCGTCGCTACAACGAGATCAATTTCGCGACGGCGCGGGCTGCGGCGATGCCGGACTGGGGCGGCGGCGCCGGGGACGGCGACGCCAAGATCCTCGACGCATGGTTCGAGAACGCCGATGGCCGCCGGGTCCCGGCGATGCTTCAGGGCGAGGCGTGTTCGTTCCATGCGCTGGTCGAGTTCGTGCGCTCCGTCGAACGCCCGGCCCTCGGCTTCGTCCTCGCGGACGAGCGAAAGCGGCGAGTGTTCGCCGCAAACACCCAGACGGCGCGGATCGAGACAGGCGCCTTCGCGGCTGGTGAACGGGTGGAGCTGTCGGTTCACTTCAAGAACGTCCTCGCCGCGGGGCGCTACTTCGCCTCGCCGGTGGTGGCGCACAGCGGCCCGGGCGCGAAGGTCATGGACCTAAGAGGCGAGATGGTCACGTTCGTGGTGACGGGAGGGCACGCCGCCGACGGCCTCGTTGCGTTGCCGCACGAGGTTCGGCTGCAGCGGATCGCGGAGACCGAACGGGTGGGATGAGCGCGGGCGCCTACGAGATGAAGGGGCCCTCCGCCTTCGCCGGCGGGTCCCGGCGCATGCTGCAGCTGACGCGGATTCTGGCCGTCACCGAGTTCAAGCTCCGCTTCTTCGACTCGTTCCTGGGGTACTTCTGGTCGCTGCTGCGGCCGCTGCTCTTCTTCGGGGTGCTGTTCGTCGTATTCAACGAGTTCGTCAAGTTCGGGGGCGGCGCCAAGGACTATCCGCTGCTGCTGCTGAACGGCATCGTCCTCTTCAGCTTCTTCCAGGAGGCCACGACCCGAGGGGTCACCGCGGTCGTGGACCATGAGGCGCTCGTGCGGAAGGTGCAGTTTCCGCGGATGGCGATACCGCTCTCAACGGTGATGACCGCGGTGTTCAACCTGGCCCTGAGCCTCGTCGTCCTCCTGATCTTCGTGCTCGCCTCCGGCCACGCGCCGGCCCTGTCGTGGCTCGAGCTCCCCTTGCTCGCGGCGGCCCTCGTGGGACTGGCTTGCGGAGCGGCGATGCTCGTCTCCGCCCTGTACGTCTTCGCGCGCGACGTTCAGCCGATCTGGGAGGTGGGGATGCAGGCGCTGTTCTACGCGACGCCGATCCTCTACCCGATCGAGCGCGTTGCCGAGCACAGCACGACCGCCGCCCACTTCCTGATGTGCAATCCGGTGGCGGTGGTGATCGAGCAGGCGCGCCATGCGCTGATCGACCCGACTGCGCCGAGCGCCGCCGACGCGATCGGCGGCGCGGTCTGGCTTGCGATCCCGATCGGGATCGCGATCGGCGGCTGTGCCCTCGGGTTCGCCGTGTTCAATCGGACGGCGCCCCGGATCGCCGAGGAGCTCTAGATCTAGGCCGCCAGACCGACCCCCGCGTCGCGCCGTGCCGTTCGCGAACCCGGCGATGCAGCGAACGGACAGCGTGGGGACGGCCCCTAACGACGGTCGATCATCCGGCGCCGTAGCGGCACCCAGTACCAGAGCAGGGCGAACATGGCGCCGACGGCGACGGTCGCCACGATCGACGTCAACGCGCCGAACAGCACGTCGGTGACGAGCAGGATCACGCCCGTCATCGCCACCGCGAGGAAGGTGAGCCCGATGATCGCGAGCCGGTTGGCCGTCAAGACGATGTACTCCTTGTCCTGGTGGCGAAAGACGATCCTGTGATGGACGGAGGGAGCGATGAGGAACGCCGACGCGGCCGCCGTGCACAAGAGGGTCACGAAGTAGACCTTCTCCTGAAAGTCCGTGACGTCGACGAAGCGCTGGTTGAACGGAACAACCAGCAGGAAGGCGAACAGCACCTGAACGCCGGGAAGCGCGACACGCAACTCGCCGAGCAGCTCCTGGAGGTTGCGATCGACGCGTTCCTCCGGCGTCTCGTGCCGTCCGGTCTCGGGGTGGACGCTCACCGCCGGGAGGCTACCCGCAAGTCCTCGACTTGGACCGCGCTCCAACTCGTAACGTTCCGGGGAAGAGCCTCACCATCTCGGACGCCGCCCGGCAAGATCGACTACTACCGCGAAAGGCTGGCTGGAACATGAAGCAGCGCAAGCTCGACACCCTGGAGGTCCCGGCCATCGGGTTGGGTTGCATGGGGATGTCGGCGTTCTACGGCACCGCCGACGAGGGCGAGGCGATCGCCACGATCCAGCGAGCGCTCGAGCTCGGCTGCAACTTCCTCGACACGGCCGAGGCGTACGGGCCGTATACCAACGAGGAACTGGTGGGCAAGGCGATCGCCGGCCGCCGCGACGAATATGTGATCGCCACCAAGTTCGCGTCCCGCTTCGAGCGGGACGAGAACGGAGAGCTGCAGCGGATCCTCGACGGCTCGCCCGCAAACGTTCGCCGCGCCATCGATGGCTCGCTCGAGCGGCTCGGCACCGACCACGTCGATCTCTACTACCTGCACAGGGTGGATCCCAACACGCCGATCGAGGAGACCGTCGGTGCCATGGGCGAGCTGGTGCGGGAGGGCAAGGTCCGCCACATCGGGCTGAGCGAGGCGGCGCCTGCGACGCTGCGGCGCGGGCACGGCGAGCACCCGATCACGGCCCTCCAGACCGAGTACTCGCTCTGGACTCGCGAGGTGGAGGAGGAGATCCTCCCGACCTGCCGCGAGCTCGGCGTCGGCTTCGTCGCCTACTCGCCGCTCGGTCGCGGCTTCCTGTCCGGTCGCTTCAAATCGCCTGACGAGCTCGACGAGGGCGACTTCCGTCGGAGCGGACCTCGCTTCCAGGGGGAGGCGCTCGAGCACAACCTGCGCCTGGTGGCCAAGGTCGAGGAGCTCGCGGCCGAGAAGGGCTGCACGCCGGGGCAGCTGGCCCTGGCCTGGGTGTTGACCAAGGGCGAGGACATAGTCCCGATCCCGGGAACCAAGCGCAGGAAGTATCTCGAGGAGAACCTTGCGGCGGTGGACGTCGAGCTCACGGCCGACGACCTGGCCCGAATCGACGCCGAGCTTCCCGCGGCGGCGGGCGACCGCTACGACCGCGCGGGCATGGCTGCGATCAACCGCTGAGCTTCACGAGTTGAACTCCGCCGTCGTCGCGGCGTTCCCTAGAGTGCCGCCCGATGCGAAAGGCGATCGGACTTCTCCTGGCCGGGCTGGCCGTGGCCGCCGGGCTCTCGTGCGGGGGAGGGTCGGCGCCCGCCGGGGCGCCGGTGGCTGTGCCCGCGGAGAAGCACCCGCCGGTGGTGATGATCATGTTCGACGAGTTCTCGACCGCCTCGCTCGTCGATTCCCACCACCGGATCGACCCGGTTCGCTATCCCAACTTCGCCCGGCTCGCCAGGGAGGCCACCTGGTTCCCCAACGCCACTTCCTCGCTGGACGACACCGGCCCGGCGATCAGGTCGCTCCTCAGCAGCAGGGTCACCTGGCGCTCCGCCCGCGACAGCTTTCCGTACCGTTCCCGCAACCTCTTCACGGTCATGGCGCGCAGCTACCGGCTCGACGTGTCAGAGGAGGTCTCGAGCCTCTGCCCCAAGCGCCTCTGTCCCGGGGCTCGCCAGCTGACCGGGCACGACGTCCGCCACAGGCTGGCGACGGGCCGGCCCCAACGCTTCGACCGCTGGGTTCGCAGCATCGGTCGCTCTGCCCGGCCGACCTTCTACTACAAGCACGCCCTGCTGCCGCACGCCCCCTGGCGCTACCTGCCCTCGGGGCGCCAGTTCCGGGACGGACGGACCCAGAAGCGCTACTCCTGGAACCTCCTCCACTACACCCGCTGGCTCGTGAACCAGAGCTACCAGCGGCATCTCCTCCAGGTCGGCTTTACCGACCGCCTCCTCGGCAGGGCGCTCGCCCGGCTGCGAGCCACGGGCCTCTACGACCGCGCGCTGGTAGTGGTGACGGCGGACAACGGCGAGAGCTTCGGCCGGCTCGGCAACGGCCACGAGATCAGCAACAAGAACGCCGGCGACATCGCGCTCACGCCCCTTCTGATCAAGCTCCCAGGCCAGCGTGGCGGCCGGATCGTGCGCCGCCACGTCCGGACGCTCGACCTCCTGCCCACGATCGCCCGGGTGGCACATGTGCGGATCCCCTGGCGCGCGCACGGACGCCCGGTCTTCGGGCCGGGCGCGAGCCGGATCCCCGTCACGACCGTCATGTACAAGCGCTCGGGCCGCCGGATACGGCTGAGCCCGCGATCGCTTGCCCGTCGCGCGGATGCGGCGCTTCGTCTCAAGCTGGGCCTCTTCGGCTCCGGCAACGATCCGCCCGGGCTGTTCGGGATCGGCCCGCGGCCCTCGCTGCACGGGACTCCCGTCTCTCGCCTGACAGTGCTGCCCGCGGGCCGCACCCGCGCCGCCCTCGACGCGGCGAGCCGCTACCGGCGCGTACGCCGGTCCTCCGGCTCGGTGCCGGCAAGGGTCATGGGCGAGCTGACCGGGAGGGGGTCCCGCAGGCAGGTCGACCTCGCGGTGGCGGTGAACGGCACCGTGGTCGCCACCGCGCCGACCTTCGCGCCGAGACGAGGGGCAACGCAGCTCTTCTCCGTGCTCGTGCCGGAGCGCTCGTTCCGCGAGGGCAGGAACGGCGTGAAGCTCTACGCGATCGGGGCGGGTATGAGGCTGCGGCAGCTCACGCCCTGACGGCGTCCTCGACCGGAACCTCGCCGGCCACGAGCCCGAGCGTCTTCCCGACGGCCGCCGGGCCGTCCAGCATCGCCGCCAGCACAGCGGCCACGTCGTCGCGACTCACCTGACCGCGTCCGACGCTCTCACCGAGGTTCACGCGGCCGGTCCCGGGCTCGTCGGTCAGACGGCCCGGCCGCACGATCGTGTACTCGAGCCCGCTGGCTTGGAGCG
>Ga0126312_10001155_pt1 | contig 17034 bp, 15 predicted proteins | sample Plot104A_FD_92537 | JGI IMG/M metagenome (GOLD analysis project Ga0126312, IMG submission 92537) | Serpentine soil microbial communities from UC McLaughlin Reserve, CA, USA - Plot104A | ecosystem: Environmental > Terrestrial > Soil > Grasslands | place: USA: UC McLaughlin Reserve, Lake County... | reverse complement strand
GCGCTGATGGCGGAGCTGATGGGCCGGGAGACAGGGGCATGCCGCGGTCGCGGTAGCTCCATGCATCTCGTCGACGTATCGATCGGACACCTCGGCTCGAACGCGATCGTCGGCGGACACATCCCCATCGCCACCGGTGCCGCTCTCTGGACCGCGCTGAGCGGCCAACCTCGTGTCGTCGCGTCGTTCTTCGGCGACGGCGCGACGTCCGAAGGCATCTTTCACGAGTCCGTGAACTTCGCGGCCGTGCAGCGGTTGCCGATCGTATTCGTCGTTGAGAACAATCACTGGGCCATGTCGTTGCCGTGGTCACGGGAGACCGCGCAGCCGAGTATCGCCGTGAAGGCACAGGCGTACGGCATCGCCGGTGTCGACGTCGACGGCCAGGATGTCCTCGCCGTACGCGCCGCCACGGCAGAGGCCGTCGAACGTGCACGGCGCGGCGACGGCCCCACACTGCTCGGCTCCGAGACTTATCGCTTCCTCGGCCACTCGCGCGCTGACCCCAGCGCCTACCGTGACAAGAGCGAGGAGGAGCGATGGCGGCAGCGCGACCCGATCGCGCTCGCCCGCGACCGGCTGACCGCCAGCGGGGTCGCTGATGAGTGGTACGACGAGGTGGAACGTGCGGTGGCGAACGAGATCACACGCGCGGTCGAGTTCGCCGAGAGCAGCGCGCCGGCTGGCCTCGACGAGGTCTTCTCGGACATTTACGCCACACCCTTGGCAGGTGGGCAATGACCGACACGATGGCACCGATCCGGATCGTCACCGTGCGGGAGGCGTTGCGCGAGGCATTGTTCGAGGAGATGGAGGCCGACGAGCGCGTCATCCTGATGGGCGAGGACGTCGGCAGGTACGGTGGCGCATACGCTGTCTCAAGAGGTCTTCTTGAGCGCTTCGGTGAGCGCCGTGTAATCGACATGCCGATGTCCGAGGCCCTCATCGTCGGCTCCGCGCTGGGTGCGGCTATCGTGGGGGGCCGGCCGGTCGCCGAGATCATGTACATGGATTTCGCGACGCTCGGCATGGACCAGCTCGCCAACCAGGCTGCGAAACTGCATTTCATGTTCGGCAACCAGCTGAGGGCGCCGATGGTGGTGCGCGTGCAACAGGGCGTGGGCCGCGGTGCGGGATCGCAGCACTCGCAGAGCCTGGAGGCGTGGTTCGCGCACGTCCCCGGCCTGAAGGTTGTCGCGCCGAGCACACCCGCCGACGCGAAGGGACTGCTGAAGGCCTCGATCCGCGATGACGACCCTGTGTTGTTCATCGAGCACAAGGGGCTCTACCCGCGCAAGGGGGAGAGCGCGAAGCCGGACCACACGGTGCCGATCGGAGTCGCCGAGGTCAAGCGGACGGGGGACGACGTGACCCTGGTGGCGTGGTCGGATATGGTGCACACGGCGCTCGCGGCCGCTGACCGCCTCGTCCAGCGCGGCGTCGGGGTGGAAGTGGTCGACCTGCGCACCCTCGCGCCGCTTGATATCGAGACCCTGCTGGCGTCGTGCCGGCGCACCGGGCGGCTCGTGGTCGCACACGAATCCTGCCGCACCGCAGGGCTCGGCGCGGAGATCGTCGCGCGGGTTGCCGAGCAGCTCCACGGTCAGTTGCGCGCTCCAATCCGTCGGGTCACCACCCCGGACGTGATTCTGCCCGCCAACACTGCGCTGGAGAAAGCACTCGTCCCCGACACCGACAGCGTCGTGGCGGCGATCGAGAACCTGCTTGGGGGCTGAGGACACATGGAGGTACCAGTGGTCATGCCGCCGATGGGCGACGCCGCCGGTGAACTCGTTATGAGCCGGTGGTTCAAGACAGCTGGTGAACGGGTCGCCAAGGGCGAGCCGCTGTTCGAAGTCGCCACCGACAAAGCCGAGGTCGAGGTCGAGGCGCTGGACACCGGCGTGCTGTCGCGGATCCTCCTCGTGGAGGGCCAGTCGGCAGAGCTGGGGGAGACGATCGCCTACATCGATGCGGACGCGGGGTGAGGGTGAGTCATGGTGGAGTCCACCGCTGTGCATCGGCGCGCGCCGGTTGCCGAGCTCCCGCGCGAGGATCTCATCGTCGAGGTGGCGACGCTCTACTACCGGAGAAGGCTCGATCAGGAGGAGATCGCCCGTCGTATCGGCGTCTCACGGTCGACCGTCTCTCGTATGTTGAGCGAGGCGCTCAAGACCGGTGTCGTCGAGATCCGGATTCGAGGCGGGCTCCCGCTGGCGGAGGATCTTCAGCGGGACCTCGTCCGCGAGTTTCGGCTGCGTGATGCGCTCGTTCTCGACGCGCACGGCTGGGGCGACGACGTGCTCGGGCGAGTGGGCCGGCTGGCGGCGCGCTACCTTGACTCGACCCTCGGCGACGGCGACGTGCTTGCGATCAGCTGGGGCACCGGCGTACGTGCTGTCGCCGATGGGCTCGAGCCGAAGGTGTCGCGCAATGTCGAGGTCATCCAGATGCTGGGGGGTGCGGGCAGCCGTCACCCGGACGTGGATGGCACGGAGCTCGCCAGGCGGCTGGCGGGCCTGCTAGGCGGTCGCTGCCGGTACCTGAATGCGCCGCTCGTCGTGGACGACGAGGAGGTGGCGGCCGCACTGCTGCGCCAGCGCAGCGCACGTGAGACGCTCGCCGCCGCGGCCAACGCCGACATCGCCGTCGTCGGAATCGGTGCGCTCGTTCCTGAGGTGTCGTCGCTACTACGCGCAGGCCATCTGACACACCGCGGAATCATGGAGCTGCGTCGTCTCGGTGCCGTCGGCGATGTGTGCGGCCATCTGTTTACGATCGATGGACGGCTCGTGGACGCTGAGTTCGCCCGGCGCATCGTGACCATTGACGTCGAGGCGCTGCGCCGCATCTCGCGTGTGGTCGGCGTCGCTGTGGACGTGGTGAAAACCGAAGCGATCCTTGGCGCGCTGCGTAGCGGTCTCGTCAACGTCCTGGTCACCGACGACGCCGCTGCGCGTGGCGTATTGGCGGCGGCGGCGACCTGAGGCTGGGACGTCGGATCAGGTCGGCAGTTCTGCACGGCTTCTCGCGAGCAGGTGCATATCCTCGCGCAGCGCCACATAGGTGCGGCGGTAGACGCCGTAGAGGTCGGTGTACATCGGTGCCGTCGCGGGGTCGGGCTCGACGCGCTCGGCCACCGGGTTCCAGCCGGAGGTGTCAACTCCGCAAGCGTCGGCGGCCATCCGGGCGTCGCCGTACGACGCGCCGATCGTCGTGGTGCTCAGGTCCTGCGGCAAGCCGGTCACGTTGCTGACGATCTGGGTCCACAGGTTGCCCCGCGTCCCGCCGCCGACCGCCACTAGGCGGCGCGGTGTGGCGCCAGCCTCGGTCATGGCCTCGAGATTGTGCCGGATGCCGTATGCCACGCCTTCAAGCGCGGAGCGGTAGAGGTGAGCGCGACTGTGCCCCAGCGTCAGCCCAACCCAGCAGCCACGCGCGTCCGGGTCGAACAGCGGTGTCCGCTCACCTGAGAAGTAGGGGAGCAGCACGAGGCCGTCGCTGCCGGGAGCGACTGCGGCGGCCTCAGCCACCAGGCCGGCGATGTCGGTTGCGACGAGGTCGGCGAGCCACGTGGTGACGAGGCCGGACGTCGCCATGCCGGCGGCGATCGAGAACGTCTCGCTGGTGCGTCCTGACGCTGCCCACAGGCCGGGATGGACAGCGGGACGAGCGACGGTCTGGATCAGGAACAGGGTTGAGCCGTACATCACCATCGTGTCGCCCACATCGCGGCAGCCGACGCTGTAGGACTCCGCCATCGCGTCGATCGTCCCGGCGACGACCGGTGTGCCGACAGCGAGACCGGTTTCCTCCGCGGCGGCCGGGAGTACCTCGCCGACGAGATCGCCCGGCCAGGCGAGGCGGGGTCGTTCGATGCCCGGAGCGGTGGCCTCCCATCCCTGCGGCCACCAGTCGAGCGCGGTGAGGTCGTAGAGTGGGTCGGACGCGCTGGCCGAGTAGTGGTCGAGAACGTACTCGCTGGTCAGCCGATCGACGATGTAGCTTGAGGCACAGTACCATCGTCGGGCACGCGTCCACGTCTGCGGCTCGTGGCTGGCGACCCACAGCAGCTTCGGTCCGACAGCCTGGGTGGTCAGGCGGTTGCCGGTTCGCCGCAGCAACACCTCCTCGCCCAGCGTCGCGGTGAGGTCGTCGATCTCGCGGCCTGCTCGCGTATCAATGCCGTAGAGGATCGCGGGGCGCAGCGGGGCTCCCGTGGCCTCGGCAAGCATCACGACCGGCCCGATGCCGCTGACGGCCACCGCGCGCACATCCTGCGCATCGACCGTCTGCAGCACCTCGGCGACGAGTGTGCGAAAGTCAGACCACCACACGCCATCCGCGTCGTGCTCGAACCACCCTGGCCGTGGCGATGATGTGACGTGCGGCCGCGTCGCAGACGCCAGAATCTTGCCGCCGACGTCAACGACAACGGCCTTGCTGCTGCCGGTCCCAATGTCGACGCCCAAGAACGTCATCGCACATCGCCGGCCGCGGCCACCTTGTCGGGTGCGGCGGTCCGGACCGCGCAGCGCTGTAGGCAATGGCCGTATTTCGCAGCCGCCTCGGAGGGCAGGTCGTCGTCGGTGAGCACATGGTCGACCTCGTCTAGTTCGGCCACGCGTACCAGCGCGCGCCGTCCGAACTTCGAGCTGTCCGCAAGCACCGCTGTCGTACGGGCGACCGAGAGCATCGCCCGCTTCAGCGCAATTTCCAGCGTGTTGGTGTTGGTGATGCCGGTGTCCACGTCGATTGCGTCGGCACCGAGAAACGTCCAGTCGACCCGCAGGTCCTCGATGAACGCCACAGCTCGCTCCCCGAACAGGGTGTACGTCGAGCTCAGGAGCTCGCCGCCGGGGACGAGAAGCCGCACGCCGGGGTAGTCGGTCACGAGCTGCGCGATGCGCAGGTCGTTCGTGACAATGGTGAGGTCGCGTCGCCAGCGGAGCGCCACGGCGAGCTGGTAGGTCGTCGATCCGCTATCGAGGAGGATGCTGTCGCCGTCGCGGACGAGCTCACTGGCGGCCGCCGCGATGGCTTGCTTGGCGGCGATACGCTCGTGCTGCTTGACGGCGTACGGCACGTCGACGGCACCGGCCAGCGGCCGCGCGCCGCCGTGCGTGCGCTGCAGGTGACCGTCGCGCGCAAGCGCGTCCAAGTCACGCCTGATCGTGGACGTGTCCACACCGAGCGTGACGGCGAGCTCCTTGGCTTCGACATACCCCGTGAGGAACAGGAGACGAAGAATCTCGCGCCGCCGCTGCCCGGTTCGCATTGCGGCTCCTCTTGGCGCGATCCGGTGAGTATCGTATCGTCATGCCTGAGGTGCACGATAACGCGCAAAGATACGCTCGACAAGGGGCTTGACGCATGATTCCGAGCGATAGATGCTTGGAAGGTTCGCGGAACCAGGCAAGTTCCTGCAGCATGGGGAGCAAAGCGTGCAGTCTGCGCTGGGGGATGCAAGCGGCGACCTGCTCGCCATGTGCCGGCGGCTCTCCGCTGTGGCGGCACCAGCGGGCAACGAGGACCGGCTGACGGCGATGGTCGTCGACCACCTGCGCGCGGGCGGCCTCAAGCCCATCGTGGATCGCCTCGGGCAGGTCGCCGTCACCTTCGGCGGCGACCGCGACGGGGCACCCACCGTGCTGGTCACCGCGCACCTCGATGAGCTCGGGCTGACGGTGCGCGGCATCGACGCGGACGGAATGTTGCGTGTACACCGGCTCGGCGGAATGCCCGAGCGAGTCCTGCCAGGCACCCGGCTGCTGGTCCACACGCGTCACGGAGATGTTCCGGCGGTCGTCGGCATCAAGAGCCATCACCTCACACCGCCGGAAGACAAGTACGTCGCGAAGCCCGCGACCGAGCTGTACCTCGACATCGGCGCCGCGACGGTGACGCAGGCCGAGTCGGCCGGGGTGCGAGTCGGCGACCCTGTCACCTACCAACCGCAGTGGGATGAGTTCGTCGGCGGCCGGTTCTCGGGGAAGTCCCTCGACGACCGACTCGGGGTTGCCGCGCTCTTAGGCTATGTCGACTGGTTGGTCGTAAATGCCCCGCAGCAGCGTGTGGTCGTGGCGTTCACGACTCAGGAGGAGTTCCACGTCCGGGGCACATTGGCCCTCGTCTCGAAGTTTTCGCCCGACATCGTCGTGAATGTCGATATCGCCCCGGCCACCGACACACCCGACCTCGCCGGCCAAGGTGCCGTCCGGCTCGGTGCCGGGCCGACACTGTCGCGGCTGTCGTTCCACGGCCGCGGCACCCTCGGCGGACTCATTCCCCACCCGGCTCTCGTGCGTGTCGTCGAGGCCGTGGCCGGCAAAGAGTCGGTCGCGATCCAGCACGACGCCATGATCGGTGTGATCACCGACGCGGCGTTCGTGACGATGGCCAGCGCTGACGGCATTGCAGCGGTTGGCATCGGCATTCCTGTGCGTTATACGCATTCGCCGGTCGAGACGGCGCAGGCGTCCGACGTCATGGCCTGCGTCCAGCTGCTCATAGGGGTCGTCCCGCGGCTCGCCGACGTCGACCTGGCACGTGGTGCCTCCCAGATTGTAAGGGGAGGACTCGCATGACCGTACTGACCGAGCTGTTCGGAAAGTCCAAGGCCATCATCGCGATGGCTCACTTCCCTCCGATGCCCGGGCAGCCGCTGCACGACTCGAAGGGGGGTGTGGGTGCGCTGCTCGATGCCGTCAGTCACGACGTCGAGATCCTGGCGCGCAGCGGTGTCGACGCGATCATGTTCTGCAACGAGGGCGACCGTCCCTACCGCACAAATGTCGGCCCAGAAGTGCCCGCTGTCATGGCCGCCGTCATCACCGAGCTCAAGCGTGAGCTGCCCATCCCGTTCGGCGTGGATATTCTCTGGGATCCGCGTTCGGCGATCGGCCTTGCCCACGCCGTTGGGGCGAAATTCGTGCGAGAGGTCTTCACCGGCGCCTACGCTGGCGACTTCGGTGTGTGGAACACGGACCCGGCAGGCGCTCTGGCGTACCGCCGACAGCTCGGCGCCGACGGTGTGAAGCTCTTCTACAACGTGACGGCGGAGTTCGCGGCGCCGATCGCCGCCCGTGACATCGGGATTACCGCGTGGTCGGCGGTCTTCAGCTCGCTTGCCGACGCGATATGCGTATCCGGCGTCGTCACCGGAACCGGCGTCGACGTGAGCCAGCTGCGCGCCGCAAAGGAAGCGGTAGGCGCCGATGTCGCGGTGATCGCAAATACCGGCGTACGCCCCGAGACCGTGGGCGAGATGCTTGCGCTTGCCGACGGATGTGTCGTTGGGACGTCGCTCAAGCGCGACGGCAGCACGTGGAACGAGGTCGATCCGGTCCGTGTCGAGCGACTGGTCGCCGCGGCGGCAGACAGCGACCTCTGGGAGCCGGCTCGACCGGCGTCGTAGCAGCACAAGGAGGGAGATCCCCGGTGCACAAGATGAGAATCGCCGCTGCGGTCAGCGTGGTCGCTCTCGCCCTGGCTGCGTGTTCCTCCGGCGGCGGCGGGGGCGCCGCCGGCGGCAGTACCAAGCAGAACAAGGATATTCGTATCGTCACAGTCGTGAAGTTGCGCGGAGTTGGCTGGTTCGACCGCATGGAGGTCGGTATCAAGCAGTTCGCCCAGCAGACCGGCATCCAGGCGTCGATGACGGGCGCCGACGACGCCAGCCCGGAGAAGCAGGTCAAGCTGATCCAGGACCTCATCGCGCAGCGGCCCGACGCCATCACCGCTGTGCCGAACTCGCCCGAGGCGCTCGAGGGCGTCCTCAGGCAGGCGATGAGCTCCGGCATCAAAGTTGTCACGCATGAGGCCAGCAACCAGCAGAACACCAATGTCGACATCGAGGCTTTCGACAACAATGCCTACGGCGCCCATATCATGGACAACCTCGCCAAGTGTATGGGCGGCAGCGGCAAATACGTCGCCTTCGTCGGTCACCTCACGGCCCAGAGCCACATGGAGTGGGTAAAGGGCGCGTTCGACCAGGCGAAGTCGAAGTACCCGAACATTCAGCGCATCGGTGATCCGATCGAGGGCCTGGAGGACGCGACCGTCTCCTACCAGAAGACCAAGGAGTTGCTGTCCAAGTACCCAGACATCAAGGGCTTCGAGGGCAGCGCGGCGACTGACGTCCCAGGCGTCGGCCGCGCCATTCAGGAGGCCGGCCTGCAGAACAAGACCTGTGTGATGGGCACGAGCATCCCCTCCATCGCCAGCAAGTACCTGCAGGACGGCTCGATCGACAAGATCTTCTTCTGGGATCCCTCCCTCGCCGGTAAGGCGCAGGACATGCTCGCCGAGATGCTCGTCAAGGGCCAGAAGGTCCAGCCCGGCCTGAACTTGCACCTGACCGGGTACGAGAACCTGCAGCCGATCTCCGGCAGCCCGCACGGCCTGCACGGCTCGGCGTGGATCGACGTCGACAAGAGCAACACCTCGCAGTACCCGTTCTGACCCGTCGCCGACGAGACCGACCGGCGAGGGTGACCGGCGCATGACCCGGCCTACCCTCGCCGGGAAGCGGTCGCGAAGAGAGGGAGGGCCTGAATGGTCGCGCGCGAACCCCTGCTGGTCGCGAGTGGGGTGTCGAAGCGCTTTGGTGGTGTCGCCGCGCTCGACCACGTGACCCTTGAGGTCCGACCCGGCGAGGTGCACTGCATCGTCGGTGAGAACGGTTCGGGCAAGTCGACACTCATCAAGGTCATCAGCGGCGTCGAGACGCCCGACACAGGCACCATAACCATGGACGGCACCAGCCTCTCGCGGCTCTCGCCGCGCCAGGCGATCTCGCTCGGGATTGAGGTCATCTTCCAGGACTTCTCGCTGTTCCCGAATCTGACCGCGGCTGAGAACATCGCGATGGCGACGTACGTTGCCGGTGGGCGGCGTATCGTGCGCCCAGGTTCCCTCAGACGCCTGGCCGCCGAGGTGGTCAGGCGCATCGGTGTGCGGCTCGACCTCGACTCCCGCGTCGAGGATCTCTCGGTCGCCGACCGGCAGCTCACCGCCATCTGTCGTGCGCTCGCCCGCGACGCCCGCGTGATCTTCATGGACGAGCCGACGACGGCGCTGACCTGGCGCGAGGTGCAGGCGCTCTTCCGCGTCGTCGAGTCATTGAAGGAGACCGGCACTGCACTGGTCTTCGTAAGCCACAAACTCGACGAGGTCCTCCGGGTCTCCGACCGGATCACGGTGCTGCGCAACGGCGTGGTGACCGTCACGGGCGACGTCGCCGATTTCGACCGTGGCTCGATCATCCAGGCAATGACCGGTAGAGCGTTGACCGAGACGAGCCCCGCCAGCTCCATCCGCGAGCGCGAGGCGCCGCTGCTCGAGGTCAGGCAGCTTGGCCTGCGCGGCTCCTTCCATGATGTGTCCTTTACCGTCCGCCCCGGCGAGGTCGTTGGCGTCACCGGACTGCTGGGCTCGGGCCGAACGGAGATCGCAGAGGCGCTGTTTGGCATCACGCCAGCCCACCACGGAACTGTCCACGTCGACGGTAGGCCGGTGCGCATACGGTCCGTCCGCGACGCGATCGCCGCAGGGATCGGCTACGTCCCGGGCGATCGGCTCACCCAAGGCGTGTTCCTCGACCAGGCGATCTCGCGGAACATCATCGCCGGCAGCCTCGACCGGCTCCTCGGCAGGCTCAACCTTATCCGCCGGAAGCAGGCGCGAGAGACGGTTGAGGAGGCGGCGTCCGAGCTGAACATCCGGATGTCGTCCGCCGACGATCCCGTGCGCAGCCTCTCCGGCGGCAACCAGCAGCGCGTCGTGCTGGGCAAGTGGCTGGCGCGCAACCCGCACATCCTCATCCTGAACAGCCCCACCGTTGGCGTCGATGTCGGCTCCAAGCACGAGATTCTCGAGATGCTCCGCGCCAAGGGCCGCGAGGGCCTCGGTGTCATCGTCATCTCCGACGACGTCCCGGAACTCGTGGCGGTCTGCCACCGCGTGCTCGTGGTCCGCCGTGGCCGCATCACCGACGAGCTCGTCGGCGATCGCCTCACCGAGGAGGTCATCTTAAGGGAGCTAGCTGCATGACCGCTCTGGTGCCTGCCCTCCGCCGGCTGCCCATCTACCGGTTGCGCGGCAGCAACAACGAGGGTGTGCTCATCCTGTCCATCATCGTCTTGTCCGTCATCGTCGGGATCGTGGCCCCGTCGTTCTGGCGCCTGTCGACCTTGCTGAACATCAGCAGCAGCTCGCTCGAGAATCTCGTGTTCGCCATGGGCGTGCTGATGGTCATCATCTCCGGCGGCATCGACGTTTCGTTCATGGCGATTGGTATCTTCGCGGGCTACGGCGTTATCGTCCTCACCAATCACACAGGGTTCGGTGCGTCGAGCGCCTGGACGAGCTTCGCGATCGCTGCGGGCCTGGGCCTTGGTCTTGGCACCCTCAATGCGGCGGCCATTGCCGGACTGCGGCTGCCGACATTGATCGTGACCCTCGGCACGCAGGGCATCATCCGCGGGGCGATGCTCGCCTATGTCGGGTCGAAGGTGATCCCGGACTACCCGCCCGGCCTCGATAAACTGTCGACGAACTACCTGGTCACGGCGACGCAGGGCGCATCGAGCACGAGACTGAGCGTCCTCGTTATCCCGGCCATTCTCATCTGCGCCGTCATGAGTGTGCTCTTGCGGTACACGACGCTCGGTCGCGGCATCTATGCCATCGGAGGCGATGCCGAGTCGGCTCGTCGCGCCGGGTTCCCCGTGTTCGGGATCCAGGTCTTCATCTACCTGTTCGCCGGCCTGCTCGCCGGCGTCGCCGGGATGATGCACGTGACGCAGGTGCGGCTCGCCAATCCCTATGAGCTCGTCGGCGGTGAGCTCGACGTCATCGCCGCAGTTGTGCTGGGCGGCGCATCGATCTTTGGCGGTAAGGGATCAGTGAGTGGGACGGTCCTCGGCGTCGTGCTGATCTCTCTCATCAAGAATTCGCTCATCCTGCTCGGTGTACCGGGGACGTGGCAACGTGCCACGGTCGGCCTGCTGCTGCTCATCGGTGTCTCGGCGCAGGCGCTAACCGCCTCTGCCCGCCGCCGAAACCTCGACGCCATGCCGGAGACGCCGGCATGAGCGACATGACCGAGCGTATGGTCCGGCGCATGCTCGGGGAGCGCAGCCTGGTCCGCCTGGCGGTCCTCGCCATCGCGGTCATCATTCTGTTCTCCATCCTGAGCGACAACTTCTTTACCGTCATCGACTTCCAGTCGATGGGTTTCCAGATCGCCGAGGTGGGGCTGCTGAGTCTCGCCGTGATGCTGTCGATGCTCACCGGCGGCATTGATCTGTCGATCGTTTCGGTGGCCAATATCGCAGCCCTGGTGACGGCCGAGCTGTTCAAGGGGACCGACGCCGCGTCCGCGACCGGCGGCAAGGCGCTGCTGATGACGGCGGCGTTCATCCTTGTCGGCCTTGCGGCGGGAACCGCCTGTGGTGTCCTGAACGGCCTGCTCATCACGCGGATCCGGATCACCCCGATCCTGGCGACGCTCGGCACGCTGCAACTGCTCAACGGGCTGGCCATCATCTGGACCGGTGGAAAGGCGGTCTACGGCATGCCGAACGCGTTCCTCAACATCGGCACCGGCTACATCGCCCGGGTTCCCGCGCCCGTCATCGTGCTGGTCATCGCAGCCGTCGCCGCAGCGGTATTCGTGAACCGTACTGGCATCGGTCTGCGCCTCCAACTGGTGGGCGCCAACCCGACGGCAGCACGATATTCCGGCCTCAACAACGCCCGCGTGCTGATGATGACCTACATCTCCAGCGCCTTCCTGTCCTCGATCGCGGGAATCCTCATCGCCGCCCGCTCGGCGAGCGCGAACGCCGACTACGGCGCGTCGTACGTCCTCCTCGCCATCGTGATCGTCGTCCTCGGCGGCGTGAACCCGTTGGGCGGGTACGGGACCGTTACCGGTGTCGTGCTGGCCGCCTTCGTGCTGCAGCTCGTCCACAGCGGTTTCAGCCAGATCGGCTACAGCGACTTCCTGTACAGCATCGCGCAGGGCGGCATCCTGATCGGCGTCATGGCCCTCAACACCTTGTCGACGCGGTGGCGCCTGAGCAGCCGGCTCGCGATCCTCAACCGATGGCGGCGCGCCGAAGCGCCGACGGCGCAGCCACCGTCCGCGCTCGCGCCGCCGCTGCCTCCAGGCGCTTCCGCACAGTCCAAAGAGGCGGAGCGCAAGCCGTAACCGTGGCACGCCAGAGGGTGCGGAGTTACCTCCGCCCAAGGAGAACCAGATGAAGAAGCTCATTAATGACCCGGACGCGTTCGTCGACGAGATGCTCGAAGGCTTGCTGGTCGCGCACTCCGACATGCTGAAGGCAGCCTCCGACGATCGGCGTGCGCTCGTCCGTGCCGACGCGCCGCTCAGCGGCAAGGTCGGCATCGTGACCGGTGGCGGCTCGGGGCACCTGCCGGTCTTCCTCGGCTACGTCGGACGTGGCCTGTGCACCGGCGTCGCCATCGGCAACGTCTTCTCGTCCCCGTCCCCAGATCAGATGCTGGCCGCGACACGTGCTTCGTCAGGCGGTGCCGGCGTGCTCTATCTCTACGGCAACTACGGCGGCGACGTATTGAACTTCGACCTCGCCGGCGACATGGCCGACGCCGAGAACATCGAGACGCGCACGGTCCTCGTCACCGACGACGTCGCGTCCGCGCCGCCCGACCGGGCGTCGGACCGGCGCGGGATCGCGGGGTTGTTCTTCGCGTACAAGTGCGCAGGCGCGGCAGCCGAGCGCGGAGACTTGCTAGCGGAAGTCGCCGACGTGGCGACCGCTGCGGTAGCTGCCACCCGCACAATGGGTGTTGGACTCTCCCCAACGATCATCCCGAGCGCGGGCAAGCCGACGTTCGAGCTCGGCGAGGACGAGATGGAGATCGGCATCGGCATTCACGGCGAGCCTGGCATCCACCGCGGGAAGCTCGAGTCGGCGGACCAGGTCACCGAGCGGCTCATCGGCGCGATCTCGGAGGACCTTGCGCTGAAGTCTGGTGATCGGGTTGCGGTTCTCATCAACGGGCTCGGCGCGACGCCGCTCGAGGAGCTGTACGTGATGTACCGACGAGCGTCGAACCTGTTGCATGACATAGGCGTCGAGATTCACCGCCCGTACATTGGCGAGTTCGCGACGAGCCTCGAGATGGCCGGCGCCTCGGTATCGGTCATCCGCCTTGACGAGCAGCTCACTACGTTGCTCGACGCGCCAGCCGCCTCCCCGTTCTTTCGCCAATGAAGGGCGACGCGCTCGTCGTGGTGCTCGACGCAGCTCTCGCCCGGCTCGCCGAGAGCCGCGACGAGCTACGCGACCTCGACGCTGCGCTGGGGGACGGCGACCTCGGCATCACGGTCAGCAAGGGATGCGAGGCGGCGCGGGCCCGGCTCGCGACGCTGACCAACCCGTCGCCGGCGGAGGTGCTGCGGGTTGCGGGTACGGCGTTCGCGGCCGCCAACCCGTCGACGATGGCGGCACTCGTCGGCGGTGCCCTCCTCGCAGCCGCCAAGGCGGTCGCTGATTCCTCCAGCCTGACCCGCGACGACGTCGTGCGATTGGCGCGAGCCGCGGCCGATAGCATCAAGACTCGGGGCAAGGCCGAACTCGGCGACAAGACCATGCTCGATGCCATCGTGCCGTCGGTCGACGCGCTGGAGTCGTCGGCCGGTGATGACCCGCTCGATGCGATGGTGGCCGCGGCACGGCGCGCGATCGACGAGACCACGCCACTGCAGTCACAGCGGGGACGGGCTTCCTGGGTCGGTGAGCGCAGCGCCGGCCACCCGGATCCCGGCGCAATGGCGTACCTGCGACTCCTAGAGGCGCTCGCGGCCGTGTTGCGCGCAACTCCTGGGGGCGACTGATCGCCGAATACGACACTTGGAGGAGCAGCAAATGAAGGCAGCTGTCCTCACCAGTCCATCCCCGATCGAGCAGGGTCCGCTGCACCTGGAGGATGTCGCGTCCCCTGAGCCGGAGGCCGGAGAGATCGTGGTGCAGGTGCGTGCGTGCGGTGTTTGTCGCTCGAATCTGCACATGATCGAGGGTGACTGGGTCGCAGCCGGTGTGCCGGCGAGAACGCCGATCGTCCCTGGCCATGAGGTGGTCGGAACCGTCGCCGCCGTCGGTGACGGCGTCAATTGGCTCCACGCAGGCGAGCGGGTCGGCGTTCAACCACTGTGGTCGACCTGTGGTCAGTGCGAATACTGCCTGTCCGGGCGGGAGCAGCTCTGCCAGTTGAAGCAGATCACCGGCGAGACCGTCGACGGCGGCTACGCCGAGCAGATGTTGGCCAAGGCCACCCACACCTACGTGATACCGGATTCCCTCGATAACGCGGCGGCGGCGGTGCTGTTCTGCCCTGGCATCACGGCGTACGGCGCGGTGGCCAAGGCGCGGCTGTCACCAGCCAAGAGCGTCGCGGTCTTCGGTGTCGGCGGCGTTGGTCACGTCGCGTTGCAGTTCGCGAAGCTCACCGGTGCGGAAACCCTCGCCGTCACCCGCAGCGCGCAGCGGTTGGAGCTGTCGGAGGAACTGGGCGCGTCACGCACCATCGACGCATCGCGTGGCGACGCGGGCAAGGCGCTGCGCGCCAGTGGCGGAGTCGACGCGACGCTCGTGTTCGCGCCGTCGAACGACGTGGTCAGGCAGGCGATCGACGCTACGAAGCCAGGGGGCGTCGTTGTCATCGGCGTCAACGCCGAGATCGGCCCTTTCCCGTTCGCCGACGAGAAGACCGTCGTCGGATCGCTGCTGGGATCGCGGCAGATGATGAGAGAGGTGTTACGCATCGCGGGCGAGGGACGTGTGCGCGTGGTGCAGGAGGCGTATCCGCTCGACCAGGCGGAGGAGGCGCTAGCCCGGCTCAAGCGCGGCGAGGTACGCGGCCGGCTTGTACTCGTGCCCTGACGACCTGTGTGCCCGTTCCAGCGCTGACGTCGAGCGGCCGGCGGCTCTCGAGGACGCCAGCGTGGCCTCTGCCGTCCCGCACAGAGCCTCCCGTCGTCCCACGCCGTTAGGCATCTCCGTTGCACTGCAACCCGATCTCGAACCGACCTAGCCCGGACATCGGTGGCGGACCGCTCGGCTCAGGCGAAGGGCGCGGATGAAGGGTGAGCGTGCGGGTAGCCGAGGAACGGTCGTCTCGCCGACGTGAGCATCGGATGCAGAATCTGGTCCTTGAGCCCCTGAAGGCCGTCGTTGACGGAGTTCTTGACGGAAGACGACAGACCAACAGACGGCGTAGGGTGCGCAAACTCCGACATGGCTTCTGACCTGGCGGTTCGCTACGTCATGGTGGGGTAGTGTCACGCCTCCGCTGATCGTCTCGGAGGCCACCCGGGTGCTGTCGAAGCTTGCCTACCTGACGCTCTGCCGCTCCATCCAGCTTCTGATGCTGCTGGCCCGCGGCGAAGCCGCCAAGGATCTGGAGATCCTCGTGCTGCGCCACCAGCTCACGGTGTTGCGCCGCCAAGTCGCACGTCCCAGGCTCGAGCCCACCGACCGCGCCCTCCTTGCCGCCGTCAGCCGGGCACTGCCTCGAGCCCGCTGGTCGTGCTTCTTCGTGCAGCCCGAGACGCTCCTGCGCTGGCACCGCTACCTCGTCGCCGGCGCCTGGACCTACGCTCGCCGTGGACAGGGGCGGCCGCCGCTCGACCAGGACGTCCAGCAGCTGATCATCCGCCTGGCCAAGGAGAACCCCCACTGGGGATACCAGCGCATCAAAGGTGAGCTCCAACAGCTTGGCATGCAGGCCTCGGCGACTGCGATCCGCACGACCCTGCGCCGCCACGGTCTGGATCCAGCACCCCGGCGGGCTACCAGCACCTGGCGGACGTTCCTGCGCCAGCAAGCCGCCGCGATCGTGGCCTGCGACTTCTTCACCGTCGACACCGTCCGGCTGCGACGGTTGTATGTGCTGTTTTTCACGAACTGGACACTCGGCGGGTGCACCTGGCCGGCGTGACCGCCAAGCCGAACGGCGCCTGGGTCACCCAGCAGGCCCGCAACCTGCTCCTCGTGCTGGGCGAGCGGGGCCGAGAGGTGCGCTTTCTTGTCCGCGACCGTGACGCGAAGTTCTGTCGCGGGTTCGATGACGTGTTCCGCTCCCAGGGCGCCGAGGTGCTGGTCACGCCGGTGCAGGCGCCTAACGCCAACGCATTCGCGGAGCGCTGGGTTCGTACGGTCCGCGCCGAGTGCCTGGACTGGCTGTTGATCGTCGGCAGCACTCACCTTAAGCAGGTCCTTCGGGTCTACGCCGGGCACTACAACCGCCACCGTCCCCACCGAGCGCTGGCGCTACAACCGCCAGATCCACCTGCCCAGCTCACCATCCTCGGTGAGGGGGACCGAGGCGCTGTGCAACGACGTGACCTTCTCGGCGGTCTCCTGCACGAATACCGGCGAGCTGCATGAACGCCTTTACGCACCCTTCGGGGTTCCTTGTGTCCTGTTGATGACGTAGGATGCAAATGTATTAAGGCCCTAACTCATCAACTTCCGAATCATCGAGTCCATTGGCTTGGAGGAACGCCGTCACCGTATTGAAAGCATTGAGGAACAGTGGGCTGCCAGCAAAGGACAGTGGGCTGACCGGGCCAATTGTCATAAACGAATACTGCCGGCTGCCGATGTCGAATGAGGAGTGAGGGTCGCGGAACAGACGGTAGAGGTCGAGGGCGGTTCCAGAAGAGCCGACAGCCTCTCGCAGCGCTTGGAATTCTTGGCCGATTCCTAGGCCGAAGCCGAAGAACTGGATGCGGAGTTGGTCGAGGATGTGGCGGTCCAGGCTCGACAGGGATTGGCTGATAAAGAGCCAGCCCAGCCCATATTTGCGGGTGTGCGGGAAGCGTCGACCAGCACTCGGCGGACGCTGCGGACGGTTTCATCTTCGTCGCGGCTGAGCTCCCGTGGAGCCAACCGGTGAGCCTCATCGATCACGACTAGGGTATTGAGGCTCTGGCCTTCCTTGTAAGCGGCTTCGGCTGCCTCGTTCAGCCCGTCCAAG
>Ga0126312_10001154_pt1 | contig 17036 bp, 19 predicted proteins | sample Plot104A_FD_92537 | JGI IMG/M metagenome (GOLD analysis project Ga0126312, IMG submission 92537) | Serpentine soil microbial communities from UC McLaughlin Reserve, CA, USA - Plot104A | ecosystem: Environmental > Terrestrial > Soil > Grasslands | place: USA: UC McLaughlin Reserve, Lake County... | reverse complement strand
GTGACCGTCGGCGCCGCGGAGGCGGGGCCCGCCACGAGCAGCGCGACGGCGACGGTGAGGCCAGCGGTCAGCTTCGTCTTCATGCTTCTCCAACGGTGCGAGCCGGGGAATTACGCGAGTCCCGGCCAGACTAACCCAGGGTGCCGTCGAGCGCTTCGTTTACCAGCTCGTCTGCGCGGGCGTTCTGCTCGCGGCGGACCGGGCGGACGGCCCAGCTCTCGAAGTCGCGCAGCTCGGCCATCGCCTCGGCGAAGAGCGGGCGTAGACCGGCGTGCTTGACCTTGTACTCGCCGCCGATCTGGCGGGCCACCAGCTCGGAGTCGTTTATCACCTCGACCTCGGCAGCTCCGAGCTCGCGCGCCAGCTCGAGCCCGAGGAGCAGCGCCCGGTACTCGGCGACGTTGTTCGTCGTCTCACCGATGTAGGCGTTGCGCTCGGCGAGTGTCTCGCCCGCGGGCGTGCTGGCGACGGCGGCCACGGCGGCGGGACCGGGGTTGCCGCGCGCGCCACCGTCCACATGGACGACGACCTTCACGCCGCCGGCGGCGGCTCGATCTTGGGGAAGCTCCCCTTCGGGCGCTGGCGCCGCCGATCCTCGTAGGCGGGGTGGTCGCCGGGAGTGCCGCCGTGGCCGCGGCGGTCGATGATGACCTCGACGCCCGGGTCGTCCTTGTAGTAGTCGGCGAGCTTGTCGTAGAGCTCGTCCGCCAGGGCCTCGGGCACTACGCAGTAGATCACTCCCCCGAGCCCCCGTCGCTCGGCTGACGCTCCGCCACCACTCGCCCCTCGTCGTCGAGCGCGACGTTCCACTCGCGCAGCTCCTCGTCGATCTGGTCGAGCTCCTCACCCTTCTCGAGGAGGACCACCGGGTCACCCTCGTCCCCGAGGTCGACCCTGTAGCGGTACCAGGACAGCTCCCACGCCACGACCACCGACACCTCGCCCGGCTGCGCCGGGTCCGGCCGGGCGCCCACCCAGGGCGGTCCGAGCGTGCGGGCGAGCCCGGCGATCGTGCGCTGGTGGTCAGAGCCGTTGAAGAGCTCGATGGCGCGCTCCACCTTTACCTCGGCTGTGGTCGGCACCGCGCGCACGTGGCGGGGGTCCTTCGGGCGCGAGCGCGGACGCTCTCGGGGCGGCGCGATCGGCACCGGCTCGTCGGCGTGCTCGACGCTCTCCCGACCCCGGTGCGCGCCGTGGCTCTCGTCGTGCTCGACGGGCGGCCCCGCCTGGTCGGCATCCGGCGCCTCAGGCGAGGACTCGAGGCGCTTCATCTGCAACCGGCCGAACATCCCCCGCTGCGGTTCCGGGCGCCGGCGGCGCAACCGGCCCAGCACACCGCGCCGCGGCTCGGCGCGCGGCGGCCGGGCGGGCATGTCCCCCGCGGCCGACTCGCGGATCCAGCCGTGCTGCTGCGCCCGCGCCGAGCAGAGGTCGCAGACCTCATGGCGCTGCCCGCCAGGGGCGAGGTAGGGCTCTGTGCGCTCGCCCTTGAGAATGGTTCGTCCGCAGACGTCACAGGCCATGACGTCGTGGACCGGCCGAAGCTCCTTCTTCACTTCGGCAAGGATAGAACGGGTTCGAGCTCGTCTCGAAACGGCGGGCGGCAGCTTTCAGGCCTTGACAGCCTCCGCCTCCTGCTTCGCCTGCTGCACGACCTGCTGGGCCACGTGTCCGGGAACCTCCTCGTAGCGAGCGAGATCCATCGAGTATTCCGCCTGTCCGCCGGTGATCGCCCGCACGTCTGGGGCGTACTCGAGGATCTCGGACATCGGGACCTCGGCCTTGATCTCGGTCACCGAGCCCTGCGGGTCCATGCCCAGCGGCCGTCCGCGACGCGAGTTGAGGTCGCCGATCACGTCGCCCACGTACTCCTCGGGGACCGTGACGGTCAGCGTCATGATCGGCTCCATCAGAACCGGTTGGGCGTTCTCCATAGCATCCTTGAACGCCATCGAGCCGGCGATCTTGAAGGCCATCTCGGAGGAGTCGACCGAGTGGTGCTGGCCGTCGTACAGGCGCACGCGCACGTCCTGGACCGGGTAGCCGGCGAGGACGCCCGAGCCCATCGCCTCGACAACCCCCTTCTCGACGGCCGGGATGAACCCCCCCGGGATGACGCCGCCCTTGATGGCGTTCACGAACTCGAAGCCCTCGCCCTGCGCGACCGGCTCGACCTCGATATGGCAGTCGGCGAACTGGCCGCGCCCGCCGGTCTGCTTCTTGTAGCGCGCATGCGCCTTGGCGCTCGCCTTGATCGCCTCGCGGTAGGGGACCCGCGGCGTGTGCAGCTCCACCTCCGCGCCGAAACGCTCCTTCATGCGCTCGACGATCACCTCGACGTGGATCTGCGTCAGCCCGGCGACGATCTGCTCGCCGGTCTGCTGATCGCGGTGGAAGTCGATAGTCGGGTCCTCCTCCTGGAGGCGCCGGAGGGCCTGACCCATCTTCTCCTCGTCGCCCTTCGCCTTCGCCTCGATGGCGAACGCCATGACCGGCCGTGGCATCGCGGGCAGGGCGAGCGGGATCTCCTGGTCCTTCGACGAGAGCACGTCGCCGGCGTGCGTCTCCTTCAGCTTGGCCACGGCGCCGATGTCGCCGGGGCCGAACTCGTCGGCATGGTCGGTCTCCTTGCCCTGCGGCACCAGCAGCTGGCCGATCCGCTCCTTCGAGTGGGCGCGACAGTTGAGCACCTGCGAGTCGTGCTTCAGCACCCCCTGTACGACGCGGAACAGGTTCACGCGCCCCGCATAGGGGTCCGCGAGCGTCTTGAAGACGAACGCCACCATGTCCTTCGACTCGTCGGGCTCGAGCCTGACCCCGTCCACCTCGATTGGGCCCTTCTTGGCCGGGGAGGGCAGGTCCTCGACGAGCGCGTCGAGTAGCCGGTTGATGGCGAGGTTGTGGGTGGCGGCCCCGCAGGTCACCGGGAAGACGTGCCCCTCGGTGACCCCGGTCTTGAGCGCGTCGACGGTCTCCTCGTGCGAGATCTCCTCGCCCTCGAGGTAGCGCTCCATCAGCTCGTCGGAGACCTCGGCGACCTCGTCCATCAGCTTCTCGCGGTACTCCTGAGCCCGGTCGCGCAGGTCGTCGGGGATCTCGATCTCCTCGCAGTTGTCGCGCCCGGCGCCGTCGTAGCGGTAGGCCTTCATGTCGATCAGGTCGATCACGCCCTGGAGCTCGTGCTCGGCGCCGATCGGGATCTCCGTGGCGACGACGTGCTGTCCGAACGCTCCCTTGAGCGACTCGAGGGTCCGGAAGAAGTCGGCGCGCTCGCGGTCGAGCATGTTGACGAAGATCAGGCGCGCCAGACCCAGCGCGTCGGCGCGCTCCCAGAGCCGGCTCGTATTGACCTCGACGCCCATGACGCCGTTCACGACGAACACGGCGCCCTCGACGACGCGGAGGGCGGCCAGCGCGTCGGCGATGAAGCTCGGCTCGCCGGGGGTGTCGATCAGGTTGATCTTGCGGTCGTCCCAGCGGAAGGAGGAGAGGCTCGCGGAGATCGACATCTCCCGCGACTTCTCGTCGGAGGCGGAGTCCGAGACCGTGCTTCCGTCAGCCACCGAGCCAAGCCGGTTGATCGCGCCCGCTTCGAACAGGAGTGCCTCGTTCACGGACGTCTTCCCGCTGCCTCGGTGGCCCACCAACGCCACGTTGCGGATCCTCTTCGGCGATTCGTGCGCCATCGATCTCCTCTCCTCGAGTGCCAGGGTGTCCCATCGGCGGCGTCACGCCGCCTTGTCGATTCAGTTCCGCGGAGCTGGACGCCCCGCGGAGCAGACTACCCCTCGAGCGCCGAGTCGAGCGATTCGTAGAGCGGAGCGGCGCTCGCGACGTCCGTGAGCTCGAGGACCCGCTTCAGCGGCGATGACAGAGGGACGACGAGGCGCAGGTCCTGGCGGCGGCGGCGCATCCTTCTTGCCATGTCGAACACGACCTCGATTGCCGCGGAGTCCAGGTAGCGGCACTCGCCCAGGTCGAGCACGAGTCCGAGCGCGTCGTTGGGGATCGAGGCGAGCAGCTCGTCGCGCACGTGGGCGGCGTTCGTCATGTCGACCTCCCCACCCAGGTGGGCCACGACCGTGCCGCCCCTGCGCTCGACGGCGATCTCCGATGGGGTGGTCACGCCGCCTTTGCCGCCGCCAGTCGCCTCCGCATCCTCACCACCGTACCCTCGTGCTCCGTCGAGACCCGGACGTCGTCCATGAGCAGCTCGATGATCTTGAGGCCGCGCCCCCGATAGGTCCCGCGGCGCCCGCGCCAGCTTCCCCGGTCCCGCACCTCGGCCACGAGCTCGCCGTCCTCGAAGGCCGCGTGCACCTCGTAGGTCGCGTCCGCCGGCCCGTAGGCGTGCTCGATCGCGTTCCCGGCCGCCTCGCAGACGGTCAGCGTGATCTCGTAGGCCTCGATCGGCGAGGCGCCGGCCGCATGCAGGAAGCGCCCGAGCCGCCGGCGAAGCCCCACGAGCGACTGCGGATCCGCGGGCAGCGCCATGCTGATCCGCTCGGCCGCGACCGGCTTCGGCCGCACGGCCAGCAGGGCGACGTCGTCGCCTGGTTCGCTCGGCCCGAGCACCCGGTCGAGCACGTGGTCGCAGAGCTGGTCCAGATCGTCGGACTCGCCTCCGGCCGCCGCCGTCGCGAGCTCGCGCAGCCGGCGCTCGAGCGGTACGTCGCGGCGCTCCACGAGGCCATCCGTGTACAGGAGCAGCGACGAGCCGGGCGGAAGCACCGACGTGTTCTCGCGGAACACCGCCGGCTCGGCCGCGCCGACCGGCACCGAGCGCCCGCCCTCCAGGAAGCGCGCGCCGTCGGGCGCCAGCACGAGCGGCGGAGGATGCCCGGCGCTGGTATACGCGACCTCACCCGTCTCGCGATCGAGCACGAGGTAGAGCAGGGTCGCCATGGCCTCCTCTTCCCCGGTCATGACGAGCCGGTTGATGCGCGCCACCACCTCGGCCGGCGAGCTCTCGACGAGGCCGTAGGCTCGGAACGCGTTGCGCAGCTGACCCATGATCGCGGCGGCGCGCAGGCCCTGGCCGACGACGTCGCCTACCACGAGGGCGACGCGTCCGTCGGGCCGCTCGAGCGCGTCGTACCAGTCACCCCCCACGGCGGCGCCAGATCCGGCGGGCAGGTAGCGCGCCGCCAGGTCGAGCCCCTCGATCTCGGGCAGGCGCTCCGGCAGCAGGCTGCGCTGGAGCGTCTCGGCGATCCGGTGCTCGCGCTCATAGACCTCGCGCAGCCGTCCCTCCATCAGCTTGCGCTCGTGGATGTCGATCGCGGTGCCCACGTAGCCCGCGTAGCGGCCGCGCTCGTAGCGCGGCATGCCGCGGTCGACGATCCAGCGGTACTCGCCGTCGCTTCGGCGCAGGCGGTACTCGAGCTCCCAGGGCCGGCGCTCCGCCAGCGCCTCGTCCCATGTGGCGAGCACCTCCTCGGCGTCGTCGGGGTGCACGCCGAGCGACCAGCTCGGCCCCAGCTCCTCCTCGAGCGTGGTGCCGGTGTAGCTCAGCCAGCCCTCGTTGACGAAGGTGACGAGGCCGCGTTCGTCGGTCGTCCAGATCATCACCGGGGCGGTGTCGGCGAGGTCGCGGAAGTCGGACTCCGACTTCCGCATGCCGCGCACGCGCTCGTCCTGGCGGACCCGCTCGACCCCCGCCCCGATCACGTTCGCCACGGCTTGGAGGAAGTTGGCGTCGTCGTCACCGAAGCGGCGCGGGACGTCCGTGTACACGCCGATCGCCCCGAACTGATGTCGGCCCTCCCCGATCGGCGCGGCCAGCGCGCTCGCGATCCGGAGGTCGGGGACCTCCTCCGGCGCCGCCGGCAGTGCCTCGCCGACCAGACCCTCGTGGAAGCCGTGGGCAGCCCGCACGAGCACCCCACGCCCGTCGCCCGTCAGCTCGAGTACCGCGCCGCGATCGGCGCCCAACTCTCGTGCCGCGGTCTCGGCGGCCTCACCGAGCAGCTCATCCAGCCCCATGCCGGCGAGCGCTCGCCTGCCGAGGTCGGCGACCGCCGCCTGTTGACGTGTCTGGGTCCGAGGCTCGTCCCGGGGGTGCTCGGCACGGCGTCGGGGCATGTCCGGCTCTTGGCTAATCGCCTTCGGCCAGCGGGTCCCCCTGCAGCCGCGACTTCAGCCGCAGCACCGCCTTCGTGTGGAGCTGAGACACGCGCGACTCGGTGACCCCGAGCACCTCGCCGATCTCTCGCAAGGTGAGGTTCTCGTAGTAATAGAGCGCCACGACCAGCTTCTCCCGCTCAGGCAGCCGCGCGATCGCGTCCGCCAGGCGGTCCTTCATCTCGGTGGTGTCCATCTCCGCGGCGGGATCGAGCGCCTGCGGGTCCTGGATCGTGTCCAGCAGGGAGACCTGATCGCCCGACGCGTCCGAGACCGTCCACAGCTCGTCGAGCGCGACCACGGACGAGTTCGAGATCCGGACGAGCGACTCCTGGAACTCCTCGACCGACACCTCGAGCCCGTCGGCCATCTCCTGGTCGGTGGGCGCCCGGTGGAGCCGGTGCTCGAGCTTCGCGTTCATCCTCTCGATCTCGCGGGCCTTGGTGCGCACCGAGCGGGGGACCCAGTCGAGCGAGCGGAGCTCGTCGATGATCGAGCCCTTGATGCGGGTGATCGCGAAGGTCTCGAACTTGATCTGCCGCTCGGGCTCGAAGCGCTGGATCGCAGAGATCAGGCCCAGCAGGCCGTACGAGATGAGGTCGGCTTCCTCGACGTGCGAGGGCAGCCCGCTGGACATCCGACCCGCCACGTACTTGACGAGCGGAGCGTAGGCGAGCACCAGACGCTCGCGCGCCTTCTCGTCACCGTCGTCCTTGTAGCGACGCCAGAGGTCCTTGAGCTCGATCGCCTTGAGGTTGGTTTCCACGAATGGGCCCTTGTGTCACGCGCGTGGGTGAGAGCGCGTATACGCCATCTTGAGGCGCTTCGACTCTACCCGAGTGTAGGTCTGTGTCGTGGTAATTGAGGCGTGTCCGAGCAGTTCCTGGATCGCGCGGAGGTCGGCGCCGCCCTCCAGCAGGTGGGTGGCGAACGAGTGCCGGAGGGTGTGAGGGGAGACGCCGGCGCGCCTGATCTTCAGCTTGAGGCGGCGTCGCACGTCGGAGGTGGAGAGGCGCCTGCCGGTCTTGGACAGGAACAGCGCGCGGCTCTCGCCGCTGTCGAGGGCGGCCCGGCCGCGCGCACGGTAACGCTCGAGCGCCCGCCAGGCATGCTCGCCGACCGGGACGACACGGGTCCGGCCGCCCTTGCCCTCCACCCGCACCTCCTCAGCGTCCGGGTCGATGCTCTCGAGGTCGAGGTTCACGAGCTCCTCGGCCCGCAGCCCCGCCGCGTAAGCGAGCTCGAGCATCGCCCGGTCGCGGAGATCGAGCGGCGTGGAGGCGGGGATGCGCTCGAGTAGCTCCGCGACCTCCGCCTGCTTCAGCACCCGCGGGAGGTAGGAGTCCTTCTTCGGGATCGACACCAGCTCGGCCGGATTGGCCTCGAGCTCGCCGCGCTCGACCAGGTGGCGGTAGAAGGTGCGGGTCGCGGCCAGCTTGCGGCCAATGGTCGACTTGGCGGCCCCCCGCTCGGAGAGGACGCCCGCGAAGTGGCGCAGCTCGCGGTGGCCGATGTCGCGCGGCTCGAGGCCGCGCGGGGCCGCCCACTCCGCGAGCTGGCGAAGGTCGACTCCGTAGGCACGGCGGGTCTTGTCCCCCATCCCCCGCGTACGCTGCCAGTCGTCGAAGCGGGCGAGCGTGGCCCCCCAACTAGCCTCTGCCGGAGTGGGGGCGTTCTTCGTCAACACTCGGGACGGAAGGGTGGCCACCCGGACTCAACTCGCGGAGTCCGGCCTGGTCGACCAGCGAGAGGTCCCGGTCCAGCCCTGGCATCCAATCCAGGGGCCGAGCGACGCCTCCACGATGTGGTATGCGGTCCTCCGAAAGCGCGAGCGAGGCGTCTTCATCGGCACGCTCTGCATTCGACACACAGAGCGCCAAGCCTCCCTGGAGGAGCGGGGGTGGGAGGAGGTGCCGGTGAAGGGAATCGGCGTCTGACGATCCCTGTCAGCCGATGTAGATCGGCGTTCCGACCGGGACCTGGTCGTACAGCTCGATGACGTCCGAGATCCCCATTCGCACGCAGCCGTGGGAGGCCGCCTGCCCGAGCGACCAGGTCTCGTCGGTGCCGTGGATGCCGGCGCCGTTGAAGATCCCGAGCCAGCGCGCCTTCAACGGGTTCTCGGCGGTTCCGCCGGGTACGACCGTGCCGGCGAGGGACCCGGCCCAGGCGCTGTTCGGCACGCTCCAGGCGGGGTTCACGGCCTTGTTCTGGATGTGGTAGAGGCCGGCGGGAGTGTCGAAGCCGACCGCGCCGATGGCGACGACGTAGTCCTTCTGGAGCTTGAGCTTCTTGTAGAGGCGGAGCCTGTAGTTCGCGCGATCGACCACGAGCAGCACGGGGTACTTGTCCGCGAGCTGGGCCTGAGTGACCTTCGGCTGGATCACGTCGACGGGTGCCCTGACCACACGATCGACGCCGGGCACGCTCAGCGCCTGCTCGACCCGCTTGTGAAGCACGCCGCCCTGCACCTCGACGCCGGGCCGCTCCTTGACCTTCTCGAGCGAGGGGAAGTCGACCTCGGCGTTGTGGGCCGGACGGTTGACGTGACTCTCGACCCGCCTCACGAGCCTGCGGACGGCCGCGCGGGAGTGGCTGACCCGCGCCGGGACCTGGGCGTCCTCCTCGCCGCCGGTGATGTCGCGCGCGACGCGGCTGACGATGTTGCCGTCTCGGCTCTCCTGGACGGCCTCGTCGACCATGGCGCCGTAGTCGGCGCGGATGCCGGCGTCGTGCGCGGAGAGCCTGAACCGCTTGTGCTTGTAGGCGACCGCTACGGGGCGTTCGAGGGCAGGCTGGAGCTCGCGCCGGAGGACCCGGCGAGCGTCGTCGACGCGCATCCCGCCGACGTCCACGCCGGCGACCGTTACGCCCTTCGCGATCAGATCATCGCGCGACGAATCGTACGCGTAGGCGGCGGCCGCGCTGCAGGCCAATAGCAGCAGGAACGCGGCTAACAGGATGAATGACCTGCTTCTCATGCTGCGAGTGCGCATCAGTGTAGGGACCGGCACGGCCGACGCCTAAGGTGAAACCGGTCTTGCGCAGGTTTGTTCCCGGGAGAGCTCGCCCTACACGAGCGCTCCCGCGGCGGGAGGTTTAGCTCTGGGAGCGGGATTCGCAGGCTCTACACGCGGGATCCGCCGCGAGCGAGCACGGACTCGATCGCGGTGATGACACGCACGCGGTTGGCGTGGCGACGCTCGTAGTCACGCAGGGTCTGGAGGTCGTCGCGCTCGAGCGAGGCGAGCACGGCGATGACCTCCTCGGCCGCGAGGTCGTCGTAGTGGTCCACCGGTATGCCAGGCGGGTGCACCGGCGGCCGCGGCTCGGGCCGGGGCTCGGTCGGCGGAGCGGGCCGCGGCTCGGGAACCGGCTCAGGCGCGGGGCGCTCGGAGGCCCGGCGCGCACGCTGGACGGCATCGTCCGCGGCCGCGGCCGCCCTCTCGGCCGCGGCATTGCCGGCGCGATGAACGGCGTCGTCGGCCGCCTGTTGCGCCCGCCGCTCGGCCTTCTTGGCGCGTTCGGTGGCTTTGAGGGCCGCCTCAGCCGCGCGCTGCTCGGCCTTCTTTGCCCGGGCGGCGGCCTTCGCCGCAGACTCGCGAGCGCTCTGCTCGGCCGCCTCTTCCGCGCGCTCCGCTCGGTCCGCGGCGTCCATCGCCGTCCGCTCGGCCGCCGCCGCTCGCTCCTCCGCCGCCCTCAGGCGATCGCCTTCGGGCCAGCCGCCGTTCTCTACGCCCGCCGTCTCGGCGAAGCTCCCGAGCAGCCGCTGGAGCTCCGCCAGCTGCTCGCGGCTGAGCGCGTTCGTCACCTTCTGGCGCGCGCCCTTCACGTGCGGGCTCCACCGCAGGAACTCCTCGACCTCGCGCTCGTAGCGATAGGGCTCCGGCGCCCCCCGGAGCATCGGATGGAGTCGCAGGTGCTCCCCGAGATTCAAGACGGTCTCGCGGCTCGTGTGCTGGTAGTGGAACCCGACGGCCTTGTAGCGGCGATTGTCGACGCCCCGCCCGAAGCGCAGCTGGTTCAGCATCTCCGGCGGGATGCGCAATCCGACTCGGCGCAGGGCCGCCGCCGCGAGGCCCGTCCCCCACGGGGGCAGCACGGGCGCGTAGGGCTTGCCGAGCAGCCCCGCCACCTCGCTTAGGGCGAGCACGCCGTCGCCCGCGACGTTGTAGACGCCCGGCAGGTCATGCTTCGTCGCATGCTCTAGCGCGTGCACGACATCGTCCTCGTGCGCGAACTGGTAGCGCGGATCGAAGCCGAGGATCATCGGAACGGCGGGGAGGGAGAAGAGCTCGATGTGCGAGGTCCGCACGCTCTGCCCCAGCACGTTCGCGAAGCGGAGCATCGTGACGGTCAGCTCCGGGTTGCGTTCGGCGAACTCCCGCAGCGACGCCTCGGCCTCGACTATGTCGCGCTCGAGCGCTGTCCGAGGCGGGTGGGGGCGGTCCATCGTCTCGTCGAAGAAGGCGGGGTCGTCCTGCTCGCAGCCGTAGAAGTGGGTGGACGACTTGAACACCACCTTGCGCACGGGCGAGTGAGCGCCGCTGCAGGCGGCCAGGATGTTCATCGTCCCGATCACGTTGTTCTCGTGGGCCTTCGAGGCCGAGGTGGTCACCGAGTCGACCACGAGACGCGTGTCGACGACCGTGTCGATCTCCGCGGCCTCGACGACGCGGCGGAGCAGGGCGTGCTGGGCGCCGACCTTCACGTACTCGGTGCGCGCGAGCTCGACCTGAGGCTCCTCGTTGTCGACGCCGATCACGGCCTCGACCTCCGGGAAGGCCTCGAGCGCCTGCGCCAGGCGACCGCCCCAGTAGGTGGAGAGGCCGGTGACGAGGATGCGCTTCGAGTCCATCGCCTAGCCGAACCAGACCGACTTGCGCTTCGCCAGCATGTCCCACAGGTTCTCCTGTATCCGAGCGCGGACTTCGTTCGCGACCGTCTGCACGAGCGCCTTGTCCGCGTCCATCTCGTCCCCGTCGAAGCGGATCGGCTCGAGGAAGCGCAGCTTGAACTTCGCCGGCAGGTAGCCCAGCATCCCGAGCAGGCCGAGGTGCGGGAAGGTCGGAGTGATCGGGAAGTACAGGAGACCGGTCAGACGCCGCATCAGCCCGATCTTGGCGAACACCGGGGCCGCCTCCTCCGCGCCCACGACGCAGACGGGCACTATCGGCGCGCCGGCCCGCATCGCGGCTTCGACGAAGCCGCCGCGGCCGAAGCGGCGCAGGCGGTAGCGGTCCTTGTAGAGCTTCTCGGTCCCCTTGCGGCCCTCCGGAAAGACGAGAACGAGCTGCTCCTCGTCGAAGAGGAGCCGCTGCACGTTCGCCGGGTGCGCGGCCACGCAGCCGATCTTCGGCATCAGCACGCTGAAGCCCGGATACCCCTTGAAGAAATGCTCAATCGTCACGTTGATCGGACGCGGGTGCGGGTGCTCCTCGCGGATCGCCTTGGCGATCGTCGCGGCGTCTGGCGGGAGCGCGCCGGCGTGGTTCGAGACGAGCAGCGCGCCGCCCGTCGAGGGCACGTTCTCGATCCCCTCCACCTCGACCCGAAACCAGTAGCGGTAGAAGAAGTCGACGAGGGTTCGGTCGAAGATGTCCTCGACCCGCTCCGAGCGTCCCCAGTCGTTCAGCCGCCGCTCCGGCTCGACTCCGGGGAGATGGCGCTTGAGGTCGTCGGGGCGGATGAGCGCCGTCGCTTCGGGGCCCTGCTCGCGCACGGAGAGTGATGTGCGGTCCCTCTCAGCCATCACGGCGAGTGTTGCAAAAGCGAAGTAGGCGGCGCGGCCAGGTAGTCCGAGCCGAGCGACGGGTCCGCGCTGGAGCCCGGCACCGCCGATACGATCGCCTGCGATGCGCCCGAAGGACGAGGTGCGGGTCGACGTGTGGCAGGCCATGGAGCGCGAGGGCGTGGCGCGCTTCCCCGGCGCGGATGGCCGGATCCCCAACTTCGCCGGTGCAAAGACGGCCGCCGAGCGGCTCGCGAGGCACCACGCCTGGACCGACGCCGAGACGCTCAAGGCGAACCCCGACTCGCCGCAGACCCACGCCCGCCGGCTCGCCCTGACGCAGGGCAAGGTGCTCGTCATGGCAGTTCCGCGCCTGCGCGACCAGCACCCGTTCCGCCTGCTCGACCCGCGCAAGCTCTCGGAACAGGAGCGCCGTGAGGCGGCCACGATCAAGGGCGCCATGAGATATGGAACGGTGATCGATCTGGACCAGGTGCCGGACCTCGACCTCGTGCTCACGGGGTCGGTGGCGGTCAACCTCAAGGGCGCCCGGGTGGGGAAGGGCGGCGGTTTCTCCGACCTCGAGTACGGCCTGCTGTGCGAGAGCGGGAAGATCGACCGTCGCACGGTGATTGCGACGACCGTTCACCCGATGCAGATCATGCGCGAGAACCTCCTCATGACCGGACACGACATCCCGGTGAACATCGTCGCGACGCCGCGCGCGGTGATCGAGGTGGACGGCGCCTACAGGCGGCCCCAGGGCATCCTCTGGGACCACCTCCAGCCACCCCAGATCCACGAGATCCCGGTGCTGGAGCGGTTCGGGTACGCAGGTTGAGCGGGTCGAGCTTTCGCCCACCCGCCTCGGAGCGTGTCGAATTACATGTTCGGCGCGCGCAGGAATACGTAGTGCATGGCGGGCGTCCGTCGTAACTTAGTCCACCCCGGCCCGAAATACCCACGCAAAAGGGCCCCCCCTTGCGGCGACGCGCTTGGGTTAGGACGCAAGGGAAACAGACATGCGGGGGCGCCGTTCGCGGCGCCCCCGCAGTCGTTCTGCGGCAGGGTCCTCCGCGTACACTGCCGTGCCGAGGTCAGCACTTGGCCGATCCTTCGGATTCCACCTTCCTTGCCGCGCTCGAGCCGGACGAGCTGGCGGCGTTCCGCGAGCGCGCCCATCCGCGCACCTACCCGTCTCAGACCGCGATCTTCCACGAGGGCGACGACCCCGGGAACGTGGTGCTCTTGATGAGTGGACGCGTGAAGGTCTCGATGCCGTCGCGCTCCGGTCGGGAGGTCGTGCTGGGCTTCTCGGGCCCCGGGGAGCTGATCGGCGAGATCGCCGCGGTCGACGACGCGCCTCGCTCGGCCACGGTCACGACGCTGGAGCCCGTGGAGGCGCTCCGCGTGTCCGCGCGTGACTTCAGCGCCCTCGTCGAGAGTCATCCCCGGCTCATGCGGCTGCTGCTTCGAAGCGCGGCCACTCGCCTCCGGAGCGCGGACCGGGACAGGGTCGAGTTCGCCGCGCACGACACCCTCGGCCGCGTCGCCTGGCGCCTGCTCGACCTGTGCGAGCGCTTCGGCGAGCGGAACGGCGATCACGTCGTGATCACCTTGCCCATCTCCCAGGAGGAGCTCGCCGGCTGGGCCGGGGCCTCACGCGAGGCGCTGGCGAAGGCGCTTCAGACGCTGCGCTCGCTGGAGGCGATCGAGACGGACCGGCGCAAGATCACGGTGCGCCAGCTCGAGGCCTTGGAGCGGCTGGCGCGCTAGCGGGGGTCCACCGCGCGCGGCTCACCCGAACCTCCGAGCACCGGCTCGAGCTCCGCCTTCAGTCCATCCCAATCGGCCGCCCCGATCACGCCGTCGCGCTCGACCATCTCCTCGTTCCAGGGGTGAACGATCGTCGCCGCCAGGATGCCCGCCTTCCGAGCGCGAGCGATGTTCACGGGACTGTCGTCGATCAGCAGGTCGATCCCAAGCTCGACGCAGCGACTGACCTTGTCGAAGGACACGTAGAGGTCGTCGTAGGGCATGCCGATCTCATCGAGCCAGGCGGCGGTAGCGTGGGCCGTACTAGGCCGCCGGTGGCTCGTCACGTGGATCCAGTGCCCGCTGGCATGCCACTCGCGCACAGCCTGGACGGCGCCCGGGTAGGGCACGCCGGCGGCGATGTTCTCGTCAGAGTGGGTCTCCTCGACGCAGTGAATCAGCGCGTCGCGCTCGATCGCCGTGATGCCCCAGTCGCGCTGCTCCTCGTAGGGCAGGTCGATGCCATAGCGCTCGCGCACCACGCGCTGGAGCAGGTCCCAGTAGTGGTGGAGCGTCGAGTCGATGTCCAGCGCGATCTTCGCCACGGCCATTTACAGTAAGGGCGATGGGGCGCAGGGTTCTCTCCCCCGTGCCATAGCCCATCACAGAGCGAAATCCGGGCGATTTCGGCGGGCGCGCCCCAGTACGCGCCCCAGTCGCCACATAGAAGTCATGCCCCCGGCTCGGTCTTGCGTTCGTTCGGGCCGGCAGTCGCTTGAAACCGCTTCGGCCACGTTTCCTCGCCGAGCGAGAGACGTTGAGCCGGATTGGCCGCCACGACCTGCGCGACCCCGAGCTGCAGCAGCACAGCGACCTTCATCCCGATGTCGATCTCGCGCTCGGCTGCACGCACAGCGCCGCGGAGTGCAGCCAAGGTGAATCGTGGGCGGGGTGGATGGCGGTTGCGGCCGGTTTGCGCTGCGGGCCGGCCTCTGGCAAAGTCGCGCCGTGACCCCCTCCGCGACCAATGGGTGGAATGACTGCCCACCCCCGCACGACGGCACCGCGAAGGTGCCGGAGGGCGCCGCGCACGGGGTTCACCTGACCGGTGTGAGCCGGCAGGCTAAGCGGGGGCAACGGGTGTTTCACGGGGCGCTCGCGGCTTGGCTGAAGAAACACGGCGGTCATACCGCGAGGACGATGTCGGGCAAGCTCGGCTGGTTCGTGCTGCGATACACCGATGTGGAGTTTCAGCAGGTCCTGCAGAGCGCGCGCAGGTTCGAAGTCATCGAGACGCCGGAGAGCCCGAACTTCGACGAGCCCGTAGTCGGCAATGTGCAGCTGGCTGACAACGGCAAGAAACTCACGGCACCGCGCGGGGCGTCACTGCTGGACCTCGGCAACAGCGGGGTCCGCGCCACGGTGCTGATGTGGAGCGTGTTCGGCGGCGCCGAGAAGCCAGTCACGGTGGCGGCGGGACTGATAGGACCGCCGGCGGCGCTGGTGGGAGCGTGGTTCCTCCTGCACCGTTGGTGGGTAGTTGCCCTTCTGCTGCTGGCGTGGCTTGCGCTGGTGCTGCTTCTCGGCGCCAGCGGCGAGCGCGCCCTGAAGGCTGCGGCGCTGGCGTGGCCCCGCATGCGCTACTACCGTCCGTGCCGGTATGCCTGGGAGACGCATGCCTGGCGGCACTGGTTCTTCCCTGTTGTTGAGTGGGTCACGGCGGCGCTGGTGGCCGGTGCGTTGCTGCTCGGGTTGCCTTGGGCGTTCGCGCTTGGACCGGCGGCCGCGGTAGTGGCGCTGATCGGGGTCGTGATGTATCGCCGCCGGGTCAGGCCGCTGCGCGAGGCGTGGATCGAGGAGGCCGGTCAGGTATACGGCTGCCGCCAAGCTGGGCGGCCGGACTTGGCGGTGACCGCCGGCGGGGCCCAGAACGAGGTCGTCGGGTAGCACTGGCGGCCCCGGTTCTCGCTACGCGGTCGGTTTGTCCCTCTAGATGTAGGTCGAGAGTCCGTCGTTCCCTCGCACGCGCGCGCAAGGCCAGCGGCGGGCTCCGGATAGTCGCCCGTCATGCCATACAAGAGCCAGGAGCGTCAGCGGGCCGCGAAGGCCGAGTCGGCGCGCCGGCGTCGCGCCGCTCGCGTAGAACCTTCCCGTAGACCCCTCGGCCCGCTCGTGTCAAGCGAGGTGCGCCTCGCGACCGCCCGCGAGGTGCTGGAAGTGATCGAGCGCGAGCTGGCCGCGGTGGTCGGCGACGAGGAACTCGGCACGGCTGAGCGGGCCCGCGTCGTCGCGACGCTCTGCGGCGTGGCGCTGCGGGCGATCGAGCAGGCCGACTTGGCCGGGCGGGTGGAGGCGCTCGAGCGGGCGCTGGAAGTGAGGCCAGCGGCGTGAGCGTCCGCGGCAACAGGATCGTCCACCGCTACGACCGCCTCCAGCCCGAGGAGCGCTTCCGGCTGGTGCTCGAGGCCAGCGCCCGTGACGACGAACGCGAACGCGAGCGTCTCGTCTCGACCTGCCCGTATGGCCACTACCGGATGAGCGACGCCGCGTACATGGACCGCGTCGACGCAAGCCGCGACATGGCGTTTGCGGTCGCGATCGAGCTCGGGCCGCGCTTGGCGCAGCTCCGGCTGACCGGAGCCATTCGCGGGGCGCTCCCGGTGCTTGTGGGGATCGGCGTCGACGTCGGCGCCGCGGCCAGTGGCGGCCTCATGCCCGACGAGGTGCGCGCGGTCGTGGACGAGTCGCTCGGCAAAGCGTTCAACGAGGCCGAGTCTCTGATCCGCTCGCAGGCAGCGGCCGCGCTCGTCGGCTTCGAGCGAGTGTGCAAGATCGAGATGAGGCTCGACGCCGGGACGGTGCTCCTCGCCCACCTGGGGCCGCTGCACGTGGCGCAGCTCGGACTCGAACAGCTCGAGGGCGTGAAGCCCGATAGGCGCGAAGTGGCGGACTGGCAGGAGACGCTCACCCGCAAGTGGCGCGAGCGGATCAGGCATGCCGCGCTGTCGACATAGAGCGCCCGTCCAAGCGGCGCGGCTGACACTAGGAGGGTCGGGCGAAAACGACCAGCCAAACTCGCTCCCGCTCGCCATCCAACAGGAGTAAGGTTGTTTCAACTGGCCCTGCGGCCAATATCTCAGCCCCAGAGCGGTAGTACGCCGACACGCGGCCAACGCGGCGAGGCAACGCACCCGGAGGCGAACGGGATCGACTGTGGGGCCAGTTGGACAAGGGACCGGCTCGCCGCGGTGGAACGGCGGCTTGGCGAGGGCGCAGGACAGATCCGAGCCTCCTGCGTGCGCGGGGCGGAGTAGCTGAACGCTGGCTTCTGAAACTTCCTGCTAACCGCCTATTCTCATATTCTCGGGGTGCGCCCCCGCCGCGCGCCCCTACTTCTTAATCCGCTCGTCCCACGAGGCGCTGCGCT
>Ga0126312_10001153_pt1 | contig 17053 bp, 18 predicted proteins | sample Plot104A_FD_92537 | JGI IMG/M metagenome (GOLD analysis project Ga0126312, IMG submission 92537) | Serpentine soil microbial communities from UC McLaughlin Reserve, CA, USA - Plot104A | ecosystem: Environmental > Terrestrial > Soil > Grasslands | place: USA: UC McLaughlin Reserve, Lake County... | reverse complement strand
CGACGGCACGGCCGTGGCGCGCGTCGAGGACCTCCAACGGCTGATGGTGGCCGACCTGATCGGCACCGAGGTCACGGTACGGGCCCTTCGCCACGGCCGGGAGCTGGAGCTGTCGCTGATCCCGGCGGAGCTCGAGCAGGGCTAGAAGCCTGGCGGGTGGCGGACGGCGAAGCCGCCCGCCGGCCGAATCGCCTTCTGCCAGCGCGTGCCGGCGCGGCCGCGCCCGCTGGTATCGAAGCGCAGCCCCGCGACGATCATGAAGATGTGGCCGTTGTTGGCGTAGATCGTGATCCAGTCGCCGGGACCCGGGTCGCCCCAGTTCATGAACCCGCCCGACGCCATGGGGCTGCGCAGCAGACCCGCGCCGGCCAGCGCAAACGACACCGAGCCCGAGCAGTCGTAGCCGGTGTCGCGCCAGGCACCGTGGCCGCCGCCCCACTTGTACGGGAACCTGGCGATCTCGTTGCCGGCCAGGATCACCCGCTTCACGACGCCGGGCGCCCGTCTGGGCGCGACTGCCGTGCCGTCGGAAAGCACCCGGGCGCGCGGGCCCTCCTGAAGGAAAGCTGTACTCGACAGGTGTGCCTTGAAGCTCCTCAGCTCCCGGCGCGCGCTGCGCAGCTCCGCGCGCACCTCGGCGTCGCTGGCCGCCCCGGGGCTGGGGGCGTCGTCGCCGGCCTCGCCGTTCGCGACCTTGGCGCCGGCGCCCTCGAGCTGGACCACCTGGGCCCGAGAGCGCGGGTCGCGGCGCTCCTCCTTGGCGTGCTTGCGGGCTTCACGGGCAGCTTCGGGGGTGAGCACGACCTCCTCCGGGGCCTTGTCGGCTCGGCCGCCGGCGGGATGGTCCCGGCCGCAGCCGGCAAGGAGGAGCACGGCGAGCCCGACGACGAGTATGCGGCTCCACATCCCGCACAAGGTAGCGCCGGCCCTGGAACGCCACGCCACGCGGGGCGGCCCTCGTGGTGGCCGGCGTGGCGGTGCATGGTGAGCGGCCAGAGCCGCGCGCGGCAACCGAGGGCGATATGCCAGCATGAACGCGATGGAAGAGGAGCGCAGGCCCCCCCGCGACCCAAGCGGAGTCGACGAGCCGCACGACGTGCTGGCGGCGGAGGAGTTCGGCATGCCCACCCGGGAGGAGCGCTATCCCTCCGACCCCACCGGCATTCAGAAGCCGCACGACGTGCTCGCCGCCGAGGAGTTCGCCATGCCCACACGCGACGCCCGCTACGCGGCGGATCCGAGCGGCATCCACGAGCCCCATGACGTGCTCGCCGCCGAGGAGTTCGCCATGCCGGGCGGCGGCCGGCCGAGCCGCACCGCGAGCCGGGGAGCCCGCCGGCGGAATCTGCCGCCGCTGCTGCTCGGGCTCGGACTGGCGCTGATCGTGCTCCGCCGGCGCCGGGCCTAGGGGTACAGGTCGCCGGACTCGGCGACCACGAAGATCGCCGTGACCGGACAGTTGCCCGCGGCCTCGAGCACCTCGTCGACCGGCGCGCCGTCGGGATCCACCACCACGGCCTTGTCCTCGGCGTCGAGCTGGAACACGTCGGGCGCGGTGTCCACGCAGTCGCCCGAGCCGATGCAGAGCGCCCGGTCGACCTCGACGTGAATGCGGTTCTGCGGCGAGAGCTCCGGCACGGAGCGGCACGCCCCCCTGGACGGGCGGCTAGCGCCCGCGCCCGTACAGCAGCTTTACGAGCCTGGAGATGAGCCTGGTGGTGCCGACCTTGTAGGGCAGCATGTGCAGGTCGCGCTTGGGCGCGAAGCGGGTCACGAGCAGCGCCTGGCGCTTGGTGTACTTGCGGATGCCGTCGGCTCCGTGGCGCACCCCCAGCCCGGAGGCCTTCCAGCCGCCCATCGGCAGCTCCAGCGCCAGGTAGTTGACCTGGGCGTCATTGACGGTGACCACCCCTGCCTCGATCATCCGCGCCAGCCGCTCACCTCGCCCGGCGTCCTTCGTCCAGACCGAGGCCTGCAGGCCGTAGGGCGAGTCGTTGGCCAGCCGCACCGCCTCCTCGGCGTCGCCCACCTTCATGACCGGCAGGGTCGGGCCGAAGGTCTCCTCGGTCATCGCGTCCATCGTGTGGTCGACGTCAACGAGCAGCGTCGGCCCGTAGAAGTCGCCGGGACCCTCCCCGCGCTCGCCACCCACGAGCGCCTGCGCGCCCTTCGACAACGCGTCCTTGACGTGCGCGTCGATCACGTCCAGCTGCGGCGGAGAGGTGATCGCTCCCACGTCCACCTGCCCCGGGCCGCCGGGCACGCCCTGGCGCAGCTTTCGCAGCTTCCGCTCGACCTTGCCGACGAACTCCTCGTAGACGGGCTCCTCCACGTACACGCGCTCGACCGAGATGCATGTCTGGCCGCTGTTCTGCATCGAGTAGTGCACCGCGGCGTTGGCGGCGCGCTCGAGGTCGGCGTCCTCCAGCACGATCATCGGGTCCTTGCCGCCCAGCTCGAGCCCCACCGGCGTGAGCGTCTTCGACGCGCGCTCCATCACCTTTTTGCCCACCTCCGTCGATCCGGTGAACATCACGAAGTCGACGTGGTCGATCAGCTCCGAGCCGATCGGGCCGGGCCCCGGCGTGACGATGAAGACGTCTTCCGGCAGCCCGCACTCGCGCAGGCCATCGGCCATCAGCAGCGAGGTGAGCGGCGTGAGGCTGGCCGGCTTCAAGATCACGGAGTTGCCGGCCGCAAGGGCGGGGATGCAGTCGCCGAAGGAGTTGATGAGGGGGTAGTTCCAGGGGCCGATCACGGCCACCACGCCGGCCGGCGCATAGCGCACCACCAGCTTGCGGCCGAGCACGAACGGGGAGCTCGAGCGGATCTTCTCGTCGGCGAGCAGCTTGGGCGCCTTCTTGGCCCAGTAGCCGAACGCGCCGGCCCCGTAGCCCACCTCGGCTATCAGCGCGTCCTCGTAGGCCTTGCCGGTCTCTGCGACGATCGTGCGCGCCACCCGCTCGGAGTTGTCGAGCAGCCACTTCTGCGCTCTGCGCAGCACCTGGGCGCGGCCGTCGAAGCCGAGCGCCTCCCAGCCGGGCTGGGCCGCGCGAGCGCGGGCCACGACGCCCTCGACCTCCTCCAACGCCACCGTGGGCACCGAGCCGATCAGCTCTCCCGTGGCCGGGTTCCGTACCTCGATCGAGGCGGCGGGCCTGCCGTTGCCCCCGGCCCGGGTCGCCTGGTCGCCTGCGGTGGTGTCGGTCATTGCAAGGAGCCTAGCCTCTAGCCTGCGCAATCGTGCCCGAGGTCCGCGCGAACGGCCAGACGCTCTACTACGAGCAGCACGGCGATGGAGAGCCACTGCTTTGTGTGATGGGGCTGGCCACCGACGCCCTGGCCTGGATTCCGCAGCTCAAGGCGTTCTCCGCGCGCCACCGGACCGTGGTCTTCGACAACCGCGACGTGGGCCGTTCGTCGCTTGCGGATGGTCCGTATGAGATCGCCGACATGGCGCACGACGCGCTGGCGATCGCTGACGAGCTCGGGCTCGCGTCCTTCCACCTGCTCGGCGTGTCGATGGGCGGCGCGATTGCGCAGGAGCTGGTCCTGGCGGCGCCTGAGCGGGTAGAAACGCTGACGCTGGCGGTGACCTGGGCGCGCTCAGGCGCCTGGGCGCGCCGTCACGGCGACCTCTGGGCGGAGCGCTCACGGCGGATGTCGCACGAGGAGCGCGTGGACGAGCTGCTGCTGCTCACGATGTCGGAGGAGTTCTTCGAGGACGCCGGGCGCGTCGAGTGGCTGCGCGGGGCGATCCTCGGCAACCCGCACCCGCAGCCGGTCGAGGCGTTCGGCCGCCAGCTCGCCGCCTCGCGCCGCCACCACGCCGCCGACCGGCTCGGTGCGCTCTCGATGCCGGTGCACGTGATCGGCGCCGAGCACGACCTGCTCGTGCCGGTGTGGAAGTCGGTGCAGCTGGCGGAGCTGATCCCCGGAGCGACGCTGACGGTGATCGAGGGCGCGCCCCACGGCGTCAACCTGGAGCGCCGCCACGACTTCAACGGGGCAGTGCTCGGCTTCATCGCGGAGCGGGGCCGCGCGGATGGCCGGCCGAGCTAGCCGGCTTCCGCGAGCGCCGAGTCGAGCTCTGAGTGCAGCCGGGCGGCCTTGCCGAAGTCCACCAGCTCCAGCACCCGCGCCACCGGCCGGCCGGCCGGCGCGACCACGTGCAGGTCCTGGCGCCTGCTCCCGAGCCGGCGCACAAGGCCGAACAGCATGGCCACCCCGCTGGAGTCGATGAACTCGAGCTCCGAGAAGTCCACCACCAGGGCGCGCGCCTCCGTGGGCACTGCCTCCCCGATCTGGTCCCCCATGCGTGGCGCCACCGACACGTCGAGCTCGCCGGTGACGGTCGCCACCACGAGCTCGCCGTGCCGCTCGATCGCCAGCTCGGCGAGCTCGCTCAAGCGGCCACCTCGGGCGTCGCGCCGTTGAGCCTGCGCCGCATCCGCACGGACGTGCCTTCGTGGGTGGGGGTGACCTCGACCTCGTCCATGAGCGCCTCGATCAGGCTGATGCCGCGGCCGTGGTCGCCCTCGCGCGGGCGACGCCAGGCACCGTAGTCGCGCACGGTGATGTCCACCTCACGGCCGTCCACGCGCCCGAGTATCTCGAATGGCGTGCCGCCAGAGGAGCCGGCGTGTTCGATGGCGTTGGTGGCGGCCTCCCCGCAGGCGGTCGTGATCTCGGCGATTTCCTGGTCGGAACCCTCGGCGTGGCGCAGCCAGCGCCGCAGCAGACCGCGCATCGAGGACAGCGCCTGCGGCTCGGTGGGGAACTCGGCGCTGAAGCGGTTGCCCATCGGGGTGTTGCGCAGCGCGAGCAGCGCAACGTCGTCGGCCGCGGCGCCCTCCGGGACGAGCATTCGGAGCACGTGGTCGCAGAGACCGCCCGGCACGCCGGGCGCGTCGCGCAGCGCGCCGGCCAGCCGCGCGAGGCCGTTGTCGATGTGGTCGCCGGGCCGTTCCACCAGGCCGTCGGTATACAGCACCACGGTGGCGCCGGGCTCGAGCTGCTCCGCCGTGGCGTCGAAGCTCGGGAACGGCATCACCCCCAGCGGGACGTTGTGCCCCCCCTGCAGGAACTGCGCCGGCCCGCCGTCGGCCAGGAGCAGCGGCGGCAGGTGGCCGGCGTTGACCCAGCACACGCTGCCGTCGGCGGGGTCGAGCACCAGGTAGAGCAGCGTGGCCATCTGGCTGTCGCCCAGCTCGGTCCAGACCAGGCGGTTGAGCTGCTCGACCACCCGCGCCGGCTCGTGACCCTCGAGGGCGTATGCCCGCAGCGCGCTGCGCAGCCTTCCCACCATGGACGCGGCCGCCAGGCCCTTGCCGGCCACATCGCCCATGACCAGGCCCACCCTGCCACCGGGGATGGGGATCACGTCGTACCAGTCGCCGCCCACCTCGGCCTCGGCGGCCGCCGGCAGGTAACGGGCCTCCACCGCGAGGCCCGGCAGGTGAGGCAGCCTGTCGGGCAGGAGGGTGCGCTGAAGCGTCTCGGCGATGCGGTGCTCACGCTCGTACACCCGCGCATGGTCGATGCCGAGCGCGACGCGGTCGGCTGCCAGCCGCAGCACGCCAAGGTCCTCCGGCCCGAACTGGCGCTCCTCGGCGCCGCACACGATCAGCACCCCGGTCACCTCTCCCTCGGCCATCAGCGGCACGCCCAGCAACGAGTCGCAGCCCACCTTCTCGAGGTCGGGGTCCGCCAGCTCCTCGGCAGACGGGCGGTCGACCATCTGCGGCTCCCGGCCCTCCGCCACCCTGCCGGCGAAGCAGCTGCCGAGCTCGAGCGGCGCGGGCATGGTCTCGCGGTCCACGCCGGAGCTGGCGGCCGTGATCAGGCGGCCGTCCTCGACCAGGTAGATGACTGCGGCGTGAGCTCCGAGCACGCCGCGCACGCGGGTGACCAGGTCACCCACGATCGCGTCGAGCGAGCGGTGCGCCAGCGCCGCGTCCACCAACAGCTGCATGCCGCTGACCATCTCGGCGACCCGCTCTGCCTCGGCCCGCGCGGCCTGCTCGCGCAGCAGCACCTCGCGCTCCTCCAGCCGGCGCAGGCGTTCGGTGATGTCGCGGATGAACCCCGGCAGGACCACCTCGCCGCCGATCTCGACTTTCGAGACGGTTGCCTCTCCCGGGAAGCGGCTGCCGTCGCGGCGCTGGAAGTCGACCTCGAACAGGCGGCCGGTCACGTTGCCGCTGGACTCGAGCAGGTCGCGCCGGCGATCGTCGTGGAGGTCGCGTTGATCCTCCGGGAGCACGAGCGCCCGCATGGGGCGGCCGATCGCCTCCGCTGTCGACCAGCCGAACATGCGCTCGGCGGCCGCGTTCCAATTCACGATCAGGCCGTCGCGGTCGAGCGTGACGAAGGCGTCCGGCGCGCTGTCGAGCACGAGCCTGGTGCGCGCCTCGTTCTGGCGCAGCTCCTCCGCGCGCCGACCCGCCTCCACGTTCTCGACCCGCAACCGGGTGAGCAGGCGAGAGATCAGCACGCCCGCGATCGTCGGGGTGCCGACCGCCAGCAGCCAGCGCGTGGCGGGGCTCGGGTGCTCCACCAACAAGAGCAGGAGCCCGTAGGAAACCGCGATCAAGGCCACGTGCGCGAATGCCAAGCGCAGCTCGAAGAAGTAGAACGCATAGAGCGCGGCCCACGTGTAGATCATCGGATACAGCGCCGTGGGCCCCACGAAGTAGTTGGCCAGCGTGAGGATCACCGTGCCCAGCGCGACCGCCATGTGCAGCTCGAGGTCGGTGACGCGGTCGGCGCGCCAGTAGAGGACCGCCGCGATCACCACCGCGGTCAGGGCCAGGACCACGAGCGCCAGGTCCTTGACCATCTCGTCGTGAGGCAGCACCAGCGTGAGCAAACCGAGGCCTGCGCCGGCCGCGAACAGGAACGCCAGGGCGCGGCCCTTGACGCGGCGCTCGAAGAGGTCGGCCAGCGGGGTCACCGCTCGCCCCCGAGGCCGGATGACAAGCGTGCCAGCTGCTCGTGGCAGTCGACCACCCGCCGCTTGACGGGATCGTCGTCGGGGCGGTCGTGCACCAGGTCCCAGGTCTGGTCGGCCACGTGGCGCGCGTTCTCCGGCGTTGCCCCCTGGCACAGCTTCTCCACCAGCGTCAGCTCGAAGTGCTCGATCTGTGCCTCCGGCGCGCCGGGAGGCATGCGCGGCAGCGGGTCCCCGGTGGACTCCCGCCACATGGCGCTGGCGATCAGCAGGCGATTGCGTAGTGCGGCCTGTTCCAAGCCCCTATGCCCTCGCGCGCGCCGGGCCCCGCGCGGCCGCAGGCACGAGCAATGCCGGCGCTATGGCCCCTCCCGCCAGCAGCTCCCTTCTAGGCGCCACAGCGAAACGGTAGCGCTGCCGTCCTAGGAGGAGCGCCTCCAGCGCTCGAGCAGCGGCAGGGGGTCGATCGGCTTGCCCTGGGTGCCCCGGCCCAGGCGCACCTCGAAGTGAAGGTGGTCGCCGAAACAGGACCCTGTACAGCCGACGCCGCCGAGCCGCCGGCCGGCGCGCACGCGGCGCCCTGGCCTCACACGCGGGGGCTCGTCCATGTGCAGGTAGACGTAGGTCTGGTGCGCCACCGGGCTGTAGAGGGCCACGTAGTTGCCGCGCCCGCCGTCGTCGCCTGTCTCCACCACCACGCCGTCGAGCACGGCCACGAGCGGCGTGCCGGCGGGTGCGAACACGTCCTGCCCTTGGTGCCTGTGCCCGGCCCTCCCGGCGCCGAAGCGCGCGCCGGCCTCTCCGTAGCCGGAGGGGCCGCTCACCGGGAACACCGCCGCGCTCGGGTCCGGGGCGGGCCGATCGCCGGCGATCGCCTGGCCGACGCTGCGCCTGCCGACGCCGGCCAGCGGCGCGGCGGCAGCACGGGCGTCGAGCGCGCTGGGGCCGGCTCGCAGGGCGCCGGCCAGCCGCTCGAGCGGCCGCAGGCCCTCGAGGCCGTCCGACGGCGACAACTCGGCCGGCTGGGCCGCGGCCAGGCCGGTCGCCGACAGCGCCGCGAAGGCGGCGAGTAGCACGACAGCGCGGTTGTTGCTCGGGGCGGTCATCGTCGTTTGCCTACGGGGTTGGCTGACGGGCTCGCCGGCGTCGCTGCCGGCTACGGCGCTCTCCGGCGCCGACTCGCCCCGGGCGTCGTGCCCATTGGTTCCCCCGCTCCCCGCCGCGGCGGCGAGGATTGGGCACTTCGGGCGAAGACCCTATCTTCGGCAGATGGCGGACTTTCACCTGCTGCGGGTCTTCTGTGACGAGGCCGGTCGTGGAGGCAATCCGCTGGCCGTGTTCCTCGAGGGTGACCAGGTGCCCTCCGAGCGCCGGCAGGCCGTGGCGGCCGAGCTGGGGTTGAGCGAGACGGTGTTCGTGGAGAACCGCGAGCGCGGGCAGCTGCGCATCTTCACTCCCACGGTGGAGCTGGAGTTCGCCGGGCACCCCACCGTCGGCACGGCCTGGCTCCTGCGCGAGTGCGGGATAGAACCGCGGGCGCTTCGCACGCTCGCGGGCGAGCTGGCCGTGCGCTACGAGGGCGCCGCGTCGTTCGTCGCCGGACGCCCGGAGTGGGCGCCGGACTTCGAGCTCTGCCAGCTCGCCTCACCCGAGGCGGTCGACGCCCTCCAGGGCCCACCCGACGGGCGCGACCTGGTCGACACGTGGGCTTGGATCGACGAGGGGGCCGGCGTGCTGCGCGCGCGCGTGTTCCCGCCGCGGCTTGGCATCGCCGAGGACGAGGCCACGGGCGCCGCTGCGGTCAGGCTATGCGCCGCCCTTCGCCGGCCACTCGACGTCCGCCAGGGGCGCGGCTCGCGCATCCTGGCCCAGCCGCTGGCCGACGGCCGCATCGAGATCGGTGGCCTGGCGGCGCTCGACGAGCTGCGCGAGCTCTAGATGCGGCAGCTGGCGAGGCCGCGCTTCTCGAGATAGCGCTGGTGATAGTCCTCGGCCGGCCAGAAGCTGGTCGCGGGCTCGATCGTCGTCGCGATCGGCTTGGCGTGGCGCTCCTGCTGGCGCTCGCGTGAGGCCTCCGCTGCGCGCCGCTGCTCGTCGGAGCTCACGAAGATCGCCGAGCGGTACTGAGTGCCCAAGTCGGGCCCCTGCCGGTTCAGCTGCGTGGGGTCGTGAAGTCGCCAGAAGACGTCGAGCAGCTCCTCGTAGGGGATCTCCTCGGGGTCGAATTTGACTTCGACCACCTCGGCGTGGCCGGTGCGATCGGTGCAGACCTGCTCGTAGGTCGGATTCGCGACCTGGCCGCCCATGTAGCCCACGAGCGCGTCCGTCACTCCCGGCGTGTTGCGGAATTCGACCTCCACCTGCCAGAAGCAGCCGGCTCCGAAGGCTGCGGTCTCCACCATGGCCCTGAGGCTAGCGAGGAGCCGGGGTGATGAACGCGACCGCCGGCCCTAGACCCGCCTCGCGGCGCAGCGTGGCGATCCGGCGGCCGGGCTGGACTGCGTCGCGCGGCTCGCCCAGCAGTGGGCCCAGGTGCGCCGCCGTGGCGTCGAGATCGGCGACCAGGCAGGAGATGCCCCACAGGCGGGCGGGCAGGTCCGGCCGTCGGGCGATGCGGCTGCCGGGTGGGGCCTGGACCACCTCGAGCAGCACGTCCCCCATCCGAAAGAAGGCCTGGCGCGGAGCGCCCCCAGGGGTTGGCTCCTCGCGCAGCCGCCGGAAGGCGAGCCCAGCCGCCCGCAGGGCGTCGGCGGTTCGGTCGAGGTCGGGCGTGAAGGCCACCACGTGGTCGACGGCCAGCACACCGTTCGGTTGCGGGACTCCGCGTGCCGGCGCCGCGTTGGAGCGATCGGTGGGCAGCCCGTCGAGCTGCGCCTCGGCGAGCGCGCGCACGCTCCAGCTGACTATTCCGCGGCCCGCCTGCGGCCCCTCGAAGCGCAGCCGCAGTGAGCCGAGCTCGAGGGTGTCGCCGCTGGGCGAGAAGCCGGCGGCCGCCCAGACGCCGGGGGCGTCGGCGATCCGGAGTTCGTCGATCGTAGGCTGGGAAACCGGGCTCAGGGAGCGAGCTTCAGCTTGTCGCGAGTGGCCAGCCCGCGGTCCGCTGCCGGTGGCGGGGGCTTCGCCTGCGCCTTCGGCGTGACGAGCCGCGCCTTCCCCTCCGCGGCGCCGGTGCCCCTGCGAGGTGCCGCCTGCGGCCGGGCGAGTGGCCGCTCAGGGCGGCTCGGCTGCTGCTGGCGCCCCTCCACTCGGTCTGGCCTTGCGGCCTGCTGGGGCATGCGCCGCTTGCCTTCACGGCTGCGCGGCTCGTGGGAAGTGGTGGGCTTGCGCGCGCCGCCCGACCGTGCGTGCCCCGAAACCGTGCCGCGCTCCTGTCCGCGCGGGCCGACAGCCACGCCGCGGACGGCCGGAGCGACCTGCGCCCGCGCCGGCGCGCCGAGTGGAGCACGCGCCGCCGGGAGTGGCTTGGGAGACGCGGGGTCATCGTCCCCGGAGGCGGCCTGGCCGGCCACCCCGCCGCCGCCTGCGAGCAGGGCGACCGCCGCGATCTTGGCCACCGGGCCGGCACCCGCCAGCGGAGCCGATGCCACGGCGCCGCCGGCCAGCGCGCCGCCGCCGGCCGATCCGCCTCCGCCCACGCCGATGGCACCCAGCACGCTGGACTTGAGCCCCAAGGATGGTGTGACCGGCAGCGCCGTGCCCAACATGGCCCGCTGGCGCCTGACCTCGTCCCGGTACCCGCTACAGCCGGTACAGGTGCGCAGGTGATGGCGCAGCTCGCTGCGGCGCAGCGCCCCGCCGCGCAGGTTCGCGAGCTGCTCGCGGATCTCGTCGCAAGGCGTCTCGCGGGCGTCGCGGCGCTCGATCAGGCCGGAGCGCGCCCTGAACACGAGCGCCTTCACCCGCGGCACCTCGCAGCCGAGCACGCGGGCCACGTCTGCGTGCGAGAGGTCTCCGAGCTCCGCCAGCAGCAGCGCCGCCCGCTGCTCGTGGGGCAGCCGGCGCACGTCCGCGACCAACTCGCGCAGCTCGGCCCGGCGCTCCACCTGCTGATCCAGCCCGGCCGTGGCGATCTCCTGCTCCTCCACGGGCTGCTCGCGTCGCGAACGCAGCAGCGACAGGCTGCGGTTGCGCGCGATCGTGAACAGCCATGGCTTGAGGCGGATATCCCGCTCGTCGCGCAGCAGGTCACTGTAGGCGGCGGCGAAGGTGTGCTGCACCGCGTCCTCGGCCTCCTCGGGTGAGCCGAGCATGTGGCGGCAGAAGGACAGGATCGGCTGCGCGTAGCGCTCGAAGGCCACCTCGAACGCCGCCTCGTTGCCGCGTCGGATCTGCTGCACCAGGCGCTCGTCGCTCGCGAGCGCGAGCAGGCGCTTGGAGCGCAACGGGGCAGGGCTCTGGGCCTGCTCTGGTATCGAGACGGTGCGCATGATCCTTGGGTTGTACCCCTCATCATGAATCACAACGCCTGAAGGCCGCGTTGGTTCGCAATTGAGGAACATCCGAACCTTTGCGCCGCCGGCGAGTTTCAGCTGCAAGCCGCGGCCGCAGGGAGGCGACCACCGTGGGCAAGCGAAGGGCCCCGCCCCCCGGGGCCCTTCGTCTTTCAGGAGGCTCGCAGGGCCGGAGCGCCCGCGAGCAGCTCGTAAGGCAGGGCCTCCACGCGGTGGCCGGCCCGGCCCTCCATCGCGTCGGCCGAGCACAGCGAGTTCAGGACCGCCTCGGAGGTGACCTCTCCGGCCGCCTCGAACAGCTGGCGCATCTGCGGGGAGTCGTCGCGCAGGAAGCGGAAGTCGGTGAACGGCTCATCGGCCCGGTGCGCCAGGCGCGTCGCTGTGGAGAACGCGAGCGCGTACTCGCCGCTGCCGTTCGAGGCGAAGCTGCCGGCGCGCCCGAGGCCGAAGGCTGCCCGCGCGGCCAGCCGGCGCAGCTGGCGCTCCGACAGCGGAGCGTCGGTGCCGAGCACGATCATGATCGAGCCGCTCTCCGACTGCGGCCCGGGCGCCCGCTCGGCGGGGGTCCCGGTGAGCATGTGAAGGTCGCGCCGAGCGCCGAAGTTGGAAACCACGAGGCAGCCGAGCGTCAGGCCACCGCCCACGACGCGCGATGCGCCGCCCACGCCGGCCTTGAATCCGAAGCAGGTCGTGCCGGTGCCCGCGCCCACCGAGCCCTCGGCAGCGCCCTCCTCCGAGGCCGCCGCGACCGCCTCGAGCGCGTGCTCGGGCCGCACTGTGAGCGCACGGGCGTCGTTGAGCCAGCCGTCGAAGCATTCGCCCACCACCACGTTCACGGTGTCGCGATCGCGTGCGGCCTCGGGGTTCTGGTCGAGCAGGTGCCGCACTCCACCCTCCCAGACCGGGCCCACCGCGAGGGTGTTCGTGAGCAGGATCGGGCTCTCGAACGTGCCGAGCTCCTGGAGCTGGGTGAGCCCGGTGGCCTTGCCGTAGCCGTTGATCACGTGGCAGGCGCCCAGCACCTTCTCCGCGTACAGGTTGCCGCCGTGAGGCAGCACCGCGGTCACGCCCGTTCGCACCGACTCCCCCTCGATCAGGGTGACGTGCCCCACCCCTACACCCGGCACGTCGATGAGTGAGCTGCGCCGTCCCGGCGGGAGGCGGCCGACCGTGTAGCCCAGCTCGCGCAGGCGCTTACGCACGGCCGGAACATAACCTTGCCCGCTTGGCGGTGACCGTGACCCGCGCCCCGCTGCGAGTCGCGCTCGGCGGCGGCGGCACCGACCTGCCCTCCTACTACCGCGAGCATGGCGGCTTCGTGGTCTCGGCGGCGATCGACCGCTACGTGCACGTGCTGGTCTCCGACAGCTTCCAGCGCCGCTATCGCCTCAAGCACCTGGAATGGGAGGAGGTGGACCGTCCCGAGGACGTGCGCCACCCGATCCTCCGCGAGTCGCTGGTGCGCCACTGGAGCGGCGGGCCGCTCGAGCTCGCCTCGGTCGCCGACGCGCCTCCCGGCACGGGGCTCGGCTCCTCCGGGGCCTACGGAGTCGGCGCGATCAAGGCGCTGCGGCTCGCCGGCGGCTCCGACCTCGTCCCGGCCGAGCTCGCCGAGGCGGCGTGCGAGATCGAGATCGAGGTGCTGGAGCGCTCGATCGGCAAGCAGGACCAGTACGCCGCGGCGTTCGGCGGCGTGCGCGCCTACGGCTTCAACGAAGACGACAGCGTGGCCGTCCGGCGGCTCGAGCTGCCCGAGCCCGTGCTGGAGGCGCTGCTCGAGCGCTTCCTGCTGTTCTTCAGCGGCCGCGAGCGCTCTGCCTCCGACGTGCTCGCCGGGGCGCGCGTGCCCGCGCTCGACCGCCTCCGGGAGCTGGCGCTGGCAACCTGCTCGGCGCTCGAGGCCGGCGACCTGGGCCGCTGCGCGGAGCTGATGAACGAGAGCTGGGACGCCAAGCGCGAGCGCACGCCCGGGACCGTGCTCCCGGAGATGGACGACCTGCGCGCGCTGGCGCTCCGCGAGGCCGCGGCCGGGGCGCTGTCGCCGGGGGCGGGCGGCGGCGGCTTCCTGCTCGTGCTCTCCGACGACCCGGAGCGGACACGGCGCGCCATGGACGGCGCGGGTGCCCGCGAACTGTCATTCGGCGTCGACCACGGCGGCTGCGTGGGGCTCAGCGCGCCGCCGTGAGCTCAGCTGGGCTTGGTGGTCATCGCGAAGATGGCCACCAGGGAGGCCGCGAGCATCAGCGCGGTCAGCACCGCCGCGGCGCGCAGGAGGCCACCCCCTCCGCCGTCGCGATCCAGGCGGCGAAGGCTCAATCCGCAGAGCAGCAGCGCGATCAGGAGGAAGAGGGCGATCGGCTCGGCCACGATGTAGCCGACGTCGAGCCAGGACGGTGTCCGGTCGCCCGAGTAGCCCTCCTTGGAGGCGATCCACTCCGCCGCTCCGCGCATGACGACCCAGGCCGGCAGCGCGCCGACCAACAGCGCGCGGAAGGCCAGTCGCGTGACCGGCGCCCCGCCGGCGCGGGCGGCGCCCCCGAGTGAGGCGATGGCGAGCACCAGCGAGCCAACCAGCACCATCGCGCCGAGCACGTGCAGGAACAGCGGCAGGTTCTGCTCGCCGGGACGGACCGCCGCCAGCAGGCTCACGCTCCGGGCTTCCAGACCATGAGCACCAGGATGCCGAGCACCGCTATGGCCCGTAGCCAGTGCCAGCGCGCCGTCCCGTCCGCGTTCGCATCCACACCGACCTGCGCGCGGCGTCCGAGCTCCGTGGCGGCCGCCCAGAGCAGGATCGCTCCGACGATCCAGCCGTCCCAGACCTCGTAGGCGTCCACGTCGATCGCGAGCGCGATGCCCAGGAGCAGGGTGCCGAGGCCGCCGATGGCCCAGAGCACGTTGGCCGCGGAGATGGCGCGGGCCGGTGCCGGAGCACCCAGCACCACGGCGCTGTAGACCACCGTCGTGGTGACCAGCAGGAACGACGCGAGCACGTGCAGGAACAGCAGCCAGTCGTACACCGGCGCCACCCTACCGCGCCCTCTGGCCGGCTTTCCGTCAGGCCAGTGCGGGCGGCTCGGCGGCGCGCAGATGGCGCGCCGACGCGGTCACGCGGTTTCGGCCGGCGCGCTTGGACTCGTAGAGCGCTCCGTCGGCCGCCGCCACGAGCTGCTCCGGGTCGGTGGCGTCGGTCGGGAAGGTCGCGATGCCCGCGCTGATCGTGGCCCTCGGCTCGCCCTGGGCGCGCGCCACCTCCTGCCTCAGGCGCTCCACCAGCTCCCGGGTCTCCTCTCGATCGGTGGCCGGCAGGATCAACCCGAACTCCTCGCCGCCGTAGCGCGCGACGGTGTCGTAGGCGCGGCAGTGCTCGGACAGGGTGGCGGCCACGCGTGCCAGCACCCCGTCGCCCGCCTGGTGGCCATGGGCGTCGTTCAGCCTCTTGAAGTGGTCGATGTCGATCATCGCCAGGCTCACGTCGTCGCCCGCGCGTGCCGCGCGCTCGAGCTCGCGCACGAGCCGCTGCTGGAAGGTGTAGCGGTTCGCGACTCCGGTCAGGCCGTCGGTGGAAGCGAGCTCCTGCACCTGCTCGAGCAGCCATGCGTTGCGCAGCGCCAGCGCGCCGTGGGAGGCAAAGCGCTCCACCGTGGCCACGATCCGCCGCTCGATGCGCGAGCCGCGGCGCATGCCGTGCTCGGCGACGAGCGCACCGATCGCGTGGCCCTCGGCCGAGAGCGGCACGACCAGGAGGTTGCGGGCGTCGGGCACCAGCACGCTCAGCCACATGTCGTCGTCCACGTCGGCGGCCGACACGAGCTGCGTCGTGCGCGTGACCATCGCTTGATAGAGGACCGAGCCCTTGTCCGGGGGCGGCCCGCGCACCCCGCGCGTCACGTCGCCGATGTGGGCAAGCAGCGCGGGCGCCTGGCCGTCCGGGGAGGCGAACAGCAGTGCGCGCTCGAAGCCGAAGGTGCCGTGGACGGCGGTGAGCAGTGTGTTGGCCGCGGTCGCCGAGTCGGTCTGATCCTCCAGGCGCGCGGCCATCAGCGCCAGCGCCTCGAGGTCATAGCGGCGACGGCGCAGCTCGCGCTCGTTGATGGCGGAGAAGGTGGCGGTCGCGATCGCCACGAACCACAGCACCGCGCTGAACGCCAGCAGCTGCTCGAAGGGCGAGCCCGGGCCCGGAGCGTCCGAGCGCTCGAGCGGATTTAGCAGGCCCCCGTCCTGGCCGTAGTAGACGACGAGCAGCAGCAGCGAGTGCCAGAGCGCCATCTTCATCCCGGTGCGGTAGGAGGCCAGCAGCGCGACGGCGATGATGTGCAGGATGATCAGATAGCGCAGCGGGCTGCCGCCGCTGCCGGTGGCGTAGGAGGCCCAGGCCAGATACAGGCCGTCGGCGATCAGCATGCCGCTGAACAGGTAGAGGCCCCCGCGCCGCGACACCCGCCAAGCGAGGTGCGCGACGAGCGACAGGCTCAGGTAGGCCGCGGTGACCGCCGCGAGGCCGGTGGGGGTGCCCACCAGCGAGCTGCGCGAGAGCCAGACCACGAGCGCGACGACCGGCAGCAGGGCCAGGCGGAAGATCTGCATGTAGCGCGTCCGATCGGCGATCGGGACGACTTCGGCCGACGGAACCTTGGCTGCCGTGCTCATCTCTTCTTGGGTAGCGGCCTGAACTCGAGATCAGGATCGGCAAAAACCGGCGCCAACCCGAGCTTCGGGTCGTTGCGGTCGATGCGGTTCTGGACTGCGAAGAAGCAGAAGACCATCCCGAGCAGCAGTCCGGGGAAGACCGAGTCGTCGACGAGCGCCGCCACCGCCTTGGCCGCGCGCCCGAGCGCATCCAGCACGCTCGAGCCGCCCTCGTCCGCCCGGCCGCCCCCGGCCTGGTCGTGGCGGGGCACATCGGGGCTTGCGCTCCCGTCCTGGTGCGGGCTGCGCGCGCCGCCCGCGGCCGTGGGAGCGCCCCGCGCGCCCCGGCCCGGGGTGGCGGCGGGCGCAGGGGTCGCCGCCGCGGCGGGCGTGCCGGCGGGGGCCAGGAAGGCCGGCCCCCGGCCGCCGGGCAGCGCCCGGTCCGGGGGCACGGCCTGGTCGTGGTGTCCCCCCTTGGTCGGGCGCGTGAGCTCGTAGTGGGATGCGGCCGCCGCGCCCGTATTGCCGGCGCCGTCGGTGGCTCGCACGGCCAGGGCGTAGCCGCCATCGGGCTCGGAGGTCAGGTCGAAGCCCTTCGGGCTGGCGCATGGCGCCCAGTCCTCCAACGCATGGCCGTCGCGTCTGAGCCTGCACTCGAGCGTTGCCTGGTCCTCGCCGCTGAACGCCCACCTCGGCGTCGGGTCGTGGCCCGCGGCGCCCGGCTCTGAGCTGAACGCCGGGGCCGCCGGCGGGGTGTTGTCCAGGTCGAAGCCGTGGCTGCCGCTGGGCCCGGTGTTGCCCGCCGCGTCGGTGGCGCGCACGGCCAGCGTGTAGCGCCCGTCACCCTGGCCCCGGAGGTCGAACGTGGCCGGGCTCGTGCAGCCGTGCCAATCGGCCACGGGCGCGCCGGCGCCTTGCAGGCGGCACTCGAGCGACGCCCCGTCCTCACCCGAGAATGCCCAGGTCGGCGAGCGGTCGCGGCTCGGCGAGCGCGGGCCTGCGTCGATCGCCGGGGCGCCGG
>Ga0126312_10001151_pt1 | contig 17064 bp, 18 predicted proteins | sample Plot104A_FD_92537 | JGI IMG/M metagenome (GOLD analysis project Ga0126312, IMG submission 92537) | Serpentine soil microbial communities from UC McLaughlin Reserve, CA, USA - Plot104A | ecosystem: Environmental > Terrestrial > Soil > Grasslands | place: USA: UC McLaughlin Reserve, Lake County... | reverse complement strand
TGGGCAACATGATGCTCAATCACCTCGGCGGCGGCCCGGGCGGCATCGAGCACTTCTTCCAACAGTTCACCGGCCCGATGACCGCCTGGTGGAAGGTGCTCGGGTCACCGGAATTGACCCCAGAGGTTCAACGCAAGCTCATCGACGGCCTCCACGCAGAAGTAGGCTCGCGCTCCATCGAGGAACTGGAGGCGGAGCGGGACGAGATTCTGCTCGGCCTCCTCGAACTGCGCACCAAGCGTCCGGGTGCGGCCGTGCCACGCAAAGTTGCAGCGCGTGCTGGCTAAGCGGAACAACCGCCGGCTTTCGGAGAACAAGAACAAAGGTGACCCCATGAGCGCGATGTTTGCGGACACTCGGCCTGACGACGGGAGGGCCGTCATCGACGCGCCGTCGGCGCAGCGCAAGCGCGTCGTGATCGTCGGCGGCGGCTTTGCCGGGCTCGCGGCGGCGCATGCGCTGCGACACGCCGATGCCGAGGTCGTCCTGATCGACCGGCGCAACCACCACATCTTCCAGCCGCTGCTCTATCAGGTGGCGACGGCGGTCCTCTCTCCCGCCGAAATCGCGGCGCCGATCCGTCAGCTCGAGGTGAAGCAGCGAAACCTCAGCGTGCTGCTGGCCGACGTCACCGGCGTCGACGTTGCGTCCCGCACGATCGCGGCATCCTCTCCGGGCGTGGGCGTCCGCAAGATCGCGTTCGATTATCTGGTGGTTGCGACCGGCATGCGCCCGAGCTACTTCGGCCATGACGAGTTCGCCCGATATGCGCCGGGGCTCAAGAGCCTCAACGATGCCGAGACGATCCGGGCGAAAATCCTGGGCGCGTTCGAGCTGGCCGAAACGACCGAGGACGAAGGCGAGCGCGCGCGCCAGATGACCTTCGTGCTGGTCGGCGCGGGGCCCACCGGCGTCGAACTCGCAGCGTCCCTGGCGGACATGGTGAAGGTCACGCTGCGGGGCAACTTCCGCCGCATCGATCCGGCGAAAGCCAGCATCATTCTGCTCGACGCAGGCAACCGGGTGCTGCCGACTTTTGCCGAGGCACTTTCCCGCAGGGTGACCCGGCGCCTCACGAAGCTCGGCGTCAAGGTCCTGACCGGAGTTAAGGTCGAGACAGTCGACGAGCAGGGCGTTGTCGCCGGCGGAAGCAGGATCCCGAGCGCGACGGTGCTGTGGACCGCGGGGGTCGCAGCATCGCCGATTCCAAAGATGCTCGGTACCAAGACCGACCGCGCGGGCCGGGCGCTCGTGGACCCATTCCTGAAGGTCGTGGACGCGCCCGGAGTGTTTGTCGTCGGCGACGCGGCGTCGGTCATGCAGAACGAACATCCGGTGCCCGGCGTGGCGCAGGCGGCGATTCAGGAAGGGCGCTACGTCGGTCGGCTGATCGCGAAAGAGCTTAAGGGGCGGAAGGTCAAACGTCCGTTCCGCTATTTCGACAAGGGCAACATGGCCGTCGTCGGCAAAAATTACGCGGTGCTGGAGCGGGGTTGGCTGCGCACAAGCGGCTTCCTGACGTGGCTGGTGTGGGCGTTCGTTCACATCCTCTCCCTGCCGCAGCTGCAGAACCGCCTGCGCGTGCAGCGCCAGTGGCTCTGGTCGTATTTCACCGGCCAGCGCAGCTCGCGGCTGATCCCCGAGCCGCCGACGGCGGGAACCCATGAGCCGGACCGTTGAGCGGACCCTTGCGTCATGAATCCCGCCTACCTTTCTGCTCTCGCCGCGTTGGCGGGATCAGCGATCGGCGGCTTGACGTCGCTCGGCTCAGCCTGGCTCACTCAGCGCCATCAGGACCGCGCCACGCGACGCTCGCGGGACAAGGCTAGGCGGCAAAAGCTGTACAAGCAGTTCATCGATGAGGCATCAAAGCTGTACGCGGACGCCCTGGTCCACGACCAGGCGGAGATTGCGGCTCTGGTCAGCGTCTACGCCCTGATCAGCCGAATGCGCGTTGTGTCGAGCTCTGCCGTAGTCGAAAAAGCGGAGTCGGTCGTTCGAGTGATTATCGACACGTATTTCGCACCGAACAAGACGTTTCCTGAAGTGCGAAGGCTGATCAACAGCCACGCGATGGATCCGCTGCGTGCCTTCAGCGAGGAATGCCGCGCCGAATTGCAGGCCCTCAAGGCTTCTTGAGCGCGCGCTCAACAACGGCCGCCTGCGCCCTGGTATCGGGGAATCTCGACTGCCGGCGGCATGCACGCAGCGGCTGGTCGGAAACACTCCTCGCTCTTCATGGCGCTCGCCCTTCCGGCATCGCGGCAACGCTCAAGGGTAGCAGCGTGGACGCAAGTGTCTCAGGAACCGAACAGGGTCGAGCTAAACCAAGGTGCAGCGCAGAGAAACCATATCGGTGTCCGGCGCGACCCGCGTGCAATAGATCGCTGGACTCCCAATCGTCAAATTGAGCTTACCAGGATATCGGCGGCCTGCGCTGGGATGTTTCTTCGGCGGATCTCTGCCCTGCATCGTCGAGCCGTGAAGGCGGTCATGAGCGGGCCGCGCTACCGAGATTGTCGACTTCGCGAAAACAAATCTCTGGCGCTGAGAGGAATTGACAATGGAGATCACGTCGCGACGGGGCCGGTTGTCAAACTCGGGTTGGTTTGGAACGTCATTGCCGTCGCTGGGCGACCAACGCGGAAATGTCAGTCGCATCAACGATCTCCTGAAGCAACGCATGCGCTTGCCTGATTTCGTCACGCTCATGAAGCCGCGCGTGATGTTGCTCGCGGTGTTCACCGCGGTTGTTGGACTGGTCATTGCACCCGGTCATCTCGATCCACTCCTTGGGTCCATTGCAGTTGTCGCAATCGCCGCAGGAGCCGGCGCCGCCGGCGTCCTCAACATGTGGTACGACGCCGACATCGACGCGGTGATGACTCGCACGGCCAAGCGTCCCATCCCGCGCGGCACGATCTCGCGCGCGGAAGCGCTTGCATTCGGACTTGTTCTCGCCTGCAGCGCAGTCGCGGTTCTTGCTCTCGCGCTCAATGTCAGAGCGGCAGCGCTGCTCGCCTTTGCGATCTTCTTCTATGTCGTCGTGTATACGGTGTGGCTGAAGCGACATACGCCACAGAACATTGTCATTGGGGGCGCCGCCGGCGCGCTGCCGCCGGTGATCGGATGGGCCGCCGCCACCGGCGATATCGGGCTGGAGCCCCTTATCTTGTTCCTCGTCATATTCCTGTGGACGCCGCCGCATTTTTGGGCGTTGGCGCTCAATCGCAGCGACGAATATGCGCGCGCCGGCGTCCCCATGCTGCCCGTCGTTGCCGGAAGGGCGGAAACAACGCGGCAGATCGTCATCTATAGCGTTGTTCTGCTCCCCGTTTCGGTGCTGCCGTGGGCTCTCGGCTTTGCCGGCGCAGCCTATGGCGCAGTTGCCGTTGTTGGTGGGGCGATCTTCGTTGCACTCGCGTTGCAACTGCGCCGGAGCCGTGAGGACGATCGGCAAGCCGCTCGCCGCTTGTTCGTGTTCTCCATTTCCTACCTGTTCGTCTTGTTTGCGGTTCTCCTGACCGACAGTACCGGCAATCCGCGGTCATCCACGCTCTCATCGCGTGATGCTCGGCCGGCCGCCGGATCGGCAGTCCGAACCGCATGCACCTCCACCACTGTCAGGGCAGACGAGGTCTAACATGCGCTACGCTGTCCTAGCCGTTCTCGTGATCGGCGCCGCGACGCTCGGCGGCTGCCAGGAAGGCGTCCTCGATCCGAAAGGACCGGTCGCCGCCGCCGAACGGCTCATTCTGTTCAACTCGCTCGGCATCATGCTGGCGATCGTGATCCCGACGATCCTCGCCACGCTCGCCGTCGCCTTTTGGTTTCGCGCATCCAACCGGCGCGCCCGCTACCTGCCCGATTTTGAGTATTCCGGCCGTCTCGAGATGCTGGTCTGGTCGATTCCCGCCATGACGGTGCTCCTGGTTGGCGGCGTCGCCTGGGTCGGCTCACACGACCTCGACCCGCGCCGGCCGTTCGCCTCCACGATGAAGCCAGTCAGCGTTCAGGTCGTCTCGCTCGATTGGAAATGGCTGTTCATCTATCCGGAGCAAGGCATCGCTAGCATCAATCAACTCACCATCCCGGTCGGCACCCCGGTCAGCTTCGAGCTGACGTCCTCAGGCGTGATGAACAGCTTCTTCGTGCCGCAGCTGGGCGGCCAGATCTACACCATGGCCGGAATGGCGACGCGCCTTCACCTCCAGGCGGATCATCCTGGAACGTATCGCGGGCTGTCGGCCCAGTACAGCGGCTACGGCTTTCCCGACATGCGCTTTGCCGTCGATGCGGTGCCGGCCGAAAAGTTTGCGCAGTGGGTGGATGCGACGCGCAGCGGCGGTCCGGTGCTCGATGCGCAAACTTATGCCGATCTGGCCAGGCCGAGCAGCGCGGTTGCGCCTTTCACCTATCGTGCCGTCGCTCCCGATCTGTTCAACGGCGTCTTGAGCGCCGGAATGCGGCCGCGCGATCCATCCTCGATCACCTATCCGATGTCACAGAGAGCCGAACAATGAATCTCCTTGGCAAGCTGAGCTGGAGCGCAGTTCCGTTCGACCAGCCGATCGTGATGTTCGCGACGGCATTGATGGTCGTGACCATCGTAGGCGTGGTCGGATGGGTCACGCTCAAGGGATACGTGCCTTACCTGTGGCGCGAGTGGATCACGTCGGTCGACCACAAACGTATCGGCGTCATGTACATCGTGCTGGCACTGCTCATGCTGCTGCGCGGCTTCACCGACGCCATCATGATGCGCGCGCAACAGGCGGCCGCGGCCGGCGGCGTCCAGGGATATCTGCCGCCCGAGCACTTCGACCAGATCTTCTCGGCGCACGGCACCATCATGATCTTCTTCATGGCGATGCCGTTCGTGATCGGGCTGATGAATTTCGTGGTGCCGCTGCAGCTCGGCGTCCGCGACATGGCCTTTCCGACATTGAACTCGGTGGCCTTGTGGCTGACCGCGTCGGGCATACTCCTGACGAACATCTCGCTCGCCGTCGGCGAATTCGCAAAGACCGGTTGGGTTGCTTATCCGCCGCTCAGCGAACTGCAGTTCTCGCCCGGCGTCGGCGTCGACTATTACCTGTGGGCGCTGCAGATCTCCGGCATCGGCACGTTGATGACGGGAATAAATTTCGTCGCGACGATACTGAAAACGCGTGCACCCGGCATGGGGTACATGCGCATGCCGGTTTTCTGCTGGACGGCGCTCGCCTCGAACCTGCTCATCGTCGCGGCTTTTCCGGTCCTGACCGCGACGCTCGCGATGCTGCTGCTCGACCGCTACCTCGGCTTTCACTTCTTTTCGGTCGACGCGCAGGGCAACCCGATGATGTACGTCAACCTGTTCTGGGTGTGGGGGCACCCGGAAGTCTACATCCTGGTCCTGCCCGCGTTCGGCATATTTTCGGAGGTGATCGCGACGTTCTCCGGCAAGCCGCTGTTCGGCTATCGCTCGATGGTCGCCGCCACCATGGTGATTTGCGTTCTGTCGTTCCTCGTCTGGCTGCACCACTTCTTCACCATGGGCGCGAGCGCAGACGTCAACGGCTTCTTCGGCGTGATGACGATGATCATCGCGGTGCCGACGGGAGTCAAAGTGTTCAACTGGCTGTTCACGATGTACGGCGGCCGCGTTCGCTTCACCGTGCCGGTCCTGTGGTCAATCGGGTTCATGGTGACGTTCGTCATCGGCGGCATCACCGGGGTGCTGATGGCCGTGCCGCCCGCCGATTTCCAGCTGCACAACAGCCTGTTCCTGGTCGCACATTTCCATAACGTCATTATCGGCGGCGTGGTGTTCGGCGTCCTGGCGGGCTTCAATTACTGGTTCCCCAAGGCGTTCGGCTTCACGCTCGACGAACGCTGGGGCAGGCGATCGTTCTGGTGCTGGCTGATCGGTTTCTATCTGGCTTTCATGCCGCTCTATGTGCTGGGCCTCCTGGGCATGACCCGGCGCATGCAGCACTACGACAATGTCGATTGGCAGCCATGGCTGCTGCTGGCGGCGGTTGGCGTCGCCGTCATCCTGGCGGGGATCGTCTGCCAGATCGTGCAGCTCGTCGTGTCGATCCGCGCCCGCGAAGAGCTCCGCGATGTAACCGGCGATCCGTGGAACGGCCGCACGCTGGAATGGTCCACCGCGTCGCCGCCGCCGGCGTGGAATTTCGCCGTCCTGCCGCATGTCGCTGAGCGAGACACCTACTGGGTCAGCAAGAAGCTTGCGCGCGCAAAAGACGGCCCGCCAACACCGGCGCGCGGGTACGAGCCGATCGAAATGCCGAAGAACAGCGCGATCGGCTTTGTCACGGCATTCTTTGCCGTCGTCACCGGTTTCGCGCTGATCTGGCACATCTGGTGGATGGCCGCGCTCGGAGTAGTCGGCGCATTCGTGACGCTGCTCGTCTTCGCCTTCCGCGATCGGGAGGAATTCGAGATAGCGGCTGACAAGATTGCCCAGTTCGATCGTGGTCACCAGGCGGAGGTCGCCCTATGAACGTCGCTGTTGCCATCCAAGATATCCATCGCGACGCGCTGCCGAGCGCCAGCGAAGCCGGTCCTGCGCCGAAGCGGATCGTGGTCGCCTACGGCTTCTGGATCTTCCTGCTCAGCGACATCGTGATGTTCTCGGCGCTCTTTGCGGCCTACGCGGTGCTCGTGCGGGCGACGGCGGGCGGTCCGACCGGCGCACAGTTGTTCAATCAAGCCAGCGCTGCGATCGAGACCGCTTGTCTTCTTGCCTCGAGCTTCACGTGCGGGCTGATGTCGCTGGCGGTCGGTTCGCGGCGCCGCGCCGCCACCTATTTCTTGGCCGTCGTCACCTTCGTGCTCGGGGCGGCCTTCCTCGCGCTCGAGATCCGCGAGTTCGCCGACATGATCGCCCGCGGCGCGACCCCGCAACGCAGCGCGTTCCTGTCCGCTTTCTTCGCGCTTGTCGGTTGCCACGGGCTGCACGTCGCCGCCGGACTGGTCTGGTTGGCCGTGATGATGGCGCAGGTCGCCATCAAGGGGTTCCGCGCCAGTGTGGAGCGGCGCCTGTTCTGCTTTGCCTTGTTCTGGCACGCGCTCGACATCATCTGGGTCGCCCTGTTCACCGTCGTCTATCTGATGGGAGTTCTTCCATGACCGCAATCCGCTACGATCGCGCCCCTGGCGAACAGTCGACGCTCACCGAGGAGCAGGGTGAGACGACGTCCGGCCGCGCGCTCGTCTACACCATCGGATTGGCTCTCGCCGTGATCCTCACGGCCACGTCTTTCTGGGTCGCGAACACGTCGCTGCTCTGGGGGCCCGGTGTCCCTCTCGGGCTTGCCGTGCTCGCCATCGCCCAGATGGGCGTCCACTTGGTCTTCTTCCTGCACATCACCACCGGACCGGACAACACTAACAACGTGCTGGCGCTAGCGTTTGGCGTGCTCATCGTATTCCTCGTGGTCGCCGGGTCGCTGTGGATCATGGCCAACTTGAACGACAACATGATGCCGCCAGCCGAGCTGATGAACTTGCATATGCAGCACTGAGCGTGCCGGCGTGCGCCCCGCTGGGGCGAGCGCCGCTATGCCGATGATCGATATTGGCACGCCGGATATCGCAAGTAGGTGTACTGATGAAAGCTGCTGTCGTCAGCGTGTCGTTGCCCGACTGGCTTCTAAAAACGCCGGGGTGGCTCGATCATGAGACAGCGGTCGGAGTGACCTTTGCGGTCGAGACGTTTGCAGCATCCTTGCTTGCACTGTACATCGCATTCTGGGCTGGTCTCGACGATCCGCGATGGGCGTTTCTGACCGTTTTCGTGGTATCGCAACCGGATAGCGGACTCGTTCTCGCCAAGGGCTTCTATCGTATCCTTGGCACCATCGCCGGCGGACTTGTTGCGATCGCGCTGGTATTTGGTCTGGCCCAATACGGCGAACTCTTCGTCGCCGCGTTAGCCGTATGGATCTGTTTCTGCAACTTTGCCGCCCGTGCGGTACGCAATTTCGCGTCATATGGCTTCGAGCTCGCAGGCTACACCGTCGCAATCATCGGCATCCCGGCCGCCCTCAACCCGGTTGGAGCGTATCCTTTGGTGGTGGCGCGGTTCACGGAGATCGCGCTTGGTATCATCTGTGCGGCGCTTGTGAGTCGTTTGATCCTCGTGCGCGAGCTCTCGCCAAAGCTCATCGAGCTCGTGCGCGCTCTGGCTCGCCGCGCCGACAGCTTCGCAACGGTTGCGATCGACCCCGATGCCGACCGCAAGCGCGTCGGCGCCGAGCGGACCGACCTCGCCAAGGCTTATCTCGACGTCCAGGCCATGCAGCATTCGACGTATTTCGAGAGTGCCGAGGCGCGTGTTCTCGACCAGCCGCTGCGCAGGTTGACCCAGGCCGCGGTGGAGCTTTGCGCGGTGGCGGAAGCAGCCGCGAGCCATCGTGGCGGTTCGCTGCCGCATCCGGAAGAAGTCACATCGCTCGGCATCCGGGTGCCCCAAACGAACAGCTCCCCCACCGGAGACGGCCCGATGGTGTCTGCGCTGGTACGCGCAGCGGATGAGCGCGATCTGGGGCTTGCGCGTGCGCAGCTTCGGGCGCGCATGGAAGCCCTCGACCGGGGTGAGGAATTGCCTGAGCCGAACATCGCGTGCGGGCTTTGGTCGGACCCTGTGCCCGCGGTTCTGATCGGGATCCGCTCCGCGCTGGCAGTCGGGATCACCTCCACCCTTTGGTTCGCGACGGCTTGGCCGAACGGCCCGGCCGCGGTCGTCGTTGCCGCGGTCGTGTGCAGCCTGCTCGCCTCATTGGAACAGCCGGAGAAGATCAGCATGGCCGCTGCCGCGACCGTGCTCGTCGCAGCGGTCCCGGTTTTCGTGACCCAGTTCTACCTGATGCCGCTTGCCGTCGACTTTCCTTCGATGGCCGTAGCGCTCGCACCGCTGCTGCTGACGTGCGGTTTCATCATGGCGCAGCCGCGCATCGGCCCACTCGGCCTCTTGTCTGCCGTCTACTTCGCCTTCGCATCGAACATCGACAATGTCATGACCTATGATGCCGTGGCGTTCCTCAACTCGTCGCTTGCTATCCTCGTAGGCATAGCGGTCGCGGTGGTGCTGTTTGCAACTTTCTTCCCCGAGACCCCGGCCTACGCAGCTCGCCGCTTCCGCAGGCAGCTCCTTGTCCACCTGAGCGGCCTCGCCAGCGCTCGCCCTTGCGGCCCTGCTCTTCGCTGTTACCAGCGCGCCTTGTTCGAACAGCTCGGGACCACGCTTGCGCGCCTCAAAGATGAACCGAAGGTCGCGCATGAATGCTTGACGAGCGCGCTGGCGGCGCTGTCAGCCGCGCAAGCCATCGGCCGTCTGAAAAACTCCATCGATGGGAGGGTCGTGGCGCCCGGAATCGCCGCTCAGGGCTCGCGTCTGCTCGCCCGGCTGTCGCAGACCCTTCGCGATCCATCTGTCTGGAAATTCAGCAGGCGGGCAGGGGAGGCGCGTGCGCTCAATCGCCATGCTCTCGCGGCAGCCCGCGGCTCAGTTGAGCCGGAGGAAATCGAAGCACTGAGCGGGGTCGTCGTCGGATCTGCGACGCTTTGCTCCGATCTCATGCGCGCGCGCATCGTCTTGCAGGGGAAGTCGAATGCAATCCCAATTTGATCTCCTGGGCGCGTTCGTGCCGACGATCGCCGCCTGGTTCGTGCTCTCGCTGGCAATATTCGTTCCCGTCGACGCATTGCTGACCTGGCGCGGCTTTTACCGGCTGTTCTGGCACGCCCCACTCGCCCGCTTCGCCCTTTTCGTCTGTCTCTTTTGCGGCGGCGGGCTGGTCGTGGCCAACTACTGAAGGAGCTGTCAATGCAGGCCGTCGTACGTGTGGTGCTTACGCTCGTCTTGCTCATCGCCGCTGGTTTGCTCGGCTACGATCTGGCGAGGTATTACCTCTATTCGCCATGGACCCGAGACGCCCGGATCCGCTCCGATGTGGTGACAGTCGCGCCCGACGTTTCCGGTTACGTCGATGACATTCGCGTGCGGAATGATCAGTTCGTGCACAAGGGCGACGTACTCTTCGTCATCGACCAGGATCGCTACCGACTCGCGCTCGCAGACGCCGAAGCGTCGCTCGCGGCGCGGCACGCCCAGCATCTGATGGCGCTCGAGCAATACCAGCGGCGCGCGAAGCTGTCCCCCGGGTACACCATCACGGTCGAGAATCTCGACAACGCGCTTCGACAGTCGGAAACGGCAGCCGCCAATTACCAGCAGGCGATCGCGTCGCGCGACACCGCTGCTCTGAACCTCAAGCGAACCGAAGTGCGCGCGTCAGTCAATGGTTTCATCACCAATCTCAATCTTGCAAAGGGCACGTTTGCCTCGCAGGGGAAGGCGGTGATGGCCCTGATCGACAGCGATTCATACCGGGTCGAGGCGTATTTCGAGGAAACCAAGATCCCTCATGTCAGACCCGGCGCCAGCGCCGAGGTTTACCTCATGGACGGATCCCCTGCGCTGCAAGGATCCGTCTTGGGCATAGCAAGAGGCATCACGGATCAGGACAACAAGGATGGTCCAGAGCTCCTCTCTTCCGTTAATCCCACGTTCACCTGGGTGCGACTGGCCCAGCGCATTCCTGTCCGCATCCGCCTCACGCACGTGCCGCCCGGCGTATTGATCAGCGCCGGAATGACCTGCACGGTCGTGATGAAGGAAGGCGCGGCGCCTGAAATCGGGCTCGGCATCAAGAAGGTCATGACGGCAATTTTTGGGGCGCCGAATGCGGAGTCGGACTTCACTCCAGGTACTCCGCTCTGATGATTTCTGCGTAGACCTTGCCTGCGTTCACGCTGCTGGCAAAATTGTAGTGCTCATCCGTCACCCGTGGGTCGCTGTGGGAAAGAATACCGCTTCCAAGATGCGGCATGTCGCCGGCGTAGATTGCAGCTGTCGAAGCCCCAGCCATGCGGAACAGATGTGGGCAGACGTTCACACCAACTGCCGACCGTGTCGTTTCGGAGATGGCGTGTTCCACGCCATCATAGTTCATTGGAGAGCCGTCATTGGCAGAGAGCCACAGTGCGGCTGGTGGATGCCGCCCACGGGCCAGGACCGGCCGATACCAACGGAGGTAGGCATGTATTGCTGGACTAAGAAAATCGGGAACGCGCCGTTCATCGGGCCTTCGCGACTTGGTTTCTTGCTTTGTCAGGATAATCCACCAGGAGTTCCCGATGTCAACGAAGCTTCGCCCGATTTCAAGCCCAGCGAAGTTCTTAAGGCGTATCGGATGAACCGCGAGCAGCGCCACCATGAGCCCGTTGCGCGCTGTGCACGCGCGCTTTATGTCGCCACGAGCGGACAGCTCCGCCTCCTTCATCAGCGTAAGTCCTGCTTCGACCAGTACCTCGGTCAAGACTAGCCGGTCGAACTTCGAGCGCGGCTGCATTACGAGCGCGAGGTCCTTTTCGAGCTCAGAGAGCCAGCCGAGGTTGATGCTGGGCGAGATGAGCTCTGCTGTGCGGCGCAGCTTGTAAATGGAGCCATGAACGGTCACCGAGCCGACCCTGGACTGCAACTCAGTAAGGTATGGGTCGAGGTTTTCAGGTGTGACTTGCGCCGCAGCTGCTGCCTGCCGGTCGAGCCGGCCGGTCCTTTCCATAAAGTCGAGGAAGTAGCCATAGCGTCGCGCAAGGTCATTGCGAGTGATTTGCGCAAGGTGACTTGCCGCGCCCCCCGCGGTTAGACGACAACCGGGCCGGTACGCCTAGATCCATGCTTCCGAATCGGCTGGCGGCCACTCTGCGATTGGAAGCGCGCGCACGCTCATTAGTCGCTCTCGCTTTTGGTTGTTTCCCGCTGCGGCCACTTGGACGGTCTGTCCATCGCGCCAATCAACGATCCGGTCTCCTCCGCGGCGAAGGTCATCTGCTCGCGAACGATCGCGCCGAAAATCTCGCTCGAATACGTGCTCTCCAGCCCACAGTAGAAGTTGATCGTAGTCTGGATATTCTTATGGCCGAGCAGCTGGCAAACGAGTTCATAGTTGCCAGGATGATGTTTGAGGATGAGAGCGCCCGCGGCATGCCGAAACTGGTGCACCGTGATCCGGAGCCCAGTTGCCTTCGCGATGCGTTTCGTGACCTGATCGCTCAGCGTGGTCGGCGTTTTGTAACCGCCCGTCTCGCCGGGAAACAACCAGCATGCGTTGCTCCCCCGCGCCAACAACGGGCGGAATACATGGATATATTCGCTGATGAGATTCGTCAGTACTTCATCGAGAGGCCGATCGAGCCTCACTCTGTTCTTCACGTCATAGTGCGGGAATACGAGCCAGTACGGTGAGTCCGGGCCACCAGGTCTGATCAGGTTCTCGCCGATTTGAATGGTCGCGAGATTGCCAAGACGGATTGGCGCGACCGTCAAGATGCCAATGGCTACAGCGAGCTGAGCGGTTACCGCCGCCTTTACCGGTGCCCGCTCCTTGAGATCGCGGGCGCGCCGGATCAGGAGCTCAGGCAAACGGACAACGGAGCGCCAGACACCCTCGCTCAAAACCTGGCGGATAATTGCCAAATTCTTATCGGTCAGGCCTCCCGGGCGATACGTCTCCAAGCGCGCCCGAAAGTCATCGAGCCGCTCGAGGCTGCAGATATCGACGCACTTCGTCTCTCGCGCTATGCTCAGGAATAATGTGCCAAGCTCGATCGTGAAGATGCTCGGCTCTTCTCCATCCTTCTTCCAATAGGCCTCAATGATCTGCTCGACGACACTTGGATCGAGCAAGGCCGACAGGGACGAGAGTTGCTGAAGCGGGATCCCTATCCGCACAGCTGTCCCGATGGCGGCGAGAAGCCTGGCACGTCGATTTCGGATGGTCGAAGCCTTGCACGGACGAATGCGCTTCCCATTAGCGCTGCGACGAATCCGAGTGAGACCGTCCAGGTACGCTTCGATATCGGCTCTAAGTCTTTCTGGCAGCTCCTCCCAAGCTGGTCCTTCGGCTGGCTTTGGTGCAGGCTCAAATAAGCGAAGGGCAGGCCAGCCGTGGATACTGTCTATGCAACCATTCCAGCACCGCGCGATAGCTCGTCTGGCCGCCGTATTCGATGCAAGCGCGGTCGCCCGGGCGCGATACGCCATGTACGCATCCAGCACGGCCTCGTTGACAGCCTCAGGCTCGATCTTCCGGGCAGAGCAGTAGCGGATCAGCCCCGATAGAACTGAGACGGCCTCCGCTCTGTGAGTTGGTTGCGCAGCCGCGACCATGCCGGCGTGAGTCTCGCCCCTCGGGCTGGAATGCCTTGATCTTTACGAAACCAGACCAGTGCAGACCTCGCACTGGAGCGATGGTTGGCGAGCGTCTTGCGTTCGACTCCGACGCGGGCGTGGTGCAATTGAGAAACCTGGAGACAGACGGACGTCCAGGGGCCCGGGATCAATTCAAGTGGACGGTCAAGCGCCTTCGCGATCTGCCGCAGCGAACACGTCCAGTGGCGCTTGGTCTGCTCTGGCAGGCTCTCCTCCTGTTCGATTGCCGCGATCGCGTCGGCGAAGGATGGCTCGACCAATTTGGTGGCGGTGGCGGAGCTCATTGGGACCGTTCCGAAGGTCATGGCGATTGATCGAGATTCTTCGTCATGTACTCTCGCTCAAATTGGGAAGTTGTCAACAGTATATTGGATTCATGTACTCTGACATACGTTCCTAATCTTGTATCAATCTTGTTTATCGAAGTAGAAGCTGATGTATATTAGTGGACGTACATTCGGAAATTATAAGGGCGCCGCAAGGAAACATTCTGTCGCGCTCTTATTGAGGATGGCCGACGAGAATCATTGCCCGCTGGTCGAGCACCGTGTCCGGCTCTCAATAAACTCAAGCAAGGCACTCAGCGGGTATCGCACAGAGCGGCCGATCTTGACATATCGCGGGCCGGTTCCCGAGAGTCTCGATTTGGCCAGCCAAGAGACCGATACGTTCAGCATCTTAGCGGCATCCCTCGGGTGCAGGAGGGGATCGACCGTGCTCGGTTTTGCCGGGCCGGTGGACTTCACCTGGCGCTCCTCGCTGGCCGGCGTGGTCACCACGTTGGCGGCTCTGGCTGCTAACACAGCTCCAGTTCGCGTTTTGCTCATGTAAGCTCCGTTGCGTTAGGTGAGCGCTGTGCTCCGCAGCAGCGCGATCGTCCGGACAATCCGGCAATCGGCATCCCACCTGGGGCATAAAGGGATTCGAATCACATCGACAAAATATCCTCAGCCTCCGGGCTGATTTTGTCGTTCGCGCGCGCGAAGGCGCTTCAGGCTCCGCTCGAGCCGCTTCCCGCACGTCTCCGCAGTGCCAGATTTCATGCCTGGGTAGAGGAAGTCTTCGAGAGTTAGAGCCGCATCCAAGAGCCAACCGGCTCTGGCGCCGGTGATGCGATCTTTTCGCAGGTCAGCGCGGACGCCGCCCAACTTCGCCAAATTCAGCAATAACTTCGTGAAGTCATCGTACCAATCCAGCCGGGGCCGGCCTGGCCTGCCAGGCTCCTGCTTGACGTCGATAGCCGCTACTAGGCATGCGTGAGCGAGTCTGGTGGCAGCCTGTTGGAACGAGGAAATGAGTTCCTTCGCCCGATCTACCGAGCCGACGGTGGGGTCCAATTTCATGCGATCCACGAGCTGAACGATGAGCTCAATGTCGAGCACATCTCGCAATCCAGTTTCGCCGCCTGCCAATGTCCTTGCCACCTCGTCCAGGGTTCGACCGAGTGAGAGTAGCCGGCCAGAGATCATCGAGCCCTCAATTCGGTCCTGCTCGGCGGACCATCGGCCGATCACATGGCCAAGCTCGAAATAGATTGAACGCAGCGTTCCTTCATCGGACGACAAATCAACCCCGAGGCTCGCAAGCACAGCACTGAGATCTTCCAAACCGACCCAAGTCGGCCACCCTTCCTCAAACCGAGCTGGCGGGACGAAGGTGACGCCTCTCGTCGGTAGCCGTGCCAATTAAAAGCCTCTCGCTTATGAAATCGAGCATCGCAGGCTACGCGTCGACACAGGCGGCACCGACCCAGCGAGATGGAGCTAAGTTTTCCCGCGGGATCTACCCGCAGGCCAATGGCAATTTCAATTCATCGCATTTCACGCACTTATTTTTAGGCAGTCCAGGGTACCTTGGCGTGCGCGGAAAGATGCGGGTGCGTGCCCCGCCCCGGGCGGATACGCGGGCGTATCTGAGGAGCAGTCAATAGCTCGTCAGGCTCATAACCTGAAGGTCAGTAGCTTCAGCCCGTCCGGACTGCCTGCATCGAAAGAAGGTGGCTCGAGCCGCACGGTCACACCTTCGCCTGCGACTTAAGGCTTAATACGACGCCCGTCGGTTTTACCTTTGCAGCTTCACCAATCGCGGCCGCAAGCGCGCTCCCGATGTGCTCGGACGCGCGGCGTAGCGGGTCGACGTCCAGATGCGCGTAACGTGCAGTTGTCGTCGCTTGGGCGTGTCCAAGCAATTTGCCAATGATGGGCAATCCGAGACCGGAGCCGGCGCCGAAGCTGGCGTGAGTATGCCGCAAGTCATGAAGACGGACCCCAGCAAGTCCAGCGCGTTTGGCGACAGCCCGCCAGGGGCGATTAAGGTCAGCCCGTGGGGCTTCGTCGTCCGTTCCGGCGGACTGCCCCGACATGACATAGGTGCCAAGCCGGGGCAAGTCGACCAGTATCTTCATGGCCGGGGCGTTGAGCACGATCGCCTTCTTGCCGGTCTTGCTGTCGGGGAGGAGCAGGAGCCCTCCGTTCGAGATCAACCCACTCCCATCTCAGCCCCAGAATCTCGCGCAGGCGGGCGCCAGTGAAGATCAGCAGGCGCAAGGCCGCCGCTGCATGCGGTCCGATGATGGTGCGGCGGTTCTCGTGCTTTGCCGCGTGCTTGGCCTTCGGATTCGTTTCATCCACCAGGTAGGGGATGCCGATTGTCTCGCCCCCTCGAATTGCCTCGCCCAGTCTGGTGAGCTCGAGCACGCTCAGGAACCGCTCGCGTCCTCGTTCGGTATATTTTTCGATCCCGCGGACGGGGTTGGTGCCCAGCGGAATAATCTTTCGCTTCTCTGCGAACGAGTAGAGGCTCCCCACAATCGCGAGCATCCTGTTGGCCTGGTACGGATGCTCCTGCATGACTAGGTGCAGCCGCGCGAGCTCGCTCGTGGTGATTTTCTCGGCCTTTCGCTTCCCGAGCTCCGGCAACACGAGCCGATAGAGAATGTCTCGGTAGAGGGCTGCTGTGCTGGCCTTGCGCTTGGGGGCAACGTGCAAGAAAGAGGTCTGCGACCTCCCGGAGGGTGGTGGCGCGCTTCTCTGCGGCGCGCTCGACCGCTGGATCACTGCCGTTCGCTACTGCGCCCAAGGTCTTCTTCGCGAGGACGCGCGCGTGGTCCGGCGTGAGCTTCCCAATGGCGCCCATCGTGACCCGGCGGGTAGGGGCCCCGCGACCGCTCCCGACCCGGTATTTCACGATGTAGGACTTCGCCCCCGAAGGCTGGACGCGAACACCGAAGCCAATGAGTTCCGAGTCCCAACAGAAGAACTCGGTCGCCCGGGCCTTCAGACCATCGACAACGCGCTTGGTGATCCGCGCCATCTTCGGGCTCCGTTCGGGCGGCAGGTCCCGGGGCGTCGAGGAACCACCGAGGAACCACCGAGCAGGAAAATCCGGGAATGACCGAACACCGCGGTCGCGGGCGGATCAAGGAAAATCATGCACTTAGGAACAGCCGGGAATGAATGTCAGCCCTGAGGAATGCAATGAACTGAGACTTCGAATCTCGGGGTCGGGAGTTCGAATCTCTCCGAGCGCGCCATCCGAAGCTCGCCAGCTATCCTGCACTGAAAAGCAAGCCTCATCGCCGCAGAGCCCTGTCCGCGCACCCAGCGCGAACGCTGTCCTCGTTTGATCCGGGAGCGACGACGAACGGACGATGCGGTGCAGCGGGATCGATCGAGGCACAGAACGATTCAGAACGCTTCAGATCTGGCCCAAGGACTCCCACGCTCACTTGCGGCACGCTCGATTTACGTTTTGACCCCGTTTGCATAGGAGGGCAGTCA
>Ga0126312_10001150_pt1 | contig 17076 bp, 15 predicted proteins | sample Plot104A_FD_92537 | JGI IMG/M metagenome (GOLD analysis project Ga0126312, IMG submission 92537) | Serpentine soil microbial communities from UC McLaughlin Reserve, CA, USA - Plot104A | ecosystem: Environmental > Terrestrial > Soil > Grasslands | place: USA: UC McLaughlin Reserve, Lake County... | reverse complement strand
CCGCGGCCTCCTGCGCCTTGCCGACGCCGGTGCCGTAGCCGACCAGCGCGACGCGCTCGCCCTCGCGCAGCACCTCGCCGGTCCCGATCTCGATCAGCGACGGCGACGAGGGGATCTCGACGCCGACCGCCTCGCCGCGCGGGTAGCGGATCGCGACAGGCCCTGTCCCGTGCTGCAGCGCGGTGTGGAGCATGTGCACGAGCATCGCCTCGTCGCGCGGCGCCATCAGCGTCATGTGCGGCAGCGGCCGTAGGTAGGCGATGTCGAAGACGCCGTGGTGCGTCGGGCCGTCGTCACCGACGAGCCCGGCGCGGTCCATGCAGAACGTGACGGGCAGCTTCTGCAGGCAGACGTCGTGGACGATCTGGTCGAACGCGCGCTGCAGGAAGGTCGAGTAGATCGCCGCCACGGGCCGCATGCCCTGCAGCGCCAGGCCGGCCGCGAACAGGACCGCCTGCTGCTCGGCGATGCCGACGTCGAAGTAGCGCTCGGGCATCGCCTCCTGCAGCGTCGAGAGCCCGGTGCCGGAGTTCATCGCGGCCGTGATGCCGACCACGCGCGGGTCGCGCTGGGCCTCACGCACGATCGCGTCGCCGAACACCTTCGTGTACTGCGGCGGCGCGGCCTTGCCCGACGACGGCTTGGCGGGCGCCGGCGCGGGCACGCCGTGCGAGATCGACTTCGGCTTGGCGGCATGCCACTTCTCCATGCCCTCCAGGCCGCCGTCCTCGGCGGGCGCGAAGCCCTTGCCCTTGACCGTCGCGACGTGCACGACGACCGGGCGCTCCGCCTCGAAGGCGGCCTTCAGGGCGCGCCGCAGCGCGCGCACGTCGTGGCCGTCGATGACGCCCATGTAGGCCCAGTCGAGCTCCTCCCACCACAGGCCCGGCTGCCAGAGCGCCTTGACGGACTCCTTGAACTGCGGGCCGAGCCGCTCGAACGCGGCGCCGATCCCGCCCGGGAGCTTGGTCAGCTTCTCCTCGACGCCCTCGCGGGCCTTCCACAGGCCCGGGTCGAGCCGCACGCGGTTGAAGTAGCGCGACAGCGCGCCCACGTTCGGGGAGATCGACATCCCGTTGTCGTTGAGGATCACGACCAGCGGCGTGCCGAGGCCGCCCGCCTGGTGGACCGCCTCGAAGGCGACGCCGCCGGTCATCGCGCCGTCGCCGATCACGGCGACGACCTTCCCGTCCTCGCCCTGGCCCTGGCGCATGGCCTCCTTGAGGCCGACGGCGTAGCCGATCGCGGTCGAGGCGTGGCCGGCGCCCATGATGTCGTGCTCGGACTCGTGGATCGCGCAGAACGGGGCGAGGCCGCCGTACTTGCGGATCGTGTCGAGCTGGTCGCGGCGGCCGGTGAGGATCTTGTGCGGGTAGGCCTGGTGGCCCACGTCCCACAGGAGCTTGTCCTTCGGCGAGTCCAGCAGCGAATGGGCCGCGACGGCGATCTCGCACGTGCCGAGGTTGGCGCCGAAGTGCCCGCCGATCTCGCCGACCGTGTCGATCAGCAGCGCGCGCACCTCCTGCGCGACCTGCTGCAGCTCGTCCTCGGAGAGGGCGTGCAAATCCTGTGGCCGGTCGATGCGATCGAGGATCCGTGTCATGTCGTCCGGGTGTAGATGAAGTCGGTGATCTGCTCGAGCTCGCCGGTGCCGTCCTGCGACGCCCTGGCGAGCGCGTCGCGCGCGCTGCGGTGCGATTCCCGCGCCATCTCGCGCGCCCCCTCCAGCCCATATGAGCTGACGTAGGTGAGCTTGCCGTGACGCTCGTCGCTGCCCTGCGGCTTGCCCAGGCTGACCTCGGTGCCCGTCACGTCGAGGATGTCGTCGACGATCTGGAAGAGGAGCCCGAGCTCGGCCGCGAAGCTTCGGAAGTGTGTGAGTGTAGAGCCACCGCCCCCTCCGGAAAGCAGGAGGACGCACTCCACGGACGCGCCGATCAGCCGCCCGGTCTTGAGCTCGTGGAGCCGGCGCAGGCTCGCGGCACCCCCGTCGACGAGCCCCTTCACGTCGATGTACTGGCCGCCCACCATGCCGTTGACGCCCGTGGCGGCGGCGAGCTCGCAAACTGCCGACAACAGGTGCCTCGGCTCTCCGGCCTGCTCGGAGAGCACGTGCCGGAACGCCTCGGCGTAGAGGCCGTCGCCGGCCAGGATCGCCACGTCCTCGCCATAGCGGACGTGGCACGTCGGCCGTCCTCGCCGCAGGTCGTCGTCGTCCATCGCCGGCAGATCGTCGTGGATCAGCGAGTAGGTGTGGATGAGCTCGAGCGCGGCGGCGAGCGGGAGCACCTCGCGCGGCTCGCGGCCGAGCGCGCGGGCGGTCGCGAGCGCCAGGACCGGGCGGATCCGCTTGCCGCCGGCCAGCAGCGAGTAGCGCATCGCCTCCTCCAGGCCCGCGGCTGCGGGCTCGTCGGCGAAGCGCAGACCGGCGAGGTAGGCCTCGACCTCCTCGCGCAGATGCTCTGGGTAGCCCTCGGTCAACCGAGCGCCAGCTGCCCGGACCCCACTGGGTCCGCGTCGCCGGCGCGAACCTGGCGGTCGAGCTCGACGCTCGCCTCACCGGCGAGGCGTGCGCACTCGTCCACCACGGCGGCGGCGCGGTCGGGGTCCAGGGAGCCCGCGCGCAGCTCGGCGGCCGCGCGCTCGAGGCGCTCCGTCAGTCGGTCCAGCTGCTCGGACGGCACGCCGTCATTTCAGCACGACCGGCTGCCCCACGCCGTGCACGTCAGGAGCACGTCGTCGAAGCGCCGCAGCTGGACCACGTCGCCGCCGTTGTTGAGGATCGGCCCGTTGGTCGCCCAGTAGCGGGTCAGCGGCTGGTCCTCGTCGTCGCCCTCGTAGAGCCTGACCCGCATCGTCTCGCCCGGCTGGACGACCGAGTTGGGCGCGAACGCGTAGCTGTAGGGCTTGGAGACGAGCCGGTAGGGCTCGAGGTCGATCGGCAGCGCGCCATTGTTGGTGATCTGGACCGACTCGCGGCCGCGGTACTTGGCGCCGATCGCCAGGCTGCCGGAGGCCGGGTCGGCGCAGCCCTCGCGGCACGGGTAGATCTGCGACGCGCGCAGGTCGCCCTGCGGATCGAACAGGTAGGCCCCGTCGCCCATGCCGCGCTCGTCGCGCGTGACGTTCTCGAATGCCGGCTGCTGGAGGCCCCAGTAGAACTCGGACTCGTTGTCGTCGCCGATCCCGTCGTAGATCGTGATGTGGCCGCCCGGCGGGACGGTCGCGTAGTCGGGGAGCACGATCCGCCGCAGCGCCGAGTCGCGCAGCCACCAGCCGCCGAGCGGCAGCGGGTTGACCGGGTCGGGGTTGGTGATGCGCACCCACTCGCCGTTGGGGTCGAGGTTGTCGTCGCCGTCGGCGTCCCAGTTGACGAGCAGCCGTATCTGGGCGCCCTCGGCGGGCCCGAAGCCGCAGTAGTCGGCGTCCCACAGGTTGAGCTGGGCGCGCTGGGCGCGCAGCTGCAGGATCGAGTAGTCGCGGTTCCAGGCGAACTCGCGGTGGTTGGGCAGCCAGAGCCCATGGCCCTCGGTGATCAGCACCCGCGCGACGTCGTTCCAGCGGCGGTTCACGCGCACCGCGACCGAGCGGCGCAGCCGCTTGCCGGAGCGGCTGGCCGGGTCCTGGGCGTACAGGCGAACCTTGTACTTGCCCGCCTTCAGCAGCTGGTCGAGCCGGGCGGTCGCCTCGACGGCGTGGCACTCGCCGCGGCGGGCGGACGCGCGGCTCGTGTACGTGGTCTGCTCCATCGCCTGCAGCCCGGTGATGCGGATCGGCACGCGCCGGCGGCTGCCGTCGCCGTCGACGTCCACGTAGACCGTGTCGCCGTCGGCGATGAACGTGACCTTTCCGGTCCAGAGGTAGCACTGGGGCCCGCTCTTGCGGAGCAGGCACTGGCCGCGCTTGGCGGCCTCGGCCGACGGGGGGACGGCGGTGGCGGCGAGCAGGGCGGTGAGGAACAGCAGTGTCAGACGGCGCATCGGGGGTTCGGAACACGGCACCCCGGCGATCGTTGCGCTGTCAAGCGCGGCCGGCCCGCTCCTGCAGGAGCGCCTGCATCATCTCGTCCCACCTCGGCCCGATCGCGGCCATCGTGAAGCGCTCGGCGGTCTCGACGGCGGCCTCGCCGCAGCGCCGGCGCAGCTCCTCGTCGGCGACCATCTCCATCAGCGCGGCCGTCAGGCCCTCGACGTCCTTGGCCGGGACGAGCAGGCCGTTGCGGTGATCGTCGACGATGTCGGCGGGGCCGGTCGGGCAGTCGAAGGCGACGCACGCCATGCCCTTGCTCATCGCCTCGATCAGCACCAGCGGGAAGCCCTCGTAGCGCGACGAGAGGACGTAGATCGACGCCTGCGCCATCTCCCCGGGGACGTCGTCGGTCGGGCCGTCGAGGGTCACGCGGTCCTCGAGGCCGTGCTCGGCGATCAGCCCGCGCAGCTTCTCGGTGTCCCTGCCGCGCCCGCACAGCTTCAGCTCCCACTCGGGATGCGCCGCGGCGACCGGCGCGAAGGCCGGGATCAGCATGTCGTAGCCCTTCTGGCCGGTGTAGCGGCCGGCGGCGAAGATCCGCTTGGCGCTCAGGTCCGCGCGCGGCGGCTCGACCCGGGCGACGGTGTTGGGGATCCGCCACATCGGCGGCGCGGTCCCGTTCATCGCGGCCTCGTACTCCTGGCGGTCCTGGTCGGTGAGCACGGCGAGACCGTCGAGGTCGCCGTAGCGCCGCAGCATCGCCTTGCGCAGGTTCTTCGCGTGCGAGCGGAGGTTCATCTGCTCGAGCCCGATCGCGACCAGCCCGGGCACCTTGAGGTCGGCGACGAGGATGTTGTGGCCGGGCCTCGAGCCGATCATCACGCCTCGCTGGCGGCGCAGCAGCCGCACGAGGCGGATGTCGGTCCACAGGCTGTGGTTGTGCTTGCGGATGTCGGCCGGGTGGTAGAGCGCGCTCGGGATCCGCCCCAGCAGTGCGCGCATCGGCCGCAGGCGCCGCGGCGTCGCGCCCTTGCGCTCATCGTCGAGCGCGGTCACCTTCACGCGTGGGTCGAAGGCGAAGTAGGGCTCCTCGCGGCGCCGGTAGGTCGAGACGATCTCGACGTCCTTGTGGTCGGCCAGGTAGCCGGCGAGGTTGATCGCGGCGCGGATCGTGCCGCCCATCCCCCACGCGCTCACGAGCAGGATGAAGACCTTGCGATCCGGATCCAGGGAGGGGTCCGGCTCGGCGCGCACGTAGCGCAGCAGGGCGCTGCGGAACACGCGCAGGACGACCCGCTTGACGGCGATCAGGAGCTTGACGAGCGGGCGCGGCAGACGGGTCACGGCGGCGGCCACGGTACTACGCTCCCCGGTCCTGATGACCAAGGTCAGCGTCATAGTGCCCGTCTACAACCCGGGCTCGGACATCGACGATCTGCTCGAGTCGCTGCTCGGGCAGACCCTGCCCGCGGGGGAGCTCGAGCTGATCTTCGTCGACGACGGCTCGACCGACGGGACGCCCGCGCGCCTGGACGAGCTGGCCGCCCACCACGAGCACGTGCGCGTCCAGCACATCCCCAACTCCGGGTGGCCGGGTAAGCCGCGCAACCTCGGCATCGACATGGCCACGGGCGACTACGTCTTCCTCGCCGACAACGACGACTGGCTCGAGCGCGACGCGCTCGAGCGCCTGCACGCGACCGCCGTGCAGGACCGCGCCGACATCGTGCTCGGCAAGGTCGTCGGCCACGGCAAGCGCGTGCCGCTGCGGATCTTCGAGGCCAACCGGCACGCGATCGCCTTCGACGCCGACCTGCTGCTCGGGCTGCTGACCCCGGCGAAGCTGTTCCGCCGGCGGATGCTCGACGAGCGCGGGCTGCGCTTCCCGGAGGGCCGCCGCCGGCTCGAGGACCACGTGTTCGTGGTCGGCGCCTACTTCGCGGCCGAGCGCATCAGCATCCTCGCCGACCGGCCCGTCTACCACTGGATGCGCCGCGAGGACCAGGACAACGCCTCCTACAGCCGCTTCGACGCGCACGGCTACTTCGACAACGTGCGCGAGGTGCTCGACCTCGTCGAGGCCAACACGACGCCCGGCCCGCTGCGCGACGAGCTGCTGATGCACTGGTACCGCGGCAAGATGCTCGGCCGCGTCGGTGGCCGCGACTTCCTCTGGCGCGACGAGGACTTCCGCCGCGAGCTGTTCGACGCGATCCGCCCGCTCGCGCTCGAGCGCTTCGGCGAGCGCTTCGACGAGGGACTGCCGTTCAACCTGCGGCTGCGCGCGAAGCTGCTGCGCTGCGGCGACTTCCACGCGCTCGGCCGGATGTCGCGCTACGAGCGCCGCTTGGAGCCGGTGGTGCGCATTCGCGAGATGCTGCTCGGCGGCACCCACATGGTGCTGCGGCTGGAGTCCTGGATGGGCACCGACGACGCGAAGCTGCGGTTCCTGCGCCGCGACGACCGCACCTTCTGGGTGCCGCCGACCGACAACCTCGCGCAGGCGATCCCCGAGAAGGACCGCGAGGTCACGGGTGAGCTACGGCGGGCGGACGCCGACGTGTTCCTGCACAACGTCGAGGACGGGAGCGAGTACCTGCTGCCCGCCCGCACCCGGGTGCGGCTGAACGTACGCGAGTCGGGGCTGGTGCGGCCGCTGCTGCAGACGAGCGTGCCGATCGCGCCCACCGCCGCGGCCGCCGGCGGGCCGCTGCCGCCCGGCCGCTGGGAGGTCCATATCGCGGTCACGGTGGCCGGCTTCCGCACCATCGTGCCGGTGCCCCGGCGCGGGGAGCCGCTCGTCGTGACCACCTACGCGCCGGGCAAGATCGCGCTCGGCGACAGCGCGCCGCCGCCCCCGCGCGCGGCCGTGCGCGCCTACCGGCGGCTGCCGTGGCCGGCGGTCGCGGGGCTCAAGCGGGCAAGAGCCGTCGCAGGGCGCTCGGGCTGACGCGCCCGAGGTCCTTGTGCACCGCGCGCCGGAGGTCCCGGATCCCCGCGCGGCGACTCGACCCCTGGTCGCGCAGGTCGCGCAGCACGGGCCACGCGCGGGACGCCAGTACGGCCCCGGGCTCGAGCACCCCGCGGCGCTCGATCACGTCGGCGGGCACCTCCTGCGGGTCCGGCACGACCATCTGCTCGAGCAGCGCGTCCTGGCGCAGCGACAGCGCGCGGTTGGACGGGTCGAGCCCGAGCACGAGCAGCAGCCCGGTCGGCTGCGTGCCCACGCGCAGGCAGATGAGGTCCGGCCGGTGGCGGGCGAGGATGCCCAGCACCTTGTAGACGTCGCCGGTCCAGGCGCGGGTGCGGCGGTCGCGGTTGGCCTCCTCGACGGTGCGCGGGAGGATGTCGTCGAAGACGATCACGCCGGTCCACGGCGACAGCCGCTCGACGCCGATGAAGTCGCGCAGTGCGAACTCCGCGAGGTGCATCCCGTCGATGAACGCCATGTCGGGCTTGGCGCCGTCGAGCGGCTTCAGCGGCTTGGGCCGGCCGAAGAACTCGTCGCTGGTCTCGCGCAGCAGCTGCACGTTGTCGCCGAGCTCGACACGCAGGTTGTAGGCCGGGTCGACGCCGAGCGCCGGGCAGTCGGCCAGCGCGAGGCTGTCACCGTGGCGCAGCCCGATCTCGAGGTAGGCGCGCGGGCGGACGGCCTCGTGCAGGCCCTTGAGGAAGTCGAGGTACTCCACGGGAGTGGACCCTAGCTAGAGTGCCTGCGCGTGAGCTGGAAGGACACGGTCAACGGCGCGCTGCGCCGCACGGGGTACGAGCTGCGGCGCACGGGCTCGCCGGCGGGGTCCGGCCATGCGGTGGCCAAGCCGCGCTCGCAGAAGGTCCGTCCCGGCGACCGCCTGCTCGAGCAGCCCGGCTTCGTGATGTGCACGCTGCGCTCCGGCTCGACGCTCCTGCGCGTGCTGCTCGACAGCCACTCGCAGATCCACTGCCCGCACGAGATCCACCTGCGCTACCTCTCCGTCGGGCTCGACGCCAAGTGGGTCGAGCGCTCGATGAAGGAGATGGGGCTCGACCAGGAGAGGCTCGAGTACCTGCTGTGGGACCGCGTCCTGCAGCGCGACCTGGCCGGCTCGGGCAAGCCGCGGCTGGTCACCAAGACGCCCAACGACGTCTTCATCGCCGACCGCATCATGACCGCCTGGCCCGACGCGAAGCTGATCTTCCTGCTGCGCCATCCGGCGGCGATCCTGCGCTCGCGCTCGGACTACCAGGGCGAGGACGCCGACCCCGAGAAGAACCTCGCCCTGATCCTGCGCTACTGCGAGGCGCTCGAGGCCGCGCGCCAGAGGTACGACGGCGTGACGATCCGCTACGAGGACCTGACCGCCGATCCCGGGACGACGCTGAAGCCCGTGTGCGAGCACCTCGGCGTGCAGTTCGAGGCGGGGATGCTCGAGTACGGCCAGCAGGAGCACGGCCGCTTCAAGTTCGGCCTCGGCGACTGGAACGACAAGATCAAGAGCGGCCGGATCCAGGCGCCCGCGCCGCCGCCGGACGAGATCCCGGAGCCGCTGCGGCCGATCGCCGCCTCGTGGGGCTACCTGCCGCAGCCGGCCACGGCCGAGACGCCCTGAGCGACGGCCCGCGGCGCGAGTCGCGCCGGCGCCGCCTGCTCGGGCCGGCCGCCGTCGCCCTACACCGCGCCGTCCTCGGCGCGCTGGCCCTGCCGGCCGGCCGTCGTGGCCGGGGCGAGCCGCAGGCGGGGCCGGTCCGCTTCCTGCTCGCGCACGCCTGGGGCTTCGGCGGCACGATCCGCACCACGCTGACGCTCGCGGGCGCGCTGTCCGCCACGCACGACGTCGAGATCGTGAGCGTCCTGCGCCGCCGCGAGCGGCCGTTCTTCGGGCTGCCCGACGGCGTGCCCCTGCGCGCGCTCGAGGACCGGCGCGAGCCGACGCGCCTCGCCCGCGCGCTCGGCCGCCTGCCGAGCCTGCTGATCCACCCCGAGGACTACGCCTACCCCTGGTGCAGCCTGTGGACCGACGTGCGCCTGCTGCGCGGCCTGCGGGCGCTGCGCGGCGGCATCCTCGTCGCCACCCGGCCGGCGCTCAACCTGCTCGCAGCGCGGCTCGCGCACCCGTCCGTGACCGTGATCGGGCAGGAGCACCTCAACTTCGCCGCCCACCGCCCGCGCCTGGCCGCCGACCTGCGCCGCCACTACGGCCGGCTGGACGCGCTGACCGTGCTCAGCTCCGACGACCTGCGCGACTACGGCGCCCTGCTCGGCGAGCGCGTGCGGCAGATCCCGAACCCGGTCACCGAGCTCGACGACGGGACCTCCGACGGCTCCGCGAAGGTCGTCGTCGCGGCCGGGCGGCTGAACACCCAGAAGGGCTTCGACCTGCTGATCGAGGCCTGGCGGCCCGTGGCGGAGCGCCACCCGGACTGGACCCTGCGGATCTACGGCTCGGGCCCCGAGCGGGAGCTGCTCGAGCGCGCCGCGGCCGGCCTGCCGGTCGAGCTGCCCGGCCGCACCGACGCGCTCGGCGCCGCGATGGCGGCCGGCTCGCTGTTCGCGCTCTCGTCGCGCTGGGAGGGCTTCGGCCTGGTGCTGGTGGAGGCGATGGGCAAGGGCCTGCCGGTGGTCAGCTTCGACTGCCCGCGCGGCCCGTCGGACATCGTCAGCCCCGGCGAGGACGGCCTGCTCGTGGGCCCCGAGGACGTCCACGGCCTCACGGCCGCGCTGCTGGAGCTGATCGAAGACCCGCCCCGCCGCGCTCGGATGGCGGCGGCCGCCCGCGCGACCGCGCGGCGCTACGAGCCCACCGCCGTCGTCCCGCACTGGGACGCGCTGTTCAAGGATCTGCGCCTGCCCTAGCTAGGCTGCTGCGGCCTTGACCAGCGGCGTGACTGACACCGGGACGGCGGTCGGAGGGCGCGCGCCTGCGGCGGGTGCGCCCGCGGGCGACCCCACGGCCACCACGACGGCGATCGTCGTCGCCGGCGCCCCGGCTGCCGGCGGCGGGGCCGCCGCGCTGCTGCCGTGGGAACGCGGGACCGTGCTCGAGCGCCTGCTCGGCCAGCTCGACGACCTCGGCATCCGCACCGTCTGCGTGCTCGTGCGCCCGGCCCACGAGGCGGCCGTGCGCGCCGTTGCCGGCAACCGCGTGCGCGTCTCGCCCGACACCGCCGCCGACCTGCGCGCGATCGCCGAGGCGGCCGCCGCGCCGGGAGGTGGGGGCATCGTGATCCTGCCCGGCGAGATCGTCACCCACCGCGAGGCGCTCGCCGGCCTGCTCAAGGACCCGCGCGTCGTGACCGGCACGCTGCTGGGCGGCGGCTGGCGCGCCCGCCAGTTCGCCTTCCGGGTGCGCTCCAAGCGCGGGCGCGTGATCAGCGCCGCGTCGCCCTACCACACCGCGCATCGCCCCACGAGCGCGTTCCTGGGCGTGCTGAAGGTCGCCGCGGCCGACCGCCCGGCGCTCGTGACCAGCGCGGCCCGGCTCGCCGAGCTGACCGCCGACCCCTCCGCCGAGTGGCGCGACGAGCTCGAGCGCAAGACCGAGATGTGGCGCGGCGCGCTCTGGCGTGCCGCCCACCGCGGCGGCGAGGAGGCCGACGAGGGTGACGGCGAGGACGAGCCGATCGACGAGTTCGCCGACGACCCGGAGGAGCCCGAGACGCCCGCGGACCCGGTGCTCTCCGCCGAGGACGACGCGCTGCTGCGTGAGAAGCTCGCCGCCGCCCCCGAGGATGCGACGGCGCTGGCGCTCGTCGGCCTGGTGCGCTCGGGCACGCACGTCGGCGTGAATCGCCTGCGGCGGCTGTTCTGGGCGCGCCCGCTGTCGGCCGCGGCGGTCGCGCGGGCCGAGGTCGACATCCTCGACTACGACGAGGACAAGGTCCTGCTCGACTCGGCCGTGAAGGCCTCCGACGGCTTCTTCACGACGTTCTTCGTCTCGACCTACTCGCGCTACATCGCGCGCTGGGCCGCTCGCCGCGGCTTCACGCCCAACCAGGTCACGACCTTCTCCGTGCTGATCGGCTTCCTGGCGGCGGCCGCCTTCGCCACCGGCGAGCGCTGGGGCCTGGTCGCCGGGGCGATCCTGCTGCAGGCCGCGTTCACGACCGACTGCGTGGACGGCCAGCTCGCCCGCTACACGCGCACGTTCTCCAAGCTGGGCGCCTGGCTGGACTCGATCTTCGACCGCACGAAGGAGTACGCGTGCTTCGCGGGCCTGGCGATCGGCGCGAGCCGGATGGGCGACCCGGTGTGGACGCTCGCCTGCGCCGCGATCACCCTGCAGACCGCGCGCCACTTCTCCGACTTCTCCTTCGGCGCCGGCCAGTCGCGCATGATCGGCGACATCGAGCAGCCGCCGCTGGAGCGCTCGCTCGACGCCGCCGGGCTCGCCGCAGCCGAACGGCGGGCGCGGGCCCAGCAGGAGCCGCCCGCGGAGCAGCCCGCCGAGCCGCCGCCGCGCCCCGAGCCCGCGCAGCCCGACCCGCTGCCGCGCCGGGTGCTGCGCGCCTGGCACACGATCGACCGGCTGCCCGGCGTGCGCTGGGTCAAGAAGATGGCCGCGTTCCCGATCGGCGAGCGCTTCGCGGCGATCTCGATCAGCGCCGCGCTGTTCGACCCGCGCGTGACGTTCGTCGTGCTGCTGTCCTGGGGCGGCTTCGCCGTCCTGTACACCCTCAGCGGGCGCGTGCTGCGCTCGATCGTCCGATGAGCGCCACCACCACCGTCGCCCCCGCCGAGCAGCGCCCGCAGCTGCCCGACAACGTCGCCGTCTACCGCGACGACGGGCCGCTCGCGCAGGCGATCGGGCGCGCGCTCGGACCGAACGTGCCGGTGCCCGCGATGGCGCTGCTCGTGCTCGGCGCCGGCGCGATCCTCGCCCTCGCGGCGCTCGCGGGCAGCGCCGCGTCGCTCGGCCTGACGGCCGCCGGCGTCGCCGTCCTGTTGCTCACCTTCGGCATCACGAGCGTGCGCTACCCGAAGGCGAGCTTCCACTGGGCTGTGCCGTCGCTCGTGCGGGTCGGCGAGTACGCGACCCTGGCCTGGCTGGCCGGCACCGCGGACGCGCTCCCGGCGGCGTTCGCGCTGATCGCTGCGCTGACATTCCGCCACTACGACCTCGTCTACCGGCTGCGCCACCGCGCCGAGGTCCCGCCGCGCTGGCTGAACCTGCTGGCGGCCGGCTGGGACGGGCGCGTCATCATCGCCTGGCTGCTGCTGGCGCTCGGCGCGCTCCCGGCGGCGATGTACGTGTGGGCCGGCCTGCTCGGGGCCGTGTCCGTCGCCGAGACCGTCGCCTCGTGGCGCCGCTTCGAGCGCAGCCGCGCGACCGCCGGCGAATTCGACGAACTGGAGGGAGAGGGCGAATGATCGGGATGGTGCTGGCGGCCGGGGCGGGTCGCAGGCTCGGCGAGGACACCGCCGAGCTGCCGAAGACGCTGCTGCCCGTGGACGGCGACCGCACGATCCTCGACATCGCGCTCGGCAACTTCGCCGCCGTCGGCCTGCGCGAGGCGGTGATCGTCACCGGCTTCGCCTCCGAGCGGATCGACGAGCGCCTCGAGGCGCTGCGTGAGCGACACGGGCTGCTGCTGGACACGGTCTTCAACCCGAAGGCGCTCGAGTGGAACAACGCCTACTCGCTCTGGTGCGCGCGCGAGCACTTCGGCCGCGGCGTCCTGCTCGCCAACGGCGACACGGTCCACCCGTTCTCCGTCGAGCGGGTGCTGCTCACCGCGCAGGGCAAGGCCGACCTCGTGCTCGCCCTCGACGAGCTCAAGCCGTTGGGCGAGGAGGAGATGAAGGTCCACGTGACCGGGGACGGGTTCCTGGACCGCATCAACAAGGACCTGGATCCCGCCGGCGCGCAGGGCGAGTACATCGGCGTGACGCTGATCGAGCCCCACGCCGCCGGCCCGCTGGCCGGCGCGCTGGAGGCGACCTTCCAGCGCGACCCTCAGCTCTACTACGAGGACGGCTTCCAGGAGCTCGCCGACCGCGGCGGGCGGGTCGCGACGCAGCCGATCGGCGCCGTCCAGTGGGTCGAGGTCGACGACCACGCCGACCTGGCCCGCGCCCGGGAGGTCGCGTGCCACTGCTGACCCGCGTGGTCGGCACGCCGCTGACCATCGACATCGGCGCCGGGACCGTCCGGGGCCTGGCCCCGCTGCTGGCCGACCGCCGGATCTCCAGCGGCGGGCACGTCGCGGTCGTGGTCGGGCCCGGCCTCGGCGAGGAGATCGCGGACAGTCTCCAGCTCGCCAACGCGGAGATCTGGCATACGGAGGCCGGCGGCGTCGAGGAGGCCACCGGGCTGGCGCGCAAGCTGCGCGAGGGCTTCTACGACGCGCTCGTGGGCATCGGCGGCGGGCGCACGATCGACCTCGCCAAATACGCGGCGTCGCTATCGGGCCTGCCGATGGTGGCGGTCGCGACCTCGCTCGCCCACGACGGCCTCGCCTCGCCGGTCGCCTCGCTCGAGGACCACGGCCGCAAGGGCTCCTACGGCGTGCAGATGCCGATCGCGGTGATGGTCGACCTCGACTACGTGCGCCGCAGCGACCCCGCGCTGCGCCGCGGCGGCGTCGGCGACGTGATCTCCAACCTGTCGGCGATCGCGGACTGGCGGCTGGCCGAGCGCGTGCGCGGCGAGACCGTCGACGGCGTCGCGGTCACCTTCGCGCGCACCGCCGCGACCTCGATCGTGCACCGGGACGACGGGATCGACGACGACGCGTTCCTGATCGCGCTCGCCGAGGCGCTCGTGCTCAGCGGCCTCGCGATGGCGACGGCCGGCTCCTCGCGGCCGTGCAGCGGCGGCGACCACGAGATCCTGCACGCGATCGACCACCTCTTCCCCGGCACCGCGGGCCACGGCGAGCTCGCCGGCGCCGCGAGCCTGTTCACCGCCTGGCTGCGCGAGGAGAACGGGCTCGCCGCCGGCCTGGACGCCTGCCTGCGCCGGCACGACCTCCCGCGCGTCCCCGCCGACCTCGGGCTCAGCGAGGCGCAGTTCGCGCAGGCCGTCGTGCACGCGCCGCTGACCCGTCCCGACCGCTACACGATCCTCGAGCACCTCGAGCTCGACGACGCCGCCGCGCTCGAGCGCGTGCAGGCGTTCGCGGCGACCTACGGCTAGCGCGATGCCCTCGATCGCCGAGCTGCGGGTGCGCACGCAGCCCGACTCGATCTTCGCCCGCAACAGCGGCGAGCACTGGGCCGGCAAGCTGTACATGCGGCGCCTGTCGCCGTACCTGACGCGGCTGCTGATCCCGACGCAGCTGACGCCCAACGGCGTGACGTGGCTGATGATCGCCGTCGGCCTCGCCGCCGCGGCGGTGCTCACGCTGCCGGGTTGGTGGCCGCCCGTGGTCGTCGTCGTGCTGATCCAGTGCCAGCTGCTGCTCGACTGCTCCGACGGCGAGCTGGCCCGCTGGCGGGGCGTCTCCTCGCCGGCCGGGATCTACCTCGACCGGATGGCGCACAACCTCACCGAGGCGGCGCTGCCGGTCGCGTTGGCGATCCGCGCCGACGGCGGCTGGGACTCGATCGGCGGCTGGACCGACCTCGGCCTGCTGACCGCGATGCTCGTGCTGCTGGTGCGGGTCGAGTCGGCGCTGGTCTACGTCGCGCGCGCCGAGGCGGGGCTGCCCGTCGTCCAGGACACCGCCGCGGTCGCCGCGCCTCGCCAGGCCGGGCTCGCGCGGCTGCGGAGGGCGCTCTCGTTCGCGCCGTTCTTCCGCGCGTTCGTGGCGATCGAGTTCTCCTTCCTGGCGCTCGCGGCGGCGATCGGCGACCAGATCGCCGGCGGGCTGGACGTCACGCGCTTGCTCGTGACGGTGCTGGTGCCGGTCGCCGCGTTGATCGCCGTCGGGCGCCTGGCGGCGATCCTGAGCTCGCAGCGGCTGCGATGAGCGTCGGCGCGATCGTGCTCACGCAGGGCCGCCGGCCGGCCGAGCTGACGGCCGCCGTCGGCTCGCTGCTCGCCCAGCGCGGCGTCGACCTCGACGTCGTCGTGGTCGGCAACGGCTGGGCGCCCGAGCGGCTGCCGGAGGGCGTCAGGACCGTGTCCCTGCCCGAGGACCTCGGGATCCCGGGAGGTCGCAACGCGGGCGTCCCGGCGGTCTCCGGCGAGCTGCTCTTCTTCCTCGACGACGACGCGCGCCTGCCCGCCACGGACGCGCTCGCCCGCGTCGAGGCGCGCTTCGCGGCCGAGCCGGACGTGGGCTTGCTGCAGCTGCGCGTCGCCCCCTCCACCCCGGGCGTGCCGCCGCGCGACTGGGTGCCGCGCCTGCGCGTCGGCGATCCTGCGCGCTCGAGCGACGTGACCGCGGTCTGGGAGGGCGCGGTGGCGATGCCGCGCACGGTCTTCGAGCAGGTCGGCGGCTGGCCGGCCGAGTTCTGCTTCGCCCACGAAGGGATCGACCTCGCCTGGCGCGTGCTCGACACGGGCAAGCGCGTGCTCTACGCCGGCGACATCGCGGCCACCCACCCCGTCTACGCGACCGCGCCGCACGACTACTCCGCCTACCACGGGGCGCGCAACCGGATGTGGCTCGCGCGCCGCCACCTGCCGCTCCCGGTCGCCGTCGTCTACGTGCTCTCCTTCGCGCTGCGGACCTTGCCGCTGCTGTACCGCTCGCGGGCCAAGCTGCGCGAGGCCGCCCGCGGCTACCGCGACGGCCTGCGGGGTCCTTGCGGGCCGCGCAAGCCGCTGCGTGTGAAGACGATGTGGCGCATGGCGCGGGCCGGGCGGCCCCCGGTGTTCTAGCGGCTAGCCTCTCCGTGCCTTGACGTCCCTTCCCGCCTCCGAACAGCAGGCCGCGCCCGCGCGCGAGGAGAACGAGTTCACCTCCGAGCGGCACGTCTACGAGCCGCACAAGATCGGCCTGCCGCCGCTGGGCCCCTACGCCCGCGAGCTGTGGCGGCGGCGCGAGTTCGCGCGCGAGATGGCCCGCACCAACCTGCGCGCGCAGCACTTCAACACGGTCTTCGGGCAGCTCTGGCTGGTGCTGAACCCGCTGCTGCTGGCGTGCGTCTACTTCCTGCTCGTCTACATCCTGCGCGGCTCGGGCTCGCGCGGCGTCGAGTTCTTCGCGCACCTGCTGGCCGGGCTGTTCGCCTACTACTTCATCTCCGACTCGATCCGGCTGTCGGTCAAGTCGGTCACCGGCGGCGGGCGGCTGATCCTCAACACGGCGTTCCCGCGCGCGCTGCTGCCGCTGGCGGGCGTGATCACCGCGTTCATGCGCTTCCTGCCGACGCTCGTGATCTACATCCCGGTCCACATCATCGCCGGGCTGCCGTTCGGTCCGCACATGCTCTGGCTGGTGCCGCTGATCTTCCTGATGTTCGTGATGGCCTCGGGCGCCGGCATGCTCGTCTCCGCGCTGCAGGTCTACTTCCGCGACGTCAAGAACTTCCTGCCCTACTTCCTGCGCATCTGGCTGTACTCCTCGCCGGTCCTCTACTACGCCGACGAGGTGCCCGACGGGCTGCAGTGGATCCTCTACGCGAACCCGCTCGGCGGGCTGCTGACCGCGTGGAGCGACGTGCTGATCATGGGGCACGCCCCCGAGCCGTGGGCGATCGGCATGGCCACGGCGTGGTCGTTCGGGATCTTCCTCGCCGGCGGGCTGTTCTTCGTCTCCCGGGAGCGTGAGTTCGCTGTCCGGCTCTGAGCCCAGGATCCGGGTGGAGGACGTGTCGGTGACCTACCGCACGTCGCTGGAGTCCGCCCCCACGCTGAAGAGCACGGTGCTCAAGCTCGGCCGCCGCGAGAGGGTCATCCGTGAGGTCCACGCCCTCAAGGGCGTCTCGTTCGAGGTGCCCGAGGGCCAGGTGCTCGGCGTCGTCGGCGCCAACGGCGCGGGCAAGTCGACGCTGATGCGCACCGTCGCGGGCATCCTGCCGCCGAACTCCGGCCGGGTCGAGGTGCACGGGCGGGTGAGCACGCTGCTGGCGCTCGGCGTCGGCTTCAACCGCAAGATGACCGGGCGCCAGAACGTGGTGCTCGGCGGCCTGGCGGCCGGGCTTACGCGCGACCAGCTCGCGGAGAAGTACGACGAGATCGTCTCCTTCGCCGAGCTCGAGGACTTCATGGACATGCCGATGCGGACGTACTCGTCGGG
>Ga0126312_10001149_pt1 | contig 17090 bp, 19 predicted proteins | sample Plot104A_FD_92537 | JGI IMG/M metagenome (GOLD analysis project Ga0126312, IMG submission 92537) | Serpentine soil microbial communities from UC McLaughlin Reserve, CA, USA - Plot104A | ecosystem: Environmental > Terrestrial > Soil > Grasslands | place: USA: UC McLaughlin Reserve, Lake County... | reverse complement strand
GCCTTCGATCGCGTTGCCGGCGATCAGCAGAGCGATCACCATGACCACGTAGGTCCACCACTCGCTCGTCTTGAAGAACGACTTCGTCTCGGTCGCGAGGCGTCGCGCCGCGCGGCCGATACCACCACCACCGCCTTGGCGACTGATCGCCTCGGAGGTGTGATCGCGGGTTGCCATGTAGAACTCCTTCGGTCGGGAAACCTTCGAAGTTCCGCCCGCGCACGACCGTCGCGGACCAGCCCTTCACGTTCCCCCCTGCTGCCCGAGTCCGGACGCCCCAACCATGAATTACTGGCTGAAGATGTGCGGTACGGGTGCCAGCCCCCACCACGATGGTGACTGGCTTGCGCGGCAGCGGGCCTGGCTGCGCGACTACGGCGAAGTCAGCATGTTCCCGCGGGTTCCGACGATCGAGGCGGGGGACCGCTTGATCGACTACGCCGTCGGCTCCTATCGCTTCTTCGGGGAGGGTCGCATCTTCGCGGTCAGCGAGGCGCTGTCGGACCCGGAGCCGAGCCCGCACGAGCGCTGGCCGGTGCAGGTGCTCACCTGCATGCTGCTGGCGGGGCCGCGACTCGAGTACTGCCCGACGATCGACGAGATCGGCGTTATGCGCCGCTCACTGGGACGCCACTCCCACATTCGCCTCAGCGGCGAACAGGGGCGCGCGGCCGAGGCGCTGATCGCCTCCGCCGCCGCCGAGTTCGGTTCGCTCGCGCCTCGTTGAGCGTTTGGTCCGGCGCTCGCGCCTAGGGCACGTAGAGCGGCACGCGGGAATAGTGGTCGTGGACCACCTGCCAGGCCGGTTTCTTGTCGCCCTCGTAGGTGAGCAGGCCCTTCTGGTGGCGGGTGTTGGGCTCGTACTGCGGCGCGCGGCGGCCGGCGCCGCCGGTCCAGCCCGGATAGATCTCGAATTCGCGCACCGTCCAGTAGATGGCCCCCGACAAGAATCCGGTGCGGTCGACCACGTTCAGGGTGCGGTCGGCATGCATGGCCTGGAAGGCATAGCCGCCCTTCTGGTCCGGGGGCGCCGCGGCCATCTCGGGCCGCCCCTCCGCGCCGAACTCGGTCATCACAAGCGCTCGCCCGGGGTAGATGTCGCGCATCTCCTGAAGCCATGGCTCGAGGTCGTCGAAGTTCTCGACCCACGAGTACCAGCCGAAGTACTGGTTGAGCCCGAGGATGTCGAAGTTCCCGTAGGTGACCTGCTCGGGAAAGCCCGGGCGGCCCTTGATGTCGACGGCGATCGGCAGGGTCGGATCGAGGTCGCGGGCATACTTCGAGGCCAGCGTCAGGAACTCGCGCGTGCCGCGCAGGCGGTCGGGCGTGAATGAGAGCTCGTTGGCCACGGCGTGGGTGATCACCGACGGGTGGCTGCGTGCCGCCTTGACGGTGCGCCTCACGGACAGCCAGGCGCGGCGCCGCTGCGACGCGTACTGGAGCAGGTTGGCGCGGTGGTCGCGCTGCCAGATCGGCGCCTCGTTCCAGACCATGATCCCGGCACGGTCGAGCCGTGACAGGAGGCGGTCGTTGAGCAGATAGTGGGCGCGAGTGACGTTGGCTCCGAGCTCCTTCAGGTCGGCGACGATGCGGTCCATGTCGGCGCCGGTGAGCGCCGCCCCGTGGCCCGGCATGTCCTCGTGGATGGAGGCCCCGCGCAGCCTGACGCGGCGGTTGTTCAGGTACAGCAGCCCACGCCTGACCGCGACCGAGCGCAGACCGATGCGCTTGCGCTCCACCTGCTGCACCCGGCCCCGGCTGCGCAAGGTGAAGGTGGCGGAGTACAGCCTCGGGCTCTCCGGCGACCACAGTTGAGGAGCCGGCACGTTCATCGACACCGTCACGCGGCGATGGCTGCGGCGTTGGCGGCCGAGCTTAAAGCGCTTGCTGATGACGCGCCCGCCGGGTGCGCGCAGGCGGACTCCGAGCACCGGCTTCACCGACCGCGAGCGGCGCTGGAGCGTGCCGTCGACCAGAAGGCGCGCCTTGCAGCCGCGCGCCTGCCCCTTGCATGTCACCCGCGACATCGCGCCGAGCCCCTCGATGTAGGCGGGCCCGACCGGCACGAGCTTGACCGGGCGCACGATGCCGCCCCAGTTCCACCAGCCCTCGGGGAGGCGGGGGTCCTTGCGGCTGTCAACGACGACGAACAGCTCGTTCGTGCGGCCGGGCTTGAGTCCCTTGGCCTCGAAGGCGAAGGGCGTGTAGGGGTCGCCGTTGCGGCCGAGCCGCTTGCCGTTGAGGTAGACGGCTGCGGCGCGCCGCGCGCTCTCGAAGGAGACGAGCCAGCCGAAGCCTCGCGGCGTGGCGGGCCCGCGGAAGCGGAGCCGGTAGCGGCGCACCTCGCCCGCGTAGAGCTCCGGGCGCACCTTCGCGTCGAAGACGCTCGGGACGGCGGTGGGACGGAACCTGAACGACTGTGAGGGGTCCCGGGTGGGCCCCGTCACGGGGGCGGAGGGCGCCTCGCCCTCGGCGCTTTCCTCCGGCGGGGGCTGCTGCGGCGCGGCGGGGTCGTTGCCCTGGTCGCGCACCTCCCAGCCGCCGGCGAGCGACTTGGCGCGTGGAGCCGCCGCCCCGGCGGCGGGGACGAGCAGAAGCAGGGCGGCGCAGGCGAACAGCGCGGCGCGGGCAACGCGTCCCATTCCCGCATCAACCACGGGCACCGGCCTGAAGTTGCGGCCCTCCACGAAGCGAAGCACTCTAGGGCGATCCGTCTGGGACGCTGTGCGGATGCCATCACTTGCCGCCGCGGGCACGCTCGACGCGCCGCTGGCGGCGTTCGGGGCGCTGCTGATGCTGGGCGCTCTGCTGGCCGGGCTGGCCAGGCGCAGCTTCCTCTCACTGGCCCCGGTGTTCATCCTGGCGGGCTTCGCGCTCGGCGAAGGCGGCTTCGAGGTGCTCGAGCTCGACCCGCGCTCGGGCTTCGTCGAGGCGCTGGCGGTGGTGGCGCTGATCGTGCTGCTCTTCCGGGACGGCCTCGAGGTGGAGGAGGAGATGCTTCAGACCGCCTGGCGCCTGCCGCTGCGAAAGCTTCTGCTGGCGATGCCGCTGACCGCCGCGCTCGTGGCCTGCGCGGCCAACGCGCTCACGGACCTCTCGTGGACCGAGGCCTTCCTCGTGGGGGCTCTGTTGGCGCCCACCGATCCCGTGTTGTCATCGGCGGTGATCACCAACCCGCGCGTGCCGCGCGTGGTACGCCACTCGCTGAACCTGGAGTCTGGGCTGAACGACGGGCTGGCCCTGCCCGCTGTGCTGGCGTTCACGTTCGCCCTCGAGGCCGAACAGGACTTCGTCTGGTGGAGGTTCGTGCTACAGGACGTGACGCTCGGCTTCCTGACGGGCGCCCTCGTGGCCGCGATCGCGTCACGGCTGATGCCTCGTGACGGCAGCCCGCACCAGAAGGCGCTCTTCGCCCTCGGGGTGGCGTTCGCAAGCTACGGCGCCGCCACGCTGCCCCCGCAGGGCAACGGCTTCATCGCCGTCTTCGTAGGCGCGATCGTGTTCGGCATCCTGCGCGCCGATGTCCGCGAGTGCTTCGAGAGCCGCTCTGAGGACATCATCGAGATCGTCAAGCTCGGGGTGTTCGTGGTCTTCGCCTCGCTGTTCACGCTCGGCGAGCTGTTCGGCGACGGGCTCGCGGCCGTCGCCGTCGTGGCCTTCACGTTGCTGATTGCGCGCCCGCTGGCGGTCTTCGCCGCACTGGCGGGCAGCCGCGCCGTCGACACCGCGACGAAGGGCTTCATGGCCTGGTTCGGCCCCAAGGGGGTGGCGACCATGACGTTCTCGCTGTTCGTGCTGAGCTCGGCGGTACCGGAGGCTGCGCGGATCACCAATCTGGCGGCGCTGGCAGTGTTCACGTCGGTGATCGCCCACGGCCTGACCGACAGCGTGGGGGCCAACTGGCTTGCACACCGGTACGGCATGATTGCGGCCCGCTCAACGACACAGGAGGGCTGAAGGCCGCATGGATACCTGGGACATCGCCTCGCTCGAGATCGAGCCGCACCGCCCGGAGGTGCTGCGCTCTGATGACGAGACCCGCGTGATCGCGATCAACCTGCCGGCGGGCGAGGAGCTGCAGGAGCACCAGGTCCACGAGCGCGCCTACCTGCTGGTGGCGGAGGGCGAGATCGAGCTAGAGCAGGGGGGAGAGAGCGCTAGCGGGGGCCCCGGCTTCCTTGCTCACTTCAGCCCGAAGGAGCCCCACGAGGTACGGGCGAAGAGTGACGCTCGCCTGGTCCTGCTGCTGTCTCCGTGGCCGGGCGAAGGGCATCCCAGCAGAAGGTAAGCGGTCCCGCGCACCCGGCCGAGCCGAACGCTTGCGGCCGCCCGCCCGCCAGAGTCCTTGCGGCTGGCCGCCTGCCAGAATCCGTGGGGATGGACCCAGCCCGCAAGCGCAGGCTGCGGCTGATCGTCGCGCTCGGCGCCGCCGCAGCCCTTGCCAGCGTGCTCGTGTACACGAGCTTCAGCGCCTCGACCGAGGCCAGCAAGCCCTCGCAGGTCAGGCCCGGGCACGCCTACGAGCTCACCGGCAAGGTCGTGAACGGCTCGGTGTCCCATGCGGGCGACGAGCTGCGCTTTCGCATTCGCGACCGCGACGGCCACCGCTCCGTGCCGGTGCGCTACGCGGGCGCGGTTCCCGATCCGTTTCGCGAGGGCCGCGAGGTGATCGTGTCGGGGGAGCTGCGCAACGGCACCTTCATCGCCGAGCGCGACTCCCTCGTCACCAAGTGCCCTTCGAAGTTCACGAAGGAGAAGCGCCGCTCATGACATGGCCGGCATAGGCTCCGCCTGCCTCGCCGTCGGGCTGTTCACAGCCCTCTACGCGGCGGGCGCTTCGATCTATGGCGCCCACCGCGGCCGGCGCGCGTGGGTCACCTCGGGGCGGCGGGCGATCTACTGCCTGGCCGGCCTGATGGTGGCCGGCACGGCGATCCTGCAGGCGGCGTTCCTGCGCTCGGACTTCTCCTACGCGCTCGTTGCCGAGGGCTCATCCACCGACACGCCCGGGTTCTACAAGGTCACGGCGATGTGGGCCACCCAGGACGGCTCGCTGCTGCTGTGGGCGCTCCTGCTCTCGCTGTTCTCGGCTGCGGTGCTCTTCCTGACGCGGCGCTCGCTGCGCGAGATCGCGCCCTACGCCACCGCGGTGTTGGGCGTCGTGGCGGCCTTCTTCCTGGTGCTGATGGTGGGCTGGGAGAACCCGTTCGACACGCTCGCCGCCCCTCCGATGGAGGGCAACGGCCTGAACCCGCTGCTGCGCCATCCGGCGATGATGATCCACCCGCCGCTGCTCTACACGGGCTACGTTGGCTTTTCCATCCCGTTCGCGTTCGCCGTGGGCGCGCTGGTCACGCGGCGAACCGGCGCGGACTGGATCCGGGCCACCCGGCGCTTCGCGCTGGTGGCCTGGACCTTCCTGGGGACAGGGATCATGCTGGGCGCGCTCTGGTCCTACACGGAACTCGGCTGGGGCGGCTACTGGGCCTGGGACCCCGTCGAGAACGCCTCGCTGATGCCCTGGCTGGCGGGCACCGCCTTCCTGCACTCGATCATGGTGCAGGAGAAGCGCGGGATGTTGCGCATCTGGAACGTGTCGCTCGTGTGCGGGACCTTCGTCCTGGCGCTGATCGGCACCTTCCTCGTGCGCTCGGGCATCCTCGACTCCATCCATGCCTTCGGGGCATCCACGATCGGCACCCAGTTCCTGGTCTTCATCGGGCTCGTCGTCGCCTTCTCCGTGGCGCTGATCCTCGCGCGCCTGCCCGACCTGCGCTCCCGGGCGAAGCTCGACTCCCTGCTGTCACGCGAGGCGTTCTTCCTGCTGAACAACCTCGTGCTCGTGGGGCTCTGCCTGGTGATCATGTGGGGAACCTTCTTCCCGCTGATCTCAGAGGCCCTGACCGGCGACAAGGCGAGCGTCGGGCCGCCCTGGTTCGAGCGCCTGACCGTGCCGCTCGCGATCGTGCTGGTGCTCCTGTCGGGAATCGGACCGGTGCTGGCGTGGCGGCGGGTGACGCTGCGCGGCTTGCGCCGAGTGCTGGTGGCCCCGCTCGCTCTCACGCTGCTGGCGCTGCTGGCGCTGCTTGGGCTGACCGACGCCTCCCAGAGCCCCCCATCGCTCGTCATGTTCTGCCTGGTGGCGTTCGTGCTGGCGGCCGTCGGCCAGGAGTTCTGGCGCGGCGCGTCGGCCCGCCGCACGGTGACCGGCGAGCCATGGCCGCGGGCCCTCGTCCGGCTCGCCGGGCGCAACCGGCGTCGCTACGGCGGCTACCTGGTGCACGCCGGGATCGCGGTGCTGTTCCTCGGCGTGGCGGCATCGTCGGCGTTCCACGACCAGCGCGACGTGCGCCTCGCGCCGGGCGAGAGCTTTCGCACGGGCGACTACACCGTGACCTATCGCAAGCCCACCGCCAGGCTGGGCGGCGACAGCGCCGGCACCGGGGCGCCGATCTCGCTTGGGGCAGTGCTCGACGTGAAGAAGGGCGACCAGCGCTTCACCCTGCACCCGGCGCGCAACTACTACCCCACGCAGGACCCCTCGAAGGGCGTGGTCAGCCGCTACTTCGAGGGCGAGGCCAACAGCGAGGTGGACGTGCGCTGGGGGCTCAAGCGTGACTTCTGGCTGGCGGTGCGGCCGGATCTGGCCTCGCTCGACAGGCCGATCCGCGAGGCCGACCGGCGCTTTCCCGGCGCATCCAACGACGTGCAGGCGGTCGTCATCGCCGCACTCACGGAGCGCTACCGCAGCCACCCGCCGCCGGCCGCCTTCCGCGCGATCGTCTCGCCGCTCGTGCTGTGGATCTGGATCGGAGGCGCCATAGCGGTGCTGGGCGCGCTGATCGCCGTCTGGCCGGCGCCCGAGGCGCGGCTGCGGCGCGTGCGCAGCCTCTACGCGGCCCGCCTGGGCCGCGAGCTCTCGCGCGCCTGAGCGTTGGAGTACGCCCTGGCGTTCCTGCTACTCGCCGCGGTGGTGGCGCTCGTGGTGGTGCTGCCCTTCCTCCGGACGGGGTCGGCGGAGGCCGAGGAGGACGCGCGGCGGGCAGAGCTCGATGCCGCGAAGGAGGCGAAGTACCGCGAGATACGCGACGCCGAGCTGGACTACCGGATGGGCAAGCTGTCGCAGGAGGACTGGCGAGCCGTCGATCGCGAGCTGCGCTCGGAGGCGATCGAGATCCTGCGGCGGCTCGACCGGCTACCCTGACGGGCGATGGAGGCCATCCTCAGCGGCTTGCAGATCATCCTCTCGGTCGTCGTGATCGTGCTGATCCTGATGCACTCCGGCAAGGACGCCGGGCTCTCCGGCGCCTTCGGCGTGGGCACGGGCGCGGGCCCGTTCGGCGGCGGCTCGCTCGTCGAGCGCAACCTCAATCGCTGGACGATCGCGTTCTCGCTGCTGTTCGTGGCGAACGTGATCCTGCTGCTCAAGCTGTAGCGGCGCGCCCCTCGGCGTCGGCCTCGGCGCGCGCGGCCAGGCACTGGAGCAGCTCCTCACGTGACGTTCCGCGCGCGTATAGCGCTCGATCGAAGGTCTTGCCGTAGACGGCCAAGAGCGCGAACAGCACGTCGACGGTTCCCGTGACGTCGGCGTTGCGGCGGCGCGCCAGCTCGCGTGACATGCGTGTGACCTCGACCACCGGGTCGCGGTCGCGCGGCCGCCGCTCCTCGGTCTCCCTGGGGGGTCCGGCCGTGCCGGTCTCGAGCGGCGCCTCCGGCATGCCGAGCGCCTGCAGGGTCACCCCGACCTGGCCGTGCAGCCGCAGGACCCGTAGCCAGCGGGCCGCCTCGTCCTGCACCGAGGTGGCGAACGGGATCGCGGTGGATGCGAGTGCCAGCACGATCGCGGCGTCCTGGGACACCGGCGGGGGCGTGACCCGCCCGGCCTCGAGCGCGCCGAGGGCGTCCACCACGCCCCGCATGGCCGCAACGGCGTCCGCCAGCGCGGGGTCCGCCGCGAAGCCCAGCCGCTCCATGTCCTCGAGCAGCTCGAGCGCGCGATGGCGCACCGTCGTGACCGTTCCCTTCAGCTCGTACCTATCTTTGCTTTGCATTCCCTTCGCAATATCGGGAGCAGCGACGCCCCTGCAAAACCAGCGTTTCCCGACGCCCAACATCCGTCCAGCGAGGTTGCCTTTCGAAAAACTGAGGGCAGACTCCGAGCCATGCTGCCATTCCACGCCGCCGGGCCGGCCCCTGCGTTGGGGCCGATGGGAGTGGCCACTCGCCCGTCGGCTCCCGGCGGACCGGCGGCCTTCCCCGTCGAGGAGTCTCGAGAGCTGTGGCTGAACCCGGACCCGCGCGAGCTGCGGCGGGCCCGCCGGCTTGCCGAAGCGGCGGCCGCCGACCACGGGCTCGACGAGGACGAGCGCTTTCGCTTCGTGTTCGCGGCGAACGAGGCGGTGGCGAACGCAATCGAGCACGGCGCGGCCTCGGACGACGGCCACATCCTCGTGCGGGCCTCGGCGGGGGACGATGAGCTCAGCTTCGAGGTCCATGACTGGGGCAGCTTCACACCGGGGCTCGGCGAGGCCGAGGCGCTGCCCGAGCGCGGCCGCGGCCTGGCGCTGATGGCGGCGATGGTCGATGAAGTGGACGTGAGGCCGGCCGGCGACGGCACGGTGGTTCGCCTGGTATTGCGCGCGGCCGTTACCGCCTAGTAGGCGGCGCCGGTGAAGCGCACGCAGCCGGTGCGCAGGGCGGGGCAGGCCACGCCGCTTGCGAAGCGGCGCCCGTAGAACTCCCCGTCGCTCGTGAGCAGCGGAGTCGCGGACAGCGCCTGCGTCCGCCCGAGGATGCCGAGCACGGAGTCGGTCAGCCGCAGATCGGCGAGCGGCCGCGTGACCCTTCCGTTCTCGATCAGGAAGGTGCCGTCGCGGCTGACGGCCGTTACCAGGCTCTGTGCGGGCCGCACGACGTTCGCGTACCAGAGGCGCGTCACGTAGACGCCCCGCTCGATCGGCGCGCACAGCGCCGCCTCGTCGGCGGCGCCGCCGCCCGCCAGCACGAGATTGGCGGGGAGCGGGCCGCTGGCGGAGCCGCCCGCGGCCAGCGCGTGGCCGGTCGAGGAGGCCCCGGCGAGCGCGGCGCTGCTGACGTCGTGGACCACGCCGTGGGCGACGCCGTCCTCGATGAGCGGCAGCGGCGCCTTGGGAACGCCCTCCGCATCGAACGCGCGCGGCAGCGTGCGGGGGAAGCGCGGCGAGTCGGAGAGGTTGATCGAAGGCGCAGTCACGGCCGTGCCCAGCCGGCCGGCCAGCGCGCCGCGTCCTTCGGCGTGCGCCAGACCGTTGAAGGCGGTCGCGCCGAGCAGCTCGAGCAGCAGCCCCAGGGCCTGAGCTTCCATCACCACCGGGTGGTCGCCCGGCTTCAGTCGCGCCGGCTCGCCCTGCGCCGTCGCCTTCGCGGCGGCGCGTCCGGCGAGCGAGCCTCCGTCGAGCGCCCCGGCGCGGGCGGCCGTGGCAGAGGCGTAGCCGCTGCGGCCCGAGGGCGCGATGCAGATGACCTTCATGAACGCGTCGGTGACGAGGTCGAACGCCACGCCCCCTTCCGAGGCGACCGCGGTCTCGACTTCGGCCGCCGTCCAGATGCCGTGCGCCTCCACGCCAGCGCGGGCGGCCGCGCCGAACGCGGCCTCGAGCTCCGCGCGGCCGCGCGCCGGGTCGAGGCGGGCGGTGTCCGCGTCGTGTCCAGCGTGCGCGGGGCCCGGCATGGGGGCCGGAAAGCCCGGGTAGGGCCCGGGGCCGACCGCCCGTGCCGCCGCATCGGCGGCGACCCTGGCGCGGCTCGCAGCAGCCGAGAAGGCCTCGTCGCGGACGTCGTTCGTGGAGGCGCGGCCGACATGGCCGTCGCGCAGCACGGCCAGCTCGACGGCCAGATCGTCCACCGCCGTGGCCTGGGTCGGGCGCGATGCGGCGAAGCGCAGGAGCAGCGACCGCTCGCGGGTGGCGGTGGCGAAGGCTCGGTCGCCCGCGCCCGCGGCCCGGAGTGCGCGCTCGGCGGCCTCGAGAGCGTTCACGCCATGCCGACTTCCACGTCCCGGAAGCGCGCCGGCGCCGACCCGTGGGACACGCGCGCGACCTGACCGGGCTCGCCCTTGCCGCAGTCGATGAGCGACACCAGCCGCCATTCGGCAGGGGAGCAGACGGCGTCGCAGCGTGCCCAGAACTCCGGCGTCATGCCCGCGTAGCTCGGGTTGCGCAGCAGCCGCCTGCGCTCGCCGTCGGCGATCTCCCAGGCGGCCTCGCCCTCGAACTGGAACTGCAGCCGGCGCGAGTCGATCGACCAGGAGCGGTTGGTGTCGATCAGGACGCCGCGGTCGGTGGCCGCCACCAGCTGCTCGAGCGTGCCCGCCTCGCCTGGGTCGAGGTTCACGTTCGTCATGCGCACGATCGGCTGGCGGTCGAAGCTCTCGGCGCGCATGCAGCCCCCCGAGCGCGGGAGACCCGTCTCCGCGGCCGTCTCCCGCGAGCTCAGGAACGCGCTCAGCACTCCTTCGCGGACGATCGGCAGGCGCTGTCCCTCCACGCCCTCGTCGTCCCAGCGGTAGCTGCCGAGGCCGCCGGCCGTTCCCGCGTCGGCGGTCACGTTCATGAGCTCCGAGCCGAGCCGCAGCGAGCCCGGCGCGCCCGGCTCGATGAAGCTCGTGCCCGCGTAGGAGATCTCGCGCCCCAGCACCCGGTCCAGCTCTACCGCGTGACCCACCGATTCGTGCACCTGCATCGCCAGCTGCTCCCCCGCCAGGATCAGGCTGGTGCGACCGGGCGGGCAGGCGGGCGCGCGCAGCAGGGCCGCGGCCTCCTCGGCGACCCGTGGGGCGGCCGCCGCCAGCCCGAGCCCGAGGAAGTGCTCGTATCCGGCCTGCGCGACGTGCCCGGCATGGGAGCTTGGAAAGGAGCGCACCTGCGTCTCCCCGTCCTTGCTCGCGACCGCAGTGATTCCGCCGCCGCACTCCGTCAGCCGCTGCTCGCAGAGCGCGCCGTCGGTCGAAGCGAAGAGCTTGTCCGTGCGCCATGCGCGAAAGCTCGCCCGCGCCAGTGCCACGGCGGGCTCCGAGCGCAGTTCCTCCGCAGCCGCGGCGAGCACCGTGAGCTTGTCCTCGAGCGGGACCTCGAAGGGGTCGCGCCCCACCGGGCTCTCCCAGCGCCCACCGGCCGGCTGCTCGGACGCGAGCGGCGCGGCCGGGGCTGTTGGCTGCCGGCGGACCACGTCGAGCGCGCGCCGCAGCGCCTCGTGTGCCTGCTCGCGGCCGTCGCCTCGCACCCCGGCAAAGCCCCAGGAGCCGCCCACCCTGACCCGGACCCCGATGCCATCGAGCTCCGCGTGATCGAGCCCGTCCAGCGCGGCGTTTCGTATCGAGATCCGCTCCGAGCGGACGCGCACGTGGCGGGCGTCGGCGTAGTCGGCATGGCGCGCGGCGGCGTACATGAGTTCTGGGAGCAGCTCGCGCACGGCGGGCAAAGCTACTGTGTGACCTCCGGGGGTCTGGTCTCCGTGCGCGAAAACCGGAGTTGCCATAACGAGCCAGTCGCCCGCCGTCCGCCACCACCCGCGGCCGCCCCGCCCGCCAGTCCCGGCGGAGCTCGCCGCCGACCCCGCCGCCGCCCCGTCCACGAGCGGTGCGAGCTCCTGCGGCGCCGGCCGCCCGGCCGCCCGGTGCCCGGAGCGTGCCGCGCGCAGGTCGTCCAGGGCCAGGCGGAGTCGGGGCGAGCTGCACCTCGAGCGGCTCGGGATACCACAGACGCGCGGAGGCGGACAGCTTCTTGCGCAGCCGGCAGGCATGAGCGTCGAACGTGCGCGTGTTGCCCAGCAAGGCCACGGGTGGACGTGGCGCAGCCCTCAGCCGGGATACTGGGCGGGCGATGTCGCAGGAGAACGTGGAGAGCGTCCAACGCGCCGTCGAGGCGTGGAATGCCGATGATCTGGACGCCTTTTTCGCCGAGCTCGATGCCGACGTCGAGTGGCACCCTGCCATCGAGCCCGGCCTTGAGGGAAAGGCAACTACCTACCGCGGTCATGACGGCGCGCGAAAGATTTGGAGGCAGGACCGCGGCGAGGCGTGGGAACGCCTCACCAATCGACCCCAGGAATTCCGGGACCTCGGCGAGTCGGTCCTCGCGCTCGGTCACATAGACGTGACCGCCAGGGCGACCGGCATCGAGTTCAGCCGGGAAGTCGGGGAAGTCTTTGACTTTCGAGCGGGGAAGATCGTTCGCATCCGCGACTTTCTGACTCATGCGGAGGCTCTCGAAGCCGTGGGGCTGCGGCAGTAGGCGCACACGGCGAGGCGTGGGTACTAGAGACGGAGAGCGAAGTCGAGATCTGCGTTCGATGCAATCCCCTGTTTGGGCCTGCACGCCGCGGGACCGATGAAGTGGCGGGGAGCCGTTACGGCTAGTCCGGTGTTCGCGCACGGAGAACAACCCCGTGTGACCTCCGGGCGCACCGGGTATCCCGGGGCCATGAAGACGCTTGGGCAGGGAGTGCGCTCGTCCGCCGGCGAGCGCGGGCGGGCAGAGCTGTGCATGTCGGTGCCGGCCTCGTTGGAGGCGGGCACGGCGCTGCGCAGGGCGATGCGCTCGCTGGAGGAGTTCCTCGGCCCGGGGGCGGCCGAGCAGGCGGAGCTGCTCGTCAACGAGCTGGCCACCAACGGCGTCCAGCATGCACGCGCCGAGCGCGACAATCGCATCACCCTCGACGCCAGGATCGTCGGCGATTGCCTGCACGTGGAGGTCAGCGATTGCGGCGCGGGCTTCACCCCCGAGAGCGCCTCGATCGAGCGCCACGAGCCGGGCGGCTGGGGCCTGATCCTGGTGGAGGGGCTGGCCGACCGCTGGGGCGTGGAGCGCGAGCCGACCACGGTCTGGTTCGAGGTCGAGCGCGACGCGTTGGCCGCCTGAGATAGCTTCCTACCCATGGAAGCCGAACGCCTGCGGAAGATCGACCTCTTCGCGTCGCTCGACGACGGTGAGCTGGAGGAGCTCGCCGAGATCGCCGACGAGACCTCTGTCAGCGAGGGCGAGACCCTGGCCCGCAAGGGCACCTGGTCCTACCAGCTGTTCGCGATCGAGGACGGCGAGGTGGACATCCGCCGCGACGACGACACCGTGGCCACCCTCGGTCCCGGCGACGTGGTGGGGGAGACCGGCGTGGTCAAGCGCGGGCTCCGCAACGCGGACGTGGTCGCGAAGGGCGACGTGAAGGTCATCTACTTCACCCAGAGCCAGGTGAAGCGGATGCGAAAGAGCCTGCCCGACCTCGACGACAAGCTCGAGCAGATTCTCGAAGCGCGAAGCGGGTAGTCCGAGGCGGGGCACGCCCGTCCTTGCTTGTCCGATGAGTGGCCGCCATGCGCTCGACGGCGTTTCGGTGGTGAAGTTGCCGAAATCCTTGCGGATAGGGAATCGCCCGGCTGGTTCGTAACAGCCTTCGACGATGAAGCTGCGCATGAGGCGCAGCTTCAGCAGCCCAAAGGAAGGGACGCCAATGAGGTCCAAGCTCGTGACAATTTTGCTCGTTCTCGGTGTCGCCTTCGGCGGTGGCGCCGCGGGCGTCGTGGCCGTCGGTGGCGACTCGGACCCCGGCAGCGCCGCCAAGTCCGAATACAAGAACGGCAAGGGCTGCGGCGACAGGAATCACCTGCGCCCAAGAGTGGTCGAGTGCCCGCTCCCGCTCCCGTAATAAAGCAGCACGTGAAGCCCTAGAAGCCGAGCCGCCCGCGTGAGGCTGGCCGTCTGCTTCCCGATCGGACGGTGAGATTTCGCCGGCCTCCAGTTCGCGATAGGAGACCCGTGGGGGGCCCGCCTCGGTCGCGGGCAGCCCTGAACTCGCACGAGAGGAATTGGGCCCCCAATGGCCCCCGTGGTTTGGCGCTGTCGGTGCCCGCTCCGGAACCCTGAACGCACGAACCCCCGCCGTAGCGGGGGTTTCGCAGTGCGCCCAGGGAGACTCGAACTCCCACGGACCATACGGTCCACAAGGCCCTCAACCTTGCGCGTCTACCAATTCCGCCACAGGCGCGGGCGGCCGATTATAGAGCGGGCTTGCAGTCGTCCGGGGGCCGCGCTAGTCTGCGAACACATGTTCGGATTGCGCCTTGCACCCGGCTCCCGACGAGAGGTCTGAAATGGTCGATCTCAACCTGACCAAGCGCCAGCAGGAGATCTTCGACTACGTCAAGCGCTACGGCTCGGAGCACGGCTATCCGCCCACCGTGCGCGACATCGGGAAGGCCATCGGCCTGACGTCGTCGTCGACGGTGCACGCCCACCTGGCGAACCTGGAGAAGGTCGGGCTGCTGCGCCGCGATCCCAGCAAGCCGCGCGCCATCGAGGTGCTGGTCGACAAGGCCAAGGAGGCCGTTTCGCCATCGGGCCTCCCGCTGGTCGGCCAGGTGGCCGCCGGTCAGCCGGTGCTCGCCGAGGAGAACATCGAGGACTACGTGAGCGTCCCGGAGATCGCCGGCGGCGAGGATGGCGAGTTCCTGCTCGAGGTGCGCGGTGACTCGATGGTCGACGCCGGCATCCTCGAGGGCGACCACGTGGTTGTCCGCAGCCAGGAAACGGCCGCCGACGGCGAGATCGTCGTGGCGCTGGTGGGCGAGGAGGCCACCGTCAAGCGCTTCTTCCGCGAGAGCGATCACGTGCGGCTGCAGCCGGAAAATCAGGAGATGGAGCCCATTCGCAGCCGTGACGTCAAGTTGCTCGGCAGGGTGGTCGGGCTCTGCAGGCAGGTGCCATGAGCGCGACACTCACCACACCCACCCATCCGTTCCTACGCGGCGAGGCGCAGGACCGTCCACGCCCAGGCAGGCCGACCCTGGAGCAGCGCCTCCAGGGAGCATGGGAGGCCCTGCGTTCGGGCGGGGCGGCGGACTGCCCCGTCTGCCGGGCGGCGATGCGTCGCACGGGCGACGGCGGCGAGTGCACAGGCTGCGGCTCTCGCCTCTCCTGACAAGGGGGCGGTTCGCCCCTAACATTGGGGCCGTTGGCTGAACAGCCGCGGGGCCGGAGAGAAAACCGGCCTCGAGGAAAGTCCGGACACCGCAGGGCGGGGTGGTCGGGAGACCGACCCGGGGAAACCCGCGGGAAAGTGCCACAGAAACACACCGCCTAAGTGCCGGGTCGCACGTGAACCCGGTGCCGGCAAGGTTGAAATGGTGCGGTAAGAGCGCACCGGCGGCGTGGCGACACGCCGGCCAGGCAAACCCCACCCGGTGCAAGGCCAAGCAGGGGCGACGACGCTGCCCGCCGAGTCCCAGGTAGGCCGCACAGATGGATGGCTGTTCTCGACAGGATCCGGCTTACACGCCAGCTACAGGAAGGGCCCCGCGGCGCGGGGCCCTTCCCACTTGGGCACCATCTGTGTGGTGACAGTCACGATCGAGCCGCACGTGGCGCTCGCCTGGATAGAACGCCTGGGCGGCGAGGGCGGCCGCGAACGACTGCGCGACGAGCTGGCGGTCGAGGAGCCGCTCGAGATCCGCGTCGACGGTCGCCCGCTCGTGGTGGCCATGCGCACACCCGGCGAGGACGAGGAGCTCGCTGCCGGCTTCCTCGCCGGTGAGGCGCTGATCGACTCGCGCGGCCAGGTCGCCTCTGTCGGGCCGACAGACGACCTGGCGGCGAACATCGTGGAGGTACGCACGCGCGGCGGGCTGCGCCGCGATCCCTCGGCCGAACGCCGCTTCTCGATGACCTCCGCGTGCGGCGTCTGCGGCAAGGCGGCGCTGGAGTTCGTGCAGCGCGAGGCGCCGCCCGCGCCTCGCCCGTCGCAGCCGGTTGAGCCGCAGCTGGTGCTGCGCCTGCCCGCCGAGGCCCGCGCCGCCCAGCCCGGCTTCGCGCGCACCGGCGGCCTACACGCAACCGCCCTCTTCGAGCCGGATGGCCGGCTGCTCGTGCTGCGCGAGGACGTCGGGCGTCACAACGCCATGGACAAGGCGATCGGCCGGCTGCTGCTCGACGGGCGCTTTCCACTGCCCAGGGTGCTCGCGTGCCTGAGCGGCCGGGCCGGCTTCGAGCTGGTGCAGAAGGCAAGCGTGGCCGGCCTCTTCGGAGTGGTGGCGGTGGGAGCCCCCTCGACCCTGGCGGTGGACCTGGCACGGGAGCGAGGCATGCTTCTGTGCGGGTTCGCCCGCGGGAGCTCGTTCAACGTCTACTCCGGCATGGAGCACCTCGCACCGTCCGCATCCGCTTAACCCATTCGATGTTTCGCACCGTCTTTTTGCGGTCATAAGAAAGCACTGAGCAGCGGGCTGGAGGAGAATGGCGACAGCCACACGGAAGAGCGCGACAGCAGGCCGGGAGGACGCGTACTGCCCGCACTGTCACCTGCTGCTCGAGCGCTCGGTGGGAACGCGGTGGCCCCGCGAGCCGCTGCGCTGCCCGCACTGCCGGCTGCTCGTGGGTAGCGGAAGGGCGCGGCCGACCCCCGCGGCCGAGCCCGGCGCTCGCGGCAGCGCCGCCGGAGTCTTCGCCCACGAGGCCAAGCGGGCGAACGCCGGGCACGGGTCGAGCCCGGAGGCCGTGCGCAAGGCGATCCGCAACGTGGCCGAGGCCCTCGGAGCGCGTCCGGAGCGGCTGCTGATGGTCGATTACCAGCAGCGCGCCTCCGACGACCAAAGCCTGCCCGCGCTGGGCGACGTGTTCGCCGCCTACGGCAGTTGGAAGCGCGCTCGCCGGGCCGCCGCCGGCGACTGAAACTGACGTGCGGCCCGTCGCCGCCGTGGAATAGAGTGCCGCGCGCATGGAGGCCGTCTACTTCGTCGTGCCGTTCGTCTTGCTCGGGATCGCGGTGGTCTTCGTGGCCTTCTCGGGCGGCGCCGGCGCGGCCCGACAGGCCTACCTGAGCCGCGGCGGGCGCGGCTTCCGGATCTTGATGCTGCTGCTCTACGTCGCGGCAGGCATCGCGGTGCCGGCGGCCGTGATCGCCGGACGCGGGGAGGCCGAGGGCGGCGTCGGGCCGCTCGAGCAGAAGGGTCTCAGCGGAGCGGACCTGCGCGGCAAGCAGCTCTTCAAGCACACCTGCGCGAGCTGCCACAACCTGGACGCGGTCAACGCGCGTGGGGTCACCGGACCCGACCTCGACGAGATCGG
>Ga0126312_10001148_pt1 | contig 17092 bp, 20 predicted proteins | sample Plot104A_FD_92537 | JGI IMG/M metagenome (GOLD analysis project Ga0126312, IMG submission 92537) | Serpentine soil microbial communities from UC McLaughlin Reserve, CA, USA - Plot104A | ecosystem: Environmental > Terrestrial > Soil > Grasslands | place: USA: UC McLaughlin Reserve, Lake County... | reverse complement strand
GTCCCTGGCGCCAGATCTCGCGGAAGACCCCGGCGCGCTCCCACTCCTGAAAGCGCCGGTGCGCCGACGACGACGAGCACGGCCCGGCCACGTCGAGCGCGTTCCACTGCATCCCCGTGCGCAGCACCAACAGGATCGCGTCCATCGCGTCGCGACCGGGCACGCGCGGGTTATGGCAGCCAAGCGGATGCGAGGGCCGCTCGGGCAACAGCGGCTCGACCCGCTCCCACAACCAGTCCGGCATGCGCCAGCCATCGTCCCTCGAGACGAGTCCCATCGTCGACCTCCCCCAGTCAGAACGGCGGTCGCCAACGGGATTCGACGCGGGCTACATAACTCCTACTGGCATACGCCCTAAGTCAGCCTCACGCCGACAAATTCGACAGTCGGTGGGGGCGTGGCGCGTGGCGCCGGGCCCGCCGGCCCGGCGCCACGCGGCCACCGATCAGCGTCTCAGCTCGCGATCGAGGGTCTCTTGTGCCTCTCGCATGGCGTCGGCGTACGCCGGCTCCGAGAGTCGGCGCATCGCCTCGTCGGGGGCGACGTCCTCGACCACGGCCGTGATCCACCAGATGTTGCCGAACGGGTCGCGGACCCTGCTGCCCCGCCGACCGAAGGCCTGCGTCAGGGGCGGGGTGACCAGCGTGGCGCCCGCGGTCAGTGCGGCCTCGGTGGTTGCGTCGGCGTCGGCGACGAACACGCGGAGCAGGGCGGGCTGGTGGGGCCAGCCCTCCCGCTGGTCGAAGGCGAGCAGCACGGTGTCGCCGAGGCGGATCTCGGCATGACCGATGCTTCCGTCCTCCAGGGGCACCTGTCCGAGCTCGACGCCGTCGAAGACGTCGGTGATGAACGCGAACAGCTTGCGGGTGTCGCGCGTGACGATCCATGGGGCGGCGGTGGTGTATCCGGCAGGGGCAGCGGTCATGCGGCAGAGGCTGGGCGTGGCCGCGCGGGACCGACGTGGGTACGGACATCGGCGCCCGCGCGGCCATCGACGATGACTCAGGGGTGGGCGCCGCCCATCTCGTTGACCGCGCTCACGGTGTAGTCGCTGCCGACCTGCACTTCCACCTCGGTGCCGTCGGCCTTGCGGATGTGGGCCTCGTAGGGGGAGCTGGAGTCCACGTTGGTCTCCACTCGCTCGACGGTGCCGGGCACCTTGGCCAGCGCGGCGGCGCGGACCTTCGACGCCACGTCGCCGGTCAGCAGCTTCTCGGTCTTGCCGTCGACCGTGTGCCCGCCCTGGGACGCGTCGCGCTGCGGCTGGCCCGGTGCGGCGGCGGACGAGGCGGCAGACGTGGTCGACAAGGACGAGGCGCTGCCCGCCGTCGCCGCGGTTGCAATCGCTGCGGCGCTCAGGGCGGCCGTTGCCACCACCGCGCCGGTCACGAGCTTGGATCTGATGCCTTGCATGCCACTCTCCTTGATCGATTTGAGGGATCGCGGCGAGCGTCGCGGTGCGCGCTAAGAGCAGTGCAAGAGCCCGCGCAGAATCGTGTCGGAGCCGGGCCGCTGCGCTAGCGGCGCGGGCACGGGTGGTAGACCCGTGTGCGCCGCAACGTCTTCCTGCTCCGCAGGCGGATGCTGACCCGCAGCCTGACCGCTTCGGGTGGACGAGGTCGCTGATGTCGAACAGGCGCAGGGCGGAGACGATGAACGAGCAGGCGACGATCCTCGGGTCGACCCGGGTCGGGATGCAGTACTGCGCCGCGTAGCCCTGGACGGGGCTGGACGCCCCCGGGATCGCCGGAGGCGGCATGGTGCTCGGCCGGCTGGTTGACCTGCAGGCGCAGGTTGGCGACGACGCGGGGCTGGGCCTCGTCGATCCGCGCGGCGCCGACGTCGTCGGGGCTGCCGGAGCCGAGCCGTCGATGCCGCATATTCGTCGAGCTCGAGCACGTAGCGCTGGCCGTCCTCGGTGAACGGGATCGCGTTCTGCGGGATCGAGACTCGCGGCCACTTGAGGCGGCTGATCTCGCGCACCTGGGGATCGGGCTTGCGCGCCTGGATGCCCGTCCGTTGCGCGTCACCCGCGCACCCGCGCGTAGCGCAGGTACACGACGCGCGACGCGAACGTCCGCGTCTCGACGAGCTCGAGGTCGAGGGGCTTCTCGAGCGCGGGGAAGAACGGCGTGCCGCCACCGACCATGACCGGAAACACGAGCGGCCGGTACTCGTCGACCGCGTCGAGCCGGATGAAGGTCGCCGCCAGCGCGGCGCCGCCCACGGCGATGTCCTTGCCGTCCTGCGCCTTGAGCCGGGCGATCTCCTCGGCCGGGTCGTCGCGCGCCAGCCGCGCGTTGCCCTGGACGGCATCCAGCGTCGTCGAGAACACGACCTTCGGCGTGGCCGTCCAGATGCGGGCGAACTCGCGAGCGACCTCGGGCGCGTCCGGCTCATCCCCGCGGGTCTGCCACGGCCGCATCGTCTCGTAGAGCCGACGCCCGTAGAGCTCAACCCCAACCGCGGCGGCCTGCGCGTTGTGGAACCGGTGCAGCTCCTCGTCCGGCCTCGCCCACTCGAACGTGCCCTCCGGCCCGGCGATGTAGCCATCCAGCGAGACGCCCATCGAGTAGATCAGCTTCCGCATCGGCGCGTCATGGTGGCAGGGTGCGGACGAGCCCGGCCGCCGGGCGCACCTCGGCGATGCGAGCCACGTCGGCCCCGGCATACAGCGGCCCCGAGTCGACGAGGTTTTCGGGGGCCGCCGACGTCGGCGGCTGCGATGCAAGGAAGGGCTGCGAGGGGCGCTGGGTTGCCGCGCTCCTGCACCGCCGGCGGGATGCGACGGACAAGCGGCGCCCGACGTGGTTGGCGGCCCGGATCCAGCGCGGCCCTCGGCCCCCAGCCAGCGCCGCGTCGCGGCGTTCGGGATGACCCGGCGCGGCGCGTCCGGCCAGCCGAGCCCGAACAGCTCGGTGAGCACGGTCTGGCGCGCCTCAACGCAGCGCGACTTGTTCTAGGGGGACAGCTGCTGTTGCACGGCGGCGAGGTCGAGCCAGGCGCTCTCGCGCCGGATGAGCCCGCCCCCGAAGTCGAAGATGTGCAGAAAGCGGACCTGGACCGGGCGCCCGCGTCCGTCGAGCCCGAAGGGCCGCCCGACCGCCGTGGCGTGCAGGACCGACTCGTCGACGACGTGGTCGTCGCCGTACCAGCGGCGAACCGGCTCGAGCGGTCGATGCGAAGCTCGCCGAACAGGTCCCCGTAGAAGGCCCGGATCTGCCCGCCGCCATGCAGCGGGCCGCCGGGACGTCCGGCGACGTCGTGCTCGGCGTCGGGAAGGATGCCGTCCACGATGGCCTCGAGGTCGCCGGCCTCCTCGGCGCGGTAGTGGCCCTCCACGAGGGCGTCCATCTGATGGCGTGCCATGCGAGGACAAATATCAAGGCCCTGATAACTATCAAGGGCCTGATATTCCGAGCGAATGGCGGTTCGGCGCATCGGCGAGCGCTACCGGGGAGTCGAGGGCCACAGCGGCTTTCTCCTGCACCAGGCCTGGCAGGCGTTCCGCAACGCCATGGACACCGCCCTGCGCGAGCATGGGATGAACGGTCGGCAGTACGGGGTGCTCAGCGTGCTCGCTCGCGACCCGGGCATGTCCGGGGCGTGTGGTCGTGGTCGACAGCGCGAACCCGGACTTCTTCATCGCCCACGCCGACGTCAAGTTGATCCTGCAGCTCCCGTCCGAGCCGCGGCAGCCGCCGACGGAGCTGCCGTTGTTCACCGCGATGGTCGACCGCTTCCGGACGATGCCGAAGGCGACGATCGCGGTCATCGAGGGGCGCTGCCGCGGCGGCGGCAGCGCGCTCGTCCTCGGCATGGACCTGCGCTTCGCCGCCATCGGCCGGGCGCGGCTCGGCCAGCCCGAGGTCGCCGTCGGGATCATCCCCGGCGGCGGCGGGACCCAGCGCCTGCCGCGCCTGATCGGGGGCGGGCGCGCGCTCGAGGTCATCCTCGGCTGCGACGATGTCGACGCCAAGACCGCCGAGCGCTGGGGCTACGTCAACCGCGCGCTGCCGGACGCCGAGCTGCGCCCGTTCGTCGACGCCATGGCGCGCCGGATCGCCTCGTTCCTGCCCGCGGCGGTCGCGCACGCCAAGGCGGCCGTGGCCGCCGCGGAGCCCGACCCGCTCCCGGGACTCCTGGACGAGGCCCACCGCTTCAACCAGACCGTCGCGCTCGCGGACACCCGCGCGCGGATGGAGCAGTTTCTGGCCGCGGGCGGCCAGACCCTAGAGGTCGAGCTCGAGCCGGTCAGCCGCGATTGGGGGAGCCCGTGACCTTCGCGTCGCCCGGCGGCCACGTCTCCGTATCCCAGTGCTGCTCGACCGGTGCAGCGAGCACGGAACGGCACCCATTTGCGCCGGTAATGGGTCACCCAGGTCCGGAACTCGAGCCGCCGACGAGCCGCGGATCGAAGTCGCGCATGTCGCTCGCTATGACCCCTCGGGGCGCGCCCGGATCGGCTACTCGCGTGCCGTCCGCCCGAGCGCGCGTGCCCGCGCCCGCCCGGCGGCCTCGGCGTGGGCCTCCGCCACGCCGATGCGCTCGTCGTCCGGTGACACCCCCAGGTTGATGCGCACCAGGTGGGCGGCGCCACGCGCGGCGGCCTCGGCCAGGCAGGCCGCCACCACCGCGTCCGCGCACACCTCGGGGTTGGCGCCCGCGGCCAGCACCGCCGCGAGCTCGGCCGCGTCGGCCGCCACCTCCGCGATCGACAGCGGCGTGTAGGCGGCGAGCGCGAGGTCGGAGCCAAGCCGGGCGTCGCGCACCGGATCGGCAGGCGCCTCGCGCCCGAGCGATCGGCTCGCCTCGTCGTAGGCCGCCGCGTTGGCGTCGGCGAGCAGGACCAGGCGCTCGCGCAGGGCGGCCGCGTTCTCGGCCGCCTCGCCGGCGTCCGCCGCCGCCTCGCCCGACAGACGCGCGACCGACTCGGACACCGCGGCCGCGAGCGCGGCGGCGATGGCCGCCACCGACCCGGCGCCCGGCGCCAGCCGCTCGGAGGCGACCTCGTCGAGCAGGTCCGCGGTCTGCCGCGCGAGCGGTCCCCGATCCTCCATCGCCGGGCGAGCATCGCACATGCCAGGATCCGGGGTGCGATGACGACCGTCGCCACGCGCGCCGCTCCCGCGCGCTCCCTCACCGAGCGCTCGGCGACGGACCTGGCCCATGCCATCCGCACCGGGGCGCTCAGCTCGCGAGCGGTCGTGGAGGCTCACATCGAGCGGCTGCAGGCCGACCGCCGGCGCATCAACGCGATCGCGGCGGATCGCTTCGACGCCGCGCTGGCGGACGCCGACGCCGCCGACCGGCGGGTCGCCGAGACCGCCGAGGCCGACGACCTTCCCCCGCTGCTCGGCGTGCCGTGCACGATCAAGGAGTCCATCGCGCTCGCCGGCATGCCCAACTGCGCTGGGCTGCTCAGCCGGCGCGAGCACCGCGCGACTGAGACCGCCACCGCCGCCCAGCGCCTGATCGACGCCGGGGCGATCCCGCTCGGCGTGACCAACACGTCGGAGCTGACGATGTGGATCGAGTCGGCCAACTACGTCTACGGCCGCACTCGCAACGCCTACGACCCCGCGCGCGTGGCGGGCGGGTCGTCGGGCGGGGAGGGCGCGGCGGTGGGTTCGGGCGGCTCGCCGGTCGGGCTGGGCTCGGACATCGGCGGCTCGATCCGACTGCCGGCGTTCTTCAACGGCGTCTTCGGCCACAAGGCCACGAGCGGCCTCGTGCCCAACACGGGCCAGTTCCCCAACGCCGCGGGCGACGCAGCGAGCATGCTCTCGATCGGCCCGCTCACCCGGCGGGCCGAGGACCTCATGCCGGTGCTGCGGATCATCGCCGGACCGGACGGGATCGACGAGCGCTGCTGGGCGATGAAGCCGGGCGACCCGGCCGAGGTCGCGCTCGACGGCCTCGACGTCGTGCTCTCGGAGCGGATGTCGGTGAGCCCGCCCAGCCGCGACCTGCGGCTCGCACGCGAGCGCGCCGCGGCGGTTCTGGAGGCAGCCGGGGCGCGCGTGCGCCGGGTGGCGCTGCGGTCCCTGCGCCGCGCCCTCGAGCTCTACCTGGCCGCGCTGCAGCAAGGTGCCGGGACGACGACGCGGACGATGATCGAGGACGAGGCGGCGGAGACCGCGAAGCTCTCGCTGCACCGGATCGGCTACGGGGCGTTCCGCAGGCAGGGCCCGCACACGGTGCCGCTGGCGATCCTGCTCGGCGCCGAGGCCCTGTTCGGCCGCATGCCCGACCGGCGCACCAGGCGCCTGCTGGCGGCCGGCCGCGCCCTGACCGCGGAGCTCGAGGCGACGATCGGGCAAGGCGTGCTGCTGCACCCGCCGCACAGCCGGGTCGCACCGAAGCACGGCAAGACCGTCGGTCGTCCGTGGGTGATCACGCCGACGGCGATCTTCAACCTCGCCGGCGTGCCCGTGACTCAGGTTCCGCTCGGGCTGGACGATGACGGCATCCCGCTCGGCGTGCAGGTCGCCGCCGGGCGCGACCGCGACCACGTTGCCATCGCGGTCGCGCTCGCGCTCGAGCGGTCACTCGGCGGCTGGGTGCCGCCGCGGTCGTAGTCGTCAGATGCGCCAGATCATGCGGCCACCTCCTTCTCGGCGAGGTAGACGAGCTTCGGCTGCTCGCCTTCGCTGGGGCAGCGAGACAGGGCGCCGCCGGGCAGGAGCCCGCGCACGGCGCGCAGGCGCAGCCCGGCGGCCGCCACCGCCTCGCGCACGGTGCGCGCTGGGTGATGGCGCTGCCGGTGCACGCTGGTCACGCGCGCAGCGCCGCCGCCCGGCGGCGGGTCGAAGACCTCGACCGTCGCGCCGCACAGGGAGCCGGGCGGCGCGGCCGGCGAGGTCTGGCCCCGCCAGCGGATCACGGCCTCGCCGGCGTCGACGGTGAACGTCGCGCTGAACCCCCGGCGATAGGTGGCGATGGTGTTGGTGTCGAACACGAGCTGGCCGCCGGGGCGAAGCTGCGCGGCGATGCTCGCAAGCGCCCGGCGCAGGTCGGCCTCGCTCAGGAGGTAGTTGACCGAGTCGTCCAGGCACGTGACGAGATCGAAGGGCCCCGCTTCGGGCAGCGACCGCATGTCGGCCACGAAGGCGCCGCCATCCAGCCGCTCGCGGGCGATCCGCACCATTCCGGGGGACAGGTCGCACCCGGTCGCCTCGTAGCCGAGGCTGGCGAGGGGCACGGTGCTTTTGCCGGTTCCGCACGCGACGTCGAGGGCGCGTTCGCCGGTCTGGCCATGGTCGCGGGCGAGGCCCACGAGCTCGGAGACGAGGGCCGCGTGCGCATAGCCCTCGGTGAAGCGGTCGTAGAAGGGCGCGAGGTCGTCGTACGCGGCCCGGGCATCGGTGTCCATGCCGGGTGGGACCCTTGGAGCGCTGCAAAGGGTTTCATCGAACGAGAAAGTCTGAGCAGTGATTGCTCGTGACTGGGATTGGGAAGGCGCGCGGCGGCGTTGCCTGCGCGAGGCGCGGCGCGTCCTGCGCAACCGCGACGACGCCGAGGAAGCGGTTCAGGAGGCGCTGCTACGCGCCTGGCGCGCCGGCCGTGCGGGATGGGTGCCGGAGCACCGTGATGCGTGGCTGGCGACGATCGCCCGCAACGAGGCCTACCGAGTCGGCGACCGTCGCCGCCGGGCGGCCGAGCTGGAGCGCGCGGAGCCGCCGCCCGAGCCTCGCGATGCCATCGCTGCCCTCGTGGACACGATCGCGTTCGAGCAGGTGCTCTCGGCGCTCGGGCCCGGTGAGCGCGAGGTTGTCTCCCTGCGGTATGCGGGGGACCTGACTCAGGCCCAGGTCGCCCATTACCTGAACCTTCCCATCGGGACCGTTAAGGTTCGGTTGCACCGAGGACGCAATCGTTTACGGTCAGTAATGATGGAGGGGTCACCATAGATCGCCGGGCCGAACTCACCGATCCGCGCCTGATCAAGGCGCTCGCGCATCCGATGCGGACACGGATCCTCGGCCTGCTGGACGGGCGGGTCGCGAGCCCCCGCCAGCTCTCCGACGAGCTCGACGCGCCGCTGCAGAACGTCAGCTACCACGTGCGCGAGCTCGCCAAGCTCGGCCTGATCAAGCTCGTGCGAACCACGCAGCGGCGCGGGGCGATCGAGCACCACTACAAGGCGGTCGCGGCCCCGCACGTCTCCGACGAGGCGTGGAGCGAGCTGCCGCCGATCGTCCGCCACCGCATGACCGCGGCGGGGCTCTCGGAGATCTTCAAGCACGTCGACGCCGCCGCCGCCGGCGGCGGCTTCACCGCCGACGACGCCCACTTGTCGCGCACGCAGCTGGTGCTCGACGCGAAGGGCCGCAAGGCGCTGACCAAGGAGCTCGAGGCAACCCTCGCGCGCGTCGACCGCATCGAAGAACAGGCGCGCAAGCGGCTCGGCAACGACCACGCCTCCGAGCAACGGATGACGCTGGTGATCCTGCGCTTCGACGAGGTCGCCGTCCCCGACGGCGGCAACAAGGCCCGAGGCACCCGCCGACGGTCGACGTCGCGCTCGTCCGCGACGCGCTCGTCGCGCGGCCGCGCGCGCAGCAGCCGCTAGGTCACTGGCCCAGCTCGCGCAGGAAGAGCGCCTCGGCGAGCGCCATGTGCTCGATCTCGCGCGGATCGACGCTCTCGTTCGGGGCGTGGATCAGGCAGCGTGGCTCCTCGACGCCGAACAGGAGGATCTCGGCGCTCGGCATCGCCGCTTGGAGCATCGTGCACAGCGGGATCGAGCCGCCCTGCCCGGCGGTGCGCGCCGGAACGCCGTAGGCCTCGCCGAGCGCCCGCATCATCGCGGCGAAGGCCGGCCCGTCGGTGCGGGCACGGAACGGTGCGGCGCTCTGGCCGGAGGCGATGTCCACCTCGACGTTCCAGGGGGCCACCTCGCGCAGGTGCGCCGTGAGCGCCGTGAGCGCCTCGCCATCGTCTTCGCCGGGAGGCACGCGCAGGCTCACCGTCGCGCGTGCCTCGGGCTGCAGCGCGGGGGTGGCGCCCACCACCGGTGGCGCATCGATGCCGAGGACGTTCACCGCGTAGCGGCTCCAGACCATGTCGGCCACCGAGCCGCTGCCGACGAGGTCGACGCCGTCGAGCATGGTGGCGTCGGCGCGGTAACGGTCGGCCGGGTAGTCGCCGCCGTCCCAGCTCATGTCGTTGGGCAAGCCGCGGATGCGCGCGGTTCCGGCGTCGTCGTGGAGGGTGGCCAGCATGCGGATGAGCGCGACGAGGGCGTCGGGCGCGGCGCCGCCGAACATGCCCGAGTGCACCGCGCTACGCAGCGTGCGCACGGTCACGACGACGCTGGCGGTGCCGCGGAGGGTCGTCTCGAGCGTCGGCTCGCCGACGGCCATGTTGCCCCCGTCGCCGATGGCGATGACGTCGGCATCCAGAAGGTCGCGATGCTCGCCGACCATCGACTCGAGCCCCGCCGACCCCTGCTCCTCGGAGCCCTCGACGATCACCTTGACGGTCACCGGGAATCCCCCTTCGCCCAGGGCGCGAAGAGCGGTCAGGTGCGCGACCAGGCCCCCCTTGTCGTCGGCGGCGCCGCGGCCGTACCAGCGGCCGTCGTCGCGCGCGGTCAGCGCAAACGGCGGCGAGTCCCACGCGTCCTCGCCGAACGGCGGCTGCACGTCGTAGTGCGAGTAGAGGAGGACGGTGGGGGCGCCGTCGGGCCCGGGCGTGTGGCCGTAGACGGCGGGGTAGCCGTCGGGACTCTCGAGCAGGCGCACGCGTGCGATCCCGGCGCCGGCGAACAGCTCCGCGACGAAGTCAGCGGCACGCAGGCAGTGCTCGCGCGGGTACTGGCGCTCGTCGGCCACCGAGGGGATGGGCACGAGCGCGCCCAGGTCCTCCCGGGCGCGCGGCATGAGGGCGGTGACGTCGTCGCGAAGGCTCAAGCCGCGCCGTTATACCCGGTCAGCCGCTCGAGCCCGGTCCAGAGCACGTCGAGGGCGACGGCGACGAGGGCGTCGCGGGGCACGTCGCGGTGCTCCCACCACCACGCCGCGAGCCCGTTGAGCGCCGACTTGCCCAGCTCGGCGACCATCTCGTCGGCCTGCGCGCGCGGGAGCTCGACGCCGAGCCGGAGGCGCTCGGCATGGCCGACGAGAACCTCGGCCAGGCGGGTCGTCGCGGCGGCCTGGATCTGGCGCTGGAGGGCCGCGATCTCCGGGTCCGGCGCGGGGTCGCCGAAGAGCATGCGCCACGCCGCCGGGTGATCCTCGACGAAGGCGAAGAAGGCGGCGGTGTTCGAGCGCAGGGCCTGCTCCATCGGCGCCCCGGGGTCGACGCGGGTGGTCGCTTCGACCAGGCGGGAAGCGTGGGCGCGCAACAGGTCCATGTACAGCTCGCGCTTGGAGCCGGCGTGGTCGTAGATCACCGGGGCGGTGACGCCGGCCGCCGCGGCGATCTGGTCGATCGAGGTCGCGGCATAGCCGCGCGCCGCGAACAGCTCGCTCGCGGCGGCGTGAACGCGCTCTCGGCGCTGCTCGGCGGTGAGACGGCGGCGGCTCATCGTGCTAACCTAACGATCACTAGGTTACGTGATGAGGAGGACGTCATGCAAACGCTCGAGCCGACCGAAGCCACCAAGCTCCTCGAGCCCTTCGTCCATCAGCGCACCGTCTCGCTGACGACCTACAAGCGCGACGGCACGCCGGTCGCCACGCCCGTGAGCCTCGCCGTCGAGGGCGACCACGCCTACTTCCGCACCTGGCATACGGCCTGGAAGGCCAAGCGGCTGCGCAACAACCCCGAGGTCGAGGTCGCACCCTCCACGGTGACCGGCAAGGCCACCGGTGCCGCCATCCGCGGCCGCGCTCGCCTCCTCGCGGGCGACGAGGCCCGCCACGCCGCCGGGCTCCTCGCGGGCAAGAACAAGGTGCTGCAGCGCATCCTCGTGCCTGCGTACCACCGGCTGCGCGGCTACCGGACCCTGCACTACGAGTTCACCCCCCACTCTTAGGTTCGTCCTACGTCCCTCGGCGACCATCCATGCCATGCAACGGTCCACCCTCGTCCGTGGCGGCCTCGTCGTCGGCGCCTGCGCGCTGGTCGGCGCGATCGGCGGCATCGCCGGCAGCGCGGCCGCCCCCAGCAGCACCACGCAGAGGCAGACCACCACCGACGGCCACAAGGGCTGGGGCCCGGGCCGCGGCGGGCGCCCCGCCTTTGCCGGCGGCGGGCCGGCCGTCCACGCCGAGCTCGTGGTCCCCAACAAGGACGGCAACGGCTTCATCACGGTCACGATGGACAGCGGCAAGGTCAAGTCGGTCAGCGGCGAGCAGCTGACGATCACCGAGGGCACCGACAAGGCGACCTACAAGGACGCCACCCTGACCATTCCCTCCAACGCCACCGTGCGGCGCAACTTCGCCGATGCGAAGCTCTCAGACCTCGAGGACGGCGACCACGCGCATGTCAGCCAGTCCTCGGAGGGCACCTTCGTCTTCGCGGTCGACGACGCCCACCAGGACCAGCGCCCCGGCCCGGGCTGGGGCCACGGCGCCGGCAGGCCGGGACCCTACGGCGGGCCGGCGCCCGGCGGGCCGTAGGCCCACGCCGCCCCGCGGCGGCGCGAGAATGAGGCCATGAGGATCCTGGTCGTCGACGACGAGCGGCCGCTGCGCGACGTGCTGCGCCGCGCGTTGACCCTGGCGGGCTACGAGGTGCGGCTGGCCGAGGACGGCCTGGAGGGCCTGGCCGAGGCCGACAACGGCGCGCCCGACGCCGTCGTGCTCGACATCGGCATGCCCGCGTTGGACGGGCTCGAGGTCTGTCGCCGCCTGCGCGTCGCGGGCAACCGCGTGCCGATCCTCATGCTCACGGCGCGCGACGCGGTGGCCGACCGCATCGACGGCCTCGACGCGGGCGCCGACGACTACCTCGTCAAGCCGTTCGACGTCGACGAGCTCAAGGCGCGCCTGCGGGCGCTCGTGCGGCGGGCCACCGGCGAGGGTGACCCGGACGCGCTCGGCTTCGGCGAGCTCAGGCTCGACCGTGCCCGCCACGGCGTTCAGGTCGACGGCAGCCTGGTCGAGCTCACGCGCACGGAGTTCCAGCTGCTCGAGCTGCTGATGCTCAACCCCAACCGCGTCCTGCCGCACAGCCTGATCTACGACCGCGTGTGGGGGTACGACTTCGGCCCGGCGTCCAATGCGCTGCGCGTGTACATCGGCTACCTGCGGCGAAAGCTCGAGGTTGCCGGCGCCCGTCCGCTGATCCACGCCGTGCGCGGCGTCGGGTACATCCTCCGCGAGCCGTGAGCCTCAAGACCCGCATGGCCGCGGTGGCCGGCCTGGCGGTCGCGCTGGCCGTGGTCGTGGTGGCGGTGGCCAGCTACGAGGGCACGCGGTCGTCGCTGCTGGACCAGGTGGACACCGCGCTGGCCGAGCAGGCGCAGGGCTTTGTCCGCGAGGCGCACGAGCCGCCCCCCGGCGGGGTGCCGGGGCCCGACGACCACCGGGGCTTCGGCGTCGGCAGGCGCCCGCCGCCGCGCTTCGGCGAGCCGGCCGGGAACGTGCAGTTCGTCACGCCGAGCGGCGAGGTCCGAAGGTTTCCCGGCCAGACCACGGGGGCCGTGCCCGTCGACGCCCAGGCGAGGCGAGTCGCCGAAGCCGGCGATGGGCGCGAGTACTCGGACGCCAGCGTCAACGGGACGCACGTGCGCATCCTGACCGCGGGCTTCGGGCCGCGTGGCGCCGTGCAGGTGGCGCGGTCGCTGGAGGAGGTCGACAGCGTGCTCGACGACCAGCTCCTGCTGCTGGTGCTCGTCGGCGCCGTGGGCATCGTGCTTGCGGCGGTCATGAGCATCGTCGTCGCGCGCACCGCGCTTGCACCGATCACCCGGTTCACCCGGCGGACCGAGTCGCTCACCGTCGACCCCGACCCGTCGCAGCGGCTCGAGGTGACCGGTCGCGACGAGATCGCCCGCCTCGCCCAGAGCTTCAACACCACGCTCGACGCGCTCGAGCGGTCGGTCGAGGCACAGCGCAACCTCGTCGCCGACGCCAGCCACGAGCTGCGAACCCCGATCTCCACCCTTCGCGCAAACATCCAGCTGCTGCGCGAGGCCGATCGGCTGTCGCCCTCCGAGCAGCGGCAGCTGCGCGACGACATCATCAGCGAGCTCGACGAGCTCACCGCGCTGGTCTCCGACGTCGTCGAGCTCGCGCGCGGTCCCAAGCCGACCGGCGAGCCCGACGACGTGCGTCTGGACGCGATCGTCGGCGACGTTGTCGAGCGCACGCGGCGGAGGGCGAGCGATCTCGACTTCGAGGTGCGCCTCGAGCCCACGCTCATCGAGGGTGAGCCCGAGCGCGTCGGCCGCGCGGTCACCAACCTGCTCGACAACGCGCGCAAGTGGAGCCCGCCGGGCGGGACCGTGGAGGTGGAGCTCTCGGAGGGCGTGCTCAGCGTCCGCGACCATGGCCCCGGGTTCGACGAGGAGGACCTCCCGCACGTCTTCGACCGCTTCTACCGCGCGCAGCGGGCGCGTGGCCAGCCCGGCTCGGGCCTCGGGCTGGCGATCGTGCGCCAGGCGGCCGAGGCGCACGGCGGTTGGGTGCGTGCCGCCAACGCACCGGGCGGCGGCGCGCTGCTGCGCGTGTCCTTCGGGGAATCGTCGGAACTAACGCCTGCCGAAGTGGGTGCGTCTGTGTCGTGAATGGATCACGACGAAAGGAGTCACCGAGTGCACTCGCTTCGACGCATCGCGGGCATGGCGGCCGTATCGGCCATTGCCTGCTTCGCCCTTGCGGCGCCGGCCATGGCGGCCGTCCCCAGCCGCGTGAGCTCGCAGCTCAAGCGCGCCGACCGGGCGGTGCAGCATGCGTCCGACGCCGTCGACGACGGCGAGAACGCCAAGGCCAGCACCGCGCTGCGGGCGGCCGATCGCGCCTTCGCGAGCGCCGTCAAGGCGGCCATGAAGCATCCGTCCAGCGACGCCTTCGGCGCGGTGGCGGACGCCGAGCACGGGACGATCGGCGACCTCGTCGGCCTGTTCGACGGCGTCACCGATACCGACACGGTCAACCAGATCGGGACGACGCTGAAGGACGTGATCAGCGGCCGCGACGACCTGATCGCCACGATCAACGGGCTGTCGGACAAGTCGAGCTACGCCGCGGTCGCGCAGTCGATCTCGGATGATGTGGCGGACGAGGTCTCCGCGGTGCAGGACGCCCTGAGCGACGACACGCTCAAGGACCCGGAGGCCAAGGACGCCCTCAACGCCGCGCTGACGCAGCTGCAGGCGACCGCCTCGGCGATCTCGTCGCTCGTCGGCGGCCTCGGGAGCTCGTCCTCGTCGCAGACCGCCTCGACCACGCCGGCTGCGACCACGCAGCAGGCGCGGGGCGAGGGCGACTGCCCGAAGGGACAGGGCGGTACGCCACGGCAGGCATCCCAGCAGGTGCCTGTAGCCGGATGACTCACTCGGCTCCCACCAGGCGAGCCCGGATGGCGAGCGGGAGCCAAGCGTGAGAGCAGCGGCCGGCCCGGCCGTGCAAGCGGCCGGGCCGGCCCAGTTGCGCACGCCGCCTCAACCGGCCTACGGCTGTTCGCCGAGCGCCCGCACTAGCTCTTAGACCGATCTCACACCGGTAGGGGAGGCTCAGCGCCATGCAGTTGCGCCATTTGTCCGATGAAGACCTCGTCGAGGAGGCGCGGGCGGGCAGCGACGCCGCCTTCGCCGCCCTCTACGTTCGCTACCAGCGGGCCGTCCACGCGCGCTGCTTCGCTGTGCTGCGCGACCACGACGAGGCGGCCGACGCCAGCCAGAACGCGATGATCAACGCCCTGCGGGCGCTGCGGCGCAACGGGTCGCCGGCCAACCTCCGCGGCTGGCTCCTCACGATCGCGCACAACGAGGCGGTGTCGATGATGCGGCGCAGCCGGCCGTCCGAGCCGCTCGACCACGGGCAGCGGGGGGCCGGGCCGGGGGCGGACGAGGGCGCCTTTGCACGCGAGCGCCTGCGCCAGCTCGTCGACGACCTCAACGCCCTGCCCGACCGCCAGCGCGGGGCGCTGTTGCTGCGCGAGGCCTCGGGCTACTCGTATCGGCGCATCGCCTCGGCGCTCGGAACGAGCACCGGCAATGCGCGCCAGACGGTGCACCAGGCGCGGCGCAACCTCCACAAGCGCCGGGTCGGTCGCGAGCACGGTTGGCTGGGATGGGCGCTGCCCGGCCTCGCGGGCGCCTGGCTTGTGCGCGCGCTCGGCCTGGAGGAGCTCGCGACCAATTCGCTGAACGCCGGCAAGGCCGCGCTGCTTGCGGGCGCGCTTGTCGTCGGCGGTGGCGCGGCCTCGCAGGTCGGCGGGGGCGGGGCGCTGCTCGGCGAAGCGACGCCGAGCGCGCTTGCCAGCGCGCCCCCGCCGCACGCGCTGTCAGCACTACCGCGGCGGTTGGGTCAGACGCGGGAGACGCCCGCGGTTCCGGACGAGAGCCGGCCGGCGACGGCGGCGAAGCGCACGCCGTCGCCCGCGGCGCCTGCAAGGGCGGCGCAAACCCAGCCCACACACGAGTCGAGCAGCACGCAAACCACTGCCGACCGCACGCCGGCGATCGAGCCGGTCGCGACGGCCGAGCCGGCGCAATCGCCTCCAGCGCGCGACCCGCCGGTCGCCACAGCGGCGGCCTATCATCCCTGCCCTCGGGAACCGCAGTCGCCGCAGCCGGCCGCGCAGCAGCAGCCTCCGCCGGTGTCGCAGCCCGACGGTTCCCAAGCGCCGAACGGAGAGCTACCCTCGGCGAAGTGAGCTTCCCGGGCACTGCCAAGCCCGTTCGCTTCGAACCCGCCATCTGGCCGCCGCGGCCGGTGCCGGCGCCCGCTCCGGCGCCGAAGCCCGATCCGGTGCCGGCCCATGACCGCTGAGCCGGTCTACAGCCAGGCAGCGATCGGCTACCGCAGCTGGGACGTGGCCCCCGACGGCGCCCTGCGCTCGACCGGCCTGGGCGGAATGCGCTGGCGCCGCGGCACCAACGTGGCCTACTGCGGCGCCGGCGGGGAGCACGACGCGCCGCACGCGCTCTGCGGATGCGGGCTGTACGCGCGCCACGACCCGCCGGTGGGGATCGAGGCGCGCTCGCCATGGATCGCCGGGGCGGTGGCGATGCGCGGCCGCGTGCTCGTCCACCACGACGGCATCCGCGCCGAGGAGGCGGTGATCGTGGCGATCGCCGAGCCGCTCGACCCGCACCCGGCCGACCTGCGGCGCGTCCGCTCCGTGGCCGAGCGTTACGGCGTCCCGCTCGTGCCCTACGCGGCGCTGCGCGAGGAGGCGGCGCGCTACGGGGCGCCCGTGCCGCTCGCCGACCGCCCGCCGGCGCCCGCCCCGGTGCGCCGGCGTGGCCTCCTGCGCGTGCTGCGTCCGCGATGAGCGCGGCTGACCTCGACCTCGTTCGGGAGGCGTTTGCCGCCTACGATCGCGCAGGCGTCGAGGCGCTGGCCCAGTATTTCCACCCCGATTTCGAGGGCGTCGTCCCGCCTGAGCTGTCGGCCGAGCCCGACACCTACCGTGGACGCGAAGGGCTGCGGCGCTACTTCGCCCTGTGGGAGGAGCAGATCAGCGACCTGGGCGTCGCCGTCGAGCAGCTCATCGACAACGACGACGCGATCGTCGTACTGGCGCGCCTCTCGGGTCGCGGCCGTGGAAGCGGCGTCCCGGTCGAGCTCCCCGCCGCGACCCGGGTGACCGTGCGCGACGGGCTGATTGCGACCTGGACCGCGTATCCGACGCTCGAGGACGCTCTGGCAGCCTGAGCCTGAGAGGGCGGGCTGGACCGCGGCGGCGACACTCGGCCCGATGTCCTCGCCCGGCCGGCGACGGGACGCCGCCGGTCGTGGCCATCAGGACCGCAACGGTGGTCATCGGCATGACGCCCCGAAGACTGGAGTCCGGTAAGCGGCGCCTTGAGATGGATACCATTCGTATGGCGCCATCCATGAGGAGGAGATGATCGTTCGTGGCGATCTCCGCTGAAGCCCCCGCCGAGTCCCGCACGGTCACGCTGTCAATCGACGGCCGGGACGTCACCGCTCCGGAGGGGATGACGATCTGGGAGGCGGCGAAG
>Ga0126312_10001147_pt1 | contig 17094 bp, 16 predicted proteins | sample Plot104A_FD_92537 | JGI IMG/M metagenome (GOLD analysis project Ga0126312, IMG submission 92537) | Serpentine soil microbial communities from UC McLaughlin Reserve, CA, USA - Plot104A | ecosystem: Environmental > Terrestrial > Soil > Grasslands | place: USA: UC McLaughlin Reserve, Lake County... | reverse complement strand
GCGCGCGTTACGCGCTCGTGCAGGATTCGGCCCGTGGATGAGGCCGCGCACCACTGGGGATGGGCCGACCTGCACGGCTGGCAGGTCCTGCGCCCGCTGCTGGACGGCGCGTTCCTCCCGTGGAGCGAGGGCTCGATGTCGCCCGCCGGGCTCGCCGCTGTCGCGACCGAGGTCGCCTTCGCCGAGCGGCGGCTGGTCGTGGAGCTGGGGTCGGGCGTCTCGACCCTCGTGCTGGCACGCCTCGCCCGGCAATTAGGGGGGCGAATCGTGACGGTCGAGCACTCCCCCGGGTGGGTGGGGTGGGTGCGCCGCGCGCTCGATCGCGACGGGCTCGCGGACGTGGCCTCCGTGATCGAGGCGCCGCTCGAGGCGCATCCGCTGGGCGTCGGCGGCGCGCCCTGGTACGCCGAGGCGGCGCTCGGCGAGTTGCCGGACGACGGCATCGAGCTCCTGCTGGTCGACGGCCCCCCGGGTTATGGCGACGGCATGGCCCGCAGCCGCTACCCGGCGCTGCCGGTGCTCGCGGAGCGCCTCGCCCCCGGCGCGCTGGTGGTGCTCGACGACGCCGGTCGCGAGGGCGAGAGCGAGATCCTGGATCGCTGGGAAGAGGAGCTGGGGTGGTCGTTCGACCGGCGCGGCGCCGAGCGGATCGCGGTCGGCCGGCAGGCGCCGAGATGAGTCAGCCGCCGAGCTCCAGCTCGTACTCGAGCCAGGTCTCCCCCGTGGCGCCGGCGCGCTCGTAGACCGACTGCGCGACGGTGTTGTCGGGCGCGGTCATCCACAGCAGGCACGGGGCGCCGTTCGCGCGGGCGCGCTCGGCGCATGCCTCGATCAGGGCCTGTCCGGCGCCGCCGCCGCGGGCACCGGCATCCACGAAGAGGTCCTCCATGACGGCCACCCGGGCCGCCCGCAGGCTCGACCACTTCCACCCCACCACGGCGAACCCGATCGGCGTTCCCAAGTCGTCGCGGGCGACCAGCAGCATCCCCTCCGAGTCGGGAGCCGCCATCAGGGAGCTCGCCATCTCCGCCAGCCCCTCGTCGGACGGCGAGGCCCCGTAGAAGTCACAGTAGCCCCGCATCAGCGGCAACAGGGCGGCGAGGTCCGCCTGCGTGGCTGAGTCGACGGTCACGAGCGAATGGAAGCACGGCCCGCGGGTACCGGGCTGTGCGAGGAGAGCGGATGACGATCGGGGCCACTGCGGATCGCACGAACGAGGCCGAGCGAGGCCCGGTGCCTCGCGACGCGCCCGATGGGCCGTTGGCGCTGGAGCGGCGCTCGTGGTGGGCGACGCTGAAGCGGACCGTCCGCGCCTTCAACGACGACGGACTCACCGACTGGGCCGCGGCGCTGACCTACTACGCGGTGCTCTCGATCTTTCCCGCGCTCATCGCCCTCATCTCGACCCTCGGGCTGGTGGGGCCCGCCGCAACGGACCCGCTGATCGACAACCTCACCGAGCTGACGCCCGGCCCCGCGAACGACATCGTCACGAGCGCCGTCGAGCAGATCACTGCGAGCCAGGGGACGGCCGGCCTCGCGTTCGTGCTGGGCCTGCTCGGCGCGCTGTGGTCGGCGTCGGGCTACGTGGGCGCCTTCTCCCGCGCGTCCAACGTGATCTACGGGACCCAGGAGGGCCGCTCGTTCTGGAAGCTGCGCCCGCTCCAGCTCGGGATCACCCTCGGCCTGATCTTCCTGCTGGCCGCGGTCTCGCTGGCGATCGTGGTCACGGGCCCCCTGGCCCAGCAGGTCGGCGACCTCGTGGGCGTCGGCGGCACCGCCGTGACCGTCTGGGAGATCGCGAAGTGGCCGGTGATCGCGCTGGTGATCGTCTCGATCTTCGCGATCCTCTACTACCTCGCTCCCAACGTCCGCCAGCCGGGCTTTCGCTGGATCACCCCGGGAGGCCTGCTGGCGCTGGTGCTCTGGATCGTCGCCTCGCTGGCCTTCGCGGTCTACGTCGCGAACTTCTCCTCGTACAACGCCATCTACGGGAGCATCGCCGGCGTGATCGTGTTTCTTGTCTGGCTGTGGATCTCGAACCTCGCGCTGCTGCTGGGAGCGGAGCTCAACGCCGAGCTCGAGCGCTCACGGGAGCTCGAGGCCGGGGTCCCGGCCGACGAAACCATCGCGCTCGAGCCGCGCGCCGAGCCGGGGGACTGAGCCGTGGGGAAGCTCCTGTTCATTCCGGTCAGCATCGCCGGCGGCCTGCTCGCCGGGATCATCGGAAAGAAGCTGTTCGAGGCGCTCTGGGGCCTGGTCGACGACGCCGAGCCACCGGACAGCGAGCATCGCGAGGTGGCGTGGGGCAAGCTCGCGCTGGCGCTGGCGCTGGAGGGCGCGATCTTCCGGGTGATTCGCGGGATCGCCGATCGCGGGTCGCGGATCGGCTTCGAGCGCGTCACGGGCGAGTGGCCGGGCGAAGAGCGGCCCGACTCCGCCTGACCCGCTGACCTGTATCAGCCGGCGTCCTCGAGGGCGGCGGCCAGCTCGGCGCGGACGACCTCGGTCTGATTGGGTATCTGCAGCCGCCGGCGCAGGACCGGGATCGCCTCCTCGGGGGCACCGGACAGCCGCAGCGCGTGCCCGAGGTTGTAGAGCGCGTATGCGTAGTTGACGTCGTCGGTCTGGTCGCCGAAGGCGCTGACCGCGTCGCGGAGGACGGGGACGGCCTGCTCGGCGTCGCCGGCCTGCAGCAGCTCGTACCCCTGGCGGTTCAGCTCGGCGCCCCGGGTCGGGTCGGCCTCCTTCGCGGGCTTCGGGGGCTTGGAGGGCTGCTCGGGCTTGGCCTTCTCACCGCCTCCCCCCGCGGGCTTGGCGGCCGCCTCGCCGTCCGAGGCCTTCTCAGCCCGCTGTATGTCAGCCCGAAGCTGCTTGGGGTCCTCGCCGCTGGAGGTGACGATCCCGATCACCAGCACGAGCACCGCGGCCAGCGCGCCCAGCGCAGCCAGCGCCGGGGGCTCCATCGAAAACGACCTGCGGGCGGTCCCGGGAGGCGGGGGCTCGGAGGGCGGCGCCGCGGGCGGGGGCCCGCCCCGGCCGACGCGCGGCGTGGCGATCTCCAGCGGGCGGGTCAGGCTCGTGGACCGCTCGGGCTCCGGCTTCCCGGTGCCGAGCGTCGCGGTCGGCTCCTCGGCGGGAGGCTCCTGGGGCCCCTCCGGCTCGGCCACGGCGATCCGGTCGATCGGCGCGGGCCCGCCGATGGCCTGCAGCGCCGTCGCGGCCGACTCCGGTCGAAGCTCGGGGTCGGTCGCGGTGAGGTCCGCGACGAGGCGCTCGAGCCACAGCGGCGCGGCCACCGATCCGATGCACTGCCCGAGCACGATGCCGCACGAGTAGAGGTCGCTGCGGGGGGTGGCGGCCTCGCCCTTCAGGAGCTCGGGGGCCATGTAGCGGCCGGTGCCCGGCATCATCCCCGTCTGCGTGATGGACGTCGCGTCCTCGGGCTTGGCGATGCCGAAGTCGGTGAGGCGGGCCGCCCCGTCGGGGCCGATGAGGACGTTGTGGGGCTTGACGTCGCGGTGGACCACGCCGGCGCCGTGTATGGCCCCGAGCGCCGACAGCAGGTCGCCGGCCAGGCGGTCCAGGCGGACCGGCTCTCCCGCGGCCAGGCGCTCCGCGAGGTTCGCCCCGGGCACGTACTCCATCACCAGGTACGGGGAGCTGGCCTCGGAGTCGAAGTCGTAGATCGTCACCAGGTTCGGGTGCGCCAGCGAGGCCGCGACGAACGCCTCGCGGCGGAAGCGCGCGATGTAGTCCGGGTCGTCGGCGAGGACGTCGGAAACGAGCTTCACGGCCACGGGGCGGCCGAGGCGAAGGTCCTCGCCCAGCCATACGGAGGCCATGCCGCCCGAGCCGATCCGCTCGCGCAACTCATAACGGTCTCCAAGCACGCGTTTTTCGCGAACCATCGTTCGTGCGCCCATCCGTCGTTTCGATACCCGGCCCTCGCGCCAGGAAACTGGCGCTGTCCCCGTACCATTGGCATGCGTGGCGTCGTACCCACAGCTCGATCCCGCCGCCGTGGCCGGCATCGGGTCGAGGGTGCGGGACAACATCCGCCTCGCGATCAAGGTCCGGGACGAGGTCGTCCGCGACATCCTGGTCGCGCTGCTGGCCGATGGCCACGTGCTCATCGACGACTTCCCGGGCGTTGGCAAGACCGCGCTGGCCAGGGCGCTGACCCGCTCGCTCAAGGCCGAGTACGCACGAGTGCAGGGGACGGCCGACCTGCTGCCAGCCGACGTGATGGGCACCAACGTCTTCAACCAGCGCGAGAGCCGCTTCGAGTTCCACCCGGGGCCGGTCTTCGCCAACGTCGTGCTCGTCGACGAGATCAACCGCATGTCCCCGAAGACGCAGTCCGGGCTGCTCGAGTGCATGCAGGAGCGCCGTGTGACGGTCGAGGGCCAGACCCACGAGCTCGCTCGTCCCTTCGTGGTGCTCGCGACGCAGAACCCGATCGAGTATGAGGGCACCTATCCTCTGCCCGAGGCCCAGCTCGACCGGTTCACGGTGCGCCTGCGACTGGGCTATCCCGGCCGCGCGGAGGAGGCGGACATGCTCGACGTCCACGGGGAGGCCGACCGAGTCGACGAGCTGGAGGCGGTGATCGACACCGCGGCCGTCGCGGGCGCTCAGGCCGCCGCGGCGGCGATACACGGCTCGGAGGAGCTGCGGCGCTACGTCGTCGAGCTCTGCGAGGCGACCCGCAACGACTCGCGGGTCGAGCTCGGGGCGAGCCCGCGGGCGGCGCTGATGCTGTTCCGCGCGGCGAAGGCGCTCGCCGCCCTTGAGGGCCGCGACCACGCGCTGCCCGACGACGTCCAGGCGATGGCTCCGGCGGTGCTCGAGCACCGGCTGGTGCTGGCTCCGACCGCCACCGAGGAGGATCGTGCGACCGCCGTCCGCGACGCGGTCGAGCGGGTCCCCGCCTTCTGAGGCGCGCATGAAGGCCACGGCGACCGCCTCGTTCGGTGCCGGGCTGATGCTTACCGCGGGGTCGTTCGACGTCCCCTCCCTGTTCGTCACGGGCGTGGCCCTGATCGCCCTCGCCGCCACCACCTCGGCCTGGGTCGCCGTGGCGGCCCGCGAGGCCGCGATCCGGCGCGAGCCGGGCCCCGCGACGGTGATCGAGGGGCAGCCCTATCCGCTGACGTTCACCGTGCAACGCGGCGCGCTGCCGCTTCCCGGAGGCCGCATCGCAGAGCCGCTCATCGACCGGCCACTCCCGCTCGCCGGGGACCGCGCAACGGCCGAGGCCCGCTTCGAGAGGCGCGGGCGCCGGAGGCTCGATCCGGCGACCCTTGAGCTGAGCGACCCGCTTGGGCTCAGCCACCACAGCGTGCGCGGCCACGGCGAAGCCGAGATCCTCGTGCTGCCGCGCACCGAGCCGGTGCTCGCGGCCGCGGCGCCCGGAGGCAGCGACAGTGGCCACGGCCGTTTCGGCACAGGGGCCGGAGGCGCGGGCCTCGAGGCACCCGCCGTCGATCTCGAGATCGACGGCCTGCGGCCCTACCGCCAGGGCAGCCCGGCGACCCGGATCCACTGGCCGTCGGTCGCGCGGCGCGGCGAGATGCTGGAGCTTCGCCTGGTCGCGGGCGCCGACCGGATGCCGCTGGTGGCGCTCGACAGCTCTCGCCCGCACGACGGCGAGGCGCTCGACCTCGCCGTCCGCGCGGCCGCGTCGCTCTGCCTTCACCTGGCGCGGGCGAGCGGATCGTGCTCGCTGTTGCTCGCCGGCGACGAGCGCCCCCTGGTCGTCGGCTCGAACCTCGACGGCTGGCCGCGGGCGCACGCACGCCTAGCCCTGCTCGAGCCCTCGCGAACGATGCCGTCCGTGCGCCGCGCCGCGCGGGCGTCGAGCGCCTTCTGGGTCGTTGCGCGGTCGCCCGAGCGGCTGCCGCGCGCGCTCGCCCCGCTCGCGGCCAAGGACTGCACCCTGGTGGTGCCCGCGGCGCTCGCGACCGGGACGCCGAAGTTCACCGTCGCGGGCTGCGAGGGCACGGCGCTCGCGTCGGTTCGCCGGCGCCGGAGGGCGAGGGCCGCATGAGGCTGGCCGCCTTCGGCGTGCTGGGAGGCATCTGCGCGCTGCGCTGGAGCGATCTCGTCGCCGAGCCGCCCGCCGGGCGCATCATCCTGGCGCTCGCCGTGGCGTGCGGCGGCGGCGCTTCGCTTCAGCTCGTGACCGCCAGGGCGGCGTCGCCGTGGCGGCGCCGGCTCCTGGGCGCGGCCATCGCCCTCGCCACCCTCGCCTTCGCCCTGATGGCCATCGGGGTGCCCGCCAAGCTGGTGCTCCCCACGGGATGGGACGAGCTGGGGGCGCGGATCGGCGACGGGGTGCGGGGTCTCGGCGACGTCCTCTATCCCTACCGGGGCGACCGCGACTGGTCGCGGATCGTCCTGCTCGGAGCGCTCGCGGCGATCCTGTCCGCGGCCGCCGCGGCGGGCTTCTGGCCGCACGATCGGGGCGAGCGCCCGGCTCGCGTGGGCGGCCCCGCGGTATTGCTGTCCGGCTACGCGGCCGCCGTCGCGATCGGTGGGCAGGCCGTGTCGCTGTGGCTCGGCGTGGCGCTGCTCGCCGGCGTGGTCGCCTGGCTGTGGGTGCGGCCGACCGGGCGCCGCGAGGCCATCCCCGCCCTCGCGGCGGTTGCGGTGGCCGCCGTGGTAGCCGTCCCCGTCGCGGGGGCCCTCGACCGCGACGAGCCGTGGCTCGACTACGAGGAGTGGACCTGGGATCCGGACGAGGCCACGGTGACCTTCGACTGGGACCACCGCTACGGGCCGCTGGACTGGCCAAGGGACGGGACGACGCTGCTCGACATCGAGAGCGAGAAGCCCCACTACTGGCGGGTCGCCGTCCTGGACACGTTCGACGGCGTCCGGTGGAGCCGCTCCGGGATCGACACCACCCTGGAGGAGCTGCCGGGCGAGGTCGAGGGCACCGGCGCGGCCCCCGCCGAGGAGTGGAGCCCGCGGGCGACGGTCACCGTCCGCGCGCTGCGCAGCACCGACCTGGCCTCCCCCGGCTCGGTTCAGGTGCTGCGGGGCATCGACGCCGCCCCGGCGGGGGTCGGAAGCGTCGAGTCGACCGACCTTCCCGAGCCCGGCGACAGCTACTCCGTCGTCGGCTATGAGCCCGACCCGTCACCCGCCGAGCTGCGCGCCGCGCGGTCGCCCTACGACCCGAGCCTGCAGCGGTACACGGAGCTGAGCCTGCAGGCCGGCCAGCTGCGCTTCCAGGACGCGACCGACCCCGCGACCGACTCGCTCGCGCTCACCCGGCCGCTGCGGGTGCCGCTGCGCCAGGGCTCGAGCCGGGAGCTCCTCCCAGGGTCCCGCCAGGTCATCGGTGCGGCCGGCTACCGGCAGGTCTACGCGCTGGCGCGGCGCCTCACCGACGATCGCCGCACGCCCTACGCGGCGGTCAGGTCCGTCGAGCGCCATCTGCGCGCCAACTACCTGTACTCAGAGACCCCGCCGGTCCGCAACCGGCCGCTCCCCGCGTTCCTGTTCCGCGACGGCCTCGGCTACTGCCAGCAGTTCTCGGGGGCGATGGCGCTGCTGCTGCGGATGGTCGGGATCCCTAGCCGCGTGGCGACGGGGTTCAGCCCCGGGTCGCCCACCGGGTACGGGTTCGAGGTCCGCGACACGGACGCCCATTCCTGGGTAGAGGTCTACTTCACGGGCATCGGCTGGGTCCCGTTCGACCCGACCCCCGGTGTCGCGCCGGCCAACCTCCAGGCCAAGAGCGGCGACTTCGCGGCCACTCCCCGAGCCACGGCGACGGAGCCGCCGGGCACGTCGAAGGGACAGCCGGCGGCGGCGGCGGCCTCCGCGACGCCGGGCGGCGGCTTTCCATGGTGGACGCTCGCGGGGGTCGCCGGCCTGCTCGCCCTGACCGTGACGGCGGCCGCCGTGGCCCGCGCCCGCCGCTTCAGGGCGCTGCCCGCGCGGCGCGCTCACGCGGCGCAGGTCGAGGAGATCCGGGCGGCGCTGCCACGGCTGGGGCAGCAGGTGCCGCCGGGCGCGACGCTGCGCGCGATGGAGCGCCGCCTTGCGCGTGCGTCCAAGCCGCGGACCGCCAGATACCTCGCCGGCCTTCGCGCCGGCCGCTACGCGGCCGCCACCACGTCCCGGCCGTCGCTCGCCGAGCGTGCCGCGATGCGCAGCGAGCTGCGATCCCGGTCCGGGGTCCGCGGGCGGCTGGTGGCGCTGCTGGCGCTCCCGCCGGGAGGCCCGGCCGGCAAGCGGCTTTCAGCCGGATAGAGTCGCCGCGTGGCCGACGCGACGATGCTCGAGCCGCGGCAGGCGGCCGCGCGGGTCGAGGCCGCCGACACCCTCGGCATCCCGCTCGGGACGGGCCAGCCCGCCGCCTTCCTCCAGGCCCTTGGCGAGCGCGACGACTGGGCCGAGCTTCGCGTGTACGGAGCGCTGCTGCTGGTCGGCACGGAGCTCTTCAACCATCCCAACGTCCACTACCTCTCCGGGTTCTTCGGGCCGCTGGAGCGCGGACTGCGCGACGCCGGGGCCAACATCAGCTTCGCTCCCGCAGACTTCCGCCGGTTCGCGCCACTCCTTCGGGAGCAACGCCCGCGCGTGATGGCGACGATGGCGGCGCCGCCGTCGGCCGAGGGCTGGTGCAGCCTCTCGCTGCACGCGGGCGGCACCCTGACCGAGCTGGTCCGCGCCGGCGAGGACCCCGACCGCCTGCTCGTGGTCGAGGTCTCCGAGCGCTTCCCGCCCACCTTCGGACTGCCGCCCGAGCACCCGCACGCCCTGCACCTCGACCAGATCGACGTCCTCGTCGAAAGCGACGCCGCCCCCTTCCCGCTGCAGGATCCGCCGCCGAGCGACGCCGATCGCGCGATCGCCCACAACGCCCGCGCCTTCATCCCCGACGGCGCGACGCTGCAGACGGGCATCGGCTCGGTCCCCTCCACCCTCGTCGGCCTGCTCGCCGAAGGCGACGGCGGCGAGTACGGCGTGCACTCGGAGATGTTCACCACGGGCCTCATGCACCTGCACGAGAGCGGCAAGGTGGCCAATCGCAAGGGCCAGTTCGACGGCGTGTCGGTCGCAACGTTCGCCGGAGGAAGCGAGGAGCTGTACGACTGGCTGCGCGGCAACCAGGACGTGGCGTTCCTGCCGGTCGAGGTGATCAACTCGCCCGACGTGATCGGCCGCAACCGGCTGATGACGACCATCAACGGCGCGATGTCCGTGGACGTCCAGGGCCAGGTGGTCGCCGACACGATCGCCGGCAATCAGTTCTCGGGCATCGGCGGCCACGAGGACTTCGTCGCCGGCCCCGCCCTCGACCTCGACGACCGCGCGCTGCTGTGCCTGCCCTCGACGGCGGAGGTCGGTGGCGAGACGATCTCGCGGATCGTCCCGTGGTTCGACGCGGGGGCCGTGATCACGACCCCGCGCCACCAGGTTGACGTGATCGTCACCGAGTACGGAGCCGCCGAGCTGCAGGGCAAGACCGTCCACGGGCGCGGCGAGGCGCTGGCCGCCATCGCCCACCCCGACTTCCGCGACGAGCTTTACGAGGCCGCCGCGCGGGCGTCGGGCGGCCGCGCGCCTTTCGCCTAGGCCTCGACGCCGGCCTGCTCGGCGCGGTCGGCCGTGAGCCGGCCTTCCCACCTCGGCTTCGCCGCGACCAGCTGGACGTCGCGGATGCGAGCCTCGCGGAAACCCGCCTCGGAGAGCGCCAGCCACAGCGTCCACAGCCGGCGGAACCGCTCGTCGTAGCCCAGCTCGTCGAGCTGCCCAGACGCGGCGACGAAGCGCTCGCGCCAGTGCCGCAGGGTCAGCGCGTAGCTCGCGCTGATGTCCTCCAGCCAGACGGTGCGCATGTCGGTGACGTGGGCGATGCAGCGCTGGATGACCTCCAGCGACGGCAGGCAACCGCCCGGGAAGATCAGCTCGTTGGCGAAGCTGCGCGCGCGCTTCTCGGCCTCGTAGGCGCGGTCCTCGACTGCGATGGCCTGGAGGAAGAACAGCCCATGCGGCTCGAGCAGCTCCGAGCAGTGGCGGAAGAAGGTGTCGAAGTACTGCCAGCCGACGGCCTCGATCATCTCCAGCGAGACGAGCTTGTCGTAGGTGCCCTCCAGGTCGCGGTAGTCGGCCCCGAGGACGGTGACGCGGTCCTCGAGCCCCGCGGCGCGCACCCGGGCCTCGGCGTACTCCCGCTGTTCACGGGAGATCGTCGTGGTCGTCACCCGGCAGCCGTAGCGGCCGGCCGCGTGAACGGCCAGCCCGCCCCACCCCGTCCCGATCTCGACCAGGTGGTCGTCGCCCACCAGCTGCAGCCACCGGCAGACGCGCTCGAGGCGCGCAAGCTGCGCCTCCTCGAGCGTCGCGTCCTCGCGCTCGAACAGCGCCGACGAGTACATCATCGTCTCGCCGTCGAGGAAGAGCTCGAACAGGTCGTTGCCCAGGTCGTAGTGGGCTGCGATGTTGCGGCGTGCGCCCCGGCGGGTGTTGACCCGCGGCGCCGGGCGCAGGCGCTCGAACGGCCGCCCGGCGATCGCCACCCGCCGTCGCAACCCGTCTCCGCGCCGCACCTCCTGCGCCAGGATGCGGCAGAGGGCGACGAGGTCGTCGGCCTCCCACAGCCGGCCTGCGTAGGACATCCCGAGCCCGACGCTGCGATGGCGCACAAGCTCGGCGTATGCGCGCGGCGAGCGGACCTCGACCTTCGCCGCCGGCCCGCCGCCGCCGAACTCGAATCGCGCTCCCGACCACGCCTCGACCAGTTCGATCGAGCCGTAGCGCAGCCGGCGCAACAGGCGGTGAACGAGGGCGCGAGCGCCGATCTCCCAGGGCCCCGGGCCCCCCCGGGACCCGCCGCTATTCTCTCCCTCAGCCATGGACGGCCAATCTAGTCGCCGGGACAGGGTCATGGATCGTCGCACAGGCATGGCGCTACTGGCGATCGCCGGTGCGGTCGCCACGCTGGCGTTCACCCCCTCCCCCGCGTCGGCCACGGTCACCGAGGTGACGAAGGAGTTCAAGCTCCCACCGGTCCCGGGCTATGCCGTCAGACAGGACGTGCAGCTCCCTGCTCCCCGCCCGCCGGCCAGCGGCCATATCGTCGAGATGTCGGTGGACCTCGTCGACGGCGCCGGCGACCCGATCCCGATCAGCCGGCTGATGCTGCACCACATCGTCTTCCTCAACTCCGGTCGCATCGATCAGAGCTGCCAGGCCCTCACGGCCTTCGACAACCTCACGAGCTTCCCCGGCGTAGAGCGGTTCATGGCCGCCGGCGAGGAGCGGGCGAAGATGAAGTTGCCGCCGGGATACGGCTACGACCTCGCCGACCAGACCCCCGGTGCGTCCGGGCCCGAGTACTGGGGCGCCCTCTACATGGTCATGAACCACAAGCCCACCACCGAGAACGACGCCTACGTCCAGTACACGATGAAGGTCGACGACGATCCGGAGATCCAGGGCGTGGTGCCGTGGTGGCTCGACGTCGAGAACTGCCAGGCCGACCCGATCTACAACGTCAAGGGCACCGGCGACCCGGAGTCGGAGTCGGTCACGACCAGCGACTTCCAGCTCGACGCCGACCGGCTGGGCGCGAGCGGCGGCCGGATCGTCGCCGGCGGGGGGCACGTCCACGGCGGCGCGTACCGCCTGGACCTCAGCCAGCCCGGGTGCGACGACCGCGACCTCTTCTCCTCCACCCCGACCTGGGGCAACCCCGACCACCCCTTCTACAACGTCCTGCCGGTGCTGCACGAGCCGGGGCCGATCAACATGACCGCGTTCCGGAGCGCCGAGGGCTTCCCGGTGACCGCGGGGAGCTCGGTGCGCCTGAGATCGGTGTACGACGACTCCCAGCCGCACACCCGGGTGATGGGGATCATGATCGCCTACGTCGCCCCGGATCCCTCGGTCACGGACCCCTGCGGCGAGCTCCCGGACGACGTCGAGACCCTGGGGACGAACGAGCCCGGCCGCAGCGAGCCCGTGCCGTTCGAGGTGCCGCTGACCGGCATCAACCAGCAAACCGGGGTCGCCGAGACGATCTCCAAGCCGCCGGGCAAGACCAAGCGGGTGAAGTCGGGAGCCGAGCTCCAGGTCCGCGACAACTACTTCAAGACGCCCAACGTGAGGATCGACAGGGGGGACCGCCTGAGCTGGGCCTTCGACACGAACGACATCCACAACCTCACGCTCGCCAACGGGCCGGTGGCGATCGGCTCGCCGAACCTCGGCCGCGACGGGGGCGGGGCTCCACGCGTGTTCACCAAGCGCTTCGGCGAGCCCGGCACCTACCGCATGTTCTGTGCTCTGCATCCGACGCAGATGGCGGAGCGCGTGGTCGTCGAGAAGTAACCCGCGCCGACGACGTCGCGGGCCGGCGGGGGTAGGCTGCGCGGCCGTGGAGGCAACGACGGTTGACGGCTACGAGGCCAGGCCGGGGCGCCCGGGGCCCGTCACGCACAACCCGTTCGTGCGCATCGCGGCCGACCTGCGCGACGAGTGGCGCACGCGCGGGCGCTACCCGCCGGGGCCCACCACCGTCAGCGCCCGCCGGACCTACGGGATCGTCCACGACCCCCTCTCGCTCCTCCTGGACTGCTATGAGCGCTACGGGCCCGTCTTCTCGACCCGGCTCTTTCACGCCAAGCAGGTCTGGATGCTGGGCCCGGAGGCGAACCAGTTCATCCTCGTAGGCCATCCCGAGAACTTCGCGTGGCGCCAGGGGAGCTTCGCCGACCTGATCCCGCTGCTCGGCGACGGCCTGCTGACGATCGACGGGGCCTACCACGACCGCGCGCGCCGGGTGATGATGCCGGCGTTCCACCGCGAGCAAATCGAGGCCTCCACGCGGACGATGGTCGCCGAGGCCGAGCGGGCGGTGGCCGGCTGGCGCGACGGCAGCGTCGTCGACGTCTACGAGTGGATGCGAAACCTCGCGATGCGGATCGCGATGCGGGCGCTGCTGGGCCTGGACCCGGACGACGGCGACCATGGCGCCAGCGCCGCGCACCACTTCGAGCGGGCGCTGGCCTTCTACGGCACTGATGCCCCCGTGCGCGTGCTGCGCGGGCCCGGCACACCGTGGCGGCGCATGGTCCGCTCGCGCGCGGCCCTCGACGAGATCCTGTTCACCGAGATCGCGCGGCGGCGCGCCGACCCCGATCCGTCCCGGCTCGACATCCTGAGCCTGCTGGTCTCCGCCGAGGACGAGGACGGGTCGGGGCTGTCGGACTCCGAGATCCGCGACCAGGCGATCACCCTGATGTTCGCGGGCCACGACACCTCGACCTCCACGGTGACGTTCCTGCTCTACGAGCTGGCGAAGTCCCCCGGGGCCCGCGCGCACCTCGAGTCCGAGCTCGACGAGGTGCTCGTAGGGTCGCCCCCCGACGCCCAGCGGCTGCATCGCGAGCTTCCCTATCTGGAGACGGTCATGGACGAGACGCTCCGCCTCTACCCCCCGGCCTGGGTCGGGCCGCGACGCGCGGTGAGGACGTTCGAGTTCGCGGGCCACGAGGTGCCCGCCGGTGCCTACGTCAACTACTGCTCGTGGGCGAGCCACCGACTGCCCGACGTGTTCGACGAGCCGGAGGAGTTCCGGCCCGAGCGCTTCGAGCGCGAGCGCAAGACGGCGCTGCCGCGCGGCGCCTACGTCCCCTTCGGCGGCGGCAGCCGCATCTGCATCGGCAAGCGCTTCGGTCAGACCGAGGTGAAGCTCGTCGCCGCGATGCTGAGCCAGCGCTTCCGGCTGGAGCTGCCCGCCGGCCATGAGGTCACCGTCCGCCAGATGCCGACGCTGGGGCCCAGGCGCGGCCTGCCGATGACGGTGCGCCTGCGGGGATAGGCTGCGGCGATGGGCTCGCACGAGACCATCGACCTCCGCGTCGACGGCGCCGCGGCGACGATCGAGCTCAACCGTCCCGAGTCGCTGAACGCCTGGAATGAGCGGTTCGGGCTGGACCTCGGCGACGCGATCGAGACCGCCGCCTCGGACGACGCGGTCCGCGCCGTGATGATCACCGGGGCCGGGCGCGCGTTCTCCTCCGGCGCCGACCTCAAGGAGCAGCGCGCCCAGGGCGAGGACGGGCTGCCGGATCTCAGCAAGCGGCTGAAGGAGATCTACCACCCGGTGATCATCGGCATCCGGGAGATGCCGAAGCCGGCGATCGCGGCGGTCAACGGGCCGGCGGTCGGGATCGGGTGCTCGCTGGCGCTGGCCTGCGACCTGGTGCTCGCGGCCGAGTCCGCCTACTTCCTGCTGGCCTTCGTCAACATCGGGCTCGTCCCCGACGGCGGCTCGACGTCGACCGTCCCGGCGCGCGCCGGCTTCGCCCGCGCGACCGAGATGGCGATGCTGGGCGAGCGCGTGACCGCGCCCCAGGCCCTCGAGTGGGGGCTGGTCAACCGCGTGGTGGCCGACGACGAGCTGGCGGGCGAGGCGGGCGCTCTGCTCGCGCGCATGGCCGCAGGCCCCACCACCTCGTACGCGGGGGCCAAGCGCCTGCTCAATCGCGTCTGGTACGCCGAGCTCGCGGATCAGCTCGAGGCGGAGGCCGACCAGCAGCGCGAGCAGGGCCACAGCGCCGACTTCATCGAGGGCGTCCTCGCGTTCGTCGAGAAGCGCGAGGCCAGGTTCACGGGCAAGTAGCGACGCCCTCGCGTCTACTGTTCGCCGGGCGATGAGCAGGAACGGAGACCGCCCGCGCCTCTCGGTCGGGATCGTCGGAGCCGGGTTCGGCGGCGTCGGCATGGGCATCCAGCTCGCGCAGGAGGGCGACACCGACTTCACGATCTTCGAGCGCGGCGACACGGTCGGCGGCGTCTGGCGTGCAAATACGTACCCGGGCCTCGCCTGCGACGTGCCCTCGCATCTCTATTCGTTCTCGTTCGCGCCGGGCCACGACTGGTCGCGCCGCTACGCGCCTCAGGACGAGATCCTCCGCTACCTCCAGGAGTGCGTCGAGCGCTTCGGCCTCGCGCCGCACCTGCGCCTGGGAACCGAGGTCGAGAGCGCGACCTTCGACGCCGGCGAGGGGCGGTGGTCGCTGGTCACGGACACCGGCGATGAACACTCCTTCGACGTGCTCGTGACCGCATGCGGCCAGCTGGATCGGCCGGCGATCCCGGAGATTCCCGGGCGCGAGGACTTCGCCGGCCCGGCCTTTCACTCTGCCGAGTGGGACCACCACGTCGAGGTGGAGGGCCGCCGGGTGGCGGTGGTCGGCACGGGCGCCAGCTCGATCCAGTTCGTCCCCGAGATCGCGCCGGTCGCCCAGCAAACGACGATCTACCAGCGGTCGGCGCCGTGGATCCTGCCCAAGGCCGACCGGCCATATCCCGAATGGGAGCGTCATCTGTTCCGGCGATTTCCCCTGCGCGTCGCGGCCAGCCGCCTCGGCTTCTTCACGCTCATCGAGGGCGGGACGTACGGCCTCACCGGCAGGCCGTGGGTGGGGTGGCCGATGCGGGCCATCGCCGACCGCTTCCGCCGGCAGGAGCTCGCCGACCCCGACCTCCTGGAGAAGGCGACTCCCGACTACGAGTTCGGCTGCAAGCGCCTGCTCTTCTCCAACGACTGGTACGCGACCCTGGCGCGCCCGGACGTCGAGCTGGTGGACGGGCGGATCGAGCGGATCACCGCCGACGGGGTCATGGGCCTCGACGGCGCCGAGCGGCCTGCCGACGTGATCGTCTACGGCACCGGCTTCGCCACCCACGGGTTCGTCGCGCCGATGGAAGTGCGCGGCATCGACGGGCGCGACCTCAACGCGGTCTGGGGCGAGAGGCCCGAGGCCTACCTGGGGACCACCGTCTCGGGCTTCCCGAACATGTTCGTGCTCTACGGCCCGAACACCAACCACGTCCTCGGCTCGGTGCCGTACACGCTCGAGTGCCAGTTCCGCTACGTCCTCGACGCGGTCCGCCGCCTGCGCGAGAGAGGGCTCCGGTATCTGGACCTGCGGCCCGAGAGGCAGGCCCAGTGGCGGCGCGAGATCGAGGAGCGGTCACGGGACACCGCCTGGATGTCGGGCGGGTGCTCGAACTGGTACGTGACCAACGGGGTCAACGTCAACAACTGGCCGGGCCCATGGCTCGAGTACCGCCGGCGCACCCACCGGCTCAACCCGGGTGACTACCGGGTCGCGGTCTGAGCCTCAGTCCTTGTCGGACGGTGAGCGCGGCGGGTTCTCCCGGCGCTCCTTGGCGGTCATCTTCCGGATCGTCAGCGTGCCGTCGGCCACCTGCTCCTTGATCAGCGCAAGCCGCTCCTCGCGCTGCTTTTGCTGACGCCGAGCGGTCGGGCTGGGCGCCGATCCCGGCCCCTTCTTCGCAGCGCTGCCTGACTTCTTGGCCTTGGGCTTCGGCTTTTTCCCCGAAGACGCCATTCCCATCCTCAATAGTGTGACGACCGGCTCGGACCCGACCTCATCCCGCCGTCCGGACAGCTACGGTACCGACCGTCAGGCCGGCCGATCGGGTCGGCAGTAATCGTGCCAGCAACGCGTAGTGCTTCTTGCATCCTCTGCGTTTGCAGCACATAGACGTGGAGGAATCCATATGCCAACAGGAACCGTCAAGTGGTTCAGCGACGAGAAGGGCTTCGGGTTCATCACCCCGGATGACGGCTCGAAGGACGTCTTCGTCCATCAGACCGCCATCCTCGGTGAGGGCTTTCGCTCTCTCTCGGAGGGCTCCAAGGTGACCTACGAGACCGAGGAGAGCGACAAGGGGCCGAAGGCCGCCAACGTCCAGGCGAGCTGAGGCTCACCACTCTTCGTACGAAGGCCCCGGCCCCGCCGGGGCCTTCGTCGTTTCCGGAGCCTCAAAAGGGCCGCCGCGAGGCTCAGACTCCCCGATCGGTGCGATTTCTCACCCGGACCGTCTACCTGATTCGGGGTATTTCGCTCGCGTGCGCTGGACTCGGCCGCATGCCTGCGGTACTCCTCTCCTCGTGGACGCCGGATTCTCCAGGGGGCGGCTCGGAGACTGGACACCGCCATGGGCGGACGAGCCGCACGACGACGAGCTCGCCGAGATCTTTCGCGCGCTCTATTCCGACGACCTCGCCGAGATGCATCGCGCCCGCACCCG
>Ga0126312_10001145_pt1 | contig 17128 bp, 15 predicted proteins | sample Plot104A_FD_92537 | JGI IMG/M metagenome (GOLD analysis project Ga0126312, IMG submission 92537) | Serpentine soil microbial communities from UC McLaughlin Reserve, CA, USA - Plot104A | ecosystem: Environmental > Terrestrial > Soil > Grasslands | place: USA: UC McLaughlin Reserve, Lake County... | reverse complement strand
CGACCGCCGTGCGGATCAGGGCGATCATCGCGCGCTTGTCGGCGGGTGGACCGTAGCCGTGGCTCATCCCCATGCAGCCGAGCCCGATCGCGGATACCGCCAGGCCGTTGGTGCCGAGTTGGCATGCCTTCACGCCAGCCATCAGACCGCCCCCACGCGGACGAGCGACTTGATCGCGCGGCGCTCGTCCATCGCGGCGTAGGCCTCGGCAATGTCGTCGAGGTCGGTCTCGAAGTCGAGGACGCGACCCGGGTTGATGCGGCCGGCCAGGACGTCGTCGAGCAGCTCGGGAAGGTAGGCGCGGACGGGCGCAGACCCGCCGAGGAGCCCCTTGTTGTGGAAGAACATCTCGTCCAGCGGCAGCTCGACGCCGTGGGGCACCCCGACGTAGCCGACCATGGAGCCGGGCCGGGCGAGCGAGAACGCGGTGTCCATCGCCTGCCCGGTGCCGACGCATTCGAGCGTGGCGTCGACGCCGACGCCGTCGGTCAGCTCCATCACCGCCGCCGTCGCTTCGTCGCCGCGCTGCTCGACGACGTCGGTCGCCCCGAAGTCGCGCGCCAGCGCCTGCCTGGAGGGATTGCGGCTGAGGGCGACGATGCGCTCGGCGCCAAGGCGCTTGGCGGCGAACACGCCGCAAAGCCCGACCGCGCCGTCGCCGACCACCGCCACCGCGTCTCCCGCCTTGACGCGAGCGCACACGGCCGCGTGGTGACCGGTGGCCATCACGTCCGACAGCGTGAGGAGCGAGCGCATCAGCTCGTCGGAGTCACCGGGCTCGGACACGCGCACCAGCGTTCCGTCGGCAAGCGGCACGCGCACGGCCTCGCCCTGGCCGCCGTCGCCGTTCATCGGGAAGAAGCCGCCGTTGGCGCAGGCGCTCGTGATCCCGTGCCGGCAATGCGGGCAGGTGCCGTCGCTGAACGCGAACGGTGCGATGACGAAGTCGCCGGCGGCGATGTCGCGGACCTCGGAGCCGACGTCCTCGACGACGCCCACGAACTCGTGACCGATCGGCCCGGGCGCGAACTCGGAATCGCCGCGGTAGTACCAGAGGTCGGACCCGCAGACGCAGGCCAGCGCCACCCGCACGACTGCGTCGGTCGGCTCTTTGACGATCGGGTCCGGTCGCTCCGCGACCCCGATCGAGCGGGGTCCGGCAAAGACGGCGGCTCGCACCGGTGCACCTCCTTGGGGCGTTTCGACTCTCGCTACCCGAGACAAGCACCGGCTGACGGCGGATGAGAGACCCTGTTGATCCAGGTACTGCCAGTGCCCCCCAACGCCGGCGGCGCTGCCGTACGCTTGTCACGTGGACGCCAGGGGCGATATCCGCGAGTTCCTGACCTCGAGGCGCGCCCACGTCACTCCCGACCAGGTCGGACTCCCGGCCTATGGGGATCACCGGCGGGTGCCGGGACTGCGCCGCGAGGAGGTCGCGCTCCTTGCCGGGGTCAGCGTCGACTACTACACCCGCATGGAGCGCGGGAACCTGAGCGGCGTCTCGGACACCGTGCTCGAGGCGGTTGCGCGCGCGCTCACGCTCGACGAGGCCGAGCGCTCGCACCTCTTCGATCTCGCTCGCGCGGCCCAGCCAACCCCACCGGCGCGTCGCCGCCGGGCCACGAGGCAGCGAATCCGACCGAGCGTGCAGCGCATCCTGGACGCCATGACGGCAGCGCCCGCCTTCGTCCGCAACGGCCGCTTGGACATTGGCCGCCAACCCGCTCGGCTACGCGCTCTACTCGGTCCACGTCGCGCCGAGTCGGCCCGCCAATACCGCCAGGTTCACGTTCCTCGACCCCCGCGCCAAGGACTTCTACCTCGATTGGGACCACGTGGCCGATGAGCTGGTCGCGATCCTGCGCTCCGAAGCCGGTCGCGACCCGTACGACCGCGGCCTGACCGAGCTCGTCGGAGAGCTCTCGACGCAAAGCGAGACGTTCCGCACCAAGTGGGCGGCGCACAACGTTCGCTTCCACGACACAGGCATCAAGCGCCTGCACCACCCGATCGTCGGCGACCTCGAGCTCACCTACGAGTCGATGGAGGTCTCGGCCGATCACGGCCTGACGATGTTCGCCTACACCGCCGAACCCGGCTCGACCTCCGCGCAGAACCTCGATCTCCTCGCGAGCTGGGCGGCCACGACAGCCGACCAGTCCGACAGCCCGCTGCGAGAGACCTCCTGATGGTCCTGGTGATGTAGCCATGGACCTCGAGTCGTCCGGTCGGCGCTGAGGAACTTCTTCCCGACGCTGCGCGCGACGCGGGCGGTGTTGCCGGCGCCTTTACCACCCCCGAAGGGGTCGCCATGCTCGCCTGCCCGCAACGAGCACCATGACCGGCGCCACCTTCTTCATCGACGGCGTGCTGATCAAGACCACGTGATAGCGGGGATCTCGATCATCCCCTACGCGGACGAGCTGCCCCGCATCCGCGAGCTCGCCCGGGCGGCCGACGCGGGCGGCCTCGGGCTGGTCGCCATCCAGGACCACCCCTACCAGCACCCACTTCTTCGACACGTTCGCCCTGATCGCCACCCTGATGGCCGAGACCCGCCGGATCGGCTTCGTCACCGACGTCGCCAACCTGCCGCTGCGCCCGCCGGCCGTCTGGCGAGGACGGCAGCGTCGCTCGATGCCATCGGCGGCGGCCGATTCGAGCTCGGCCTCGGCGGCGGTGCCTTCGCGGCCGGCATCGCCGGCTTGGGCGCCGAGCGCCGCAGCCCCGGGGAGAGCGTGGACGAGGTCGAGGAGGGGATCGACGTCATCCGCCTGATGTGGTCGGACGAGCGCTCGGTCTCCTTCGCCGGCCGCCACTACCGGCTCGACGACGCGCGCCCCGGCCCTCCCGCTGCGCACCCGATCGGCATGGCTCGGCGCGTTCAGGCCGCGGATGCTCCGGCTCGCCGGGCGCAAGCCCGACGGCTGGTTGCCGTCGCTCGGCCCGCTCACGCCGCAAGAGCTACGCGAGGGCAACAAGATCGTCGACGGCGCGGCCGAGGCCGCTGGACGCGATCCGCACGACGTCCGCCGCATCCTCAATCTCCAGGGCGTCATCGGCGATCACCGCAGCGCGGGCGGCGTCGAGCGGCTCCCGGTCGTCCACCTGAGCGCCGAGCCCCTCGCCGGCCCACCGGACTGGTGGCCCGATACCCTCGCCGGCTTCGGCGACGACGGGTTCGACACCGTCATCTTCATGCCGATCGAGCGCACGACCGACCAGGTGGAGCTGTTTCGCCCGCGAGGTCGTGCCGATGCTGCCCGGCTCAGCGCAGTGATGCGAGCAGGCCCTCGCAGGCCTCCTCGCAGCGACGGCATGCCTCGGCGCAGACGCGGCAGTGCGCGTGGTGCTCGGCGTGGCGTTCGCACTCCTCGCGACAGGCGCGGCATGCCACCAGGCAGGCCTCGACCGCCGCGCGCACGAGGCCGAGATCCGAAGCGGTCTGCCTCGCTACGACTCGCCCGGTGGCTTCGCACACGTCGGCGCAGTCCAGGCACGAGCGAATGCAGCGCACCATCTCCTGCAGGTCGCTCTCGCCGAGATTGGCGTCGGCGCAGCTCGTGCAGGCGGCGGCGCACTCGCCGCATGCCTGGACGCACCGCGCAAGCGCGTCGAGATCGCCGATGGTCGGCTGGGGATGGGCCTCGAGCATCTCTCGAATCGTCACGTCCGCTCCTTTGTCTCCGTTTGCAGCCAAGACCTGTTTCCGCCCCTGCCGGCTGGCATATTGCACGGGATCGGCCCTGGTCGCTCGCTTACGCGGCTGAGAGGATCGGCTCGGGATGGTCTCTCCCGTCCAGAGCCCGGGGCCGCTTCACTACCACGGGTTCCGCCACGCATTCATCGCGAGAGTCATCGCGGCCGGCGGATCGTGGATGCAGACCGTCGCCGCCGGCTGGCTCATCTACCGGCTGACGGGTAGCGCGGCCGCGGTGGCGGTGCTCACCGTCGTCTCCCGCGGGCCGGGGCTGGCGGTGGCGGGCGTCGGCGGAGCGCTCTCCCAGCGCCACGATCCCCGCCGCATGGCGATCGTGCTCGCTCTCCTGCAGGTGATCCCGCCGGCGCTGCTGGCGGTGATCTCCTGGTCGGACGCCGACAGCCAGTTCGCGATCTACACACTCGTGCTGGCCGGCGGCATCCTCGCCGCGCTCGCCCTTGCGCCGACGACGTGGATCGCCTCGCACAGCGTTCCCGAGAAGCTGATGCGGAAGGCGATCGGAGAGAGCTCGGTCGCGTACAACCTGGCGCGCTTCATCGGACCACTCGCCGCCGGGCTGACCATCGGGGCGTTCGGGGCGGCGGTGTGCTTCGCGGTCAACGCCGCCACCTACCTGGTGGTGGCGTGGGCGCTGTGGACGTTGCCGCGACGGTCGATGCCGCGCGACGACCGGCCGGTGTCCTTCCGCGCCGGCGTGAAGCGCGCGCTCGCCCATCCGGTGCTCGGGATCGTCGTGGTCGGGGTCCTCACGTTCGCGCTGCTGGTCGCGCCCATCGAGCAACTCGCACCGGCAATCGCCGGCCGCCACGGGGAGGGGGCGCACCTACTCGGCTTCCTGCTCGGTGGCCTAGCCGCCGGCGGCATCCTGGGCACGGTGCTTCGCACTCGGCTCGAGCGCCGTGGCGTTCCGCTGGACCGGCTGATCGGCGCGTCGCTCTTGGCCACATCGCTGGGCATGGTCGGGCTCGCGCTTGCCCCGAACATCCTCGTCGCGGTGGCCGCGATGCTGTGCTGCGGGACCTTCTGGGAGGTGGTCTACGTCGAATCCCTGGCCGCGATGCAGACGCTGATCCCGACGATGTCGGCCGTGCTCACCGGCGTGTTCTTCACGGTGACTATGGGTGGGGTGACCATCGGCGCCCTCCTCATCGGCGAGCTGATGGACCTGGTCGGCGTGAGCATCGGGCTGGCCATTGCCGGTCTTGGGACCGGGGCATACGGCGCATGGCGGCTCGTCCGTCCCTCGCCACGCACGGTGCCGGCGAGCTGATTGCGTCTGCAGTGTCCGCTCCGTCCGCCCGCCAGGCCCACAAGTACACCCGTGCGGCCGCGGAGCGGCGGCGGAGCCGCTCACCGGCCCCGAGGACCACAGGAGCTGCGCAGGGCGGGTTTGAGCTCCGATCACGCCCCGCAGGCAACCGCTAAGGGGATCGTCGCGCCCGTAGCCGGCGATCGGGCCGGCGGCGTTGCGCCCCGGCATGGTGCGGCAAAGGAGTGGAACGGCCGTTTGGTGTGGGTCTCGGGCTGCTGTACGGTCGGCCTAGTGGGGCGGCCAGGACTCGAACCTGGGTCTGACGGATTATGAGTTGCCAAATTGAGGTGGCGTTGGCTGGTATTCGGCGGTGTTCGGCGGCGTTGGGTGGTGCTAGATGGCGTCAGATGTGGTGAGTTTGGGACAGGTTTTGGGACAGGTTTCCGTCCCAATTTTCGATCCGTCGGATAGTCCGGGTCCGGCCTGTGCGGCGCCGGCACGCCGGCCAGCTCTCGCGCCGGTCTGACCCCCCGGGCGAACCGTCAGGCCGTCGCCTTAGCGGCGACCTCGAGCACGACCACTCGATCGGGAGCGGCGAGGGCAGACTGGGCAGCGGCGTTGAGCGCTTCGCGATCGAGGCCGTAGTGCTTGGCGACGGCGGCAAGCGGCTCGGCGATGCCGGCGTTGGGATAGAGGAGCTGTACTTCCACCGGCTTGCCGTCGGCCAGCGCGACGATCGCACGCGGGTGAACCTCATCTCCGCGCTCGGCGTGCTGCGCGTCAGCGATCGCGATCGAGATGGCGTTCGCTTCGCTGTCGTAGTCGGCTCGCATAGTCATCAGCTGCGGACGAATACCGTGATCACGAATGACGCGTCGTCCCGAGCAATGACGACAAGGATAGGTCGGCCATCCGCCGCATTGCCAAGGAGCCTTTCGTTGCCGCGCTCGTCGGTGGCGCGGTCAGCCGGATTGGCGAGGGTCGCTTCGACATCTTGCCGGCCGATGCCGTAGAGCCGCATCTGGTTTCGGGCATGGCGGCTGAGCCTCATCGGCTGGGATCGTGACGCCGTTCCTGACCCAACCGTTCCGCGCGCGAGGTACTGCGTTGTTCCGTCACGAACCGCTCGAGGCCTGAGCGCAGCAGCCGCACGTTCCGACCGACACGCACGCACGTCAGCCGACCTGATCTCGCGGCGGCGTAGATCCACGCCGGTTTGACCGCGAGGAGGCGGGCGGCCTCTTGGCAGGTGAGCAGCGGTTCGTTCAGCAAGGCTGCTCGTGGCGTCGCGTCCAGGCTCATAGCGTCAAGTCGCAGCCGACGGACTCGACGGTGAGCCTCGTTCTCGCTCGCCACGGCGTCATCGGCCGATGTCGAGACCGATATCGCGGTGGAGCTGCGGTGGAGGGCGCTGGACGACCGGACGTTCCGGATGCACTTCGAGTGCTCTGCTGGCGGCGCCGTGGACCTGCTCCCATGCGCGGCGCTCGCGGTAGTCGCCGCGGGGTCGCGCATCGCCGGGCGGCTGGCCGAACGCCTCGCGGTAGTCGTCGAGGTGGGCGGCGGCGCGGTCCCACTGCTCGCGAGCGGCGGAGTCGTCGGGTCGCTGGCCGAGGCGCTCGGTGACCCATTCGGGTGGATCGCCGCGGAGGTTGTCGATCCTTCGATCGCGCGCCTTGTCGTCGCGGTCATGCAGCTCGACCTTAGCCGCGCAGAGCTTGATCAGCTCGCCGCCATGCTCGTCGAGCCAGGCGGCGCGGGCGTGCCGGTCGGCGTCGACCTGGCGCTCGAGGTCCTCGACCCGTTCGTCGAGCGCGCCGGCGCGCTCGCTCCAGTTGGACAATGCCTGTTCGGTGAACTCGCGCTCGTGACGGGCGAACACGCGTGAGAGCGGACCGAGCTCGTCCAGTCGCGCTCGCTCCTGGCCGATCCGCTCGTGGGCTTCGGCGTGCTCGTCGCGCAGGCGGGCCAGCTCCTCCGTTCGTCGCGTCGCCTCGGCCCGGTGTACCGGGAATGTCTCGAGCAATGCGTCGAGCTTCTTGGCGCGCGCGCCGAGGGGTTCTCGCGGGACCTCGGTGAGCGACTGTCGCGCCCGCTCAATCGCCGCCCGGCTCGGCGCGTCCAGGCCGACCTTGCGATCGATGGTCGACAGCGGCTCGGGGTCGCGCAGGGTGCTGAGCACCTCGGGGACGGGCTCGGCGGCTCGCGACGCACCGTCGAGGTCGAGCGCCAGCTGACGCCGCTGGGCGCGCTCGATCGCCTCCGCGGCCGCCTCGGCCGACACGGGCGTCCGGTCGGTCGACGTGCACTGCCAGTCGGCCTGATCGATGGCGAGGTCCTCGCGCTCTCGACGCTGCATAGCCGCGCGCATCCTGTCGATCGTTTCCTCGGTCGTCCGCTCGTCCGTGCCGGGAGCGAACTCGGCGCGACCGGACCGGCCCGCCGGTTCTGCGACAACGTGGACGGTCACGGGATCACGAGCGCGAGACAGCGCGGTGTAGGCCCACTCGTTGGTGAAGTCCTCCGGGGTGCCGATGATCACGGCGCGCTCGACCGTCGCGCCCTGACTGCCGTGGCCGGTCAGCGCGTAGGCGTGCTCGAGGTGCGCGGCGACGTAGTCGGCGGGCAGCTTGCGCAGGTCCCCGGTGTCGGTTTCGATGGTCAGGCTCAGCGTCTCGGCGTCGACGTCGAGCGCGGTGCCTCGGGTGCCGTTGTCGACGTCGAGCAGACGGTCGTTGCGGCGGGCGATGACCCGGTCCCCCACCGCGACCTCGAGGCCGTCGACCGTGATCTCCTTGCCGAGCTCGCCGCGGTGCGCCCGCCACTGGCGGGCCTGTTGGTTGAGCCGGGCTCGGGTCGCGTTGTCGCGAGCGATCATGATCGCTTGCTCGACCCCCACGTGGTCCACGTCGGCCCGCCAGGCGGCCATGGCCGCCTCCTGGGCCGCCTGCGGGCCGTCGTGGTGAACGACCAGCTCTCCGCGTTTCTGTTTGAGAGTGATCCACCGATCCGGGCTGCCGTCGTGCACCTGAGCGAGCGCCTGACGCTCGTCGACATCGCGCTGACGGACCACCGAGCGGAGCTGGTGAGCGCCGATCCGTTGCGACAGCGCGCATAGCCAGCCGCCCGCCTCGACGCTCGACAGCTGACCCGAGTCGCCCAGCGCCACCACCTTGACGCCGTCTCGGACCGCGGCCGCAAGCACGTGCGCGCTGACTCGCGTCGGGGCCATCCCCGCCTCGTCGACGAGCATCACGGCCGGCTCGGGCCCGAACCCATCGCTCTTGCGCAGGTCCTCGGCGAGGCCATGAAGGGTGCGGGTCGGCACGCCGGCCCGGCTCGACAGCTCTCGCGCCGCCCGCCCGGTCGGGGCTGCGCCCAGAACGCGATAGCCGGCGTCCTGGTAGACGGCGGCCAGTGCGCCAGCGAGCGTGGTCTTGCCTGTCCCTGCGAGCGCCTCGATCACGTCGACCACGTTGCCGCTGGTAGCGATGGCGCGGATCGCGGCGCGCTGTTCGTCGTTCAGCGGCGTCGCGACTGCGCCGAGGCTGCGGGCGAGCGCGTCGTCGTTGACCGCGCCGGCACCGGAGCGGCGACCCCGCAGGGCATCCGTCACGATCCGGCGCTCGCACGCCAACAGGCTCGCCGTCGTAAACCGCCGTTCCCCGGGTGCGCCGGGGATGGCCACGACGTCGTCGCGCCTCAGGAACGCCTCGGCGGCGCGCTCCACATCGCCGACCGCAGCGCCTGGCGATGTGTGGCCGCGAGCTCGACGACCGCGTGACGCGCCCCGAAGCTGTTGCGTTGCGCGGTCAAGCCCTCCGGGCCCGCGAGCCCGGTCCCCACGCGGTCGAGGTCGATCGCGCGGGACGGCTCGCGGTCCGCCCCGCGGGTCAACGCGGCAAGCTCGTCGCGACCGAGGCCGTGTTCGGCCGCCTCGGCACGGACCCGCTCGCACCACGGGGCCAGTGGCACCGGATCGGCCTTCGGCTCGCGGGTGGCCAGCGCCGCCTTCTCCGCCGACTGGCGGCCCGACCGATTCTCCGCCTCCAGCCACTCGACGATCTCCGCGCGCCGGCGCGAGAAATGCGCGAGCACGCCGCTGGGCACGCCCTCCAGTTCGGCCATGCCGTTTCGTACCTCGCCCCAGCGTGCCCACGGCAGCCGCTCGCGCACGGCCGCTCGCAGGTGCGCCTGGTAGAGCGAGCCGGCCGCCTTGGCGTGCTGGAAGATCGGATAGCCGTGCAGCGCCGACCAGCGGCCGTCCCCACCGCAGGCGAGGTTCGCCGCCACGACGTGCGTGTGGAGCTGCGGCTGTCCGGCCCGACTCATCCGGTGGCGGTAGGCGGCGGCCGTGAACCCGCCCGCCCGGAGCTCGATCCGGCCGCCGCGGCCGCGGCGCACGCGACACGCCTCGCGCTCGAGGTAGCCGAGCGCCGCGCCCACGGCCTCCTCGTGCGCCCGGACCAATGCCCGGGAGGTGTCGCCGTCGCCGATCGCGAACAACACACTGACGCTCTTGGGCGCCGAGAACGTCAGGTCCAATGCGCACACCCGATTCCGTCCAGACCCCGCTCGCAGTGCCTCGCCGCTCTCCGGGTCGCGGCCGGCGATCAGCGCCGCAAACGCGTCGGCTTCGACCTCGCCCTCGAGGCCGAGAGCTGCCGCGCCGGATCCCGTCCATCGGCCCGCCGCCTCCCCGCTGCCGGCGTAGTAGTCGTCGCGGCCCTGCGCCACCTGCTGTTCGTAGTAGCGCTCCTGCCCCGCCACCAACTTGCCGATCGACAACAACGACGCCTCGCAAGGCCGATGACCGCATCACGGCCTCCCCACCGCAGCAGTGAAGCGCCGCCGCCGGACGGAACGCACCGCGGTGCAACTGTGTGACGGCTTGCTGGCGTCGCGGAGGCGCGAGGTGTCTTGGTCCTCGGCCTTGGGTATGCGGCCTGCATGGGGTTCTTTCAGCGGAACAAGCACGAGCCCAAGGTCTGTCCGCAGTGCCATCAGCTGCTGGAGCCTGATGCGCTGGAGTGCGATATGTGTGGCTTTGACATGCGCGAGGCACAGGGCGAGACGCAGGCGACTTCTGATCGGGCGCAGGCTGCGCCTGCCGACACGCGTCGCTGACTGGGCGCTCCTAGCCCGCGACCCTGGCTGAGCGTCCGTCGGTCCCGGTTCCGGCTGAGGCGCCGCACCCCTGGGGTCCGCCTGCGAGCTGTGATTCAGAGGGAGGGTCGGCCGCGAGCAGCTGCGGCACGGTGACGGGGGTCAGGTGCTTGTGGCGCAGCGTCTGGAGCACGTGGTCCAGAGCGCGTATGGTCTGGCCGCGGTTTTCGTGCATGAGGACGATTGATCCGGGCCGGATCTCGCGGCGAACGTTGGCGGCGATGCCGGCGTAGTCGGCGCCCTCGGAGTCGCGGGTGTCGACGTCCCAGAGGATCTCGGCCATCCCCATCGAGCCCGCGGCGGTGTCGATGGCCGGCGTGCGGGCGCCGTAGGGGGGCCGGAAGAGTCGGACGGGCGCGCCCGCGGTCGTTGCGACAAGCTGCTCGGTGCGGGCGAGTTCGCCTTGCACGGTCGCAGCGTCGAGGCCGGGCAGGTACGGGTGGCTCCAGGTGTGGTCGCCGAGCGCGCCGTGCGCGCGTTCGAGGGCCGGCAGGTCGCGGTGCTCGGCGATTTCCTTGCCGACCAGGAAGAAGGTTGCCGGCGCGTGGGCGGTGCTGAGCTTGCGCAGGGCAAGGGTGGTGTAAGGCCCGGGTCCATCGTCGAACGTCAACGCGACCAGCCGCCGGCTGCGTCCACCGCAGTAGATGGGCCGGCCGGCTGCCGCGAAGCGACTCACCGCGGCGCGCTGAGCGGCGGGCGGTTCCACCCCGCTTCCAATGTGACCTCCGGCGGCAGGGCGATGGGATGCGCTCGTCCCGCCGCCGGCGGTGGCGAGAGCAACGATCCCGACCACGAGCACCGCGATCACCGCCAGCGCGGTCGCGCGGCGGCGGCGGATCTGACGCTGACGGCGCGCGCGGGCCGCGGCGCGCCGCCGTTGTATGACTCGAGCGTCGACGCTCACGCCGCACAATCAGAGCAGGCGTCGCGGCCGGAGCTGGGGGCCGGCGAGTGGTCAACCCCCCGAGGGACAGGTCGATGCGACCGTCCATTGTCTCGTTTGCGCCAAGGACCGGAAGCGCGGGTCGCTGGCTTCTCGTGATTCCCCGGTCACGATGACCGTCCCTGGCGGTCGGGGACGATTGCCGACCTCGTTTTCGTGGAGGTGGAGCTCCCAGGCGACGAGCGGCACGTTGACGGTCCTGGTGTACACCGGCCGGCACCGCCGGACTGCCTGGACTCCGCCTGCCCGGCTGATGGCATCCGGCAACGCGGCGGAGATGCGAGCGGCACGTCGCAAGTTGTCGAGCTGGTCGTCGAGGCGCGGCAGGTCACCGACGACGAAAGGGATGCTGGCGGTAGCCGCCGCGACGCCTACGGCGAGCGCGGCGCCACGACCGTGGCGACCGCGCACGGCGGTGATGAGCTGGGCCCACCCGACCCCACCGACGACGCAGAGGATCGCCGCCGGGAGCGTGACGTAGCGAAGGTTCCCGGTGAACCCGGCTTGGGCAAGCAGGCCGACGATGATCATCAACGCCGTCGCTACCGCGCCCAGCGCCAGGACGACCGTGATTCGGCGGTCGCGGAGGTAGGCGCCAACGGCGAAGGCGGCGGCGACAACGGCACCGACGTAGATCGGCCAGCTGAGGGCCGACGAGCCGTTGTCGAACACCGCCAGGAAGGGGACGGCGGTCTGCGCGGGCGAGCCCGCCACCGGTTCTCGCGCGCGCGAGGCGCCGCGTAGCAGGCTCCCGGAACCGATGTACTCCGGCACGAGCCAGAGCGCGAGGACGAGGATCCCGGCCCCGACCACCAGTGCGGTGGTCTGGGTCCGGTTGGGCCGACGCCAGTCGCGTTGGATGAGCCAGAGGCCATAGAGGGCCAGGAAGGGCCAGGTCTCGGGCCGCAGGAGCGCGGCTGCGACGCCCAGGAGGAAGGCGTCACCGTACCGACGGTCAAGGTGGCGCTCGATCGCCCACAGGGTGAGCGCGACGAGCAGTCCTTCGGAGTTCCCGCGCGCAAAGCTGTCGACGAAGTCGTTGGCGAGGACGAGCGAGACGGCGGCGATGACCCCGGCGGCAGTACCCGCGAGCCGGCTGGCGAGGCGGTAGGCCATCGCGATCGCGAGCAGGCCCCCGCTCCGGGCGATCAGGAGCCAAAGCAGGGGTGCGGCACCGTCGCCCGACAGCGAGAACACCGTGGTGAAGGCGACCGGCAGCGGCTTCCACGAGGGCCCGTCGGTGGTGACGAGGTCGAGGTGCGCGACCTCTCGTCCCCAGATGAGCCACGACCACGGGTCATAGGTGGGACGCGAAGGTCCGAGCAGCGAGAGCGCGGCGAGGGCGAGGCAGCCGACGACGAGCAGGCGCCACGGCCGCGGGCGGTCCGTCGTCTCGGTCGGGCGCACGCGGGCCGGGAACCTACCCGAGCGTCGCGGCTTCTTAGACTGCGCGTCCACGATCGCGGAGCTGAGTGCACATCGGCGAAGGGATGGTCGCCCGCGCGCAGCGCGGCGCCTGGCGCCACACGTCTGGACTACGCGGGCTGCGGCGACCGCGACCTTCCGCGCCTCTGTGCCCCAGCTTCGGCTCCCTGCGGTCGTCGTGGTGATCGCGGCACTCGACGAGGCGGAGGCAATCGGAGATGTGCTGCATGCCATCCCGGACGAGGCCTGCGCATTGGCCACGGCCGCGCTCGTCGTTGACGACGGCAGCACCGACGGCACCGCCGAGGTTGCCCGCTCGGCCGGGGCGCACGTGGTACGGCTCGAGCGCAACTGCGGGCACGGTGTCGCGTTGCGTGTCGGTTACCAGCTCGCGCGCGAGCACGGGGCACGATTCATCGTGACGCTCGACGGCGACGGCCAGTGGGATCCGACCGAACTCGCGACCGTCCTCGGGCCGATCGCTTCCGACGAGGCCGATCTGGTATTGGGGTCGCGGGTGCTCGGTCGCAGCGAGATCGATCACCGGCTCCGCCTTGTGGGTGTGCGGGTCTTCGCGGCGCTCACGCGGGTGCTGACGGGCCAGCGAGTCACGGACACGTCGACCGGATATCGCGCTATGCGCGCGGAGGTCGCCGCCTCGGTCCGCCAGGAGCAGCCGCAGTATCAAACCGCGGAGCTGCTGATCGGGGCGATCCTTCAGGGCTACCGGGTCGTCGAGCGTCCGATCGTGCAGCGCCGCCGGATGGCGGGAGAGAGCAAGAAGGGCAACGACCTCCTCTACGGGGCGCGCTACGCCAGAGTGATCCTGACGACGTGGTGGCGCGAGCGCCGATCGGCCAGGCGTCACGGGCATACTCCAGTCGGTGCCTCGGCTCGACCATGACGCGAAGGGACCGCGATGCGCGTTCTGATCCTCGGCGGTGACGGGTTCTGCGGATGGCCGGCATCGCTCCGGCTGTCGGCTCAGGGGCACGACGTCGGGATCGTCGACAACTTCGCCCGTCGCCGCGCCGACGTGGAGCTGGGCGCCGAATCGCTGACCCCAATCGAGCCGCTGAGTATTCGCATGGCCGCGTGGCGGGAGGTGACGGGCCGGACGCTCGAGTTCTGGAAGCTCGACGTCGCCCGCGACTACGACAGGCTGCTCGCGGTCCTGGCCGACTGGGAGCCCGACGCGGTGGTGCATTTCGCCGAGCAGCGCGCGGCGCCCTACTCGATGAAGAGCTCGCGCCACAAGCGCTACACGGTCGACAACAACATCAACGCGACGCATAACCTGCTCGCGGCGATCGTCGAGTCCGAGCTCGACGTCCACGTCGTCCACCTGGGCACGATGGGCGTCTACGGGTACGGAGCCGCCGGCGTTCGGATCCCTGAGGGCTACCTGCGCGTGCGGATGGATCGCGACGACGGCCGCGAGGTCGAGCAGGAGATCCTCTTCCCCGCTGACCCCGGCAGCGTCTACCACATGACCAAGACACAAGATCAGCTGCTCTTCCGCTTCTACAACAAGAACGACGAGGTCCGGATCACCGACCTGCACCAGGGCATCGTGTGGGGCACCCAGACCGGGGAGACGCGGCTCGACGAGCGGTTGATCAACCGCTTCGACTACGACGGCGATTACGGGACCGTGCTCAACCGTTTCCTCATGCAGGCCGCTATCGGGTACCCGCTGACCGTGCACGGCAGCGGAGGCCAGATGCGAGCGTTCATCCACCTCCAGGACAGCGTCCGCTGCATCCAGCTCGCCGTCGAGCATCCGCCCAGGCGGGGAGAGCGCGTGCGGATCTTCAACCAGATGACCGAGGTCCACCGCGTCATCGACCTCGCCGAGCTCATCGCGCGGCTGACCGGTGCTGAGATCGACCTGCTTGACAACCCGCGCAAGGAGGCCGCCCGCAACGACCTCTTCGCCGAGAATCGCCAGCTCCTCGACCTCGGATTGCGCCCGATCACGCTCGAGGACGACCTCCTGCGCGAGGTCACCGACATCGCCCGCCAGTACCGTCACCGCTGCGACCGCGACAAGATCCCGTGCCGCTCGCGGTGGGTGCCGGAACGCGCCCGCTCGGCGCCGTCGGATGCCGCTTCCGAGACGCTCGTCGGCTGACGGGCGCCGCTTCTCGGCGCTCGTGCGATGGGTTGACGCGGCGGGCGCGCGCGGAGAGTGCCGCCTAGCCCTCACGCAATTGCCAGCACCGTTCGCTCGGTTCTCGCACCCCGAGGTCGCGAACGGTCAGGAGCTGCTCGTCGAGGCGATGACCGTGTCCGGCCGCGAAGCGTTACTGGACCTCGGGCCAGTCCGCCGCCCGTCCGGCGGTAGCTAGGAGCCGGCGTCCCGGACCCGCACCGTCTGGTCGCGCCCGCGCACCGTCACGATGCCGGTTCTCGGGTCGACGGTTACGTCGTTGGGCTGGCGGACGGTCGGAAGGATGCGGAGCAGTCGCGGGCGCGCATCGGCCGCGACCTCGGCGAGCTGGTTGCTGGCAGTCAGCGTGACCCACAGGTGCTTGCGCACGGGATCGATCGCCATCGCGTACGGCCGGCCGGGGAGGTAGGCCCGGCGGTTGAGCGCGAGGTGAGGGCGAGTGTGGAACAGCAGGAGACCGTTGCCGGCGGTGTCGACCACGAAGACGAGGGCGTCGCCGTCCGAGACGGCATGGGTGGGACCCACACCGGCGGGCGCGGACGCGACCGTGCGTCCGGCGGCGTCGCGGAGCTCGAGAGTGCGAGCCCGCGTACGCAACACCGCGATCGACCCGTCGCCCAGCGTGGCGTTCGGTCTCCCGCGTGTCGGCGGAGAGGCCGCGGTTGGTTTCCCCGCCGGCGGTTCGCTGAGTGGTGGTGAGTTTGCCGGAGGAGCCGGAGGGGGATTGTTGCTGACCGGGGCGGATCCACACCCGGCTGCGCAGGAGATCCCCAGCATCGCAATCATGGCCGCCCCGCGTCCGGTCACCACCCAAGGATGCCTCGCCGACCAACCATTGACACCCAAAGCCCGCCGCGCTGGATCCCAGCATCTGCCGTCGCCTTTTGGGCGGGCGTCGACAACGACGCGCGTGAGCGGTTGCTTCCGCGCGTGGCCGGCGTCGTTGCTGTCGCGACCGTCGCTGGTGGGCTGGCGATCAAGGCAAGCGGCACAGACCTCGGCACGCCGCTACCACCGTTCGTGTCGACCTGGGCACCCGACGTCGACCCCCAGGCTCTGCTCGCCGCCGCTGTCCTCGCGACCGCCGTCTTCGCAGGGCCCTCGCTCGTTCGCCGTCCGGCCTCCCCCGCGGGATTCGCCGCGCTGGCCGCCGCGGTTTCGCTGGCGGCCGGGCTCGCGTTGTCGTCGAGCCGTGCGGGGACGATCGGCTGGTATGCGGTGTTCGACCAGCGCTTTTCGTGGGAGGCGCCGAACGAATACCTCGTGTCGCTGCCAGCGCTCCAGTACGGCCCGCAGTTCTTCCTCGACCATTTCGCAGAGCTCGCGCCGTCCCTTTCGGTGCATCCGGCCGGTCACCCCCCCGGTTTTCTCCTCCTGTTGGACGCGTTCAGGATCACGACACCGCCGGCAACGGGCGCGCTGTGCATCGGCGCGTCCGGTGCCCTCGCGCCGCTCACGTATGCCATCGGTCGCGGCCAGCTCGGCGAGGCGCGGGCACGAGTGGCGGCGCTCCTCGTCGCCCTGTCCCCCGACGTCCTCATCTTCGGGATCACCTCCGCAGATGCTGTGTTCGCCGCCGCCGGAACCGCGGCCCTGTGGGGCCTGCTCGCCAACCCGCGCGCCGCCCGGCTGGCCGGCGCCGCGGGGGTTGCGGTGGCCTCCTTGTTGTCGTGGGCGCTGCTGGCACTCATCCCGCTGGCCGCCGTTGTGCGGTTGCGAAACGGCAGTCTTCGCGCCGCCGTGACTCTGGTGGCGTGGTGCGCGCTGGTCCTGATCGCGTTCTACGCGGTCCTGTACACCGCGACCGGCTACGACCCGATCGGGACGTATCAAGCAAACGAACACGTCTACCGCGCCGGTATCGCCGCGATCCGCCCGTACGAGTTCTGGGTGTTCGGATCGCCGGTGGCGTTCGGCGTCGCACTCGGCCTGCCGATCGCCTACTACGCGCTGCGCGCGATCGCCGCAGGCCAGCCGATCGCGCTCGCCCTCGCCGTCGTGGTGGGAGTGTCGTCTCTGCTCGGGTTCACGAAGGCCGAGACCGAACGGATCTGGCTCTTCCTCGTCCCCATCGCCGCACTGGCCGCAGCCAGCGTCCTACCGCCCCATCGCCTGCGTTTGGCCCTGATGCTGCTGGCATTGCAGGCGCTGGTGGTGGAATTGCTCTTCTACAACGTCTGGTAGCCATGCCGACTGAGCCGAGTGTAGGTCGACCGCTTATCGTCTCTATGAAAATGGGCGTGTGGTCAAGTGCGGTGTCCGGGGTGGTGGTTAGGGCCCGCGGGCGGGGTGGTGGTGGCGAGCGGCGCTCATGTCTCTATCGCCCCTTGGGCGTTGGGGGACGTGGCTGAATAGGAGGCTCTTTGCGGTGGCGCAATTCCAAAGTGAGCCGTCAGGCGGCTAGACGAAAAGGGGCGCCTGCCGGAGCGAAGGGCTGGTTGCGGG
>Ga0126312_10001144_pt1 | contig 17132 bp, 14 predicted proteins | sample Plot104A_FD_92537 | JGI IMG/M metagenome (GOLD analysis project Ga0126312, IMG submission 92537) | Serpentine soil microbial communities from UC McLaughlin Reserve, CA, USA - Plot104A | ecosystem: Environmental > Terrestrial > Soil > Grasslands | place: USA: UC McLaughlin Reserve, Lake County... | reverse complement strand
TCTCTGGCAAGCGTGAGGTCGAGGTCGACGGTCGAGTCGGGCGAGCGCGAGAGCATGAAGAAGCGGGTGGCGTCGACGCCGATCTCCTCGATCAGCTCCTCGAGCGTCACGAAGTCCCCGCGCCGCTTGGACATCGACGCGCGCGCGCCGCCCTCGACTACGTGGACGAACTGGATCAGCGGCACCTCGATCCGGTCGGCGTCCGCGTCCGCAGCCGCCAGGATCGCCCTCAGGCGCACGACGTAGCTGTGGTGGTCGGAGCCGAGCACGTTGAACAGCCGGTCGTAGCCGCGCTCGAGCTTGTCCCAGTGGTAGGCGACGTCGGCCGCGAGGTACGTCGGCTCGCCGTTCGAGCGCACCAGCGCACGGTCCTTGTCGTCGCCGGCGAGCGCGGTCGTGCGCAGCCACAGCGCGCCGTCGTGGCTGTAGGCGTGGCCCGCCTCCTCGAGCTTCGCGCGCGCCTTGTCCCACGCGCTCGGCGAGCCCTCGTAGAGCGAGCGCTCGAGGAACCAGCTGTCGAAGCGGACGCGATAGCGCTCGAGCGTCGCTCGGATCCGCGCCATCAGGATATCCACGCCGGCCGCCGCGAGCTCGGCGGCGCTCTTGTCCGCGGCGCCCGGGATCTGGGCGGCGACGTCGGCCACGTACCCGCCCTGGTAACCGTCCTCGGGCGGCTCCTCGCCGCGCGCGCGGGCGAGGATCGACTCGCCGAGGCGCTGGATCTGCCCGCCGGAGTCGTTGAAGTAGTACTCGCGGTCGACCTCGTTGCCGGCCGCCTCGAGGATCCGCGCGAGCGCGTCGCCGAACGCCGCGTGGCGCCCGGAGGCCGCGGTCAAGGGCCCGGTCGGGTTGGCCGACACGAACTCCACCTGTACGCGCTCACCCTGCGATCCGGCGCCGAACGCGTCGCCCGCTGCGAGCACGTCGTCGACGGCCGCGAGGTACCAGCCGTCGGCCAGGAACAGGTTGAGGAAGCCGGGACCGGCGACCTCGACCTTGTCGACGCGGCCGCCGAGCCGCTCCTGGAGGACGGCGCCGAGGCGCTCGGCGACGGCCCGCGGCGGCTCGCCCAGCGCGGGCGCGAGCAGCATCGCCGCGTTGGTCGAGTAGTCCCCGAAGCCGGCCTGCTTCGGGCGCTCGAGGCTGAGCCGGTCGCCGGTGGCCGCGCCGCCGTCGCGCAGCGCGGCCGCCGCGTCCTGGACGGCGGCCTTGAGGTCCTCGAGCGGGGTGGTCATGGGCGGCTAGTGATGGTAGGGCTCGCCGGCCAGGATCTTGTGCGCGCGGTAGAGCTGCTCCACGAGCATCACGCGCGCGAGCTGGTGCGGGAACGTCATCGGGCCGAAGGACAGCCGCTCGTCGCAGCGCTCGAGCTCCGTCCCGTACGCGCCGCCGACGACGAAGCAGACGTCGCGCCCGCCCTGGCGGCGGCGCTCGAGCCAGCGCGCGAACCCCGGCGAGTCGTACGTCGTACCGTTGGCGTCGAGCAGCACGCGGTAGCTGCGCGGCGGTATCCGGCGCTCGACCTGCGCATCGTCGCTCACCTCGACGAGCTCGACGCGCGCCCGCCCGCTCAGCATCTTGGCGTAGTGCGCGAGGTCGTCGGCGAACGGCGGCCGGATCCGCCCGACCGCGAGCACGGTGTACTTCACCGCTCGAACGCCTCGCCCATGCCGATCCGCTGGATCGTGCTCGGGTGCGTGCCGAACAGGAAGCGGACGGCCGCCGGCGGGTCGGGATCCGAGAGGTTCTTGATCGCGAGCCGCCGGTGGAACTCGATGAACGTCTCCGCGTCATGCGTCAGCTCGAGCGAGAAGGCGTCGGCGCGCCGCTCGACGTCGCGCGAGAGCTGGTCGGACACGATCGTCAGGACCGGCGCCACGATCGCCAGCGCGAGCGCGACGGCGGGCACCGCGCCCGGGCTGAGCGCGGCGCCGCCGGGGGCGAGCCGCTCGGACACGACCGCCGCCGCCCAGGTGCCGAACGGCGCCACGATCGCCAGCCAGAGCAGCCCTCCTCGGACGTCGTGGTTGTGCACGTGGCCGAGCTCGTGCGCGACCACCAGGCGCGTCTCGGCGGGGTTGAAGTCGCGGATCAGGTTGTCGTACAGGACGACGCGCTTCGTGTGGCCGAAGCCGGTCACGTACGCGTTCGCGGCGGTCGTACGGCGCGACGCGTCGATCTCGTAGACCTCCCCGACGTCGACTCCCGCCCTGCGCGCGAGGCCGAGCAGGTCGGAGCGCAGCTCGCCCGCCGGCAGCCGCTTGAAGTCGTTGAACAGCGGGTCGAGCACGACGGGACCCGCGTAGATCGTGATCGCGGCGAACGCCACGACGACCACCGCGCCGGGCAGCCACCAGCGCGACCCGAAGCGGCGCATCCCGAACACCAGCACGGCGCCGCCGGCCGCGGCGATCGCGGCGGCGATCGCCTGCGACTTCGCCACGTCGCCGGCGTAGTCGAGCCAGCCCTGCGTCACCAGGCCGACGTCCTTGGCCCGCTCGCGCGCGACGGCCGCGAGCGGCTGGGCGGCCGCGCCGGTGGCGACCGAGATCGCGGCGCCCACCGCGGCGCCGGCGACGACCGGGCGCCGCAGCGCGGCGAGCCGCTCCGGCGGGCGCCGCGCGAACACGACCAGCACGCCGAGCCCGATCGCCGTTTGGGCGAGGTAGATCAGCAGCTGGCCGCCGCGGAAGTCCTCCGCCTTCTCGATCTGCGCTTCGCTGAAGTAGGCTCGCGGCTCGACCGGGACCGGCTCGGGACCGCGGTCGCGAGGACGCATCGCGAGCACGGCGGCCTCGGCGACGACCACCGCGGTGACGAGCGCGACCGGCAGGCGCCATGACCTCCGCACCGAACAGACTCTAGGCATGCGGGTCGCGATCGCGTCCGACATCCACGGCAACAAGCACGCGTTCGAGGCCGTCATCGCCGCCGCGCAGGAGGCCGAGGCCGAGGAGCTGTGGTGCCTGGGCGATCTCGTCGGCTACGGCGCGGATCCCGACGACTGCGTGGCGCTGGCCGAGGCCAACTGCGCGATCGTGCTCGCCGGCAACCACGACCTCGCCGTAGTCGAGGTCCTCGACCTGGAGGACTTCTCGAAGGGCGCAGCGCTCGCCGCCCAGTGGACCCGCGACGTGATCCGGCCCGCGACGCGCGAGTTCCTGCTCGCGCTGTCGCCCTCCGGCTCGGCCGAGACCGTCGGGCTCTACCACGCCTCGCCGCGCGATCCGATCTGGGAGTACGTGCTATCCGGCCTGACGGCCGAGTTGTGCCTGGACACCGCACGCGACGACGGCCACCGCGTCTCGCTGATCGGGCACTCGCACGTCGCGCTCTCCTTCCACCGGCCGGAGGGCGAGCCCGCGTCGGGGTCGACCCGGCGCGCCGGCGACCTGCTCGACCTGAACGCGGGCGAGTGGCTGCTGAACCCGGGCTCGACCGGCCAGCCGCGCGACGGGGACCCGCGCGCCGCCTGGATGGTGCTCGACACGCAGGCCTGGACCGCGGAGTGGCGCCGCGCCGAGTACGACATCGCGGGCGCGCAGGCCGCGATCCGCGCCGCGCGCCTGCCCGACTCGCTCGCGGAGCGGCTCCAGCACGGGCAATGAGCGGCCCGCTGGGGCGACCGGCGCGGGTCGAGCCACTAGCCTCATAGGCCCGATGCCGTACCGCTCCCTGCTGGCGGCCGCGCTGGGAGCGCTAGCGCTCGCCGGCTGCGGCTCCGAGAACGACAAGCTCATCCCTCCGGATCGCGCCGACGAGCTGTCCGCGCTCGTCGCCGAGGCGCGGCAGGCCTCCGACGCCGGCGAATGCGACGCCGCGCGGCGCGCGGTCGGCGACGCGGAGCGGAAGCTCGCCGGCCTGCCGCGCAAGACCGACAAGCGGCTGAAGCAGAACCTGAGGGACTGGATGGAGTACCTCGACCGCCGCATCGCCAAGGAGTGCGAGGCGCCGCAGCCCGAGGAGACGGCGACGCCGGAGCCGACCGAGACCGCGACGCCGGAGCCGACCGAGACCGCGACGCCGGAGCCGACCGAGACGGCGACGCCGGAGCCGACCGAGACGGCGACGCCCGAGCCGACCGAGACGGCGAACCCCGACACGGGCGGCGACGGTTCGGTCGAGGAACCGCCGGTCACCGGCGGTGTTTCTCCGGGGGAGTCATGACCGCGGACACGCTCTTCGCAGACCGCTACCGCCTCGAGCGCAGGCTAGGCGTCGGCGGCATGGCGACCGTGCAACTCGCGATGGACACGCGGCTCGAGCGGCGGGTGGCGGTCAAGCTGCTGGCCGAGCACCTGGCCGCGGATTCGAACTTCGTCTCGCGCTTCCGGCGCGAGGCGCTGGCGGCCGCGCGGCTCATACACCCGAACATCGTCCAGGTCTTCGACTTCGGCACCGAGGAGGACAGCGGCCGCCAGTACATCGTGATGGAGTTCGTCGACGGCCCGAGCTGCGCCGAGATCCTGCGGGAGCTGCGCCGGCTCGAGCCGGGCGACGCGGTCTCGATCCTGACCCAGTCCTGCCGCGGGCTCGACTACGCGCACCGCAACGGCGTCGTCCACCGCGACGTCAAGCCCGGCAACCTGCTGCGCAGCCGCGAGACCGGTCAGGTCAAGCTGGCCGACTTCGGGATCGCCAAGGCGGCCGAGCACTCGGACATGACCAAGGCCGGCTCCGTGCTGGGCACCGCCGCCTACCTCTCCCCCGAGCAGGCGCGCGGCGAGCCCGCCGGCCCGGCTGCCGACCTCTACGCGCTCGGAGTCGTCTCGTATCAGCTGCTCGCCGGCCGCCTGCCGTTCGAGGCGCCCTCGCTGACCGCGCTCGCGCGCCAGCAGGAGACGACGGCGCCGCCGCCGCTGCACGAGGTGGACCCGCAGATCCCGCGCGCCCTGTCGCTCGTGGTGGCGCGCGCGCTCGAGCGCGCGCCGGAGGACCGCTTCGCCGACGCCGCGGCGATGGAGCACGCGCTGGAGGAGTCCCTGCGCGGAATAGCGCCGGAGCCCACGGAGGCGACGCGCGCGCTCGACGAGACCGAGGCCACGCGGGCGCTCGAGCGCACCGCGGTGACGCGGCCGCTCGCGCGAACGCAGACCGCCCAGCCGCGGCGCCGGACAGCGCCGATCGCGGAGCCGCCGCGGCCGCAGCAGCGACGCCGTCCGGCCAGCGCGCCCGCGGCGCCGCCCGCCCGCGCCCCCCGCCGCCGCGGCGGTTTCCTCGGCGCGCTCGGGACGCTGCTGATCGTGGCGCTGCTGTGCGGCATCGGCGTCGGCGCCTACATGCTCCTCACCGAGGGCAGCCAGCGCGGCGTCGAGCTGCGCGAGCGGATCGAGGGCAACGTCGACCAAGCCGTGGACGAGATCCAGGGCCTGATCGAGGACAACACCCGCTAGAAGCGCGCGCCGACCGCGCCGCAGAGGAAGCGCATCAGCGGGGCCATCGACTCGCAGGTGCGCGCGTACCGCTCCAGGAAGCCCGGCGCCGTCGCATCGTCCTCGCTTAGCCGCGCGATGGCGGCGAAGTCCTTGCGCTTGAGGTCGGCGGCGAGCGGGTGGTCCTTGTCGAAGCCCTGCGGGACGCGCTTGAGCGCCTCGCCGTGGCCGAGCTCGATGCCCGCGGTCGCGGCGCGCCAGCCGTCCGGGTCCGCGGCGATCGCCTCGCGGATCCTGTGCGCCGTCGCGGTGTCGGGGTGCCAGATCCCGCCGCCGGCGAACACGTCGCGCGGCGCGAGGTGCAGGTAGAAGCCGGGGGCGCGCAGCTCCTTGGACCGCTCGTGCCTGAAGTAGATCCCGGCCATCGTCTTGTACGGCGTCTTGTCCTTCGAGAAGCGCGTGTCGCGGTAGATCCGGAACAGCGAGCCGCCGGTGCGGCGCGCGTCGGCGCGCAGGTGCGGCGTGATCGCGCGGAGGTGGGGCTCGAAGTCCTCGATGAACGCGAGCGCCGGCTCGAGCACGTCGGCCTCGTAGCGCTCCTTGTTGGCCGCGAACCAGTCGCGGTCGTTGTGATCCTCGAGCTCGGCAAGGAAGCCGAAGAGCTCGGGCCCGAACGATGCCTGCTCCATGGCCTGCACTCTCTCAGAGGTCCCAGGGAGCCGCGCCCGCGTGCGACGCCGCGACCGCGGCGGCGAGCCGCCCTTCGTCGATCGCGTCGCGCAGCGCGGCCATCAGGAGCCGCAGGTAGGCCAGGTTGTGCCGGGTGACGATCCGCGCGCCGGTCGTCTCGCGCAGGCGGAAGAGGTAGTGCAGGTAGGCGCGCGAGTATCCGGCGGCGCAGGCGTCGCACGGACAGCCGTCGCAGAGCGGCTCGTCGGAGTCGCGGTGGCGGCCCTTCGCCAGGTCGACGCGCCAGCGGTGCTCCGGGTCCGGCACCACCGCCATCCCGTGGCGCCCGATCCGCGTCGGCATCGCGCAGTCGAAGGTGTCGATCCCGAGCTCGACGCCGCGCAGCAGGTCGTCGACGTCGCCGATCCCGAGCAGATGCCGCGGGCGCTCCGCGGGCAGCTCCTCGGTCGTCCAGCCGACGACCTCGTACATCTGCGGCTTGTCGCGGCCGAGCGTGCCGCCGATCGCGATCCCGAACGTCCCGCGCGCCGCGACCTCCCGGGCGCTCCAGCGGCGCAGGTCCTCCTCCACCCCGCCCTGCACGATGCCGTAGACACCCTGCCACTCCGGGCCCGTGCGCTCGTGCCAGGAGATGCAGCGGTCGAGCCAGCGGTGCGTGCGCTCGGTCGACCGCACCGTGTAGTCGCGCGTGACGTGGAACGGCAGGCACTCGTCGAACACCAGCGCGATGTCGGAGCCGAGCGCGGCCTGCACCGCCATCGAGGTCTCCGGGCCCATGAACTTCTCGGAGCCGTCGACGTAGGAGCGGAAGCGCACGCCCTCCTCGTCGATGCCGAGGATCGCGCCGGAGCGCTCGCCCTGCGCAGCCCTGCCCTTGATCTCGTCGGCGACGGTTCCGTGGCCCATCGAGAACACCTGGAAGCCGCCGGAGTCGGTGATCACCGGCCGCTCCCAGCGCATGAAGCGGTGCACGCCGCCGAAGCGCTCGATCAGCTCGGGGCCCGGTGCGAGGAACAGGTGGAACGTGTTCGCGAGCACCATGTCGTAGCCGAGGTCGCCGGCCTCGGAGACCTCGAGCGTCTTGACGACGGCCTTGGTGGCGAGCGGGACGAAGGCGGGCGTACGTACGTCGCCGTGTGCGAGCCGGAGCGTGCCCGTGCGCGCGCGCGAGCCGGGGTCGCGCGTGCGGATCTCGAACGAGGGCGGCAAGGGCGCGCACCCTAACGCGGCGAGCCCGCCGGAGCGGCGGGCTCGCTGGTTCGGGAAACGGTGCGCGGCGGCGTCCTACGAAGCGGAGCCCTCGATCGTCTTCGGCTCCTCGCCGGCCGTCCCGATCGTGATCTTGCGCGGCTTGCGCTCCTCCGGCTTCGGGATCCGCACCTCGAGCACGCCGTTGTCGAACGCGGCGGTCACGGCCTCGCCGTCGACGCCCTTCGGCAGCGTGAGGGAGCGAGCGAACGAGCCGAAGGCCCGCTCGACGCGGTAGTAGCCCTCGCGCTTGTCCTCGTGCTCGGCCTTGCGCTCGCCCGACACGGTGAGGACGTTGTCCTCGAGCTCGATGTTGACGTCGTTCTCCGACATGCCGGGCAGGTCCGCCCGCAGTACGAAGTGATCGTCGGTCTCGAGGAGGTCCATCGCCGGCGCCCAGCGGCGGGTGCCGCCGCCGCCGTTACCGCCCGGAGGCGTGTCGAACGCGGCGTTGAACAGGCGGTTCATCTCGCTCTGAAGGGAGCTGAGCTCCCGGAACGGCTCCCAGCGCACGATGGTCACGGTCCACCCCCTTTGTGGTGTTCTCGACTACAGGATGTGACCTGTGCACCAGTATAAGATCTCAGTCTCTCTCTATCAAGTCTGCAGCACCGGGCAGTACGCGCTCCCAGAAGCGGCGGAGCGTCTCGAGCTCGTCCTCGCCGAAATGGCTGAGGAAGCGCTCGCGGACGCCGGCGAGGTGCGTCGGGCGCGCCCGCGCGAGCAGCTCCTCGCCCTTCTCCGTCAGCACCGCGAAGCTGCCGCGGCCGTCGGACTCGCACGTGTCGCGCACGATCAGGCCCTCGCGCACGAGCCGGTCGACGAGCCGGGTGACGCCCGAGCGGCTCAGCAGCACGCTGTCGGCCAGCTCGGCCATGCGCAGGCGCTTGCCGGGCGCGGAGCGCAGGTAGATGAGAACGTCGTAGGAGGTGAGCGGCAGCCCGTGGGCCGCGTCGAGCTCGGCGTCGAGCTCGCGCACGAGCGCCGTGTGGACGCGCAGCAGGCCGCGCCAGGCGCCGAGCTCGGCTGCGCTCAGCTCCTCGGTCCGGGGCATCGGGGGCGAAGTCATAACCGGAGGATATCCGTGAGCTGGTTGTGCCGGCAACGGGTTCTTCGACTACCCTTCGTCCGCGTCACGCCGCCCCGAGGAATGCCCCGCCCTTGACGTCAGTCGTTGTCGCACGCGCGCTCGTCGCCGCGGCCGCGCTGCTGATGCCCGCCGCGGCGGCGCTCGCGGCCGACCCTGAACGGACGAGCGTCGACTCCCGGGCAGCCGCGCGCGCGAGCGCAGCCGGGGAAGGCGCGCGCGAGCGACTGCGCGAGCGGCTCGGCCGCTTCGGCGTGCTGACGCTCGACGACCGGACCGGCACGGTGCGCTCGCTCGGTCGGCTCGACGGCTTCCTCACCGGCCCGAGCGATCGCGACGGCGCCGACGTCGCGCTCGGGTACGCCCGCGAGCACGCGCAGGCGCTCGGGCTCGACGGCGACGACCTGGACGGCCTGCTCCTCGTCCGGCGCGAGGTTGCCGGCGGCGTCGAGCGGCTCGCGTGGGAGCAGCGGTACCGGGGCATCCCGGTCGCCGATGCGGGGCTCCGGGCGGCGGTCACGCGCAGCGGGAGGCTGCTCGCGCTGACGGGGCCCCCGGCGGCGGACCTCGCCGTCCGCTCGGTCGAGCCGCGGTTGCGGGCCGCGGCGGCGTTTGAGGCGGCGCGCCGCGGCACCGGGGCGCCGTTCGCAGCGCCGGTGGCGCGCCGCGGCACCGGCGCGCCGTCCGCAGCACCCGCGGTCACGGCCGCGAGCTCCGGGCCGGAGCATGAGACGAGCTTCGCGGACGGCGGACGCGCCTCGCTGGCGCTCTACCGCAGCGGCTCGCGCTTCCGCCTCGGCTGGCGCGTCCTCGCGCCCGTCAGCTCGACGGCCGTCTACGACGTGCTCGTCGACGCCGCCACGGGCGCGGTCGTGCGCCGCGCCAACCGCGTCGACTTCGCGAACGCGAAGGTCTTCCGCTACACGCCGGCGACCGCCGCGCAGATCGACACGGACTTCTCCGGCTGGCTCAGCACGACCGCGGCGCTGAGCGGCCCGAACGCGCACGCGTTCGCCGACGTCCACGACGTCGTGCCGTTCCGGCCCGGCTCGGACGCCTACGACCTCGCGCCCGAGCCGGGCAGCGAGATCGCGGGCGAGAACTTCAACTTCCCGCTCATGACGGTGCCGAACCACGGCGGCGACAACTGCCCGGGCACGGCGATGACGCCGCCGACGACCGCGTGCACCTGGAACCCGCTCCAGGCCTTCTCCTGGCAGACGAACCGCGAGCAGAGCGTCACCCAGCTCTTCTACCTCGTAAACCGCTTCCACGACCACCTGCGCACCGACCCGGACATCGCCTTCGAGGGCGGCGGCTTCCGGAGCACCGGCCGGCCGCTCGGCGATCCGAATCAGGCCGCGAGCGCCGCGGCGAGCGATCCGGTTCTCGCCCAGACGCTCGACGGCGCCGACACGGCGGCCGGCCTCCCGGACGCGGACCACCGCAACAGCGCGAGCTTCCTCACGCTGCCGGACGGCGTGCCCGGACTCCTCCAGACGCATCTGTGGATGCCGGGCGGCGGCACGCCGTTCGGCGGCTACGACGGCTCCAACGACGCCTCGATGGTGTTCCACGAGCTCACGCACGGGTTGTCGAACCGGCTCGTCACCGACAGCGCCGGCTACGGCGCGCTCAACGGCGCGCAGGCCGGCGCGATCGGCGAGGGCGTGAGCGACTTCTACGCGCTCGACCTGCTCGAGGAGGAGGGAGACGAGGTAGACCAGCCGGACGTGCCCGACGTCCGCCTCGCCGGCTACCTCGACCAGTCCGCCGCGGGAGCCGTGCGCTGGCAGCCGATCGACTGCGAGCCGGCGCACGACCCGGTGGCCGGCTGCCTCGACGTCGGCACCGACGACCCGCCCGGCGCCCGCGCCGGCGGGCTGACCTACGCCGACTTCGGCAGGATCGAGAACGGCCCCGAGGTCCACTCCGACGGCGAAATCTGGGCGCAGACGCTGTGGTCGATCCGCTCCGCGCTGATCGCCGCGCACGGCCGTGCGGACGGGATCGCGCGCGCACGGCGCTACGTCACCGGCGCGCTGCGCATCGCCCCGCCGGAGCCGTCGTTCCTCGACCTGCGCAACGCGATCCTGCAGCTGAGCCCCGATACGGACGACGCACGGCTCTGGCGCGTCTTCGCCGACCGCGCCATGGGCTACTTCGCCGGCTCGGAGGGCAGCGACGACGCCGCGCCCGCCGCCGACTTCACCGATCCCGCCGACCTCACGGCGACCGGGAGCATCAACGGCACTGTCGTCGACCAGGACGAGCGCCCGCTCGCCGGCGCGACGGTCGGCATCGCCGGGTTCGACACGGGGCTCGGCCCGCAGCACACCGCGCAGAGCGGGCCCGACGGCCGCTACGCGATCGCGGCGGTCCCGACCGACGGCACGAGCAAGTATCCGGCCGTCCGCGCCCGCAAGGGGGGATACGCCGGGGACAGCAAGCAGGGCGTCGCCGTCGCTCCCGGCGGCACGACGATCGCGTTCAAGCTGGTGCGCGACTGGTCCTCGACGCAGGGGGACGCCCCGCTGGCCGCCGTGAGGAGCTTCACCGGCCCGGACAACAGCTCGCTCGGCTGCGGTCCGGGCGGCCTGGTCGACGACGATCCCGGCACGGTGTGGGGCACGAGCCGCAGCGACGGCGGGCAGTCGATCGTGGTCGAGCTGCGCGCGCCCGTGGATGTCGAACGCGTGGCGATCGATCCTGCGGCCGGCTGCGGCGACGACGACACAGCGGCGCTCGGAGCCTACGAGGTCCAAGTCGCATCCGTGCCCGGCGGCGCCTTCCAGCGGCTCGGCGCCGGCGCCTTCGGCCCGGGCGACGGGGGCGCCCTCCAGCCGGCGTTCACCGGCGCCACGCCCGCGGTGCGCTACCTCAAGCTGCTCGCGAGGGCGCCGCAGAGCAGCGCCGCCGGCAGCGACGGGGAGGAGTACGTCGACGTCGCGGAGCTGCACGTCGCGAAGGTCCCCGGCTCGCCCATCGGCGCGGCCGCCGACACCGGCGCCGCGCAGGGCGTCGGCTCGTCCGGAGCGACCTTGACCGGCTCGGTGGTGCCGCACGGCGGACCCGCGCAGGTGATCTTCGAGTACGGCACGACCACCGCGTACGGCTCCGCGGTGGCGGCCGGAAGCACGCCGGCGGGCGAGAGCTTCGCTCCGTTCGCCGCGGCGGTGTCCGGCCTGGCCGCGTTGACGACGTACCACTTCCGGATCGTGGCCCTGCGCGACGGCAGGCGCTACGAGGGCGGCGATTCGGCGTTCACCACCGGCGCGCTGCCCGCGGCGCCGCAGCCGCCGGCTTCGGGTGCGGCGCTCGCCAGGATCAGGGGCCGCCGGCTCGTCGCCGACCGCAGCGGCCGCTTCAAGGTACGGGTGGCGTTCACGGCCGCCGCGCCGAGCGGCACAGCGGGAATCGCCGTGCTGCGCAAGGGCAGGCGGCTCGCGGCGAAGCGGTTCGCCGTCCAGCGGGCGCGGACCGTGACCGTGAGGTTGCGGCTCTCGCGGGCGGGCCGCAGGACGATCGAGCCGGGCCGCTCCAAGCGCGTAAGGGTGCAGCTGCGACTGCCGGGCGGAGGCAAGGTCGCGCGGACGCTGCGGCTCGCGCGGCGGCGCTGATGGCCGGCGGGCGCTGCGGCGCTGAGCGGCTACGCCAGCAGCGAGCGCCCCGTCATCTCGCGCGGCTGCTCGAGCCCGAGCAGCGCGAGCGCCGTCGGCGCGACGTCGGCGAGGATGCCCTCGCCGTCGAGCGCGCCGGCGCCGGCCGTGACCACGAGCGGTACCGGGTTGAGCGAGTGCGCGGTGTCGGGCGAGCCGTCGTCCTCCAGCATCTCGTCGGCGTTGCCGTGGTCGGCGGTGACGATGCACGCGCCGCCCTTCGCGTGGACGGCGTCCACGATCCGGCCGAGGCACTCGTCGACGGTCTCGACCGCCTTGACGGCCGCCGGTATCACGCCCGTGTGGCCGACCATGTCGGGGTTGGCGTAGTTGATGATCGCGAACGCGAAGTCCCGCTCGCCCCACTGGCGCAGGAACGCCGCGGTCGCCTCGCGCGCGCTCATCTCCGGCTTGTGGTCGTAGGTCGGCACGTCCCGCGGGGAGGGCACGAGCTCGCGCACCTCGCCTTCGTACGGGTCCTCCTCGCCGCCGTTGAAGAAGTAGGTGACGTGCGGGTACTTCTCGGTCTCAGCGACGTGCAGCTGGGCCCGCCCGGCGTTCGCGATCAGCCTGCCGATCGTGATCGCCGGGCGCTGCGGCGGGAACACGACCGGGAACGTCCAGTCCTCGTCGTACTGCGTCAGCGTCGTGTACGAGTCGACGACCTCGGAGAGCTTCGTCGTGATCTGCCGCATCCGGTCGGGGCGGAAGTTGAACGCGAGCACGGCGTCGCCGGGCCGGATGCGGCCCTCCTCGCCGACGCTCGTCGGGCTGATGAACTCGTCGGTCTCGCCGCGCTCGTACGCCGCCCGCACCGCCTCCTCGCCCGTCTCCGCGTGGTGCTCGGCCCGGCCCTCGCAGAGCAGGCCGACCGCCGCCTCCGTCCGCTCCCAGCGCTGATCGCGGTCCATCGCGTAGTAGCGGCCGACCACAGAGGCGACCCGGCCGGCGCCGCGCTCGCGGCACGCCGCCTCGACGCGCGCCACCGACTCCGCGCCCGACGTCGGCGACGTGTCGCGCCCGTCCGTGAACGCGTGGATCACGAGGTCGGGAACGTTCCAGTCCGCGGCGAGGCCGATCAGCGCCTTCAGGTGTTGCTCGGACGAGTGCACGCCGCCGCTCGATACGAGCCCGATCAGGTGCACGCGCTCGGCCCCGCGCAGCGCCGCCTGCAGCGCCTCGCTCTGCCCCAGCGAGCCGTCGCGCACGGCGGCGTCGATGCGCGCCAGGTCCTGCGGCACGATCGCGCCCGCGCCGAGGTTGAGGTGCCCGACCTCGGAGTTCCCCATCTGCCCCTCCGGCAGCCCGACCGCCTTGCCCTTCGCCGTCAGCGTCGTGTGCGGGTGCTCGGCCCAGAGGCGGTCGAACACCGGCGTGTCGGCGATCGCGACGGCGTTCCCGGGCCCGTCGGGCGCCAGCCCCCAGCCGTCGAGCACGACGAGGCAGACAGCGGGGACGGTCACCGCGCCGCGATCTCCAGGATCGCGCCGAAGTCCACGGGGTCCAGGCTGGCGCCGCCGACGAGCGCGCCATCGACGTCGGGCAGCGCCAGCAGGTCCGCCGCGTTGTCGGGCTTGAACGAGCCGCCGTAGAGGATCCGCACCCGTTCGGCCGCCTGCTGGTCGAAGCCGGCGACGAGCGCGCGCACGAACGCGACCGCCTCCTGCGCCTGCTCGGGCGTCGCGACCCGCCCCGTGCCGATCGCCCAGATCGGCTCGTACGCGACGACGACCTCCGGCAGCCGCTCGGGCGGGACCTTGTCGAGCCCCTCCTGCACCTGGTGGCGCAGCTTGCGCTCCGTCTCTCCCCGCTCGCGCTCTTCTTCGGTCTCGCCGACGCAGAGGATCGGCGTGAGCCCGGATTGGAGCGCCGTGGGCACCTTGAGCTGGAGCGCCCGGTCGTTCTCGTTGAAGTACTCGCGCCGCTCGGAGTGGCCGACGATGACGCCGTCGACGTCGATCTCGGAGAGCATCCTCGCCGAGACCTCGCCGGTGTAGGCGCCCTCGTCAGCCTCGTGCATGTTCTGGGCGTAGATCGCGACCTGCGAGCCGCGCGCGGAGTCGACGAGCGGGCCGAGTGCGAGGAACGGCGGGCAGACGACGACCTCGACCCCGTCGATGGCCGCGACGCGCGGCAGCAGGGCGGCGATGAAGCTCTCCGCCTCGGCGACCGTCTTGTGCATCTTCCAGTTGCCGGCGATGAGCGGTGTGCGGGTCATTCGGCGAGCGCCTCGACGCCGGGCAGCGCCTTGCCCTCGATCAGCTCGAGCGAGGCGCCGCCACCGGTGGAGAGGTGGTCCACGCTGTCGGCGAGCCCGAACTGGGCGAGCGCCGCCGCCGAGTCGCCGCCGCCCACCACCGTCACGGCGTTGGACTCCGCGACCGCCTCGGCGACCGCGAACGTGCCGGCCGCGAACGGCTCCAACTCGAACGCGCCCATCGGCCCGTTCCAGAACACCGTTCCCGCATCCTGGATGACCTCGGCGTAGCCCGTGGCGGTGCGCTTGCCGATGTCGAGCCCCATCCAGCCCTCGGGCACGTCGGTGCCGTCGATCTCGCGCTTCTCGGTGTCGGCGGAGAACTCGCGCCCGACGACGAGGTCGGTCGGCAGCCGCAGCTTGTCGGCGCCGCCGTTGAGCAGGCGCCGCGCGGGCTCGAGACCCTCCTTCTCGCACAGCGACGCTCCGACCTTGCGCCCCTGGGACTTTAGGAACGGGAAGCACATCGCGCCGCCGACGAGCACGGAGTCGGCGCGCTCGAGGAACGACTCGAGCACGCCGATCTTGTCAGTCACCTTGGCGCCGCCGACGACCGCGACGAGCGGGCGCCGCGGCTGCTCGAGGATGCCCTTCAGCGTCGTGACCTCGCGCTCGAGCAGCCGGCCCGCGGCGCTCGGCAGCAGGTGCGCGACGGCCTCGGTCGAGGCGTGCGCGCGGTGCGCGGCGCCGAACGCGTCGTTCACGTACGCGTCGGCCAGCGCCGCATAGCGGCGCGCCAGCTCGGTGTCGTTCTTCGTCTCCCCAGGCTCGAAGCGGACGTTCTCGAGCATCACCACGTCGCCGTCCGGCACGTCGTCGAGCGACGGCGCCAGCACGACCCGCTCGCCGAGCAGCTCCTCCAGCCGCTGGGCGACGGGCTTGAGCGAGTAGCGCTCGTCGCGCCCCTTCGGCCGGCCCAGGTGCGCGGCGAGCAGCAGCCGCGCGCCCTTCTCGCGCAGCTCCGTCAGGGTCGGCAGCGCGGCGCGGATGCGCGCGTCGTCGGTGATCCTGCCGTCGCCATCGAGCGGGACGTTGAAGTCGACTCGAACCAGGACGCGCTTACCCTCGACGTCGAGCCCGTCAAGCGTGCGCACGCACCAGCACCTTCTGCGCCATCTCGACGCAGCGGTTCGAGTAGCCCCACTCGTTGTCGTACCAGGCCACGACCTTGACCAGCGTCCCCTCGAGCACCGACGTCAGCTCCGAGTCGAAGATCGAGGAGAACGGGTTCTTGATGATGTCCGACGAGACGATCGGGTCCTCGGTGTAGGAGAGGATCCCCTCGAGCGCGCCGCTGTCGGCGCGGCCGTGGACGATCTCGTTGACCTCCTCCGCGGTCGTCTCGCGCGCCGCCTGGAACGTCAGGTCGACGACCGAGCCGGTCGGCACCGGCGCGCGCACCGCGAAGCCGTGCAGCTTGCCGTTGAGCTCCGGGATCACGAGGCCGATCGCCTTGGCGGCGCCGGTCGAGGCCGGCACCAGGTTGATCGCCGCTGCGCGCGCCCGGCGCAGGTCCTTGTGGGGCGCGTCCTGGAGCCGCTGGTCGGCCGTGTAGGCGTGGATCGTGGTCATCAGGCCGCGCTCGATGCCGAGCCCGTCGTGCAGCACCTTCGCGACCGGGGCGAGGCAGTTGGTCGTGCACGATGCGTTGGAGATGACGTCGTGCTCGTCAGGGTCGTAGGCGTCGTCGAAGTTGACGCCGAGCACCACGGTCGCATCCGGCTCGGTCGCGGGCGCCGAGATGATCACCTTCTTCGCGCCCGCGTCCAGGTGCTTGGCGGCGTCCGCGCGCTTGGTGAACAGGCCGGTCGACTCGATCACCACGTCGACGCCGAGGTCGCCCCAGGGCAGCGCCGCCGGGTCGCGCTCCTCGAGCGCGCGCAGCTCGCGGCCGTCGATCCGCAGCGAATCGCCGGTCGGCTCCACCTCGCCCGGGAAGCGCCCGAAGACGGAGTCGTAGCGGAGCAGGTGCGCGAGCGTCTCGTTGTCGGTGATGTCGTTGACCGCGACGATCTCGACGTCGGCGCCGGACTCGTGCGCGGCGCGGAAGACGTTGCGGCCGATGCGGCCGAAGCCGTTGATTGCGACGCGTACTGGCATGGTTCCGAGAACCCTTTCCTCTGGCTGAAGACGGGCCGGGAAGGTTAGAGGGCGAAGCCCGGAGGACGGCGAAGCCCGGTTAAGCCCGGACATGGACGTCCGGCAGGCGGTCATGACGCCGTCTGGACGACCGGCGGAGCTATCTACCCGGCGCGGGCGGGCGTTCGGTCGACGTCGCGATGGTGGACCTCGACGAAGTAGCGCCCGTCGCCGCGGAAGTGCGCTCCGAGGTCCTCCGCGATGACGACCGAGCGATGGCGGCCGCCGGTGCAGCCGACCGCGACGACGAGGTGCGCCTTGCCCTCGGCGACGTACTGCGGCAGCAGGTACTCGAGGAGTGGGAGCACGCGGTCGTAGAACTGCTTCAGCCGCCCGTCGCGGCCGACGTACTCGATCACGCGGCGGTCGAAGCCGGTCAGCGGCCGCAGCGACGCCTCCCAATGCGGGTTGGGCAGGAAGCGCACGTCGAGCACCAGGTCGGCGTCGCGCGCGGGGCCGTGCTTGTGCCCGAACGAGCCGAACGTGACCGCGAGCTTGCCGTGCTCGGCCGGGGCGAGCATCTCGGCCGCGACCTTGCGGCGCAGGGCGGAGGCGCTCAGCCCAGTCGTGTCGATGACGGTGTCGGCCCGCTCGCGGATCGGCGCCAGCAGGCGGTGCTCGCGCGCGACGCCGTCGGCGACGTTGCCGTTGCGCGCGAGCGGATGCGGCCGGCGCGTCTC
>Ga0126312_10001142_pt1 | contig 17150 bp, 14 predicted proteins | sample Plot104A_FD_92537 | JGI IMG/M metagenome (GOLD analysis project Ga0126312, IMG submission 92537) | Serpentine soil microbial communities from UC McLaughlin Reserve, CA, USA - Plot104A | ecosystem: Environmental > Terrestrial > Soil > Grasslands | place: USA: UC McLaughlin Reserve, Lake County... | reverse complement strand
TAGCCATAAGCGTCGCCGGCGGCGTCATCGTCGGCGCCGCCCTGACCGCCTTTGCGGTCTGGGCGCACCAGTTCACCAAGGTCGGCCCGAACGAGGTGCTGATCATCTCCGGACGGCGTCGCAAGGACCGCGGCTACCGGATCGTCAGGGGCGGCGGCACCTACGTGCGGCCCTTCCGCGAGAAGGTGCAGCGGCTCTCGCTCGAGCTGATGCAGTTCGACGTGCGAACGGCGGAGACCTACACCGTGCACGGCGTGCCGGTACACGTCGACGGCGTCTGCATGGTCAAGATCGACGGCTCCGACGCGGGCATCGAGCGCGCCGCCGAGCAGTTCCTCTCGCGCGGGCGCGAGGACATCGTGCGCACCGCCATGCAGGCCGTGGAGGGCCACATGCGAAGCGCCGTGGGCGGCCTGTCGATCGAGGACATCTACCGCGAGCGCCAGCGGCTCGTCGCCGCGGTCCGCGAGCTGGCGGAGCCGGACCTCCACAGCATGGGCCTGGCCGTGATCTCGCTCACGATCCGCAGCGTCGGCGACAAGCAGGGCTACCTCGAGGCACTGGGCCGTCCGCGCACCGCCCAGGTGAAGCGCGACGCTATCCGCGGCGAGGCCGAGGCCGAGCGCGAGGCGAAGGCAGCGCGCTACGAGGCGGACCTGGCGATCGAGCAGTCGCGCCGCGACTACGAGATCGAGCGCGCCCAGTTCAAGGCGGAGGGCAAGCGGGCCTCGGCCGAGGCGGACCTCTCCTACGACCTCCAGAAGGCGATCACGCGCCAGGAGGTCCGCGCGCAGGAGCTCCAGGTGGAGATCATCGAGCGCCAGAAGGCGATCGAGCTGATGCAGGCCGAGGTCGAGCGCCGCAAGCGCGAGCTGGCGGCCGAGATCGTCGAGCCGGCGCTGGCCCGTGCCCGCGAGATCACCGAGGTCGCGGAGGCCGAGCGCGAGCAGGCCGCGGCGCTCGGGGCGGGCCAGGCGGACGCGCTGCGCTCGAAGGGACTCGCCGAGGCCGAGGCGATGGCGGCCAAGGCGGAGAGCTGGAAGGGTTACGAGGAGGCCGCGATCACCGATCGCATGCTCGAGATCCTGCCCGAGCTCGCCTCCGCGGTGTCCGCCCCGCTGGCCCGCACCGACAAGATCGTGATGATCGGCGGCAACGGCTCCTCGCCCGGGGCGTCCAAGATCACGAAGGACGTGACGCAGGTGATGGCCGAGATGCCCGCCGTGCTCGAGGCGCTCACCGGTATGAAGTTCGAGGACCTGGCCAAGCGCATCCCCGGCGTGAAGGGCAGCGGAAACGGCGGCGAGGGCGCGGTGGAGGGTGACGCGGAGGAGCTTCGATGACCCCGCTCACGATCGAGCGCTACTTGGACGGGCGCGAGGCGCAGGCCAAGGACGTGCTCGCGCTCGCCCAGGAGCACGGGGTGCGGATGGTGGACTTCAAGTTCACCGACCTCCCCGGCACCTGGCAGCACCTGGGCCTCTCCATGCACTCGCTCGACGAGGACGCATTCGTCGAGGGCCTCGGCTTCGACGGCTCCTCGATCCGCGGGTTCCAGGAGATCGCGGAGTCGGACATGGTGCTGCTGCCCGACCCGACCACGGCCCTCGTGGACCCCTTCCACGAGCAGGGGACGCTGTCGATCGTCTGCAACGTGATCGACCCGATCACGCGGGAGCCCTACTCGCGCGACCCCCGCTACGTGGCACGCAAGGCGGAGGAGCACCTCCGCTCGACCGGGATAGCCGACACCTGCTTCATGGGCCCGGAGGCGGAGTTCTACGTGTTCGAGCACGTGGCCTTCGACCAGCGCGCCAACACCGCCTTCTACGAGGTGGACTCCGACGAGGGCTACTGGAACCGGGGCCGCGGCTTCGGAGCCGAGCGGAACGGCACCCCGAACCTCGGCTACAAGCTCCGCTCGCAGCAGGGCTACTTCCCGGCGGCCCCGGGCGACACGCACGGCGACCTGCGCGCGCGCATGGTCACCACGCTCGAGTCGATGGGACTGCCCTGCGAGTTCCACCACCACGAGGTGGGCTCCGCGGGCCAGGCCGAGATCAACGTCCGCTTCTCGACCCTCCTGCGGATGGCCGACCAGCTCCAGCTCCAGAAGTACGTGGTGAAGAACGTGGCCGCCCAGGCGGGCAAGACCGCCACCTTCATGCCCAAGCCGGTGTTCGAGGAGAACGGCTCGGGGATGCACGTGCACCAGTCGCTCGGCAAGGCCGGCGAGAACGTGATGTACGACTTCCACGGCTACGGGCTCCTGTCCCGCGAGGCGCTCAACTACATCGGCGGGCTGCTGGCCCACGGGCGGGCGCTGATGGCCTTCTGCGCGCCGACGACGAACTCCTACCGCCGGCTCGTGCCCGGCTACGAGGCGCCGGTCAACCTCGTCTACTCGCAGCGGAACCGCTCGGCGGCCTGCCGCATCCCCGTCTACTCGACCGCTCCGAGGAGCAAGCGGGTGGAGTTCCGCTCCCCCGACCCGAGCTGCAACCCCTACCTGGCCTTCTCGGCGATGCTGATGGCGGGGCTCGACGGGATCCAGAACCGGATCGACCCCGGTAGCCCGCTCGACGAGGACATCTTCGAGCTGCCCGAGGACGAGCTGGCGCTAATCCCGCACGTCCCCCACTCGCTCGACGAGGCGCTCGACGCGCTCGAGGAGGACCACGACTTCCTGCTGCGGGACGGGGTGTTCACAGAGGACCTGATCCGGACCTGGATCGACTACAAGCGCAGGGAGGAGGCGGATCAGGTCCGGTTGCGGCCCCACCCCTGGGAGTTCGCCCTCTACTACGACGCCTAGCGGCGATGCCGGCGGGGCGTCGTTCGAGACCGATGCGCCGCCGCCCGTAGCGGCACGCCCCGCCCCGGCGCCCGTCATCCACGGGCCAGCGCGGTCTCCGCGATCTCGATCACCCCGGGCGCGGGCCCCCGCTCGTACAGACGACGGACATCTTCGTCCCGCCGGTCGAGGACGGCGCGCTGGTTGATGTTGCCCTTGTCGGTGATCTCGCCGGCGTCGAGCGAGGGCGGCTCCGTGAGCAGGAGCGCACGCGCGATCCTCGAGGACGATCCGCCGGCGTGGGCGTTGTAGGAGCCGAGCCCGCGACGCACCGCCTCCACCACGGCGTCGCAGCCGGCGACCGCGGCCGGGTCGCCGGCATCGATCGAGGCCGGCAGGATGCGTCGCGCGGCGGCCGCGTTCACCCACGCCAAGAGGCCCAGGTGATCGCGGTCGTGCCCCGTGACGACCGCATCCTGAAGGAGACCGTCGACCGCCGCGAGCGCCCCCGTCCGCACCGATCCCGCGGCGACCCACGCGCCGGTGGTTAGCTTGAACTCCTCGGCGATGCGCCCCGCGAAGACGACGCCGCGACCGCCGTCCTCGGGATCGATGAGGTCGCCCGCGTCGCCGGTCCGGTAGAAGCCCTCCTCGTCGAACGCGGCGGCCGTGAGGTCGGGCCGGCCCACATAGCCCGGGGTCACGTTCGGGCCCTTCACCCGGAGCTCGAGCCTGGCGCCGACGGGCGCGAGCTTGAGCTGGACGCCGGGCAGCGGCACGCCGATGTTGCCGGGCCCCTCCAGCGGGAAGTGCGCCGAGGTTACGGTCGGTGCCGTCTCCGTGGCGCCCCAGGAGGTCGTCATAGCCACGTCCGCGGGCGCGAACCTCGCGGACAGGCGGCGCAGCCGCTCCCACAGGTCCCCCGACAGGGATGCGCCGGCGTAGAAGATCACCTGCAGCCGCGCGAAGAAGCGCTCGGCGAGCTCGTGGTCGGCCTCCAGCGCGGGCAGGAGCGCGGAGAAACCCGCGGGGACGTTGAAGTACAGCGTCGGCGAGACCTCGCGCAGGTTGCGAAGCGTGGCCTCGAGCAGCGCGGGAGCGGGCCGGCCGGCGTCGATGTAGAGCGACCCGCCGTTCTTCAGCACCATGTTGAAGTCATGGCTGCCGCCGAACGTGTGGCTCCAGGGCAGCCAGTCGACGAGGACCGGCGGGGTCGCGCGGAGGAAGGGCCAGACCTGGGTCATGGCCTGCTGGTTTGAGCACAGCATGCGGTGGGTCGTGAGCACGCCCTTCGGTCCGCCCGTGGAGCCGGACGTGAACAGCACCTTGGCCACCGTGTCCGGCCCGACAGCGGCAAACGCCTGCTCCACGTCCCGTCCCGGCGAGGTGCTCAGGAGCTCGCGGAACGGCGTGGCGGCGCCGTCGGCCCCCGAGTCCCCCGCTACGACCTCGACCCCGCGGTCGAGCGTCGCCAGGGCCCTCCCGAACGCCACCGCATCGGCCACGTACACGAGCCCCGGGCGGGCGATCTCGAGAGCCTGGCGCAGCTTCGTGAAGTCGGTGCTCTGTAGCGAATAGGCGGCGGACACGGGCACGATAGGCACCCCCGCGGTGAAGCAGCCCAGCGCGAGCAGCGCGTGGTCGACGGAGTTCCCCGACAGGACCGCCACCGGTCGCTCTGGGCCGAGGCCGCGCTCGAGCAGCGCCTGGGCGATCGCGTCGGCGGCCCGCCGGGCCTCGGCATACGTAAGCCCGCGCCACCCGCCGGCGTCGCGCTCGGCGATCAGGAGGCGATCGCCAGCGACGCGTGCCCAGCCGCGAAGCATCTCGCCGACGCTCCGCTCGTGCTCCGCCAACGGGTTGCGGGACGAGAGCAGCCACCCTCCCGTGGGAAGGGGCCTCAGCTCAGCGTCGGGAGATGCGAACAGCGCCTTCGCCATGCCCACGGCCAAGATACCGCCGGTCGCAGCACGCGGGCTGGTTCGATCGGAAGTCCCCGCCCCAGCCCGGCCGGAGCTTCGCTTTCCCGCGATAATCGGGGTGTGGCCGCACAACCGCTCAGAGTCGCGCTCGCCCAGATCGACGCCACCGTCGGCGACATCGACGGCAACGCCCGCAAGATCGCGCGCGACATCGGCCGTGCGCGCGACGAGGGCGCCGCGCTCGTGGTCTTCCCCGAGCTCTGCCTGACCGGCTACCCGCCCGAGGACCTGCTGCTGAAGACGCACTTCCTCGACGCCGCGGTGGAGGCACTGCGGGAGCTGGCCGAACAGGCGCGTGACGTCGTGGCGCTGGTTGGATTCCCGGAGCGGGCCGACGACGTGTACAACGCGGCCGCGGTCCTCGCGGACGGGGAGGTCGCCGCCGTCTACCACAAGATGTACCTGCCGAACTACGGCGTCTTCGACGAGCAGCGCTACTTCCAGGCCGGCTCTCAGCCCGCCGTCGTCGAGCTGAACGGCGTGACCGTGGGCCTCACGATCTGCGAGGACATCTGGGAGCCGGGCCCGCCCGCCATGTCCGAGGCGCTGGGCGGCGCGCAGGTGATCGTCAACCTGTCGGCCTCCCCGTACCACGCGGCCAAGGGACCGGAGCGCGAGCGGATGCTGACCCAACGGGCGATGGACAACCTGGCCGGGATGGTGTTCGTGAACACGGTCGGCGGCCAGGACGAGCTCGTCTTCGACGGCCACAGCGTGGCAATCGGCGCCGACGGCGAGCTGCTCGCGCGGCTGCCCCAGTTCGAGGAGGCCTTCGCGGTCTGCTCGATCGACCCCGGAGCGGTGGACGCGGCGCGGCTGCGCGACACCCGGCACCGGGCGAACGTGCGCCGCCAGCGGCGCGCCGAGCGCGCCGGCGCCGAGGCCCCGGTGCGCCACCTCGGGACGCTCGAGGCGCCCTCCTCCGCCGAGGCCGCCGGCGGCGAGGTGGCCCGGCTTCTCGGTCCCGAGGAGGAGGTCTACGTCGCCCTGCGGCTCGGCCTGCGCGACTACGTCGAGAAGAACGGCTTCGAGCACGTGGTCCTGGCCCTCTCCGGCGGCATCGACTCGGCGCTCACCGCGCTGATCGCGGTCGACGCGCTCGGGCCGGAGCGGGTCACGTGCGTGTCGCTCCCCTCGCCGTACTCCTCGACGGCCACGCGTGGTGACGCCCGTGCGATCGCCGAGAACCTCGGCGCGGACTTCCTCGAGATCGACATCGAGGCGGCCATGGGCGCCTACGACGACATGCTCCGCGAGGCCTTCGCGGGCCGGGAGCCCGACATCGCCGAGGAGAACGTCCAGGCTCGAATCCGCGGCAACGTGGTCATGGCGCTGTCGAACAAGTTCGGCTGGCTGGTGCTCACCACCGGCAACAAGTCAGAGCTGTCGGTTGGCTACGCGACGCTCTACGGGGATATGGCCGGCGGCTTCGCCGTGCTGAAGGACGTATTCAAGGGCCGGGTCTACCGGCTGGTCCGCTGGCGCAACGAGCGCGAGGGGCGCGAGCTGGTCCCAGATTCGGTCCTCGAGCGGCCCCCGAGCGCCGAGCTCCGCTACGAGCAGCGCGACCAGGACTCGCTGCCGCCCTACGAGCTGCTCGATGAGATCCTCGCCGGCTACGTGGAGCAGGACCTCGACGCCGGCGAGCTGGTGCGGCGCGGGATGCCGGCGCAGGAGGTGGAGCGCGTGATCCGCATGGTCGACCGCGCCGAGTACAAGCGGCGACAGGCGCCGCCCGGGATCCGCATCTCGGCCAAGGCCTTCGGCCGCGATCGCCGGCTGCCGATCACGAACCGCCACGAGAGCCGCGTGCCGGCGGCGGACCGCCCGCTTCGCTCGCCCGCCAAGCTCCGGGCGCTCCGCTAGCTTCGCGAGCGGGACCCGCTTCGCCGCGACGAGCGCCCGGCCGAGCGCACGGCGACCGTCACCCGCGTCGTGGCGCAGAGGCGGCCCTTGTCGTCGGTGAACTCGACGTCCCAGAGCCAGGTGCTGCGACCGCGGTGGACGGGCGTGGCCCGTGCTTGGATGGTGCCCTCCGCGACCGGGCGCATGAAGTTCGTGTAGTTCGACTGGCCCATCGCGATCCGGCCGCCGGCCGCCACGGCCGAGTAGGTGGCCGCGGAGGCGAGCGACTCGGCGAAGGCCGCATAGGCGCCGCCGTGGACCAGGCCCATCGGCTGGCGCACCGCGTCGCTGACCGCGAATCGCCCCCGCGCGCCCTCCTCGTCGGCCTCGAGAAGCTCGAATCCGAGCAGCTCGTCGAGCGTTCCCTCGAAGCTCATCACCGGGTCTGTGGCCACGACCCGCAGGCTACAGTTCGGCGCTCATGGCCACCTTCGACCAGCTGAGCGCCGAGCAGAGGGCGATCCTCGAGCTCGTCCTCAAGCAGGGCCGCGGCTACGACCAGCTCGCGGACACACTCGGGATCAGCGAGCGCCGTGTGCGGGAGCTTGCCCGGGACGCGCTCGTGGAGCTCGCCCCGGTCAGCGCCGGCCGCGTGGAGCAGGATTGGCGCGGCCAGCTCGCCGACTACGTGCTCGGCCAGCAGACGGGCCCCGAATCGACGGCCACGCGCGGGCACCTGCGCCGCTCGGAGGCCGCCCGCACCTGGGCCCGCTCGCTGCTCGACTCGCTGGACGGCCTCTACGAGGACGGCACCCTGCCCACGATCCCCGACCCGGAGCGGGGCCGCGAGCGCGCCCGGCGCCAGCCGCGGGTCGCCGCGGCGGGTGGCCCCGCGGACGTGCGCAGGCGGCGCCTCTACGCGGGCGCGGGCGGGCTGGCGCTCGTGATCCTGGTGGCCGTCCTCCTGTGGCCGATCGGCGTCCTCACGGGCGACGACGACGGCGGCGGGGGCGTCAGCGAGGCGTCCTCGGGCTCGCCCATCAACACCCGGGCGCGGGGGGCCGCCCAGATCATCAAACAGGGGAGCACGCTCGCCGTGCAGATCACCGCGCAGGGGCTCCCGCCCGTCTCCGGACAGCAGGCATACGTCGCCTGGCTCTACAACTCGCCCCGCGCGGCGAAGGCGATCGGCCCGGTCCCGTCGTCCGGGAGCGGCTCGATCGGCGGCCTGGGCGCCCTGCCCGCCGACTACGAGAAGTACAAGTTCATCGACATCTCGCGTCAGTCCGCGTCCTCCGGGAGCAGGCACTCCGGCGACTCGGTCCTGCGCGGCCTGGTGAAGAAGCTGGGGAGGCCGGTGAAGCGCGGCAAGGGCAAGAACGCCGTCTCGCTGCTCGCGAACATCCCCCTGGTCCCGCTGCCCGCCCCGGGCGCCTAGCTCTTCGGCGGCAGCAGCTTGCCGGGGTTCATGATCCCGGCGGGGTCGAGCCGCTCCTTGGCGGCGCGCAGCAGCTCCACGCCCAGCTCGCCGACCTCGGCCGCCATCCACGGAGCGTGGTCGCGGCCCACCGCGTGGTGGTGGGTGATGGTGCCGCCTCCGGCCACGATCGCGTCGGTGGCGGCGGCCTTGGCCGCCCGCCACTGCTCGAGCTCCGCGCCGTCCCGCGACCGGGCCAGGAAGGTGAAGTAGAGCGACGCCCCCGAGGGGTAGAGGTGGGAGACGTGGCACATCACGATCGGCGAGCCGAGCGCCTTCCGAAGCGCCGCTCGCACTGCGGCGTGGAGATCGTGGAGACGGCTCCACGAGCACGCCGTCTCGAGGGTCTCGACCAGCACCCCGTGACCGAGCAGCTCGTCGCGCAGGTATGGGGCCGCGTAGCGGGATCGCTCCCAGGCACGTCCGGGGCGCGAGCCGAGCGCCAGGCCGCCTCCGGCCCGGAGCAGGGCGGCGCCGCGCAGCCGCCGCCGGGCCACGTCGTCGGGGTCGCCCTCCCAGCCCGCGATCGCGAGGCAGCCCCCCTCGTGTCCACGCAGCCGCAGATAGGCCCGCCCGGCACGCTCGCCGGCGCTTCCGGTCGAGGCCATGGCCAGGCTGAGGCGCGTCTCCTCCTCGTCGGCGAGGCGCGCGACGTCCGGCGAGGCCCCGGCCTGCTCCATCACCCGGAGGGCCTCGACCCCCTCCTCGAAGCTCTGGAACGACCAGCCCTCGTAGCGGCGCTCCTCCGGTGCGGGCCTGACGCGGACGGTGGCCTCGCAGATCACCCCTAGCACGCCCTCCGAGCCCACGATCAGCTCACGGAGCGCCGGACCCGCGGCCGACGCGGGCCGGGCCTTGGCGCCCACCACCCCGGCCGGGGTGCACAGGACCGTCCCCTCCACCAGCTCGTCGATGCGCCCGTAGCCGGTCGAGGCCTGGCCCGCCGAGCGCGTGGCCACCCAGCCGCCCACGGTCGAGAACTCGAACGACTGGGGAAAGTGCCCGAGGGTCAGCCCCTGCCGGGCGAGCTCCCCCTCGGCGGCGGGCCCGAGCAGGCCCGGCTCGAGGCGGGCCAGCAGCGAGGTGGCATCGAGCTCGAGCAGCCTGTCGAGGCGCCTGAGGTCGAGGGACACGACCGAGCCGAACCCGTCGCGGATCGGCTCGACGCCCCCCACCACGCTCGTGCCGCCGCCGAAGGGGACCACCGCCACCCCATGCTCGGAGCAGACCTCGAGAACGGCGGCCACGGCCGCGGCGGAGCCGGGCTCGACGACCGCGTCCGGCGCGGCCTCGGCCTCCCCGGCGCGCAGCCGCACCAGGTCTGGATAGCTCCGCCCGGCCGCGTGGCGGACCCGCGAGAGGCGGTCGTCGCGGACGTGCTCCTCCCCCACGGCGCCCGTCAGGGCCTGGCGGGCCGCCGCCGGCAGCGCGGCGGCCGGCATGCGCACGTCCTCGAGCGCGACCGGACCCCGCCCCTCGCCGGGCTGGATGCCCAGCTCGGAGCGGAGCAGGTGGAGCGCGGCCTCGGGAAGGGCGAAGGCGTGGGCGTCGTCACCCCAGCCCCACCAACGCATCAGGCCGCCCCCAGCACGCGCTGCAGCCCCGCCAGCGCCTCGTCGAGCTGGCGCACCGCGGCAAGCCGCAGCTGGAACCAGCCGAAGCGGGCGAAGCCGCGCGGCCTGTGGCGCGCGGTGATTGCGACCCGGGTCCCGCCGTCGACCGCGTTCAGGTCGAACTCGACGAGCGACTCGGACAGGAGCCGCTCGAAGGGCGACTCGGACACCTCGTGGCGCCAGACGAGCCGGCTTGGCCGCCGGCCCTCGAGCCGCGTGTAGTCCGCGCGGATCGCCTTGCCCTTGGGGGAGCGAAGCACCTTCGTCCAGGTCGCCGGGGTGACCTCCTCGACGCGCTGCACCCCTGGCCACCAGGCGGGCAGGCGCTCGGGGTCGGTAACGAGCCGCCAGACCTCCTCGGGCGGCGCCGCCACGTCGCCCGCTCGCGTGACCCGCATCAGGAGTCGTAGACGGCGAGGCTGCGGACGTCGTACCCGCGAAGCCGCTCGCGTCCGGAGAGGAAGCCCAGCTCGACCACGAAAGCGCATCCTGCCACGACGCCGCCCGCCTGCTCCACGAGGTCGCACAGCGCCGCGGCCGTGCCGCCGGTCGCCAGCAGGTCGTCGTGCACCAGCACGCGCGCGCCGCCGGCGATGGCGTCGCTGTGCACCTCGAGCGCGTCGACCCCGTACTCGAGCTGGTACTCGACCGACGCGGTCTCGCGCGGCAGCTTCCCCGGCTTACGCGCGAGGACGAATCCGGCGCCGGCGTTGGCCGCCACGGCGCCGCCCAGCACGAACCCACGCGCCTCGGCCGACAGCACGAAGTCCACCCCACGCTCACGCGCGTAGGCGGCGAGCAGCTCCACGACCTCCCTCAGCGCCGGCCCGTGGAGGAAGAGCGTCGTGATGTCGTAGAAGACGATCCCCGGCTTCGGGAAGTCCGGGACCTCTCGGATGTGCTCCTTGAGGTCCGAGGCGCTACCTCGCGAGCTTGCGCAGATCCCGGATGAGCAGCAGGTGCTTCAGGTGGGAGGCGATCGCGGCCAGGTTCTCGAGCGCCTCGACGGCCTCCTTGCGCCGCTCCGCGTTCCGCGAGCGCAGGGCCGGGGCCAGGATCTGCTCGAGAAGCGCCGCCTCGCGGTCGGCCGAGGTGCGGAACACGCGCAGGTTCCTACCCCCCACCCCGAAGCGCTTCAGCTCGGTCACCGCGCGCACTATCTCGCGCTCGGTGTCGTCGTAGAGCGTCTCGCCGTCGCTGCGCTCGCCCCGGATCACGCCGTAGTCCTCGAGCTCCTTGACGAGCCCGGCGTCGGCGCCGGTCTCGTCCAGCACCTCCTCGAGGCGGTACAGGGATCCGGGTCCCCGCACGGCGACGGTGGCGCGGCGCATGGCCCTGGTGTCCGGCGCGCGCCGCTTCGCCATCTCGTCCGAGTCGGCCCGGCCCGCGGCCAGCTCCTGGCGGATCACCCGCAGCGGCAGGAACTCGTCGCGCTGGAGACGCAGGATCGTGCGCAGCCGGTCGACGTCGGCCGGGGCGTAGAGCCGGTAGCCGCCTGCGGTGCGCCTTGGGGAGAGCAGCTTCTGGTCCTCGAGGTAGCGGATCTTCGAGATCGAGATGTCCGGGAACTCCCGCTCGAGCTGCTTGCAGACGGCCCCGATCGTCAGGGCCTTCTGCCGTCGCTGGGTCTCCTCGACCTCGGTGCTCATCGGTCCAGGTAGGTGAGCTTGTACTTGCCGACCTGCAGCTCGTCCCCGTTCTGGAGCTTGTGCGACTCGATCCGGCGCCGGTTCACGTAGGTGCCGTTGAGAGAGCCCAGGTCGTCGATGTAGAGGCCGTCCCGGCGCCGGACCAGCAGAGCGTGGTTGCGCGAGACGGTCACGTCGTCGAGGAACACCTCGGCGTCGGGGCTGCGGCCGATGGTCATGCGCTCGCCCCCGACGCCGAAGGCCTCGCCGGCCCGCCCGCCGCCCGAGCGGATCACGAGCGTGGCCCCCTCGCTCATGACCTCGTCGAGGTCCACCGGCCGGAGCTCACCGGTCTCGTCGAGCTGGTAGGCCTCGGTCGTGTCACCGCCCTCGGCGCCCGGCTCGGCGCCGAGGAAGGCGCCGCACTTCTGGCAGTAGTTGGCACCCTCGGCGTTGACGAAGCCGCACTCGGGGCAGTGCACGGCGGCGCTCGCTACTCGACGTCGGCGTCGGGGATGCCCTTGCCGGACAGGATGTCCGTGAGCTGCTGCACGTCGGCACCTGTGATCACGGCCTCACCCTCCTCGTGCTTCTTCCGTAGCCGGTTGACGAGCTCCGCCCGGAGGATGTCGATCTTGCCGTGCAGGATGCGGCGCTGGTATGAGACCTCCTGCTCCTCCTCGGTGAGCTGCTGGATCAGGTCCTTGAGCTCCTGGTCCGAGAGCGCGCCGAGGTCGGGGAAGGTTTCCATGGTCACGGGGAGGTCCTTTCGGAGCGGCGAGTATACGAGTGTCAAGTCGAGCTTGAGGCTTTCAGCTGACGATACCCATCTTGCAGGTACAGCGCCGTCGCCGCAAGGGTCATCGCAAGCCCGATGTAGAGCAGCAGCTCGGCGACCACCGAGTCGACGATCAACGCGGTGGCGATCGCCGCCATCACCGGCCACACCGCCCAGCGCCCCACCATGTTGATCCCGAGGTCGAAGCCCCTGCGGAGGGCGGCCTGGGTCAGCACGAGCATCGCCAGCTCGCGCACCACGAGCACCGCCAGCGCCCAGCGGGGCAGCAGCTCGAAGTGCCAGCAGACCACCACCCCCGAGACTACGAGCAGCCGATCGGTCAGCGGATCGAGCAGCGCGCCGAGCCGGCTGTACTGGCCGGTCAGGCGCGCCGTGACGCCGTCGAGCTGGTCGCCCCAGGCGATGCCGATGAAGAGCGCGCTGGCGAGCGCGTCGCGCCCGTCTCCCGAGCCCAGGGCCACGATCAGGAAGACGGGGATGAGGCAGAGCCGCGTGACCCCGATCGCGTTGGGGAGCGTGAACGGTCGCAGCGGGGCGCCGCGCGCCGTCTCGGGGGGTGGCGGTCCGGAGCGGTCGAGCCCGAGCAGCCGCCTACGGCTCAGGGGAGGCCGCGCCAAAGGGCAGCCGCCTCCTCGGCGGCGCGCTCCAGGGGGAGCGTGCGCTTCTCCTGCCCGCGGCGGACCTGCACGTCGACCTCACCCGCCTCGACGCTCCGCTTGCCGATCGTGAGGCGCAGCGGGCAGCCGAGCAGCTCCGCGTCGGCGAACTTCTCCCCCGCGCTCGCGCCGCGCTCGTCGTAGAGCACCTCTAGCCCGGTCTCGCGAAGGTCCTCGTAGAGCCGGTCGGCGAGCGTGCGCGCCTCCTCGCCCTCCTTGCCCAGCGTCACCAGCTCGACGTCGAACGGCGCGAGCGAGCGCGGCCAGGAGATCCCCTGCTCGTCCGCGAACTGCTCGATCGCGGCGGCGACGATCCGCGCGGGCCCGATCCCGTACGAGCCCATCCAGATGGGCCGCTCGGCCCCCTGCTCGTCGAGGTAGGTGGCGCCGAGGGGCTCCGAGTAGCGGAGGCCGAGCTTGAAGATGTTGCCCACCTCGATCGCCGGCTCGATGCGGATCTCGGCGCCGCTCGGGCAGGTGTCGCCCGCCTCCACCCGCCGCACGTCGGCCCAGGTCGGCCCGAAGTCGCGCCCCGGCTCGACGCCGCGCAGGTGGAGGTCGGGATCGTTACCGCCGGCGACCAGGCCCCTGAGCCCTCTCAGTGCCTGGTCGGCCACAACCTCGACCCGCGCCCCGACGGGGCCGATGAAGCCCGCGACCGCGCCGAAGGTCTCGCGCACCTCCTCCCCCTGAGCCGCCCGCGCCAGCGCTCCGAGGGCGTTCTGGAGCTTTATCTCGTTCAGGCGGTGATCGCCGCGCAGCACGACCAGCACTGGCCCCCGCCCCTCGACCAGCATCGGCATGGCCTTGATCAGCGCCGCCGCCGGCACGTGCAGCAGGCCCGCGACCTGGTCGATCGTCGTGGCCCCGGGCGTCTCGACGGGCTCCGGGGCATCGAGGGCGGGCGGCAGGCCGTCCGCGGGCTTCGGCGTCGCGCCGGCCACTTCCACGTTCGCCGCATAGCCCGCGTCGGAGAGGGCCACCTCGTTCTCCCCGGCCGCGCAGGGGGCCATGTACTCGTGGGCGCCGAGGCCCCCCATCATCCCCACGTCCGACTCCACGCGGTACCACTCGAGCCCGCAGCGATCGAAGATGCGGTCGTAGGCCTCGATGTGGAGGCCGTACGAGCGATCGAGGCCCTCGGGATCGCGATCGAAGGAGTAGGAGTCCTTCATGATGAACTCGCGCGTGCGCAGCACGCCGGCGCGCGGGCGGGGCTCGTCGCGCTCCTTCGTCTGGAAGTGGTAGAGGAGCTTCGGCAGGTCGCGGTAGGAGCGGACCTCGCGGGCCACGTGGAAGGTGAGGTTCTCCTCGTGGGTCATGGCCAGCACAAGCTCGGCGCCGCGGCGGTCCTCGAGCTTGAAGACCTCGTCGATGTCGTAGCGGCCGCTTCGCTTCCAGAGCTCGGCGGGCTGGAGCACCGGCATGAGCAGCTCGTGAGAGCCGATGCGGTCGAGCTCCTCGCGCACGATCTGCTCCGCGCGCCGATGAGAGCGCCAGCCCGCCGGGAGCCAGGTCCAGAGCCCGGCCCCGAGCTGGCGCGCCAGCCCCGCCCGCACGATCAGCTTGTGGGACACGGCCTCCGCGTCGGCGGGCGGCTCCCGCTCGGTGGGGAGGAAGTAGCTCGACATGCGGGTCATGGCCCGCCGAGTCTAGAAGTCGGGCCGGGCTCCCCGGGGCCGGCCGCCGGCGATCCAGGTCCGAGGCCGTCCTGCATCGGGGCGCCCATGCGATCCCAATCCAGGAGGGCTCCCGAGATTCGCGCCCGGGCGGGCCTGGCCGCCGAGGACGCCCCGCGCCGGAGCTCCGCTGCCGCGGGACGGCGGGACTGTGCTGGATTACCGGGCCGGGAGCCCCACAATGCACCACAGTTCAGGCGTTTCGCCCGGCGGAGCGGGTGCTCGCGCCTCCTGCGGCGTGCGGCGCGGGCGGGTCAGGCGCGCGTGAAGCGGCGCCCCGCGGTCGGCGACGCCGCCTCGTCGAGCCGGATCCGCTTGGCCTTCGGCGCTCCGGCCATGGGGAGCCCCCCGCCATCTCCCAGCGCCTGCTCCGTGGCCGCGGCCGCCTCCATCGCGGCGATCCGCTCGGGGGTGAGCTCGCCGGCGTTCTCCTCCTCGATCCGCTCGAGCCACTCGGCGCCCTCGGCCGACTTGCCCTCGTCGACCACGGTCCGGCCGACGTCGATGCTCTTGTCGATCTCGGCGAACAGGGCGTCGACCAGCTCCTCCTGAGGCACCTTGCGGAGCGGCTTGCCGTGCGCGAACACCAGTCCCTCGTTCTTGGCGCCGGTGATCCCGAAGTCGGCGTGGGAGGCCTCGCCGATCCCGTTCACGGCGCAGCCGAGCACCGCCACCTCGATGGGGTCCTCGTAGGCGCGCAGGCGCTCCTCGATCTCGGCGACGACCGTGTCCATGTCGAACTGGAGCCGGCCGCAGGTCGGGCACGCGATCAGCACCGGACCGCGCTCGCGAAGCTTGAGCGCCTTCAGGATCTCCCAGGCGACCTTGACCTCCTCCTCCGCGTGGAAGGTGGAGAGCGAGATGCGGATGGTGTCCCCCACCCCGTCGGCGAGCAGCGTGCCGAGGCCGACGGCGGACTTGAGCGAGCCCGACCACTTGGTGCCCGCCTCGGTGATCCCCAGGTGAAGCGGATAGTCGATGCGTTCGGCCAGGAGGCGGTTGGAGGCGATCGTGTTCGGGACGCTCGTCGACTTGATCGAGACCTTGAAGTCCTCGAACCCGAGCCGCTCCATCAGCTCGACGTACTCGACCGCGGCCTGCACCAGCGCCTCGACGGGGCTCTCGCGCTCGAGTTCGTGCAGGTGCTTGGGCAGCGAGCCCGAGTTCACGCCGATCCGCATCGGCACGCCAGCGGCGCGCGCCCGGTCGACGACCTGGCCGGTCTTCTCGTGGCCCCCGATGTTGCCCGGGTTGATGCGGATGCAGTGGGCGCCCGCGTCGATCGCCTTGAGCGCCAGGGTGTGATTGAAGTGGATGTCGGCGATCACGGGGATCGGCGACTCGCGCACGATCGTGCGAAGCGCCTCCACGTCCTTGTCGCGCGGCACGGCGCAGCGCACGAGGTCCCCCCCCGCGTCTGCGATGGCGCGGATCTGCTCGAGCGTCGCCGCCACGTCGGCGGTCTCCGTCTTCGTCATCGACTGCACGGCGACGGGCGCGCCGCCGCCGATCGGTACGCCCCCGACCCGGATCTGGCGATTGGATGCCACGGCCCCCGAAGGGTAGCTACGAGGAGTAGAGCCCCTCGATCTCCTCGGCGTACTTCTCGGCGATCGGCTTGCGCTTCAGCTTCATGGTCGGCGTCAGCTCGTCGCCCCCGGGCTCCCAGTCCTCGCGGAGAATGGTGAACTTCTTGATCTGCTCGACGCGCGCCAGGCCCGCGTTCGCCGCGTCGACCTCCTTCTGCACCCGCTCGATGACCCGCGCATCCCCGGCGAGCCGCTCGGGGGAGGGATCATCTGCCCCGACATCCCTTGCCAGCGCCGGGAGCGCGTCGGGATCGAGCGTCAGCAGCGCCACGTTGTAGGGTCGCTTGTCGCCGATCGCGATCGCCTGGCCGATCAGCGGGCCCGCCGACTTCAGCTTCGATTCGATGTTCGCCGGCGACATGTTCTTGCCCGCCGCGTTGATGATCAGCTCCTTCTTGCGGTCGACGATCGAGAGGTAGCCGTCCTCGTCGAACTCGCCGATGTCGCCCGTCATGAGCCAGCCGTCCTCGGTGAAGGCCTCCTTCGTCTTCTCCGGGTTGTTCCGGTAGCCCTTCATCACGATCGGCCCCCTCACCAGCACCTCGCCGTCGTCGGCCAGCTTGACGTCGATGCGCGGGGCCGGCGGGCCGACCGTGCCGATCTTGATCCGGTCCGGCGGGTTGCAGGTGCCGGCCCCGGTCGTCTCGGACATGCCCCACAGCTCCCCGAGCGGGACGCCGAGCGCGTGGAAGAACTCGATCACCTCGGGGGGAGTCGGCGCCGCACCGACGTTGCAGGCCTCGATCTCGTCGAGGCCGAGCATGGCGCGCACGTTCGAGAGCACGTTCTCGTCTGCGTCCCGCCACTGGCGCTCCAGCTCGTCGGGTACCTCGTCGCCCGACTGGATCGCCCTGACCCGCCGCAGCGAGACCTCGAGCGCGCCCCTGAGCGCCTGCTTCTGCTCCCCCTCCTCGAGCCCCTCGAGCATCCCCTCGAGGCCGGCCTTCAGCTTCTCCCAGATGCGCGGCACGGCGAAGAACCACGTGGGCCTCACCTCCGGCAGGTACTGCGCCACCTCGCGGGCGTTGGGGCAGCAGGTGACCGTGAAGCCGCACATCAGCGGGAGGTAGTGGCTCACGTTGCGCTCC
>Ga0126312_10001141_pt1 | contig 17152 bp, 19 predicted proteins | sample Plot104A_FD_92537 | JGI IMG/M metagenome (GOLD analysis project Ga0126312, IMG submission 92537) | Serpentine soil microbial communities from UC McLaughlin Reserve, CA, USA - Plot104A | ecosystem: Environmental > Terrestrial > Soil > Grasslands | place: USA: UC McLaughlin Reserve, Lake County... | reverse complement strand
GCGCACAGCTCCCGCTCGATCCGCGATCATCGAGGCCTGCAGTCGATCCTCGATGCGATCGGGAACACGCCGCTCGTCCGGCTGCGCCGGTGCGTCCCGGAGAACGGCGCCGAGCTGTGGCTGAAGCTCGAGTACATGAACCCGACCGGCTCGATGAAGGACAGGATGGCCCGCGCGATGATCGAAGGCGCAGAGCGAGATGGCCTGATCGCACCGGGCGACACGGTCGTGGAGTACACGGGCGGCAGTACCGGTCCTGCGCTTGCGCTCGTCTGCCGCGCGAAGGGCTACCGCGCGCTGATCGTGATCGCCGATTGCTTCACCGAGGAGCGCTTCGAGCTGATGCGTGCGCTCGGGGCCGAGCTCGAGGTGATTCCGTCCGTCGAGGGCGCGCCGAACGTGACTCCGGAGGACATCGAGAACATGGTCGCGAGCGCGGCCGAGCTCGCGGTCCAGCCACACCACTACGCGACCGACCAGTTCAACAACCCGTACATCGTTCCCGACCACCGCGCTCGGCTCGGCGCGGAGATCTGGATGCAGACCGAGGGGCGTGTCACAGCGTTCTGCCACGGCATGGGAACGGCGAGCTCGGTGATGGGCGTCGCCGAGGCGCTGCGGCCCCACGGCGTATTCATCCAGGCACATGAGCCCGCGGGCTCGGCAGCGATCAGCGTTGGGAGTCGCGGGCCGTTCCTGATCCAGGGCTGGACCGGCAGCGTGATGCCGCACTGGAACGCCGACCTCGTCGACCACGTGGAGCCGATCCCGGACGACGAGGCGATCGCGATGACGAAGCGGCTCGCGGAGGAGGACGGCATCTTTGCCGGCATCTCCTCGGGCGCGAACGTCGTCGGCGCGCACCGTCTGGCAGAGCGGCTCGGTCCGGACGCCGTGATCGTCACGCTTGCCGTCGATTCCGGGTTCAAGTACCTGAGCGTCAGTCCATACTCGGACCCGATCGACGGATGAGCCTGCAGGAGGAGAAGGGGCGTCGCTTCCAGGCCCTCCACGCCGGGGAGCCGTTCGTGATTCCGAATCCGTGGGACGCTGGCTCGGCGCGCGTTCTCGCCGCGCTCGGCTTCGAAGCGCTCGCCACCACGAGCTCCGGGCTCGCGTTCACGCTTGGGCGGCCGGACGGTGGCGCGACGCTCGACGAAGTGGTCGAGCACACGAGGACGCTCGACCGCGCGACGGAGCTGCCGGTCTCCGTCGACCTCGAGAACGGGTACGGCCCGCAACCGAAGGCGGCCGCGCTCGCGATCACGCGCGCCGCGGACGCCGGTGCGGTCGGCGGGTCGATCGAGGATTACGACCCGGCCGGCCGCATCTACGGCCTCGAGCACGCCGTCGAGCGCGTCACGGCCGCCGTGGAGGCAGCGCGGAGGCTTCCGTTCCCGTTCACGCTGACGGCGCGAGCCGAGAACCACATCCGCGGTAACCCGAATCTCGAGGACACGATCGCGCGTCTGCAGGCGTTCGAGCGAGCCGGCGCCGACGTTCTGTACGCGCCCGGGCTGCGAAATGTCGACGAGATCCGCACGGTGTGCGACGCGGTGTCGCGGCCGGTCAACGTCCTGGCGAGGCCGAACCTGTCGTTCGCCGAGATCGCCGGTGCAGGCGCGCAGCGCGTCAGCGTCGGCGGCGGCCTGACGTGGGTCGCGGTGCGCGCTCTCGCCGATGCAGCGGCCGCGATTCGCGACGACGGCGATTTTTCCGCGCTCGACGCGCGGCTGCCGCTCGACGAGTGGCTCGCGCGCGGCTGACGGTCAGCGCTCGGCCGGTGCGTGCTCGGCGAGCCATGCCTTCGCGAGGCGCTTCTGCGCCCGCGTGAGCCATGCCTCGACGACGAGCTCCTCCAGCTCGTCGCGGTCGATCCTCGCGAGGTCCGGAATCCGGATCAGGACGGCCGGGTAGCCGTTGAAGTGGGGCGTCGTGAAGTACACGCCGCGCTCGTCCGTGACGAGAAGCTCCTTCACGCCGACATCCGCGACGCGGAACATCAGCACGTCGTCGAGCCGCTCTCCCGTCTCCGGGTCGACCGCGTCCGGCCTGCGGCTGCGATGGAAGCAGAACATCTTGCCGTGGACGTGGTAGGAGGGACGGCCGTCGTCAGACACCTCCTTCGTCGTCTGCGGCATCGCCAGCGCGAGCTCGTCCAGGTTGCGCATGTTCACCATCGCCGCGAAATCTACGATTTTCGAGGGCTTGGTCTCGGCCGAGATCTGATGTGACGGCGCTGACGCCCGGCTGAGCCGGCGCGGCGTTGCGCTCAGGAACTCCATCTAGACGTCGTATGCGCAGACGTGCGCGGGCGCGCACGCCGGTACCGTCAGCGTGGACGGCCACAGCGTCGCGGCGTCGTAGCGCGCAGCGCCGAGCGCGGTGCCCGTAAGAACGGCGCTCGTGAGGTCCGCGCCGCGCAGGTCCGCCTGCGAGAGGTCCGCGTCGCGCATGTCCGCGCCGCGTAGCGACGCGCCGCGCAGGTCGGCGCCGGCCAGGATCGCGTAGTAGAGGTTCGAGTCGTCGAGGTTCGCGCGGGGCAGTTTTGCGTCTCGGAAATCCGCCTTCGCGAGGTTGGCCTCAGCGAGGTACGCGTCGTCGAGCCGTGCGTCGGCGAACTGCGCCTCGATCAGCCGCTTCCGGGCGAGGAAGAAGCCCGAGAGGTCGCGGCCCCGGAAATCGACGCCCTGCAGGTCGTGCTGCATGCCGACGACGAGGCTCAGGCGCTGGCGCTCCGCCTGCCGCTCGAGGAGGACGTTGCGTGCCTCCTGGGCGGCTTGGCGTTGATGGTCGAGCCGCGTGAGACGGCCGTCGAACATGATCTGGATGGCGAACATCGCGATCGAGATCACCGTGCCGGTCATGAGCGCCTGCCCCAGACTGCTGCGGCTCGTCTCGTTGCGCCGCACCGGCCACCAGAGGTACACGCCGGGGACGACCGTCGCGAGGACGACTGCGGTTCCTAGGAGCGCGACCGTCCAAGTCGTAGCCACGTCAGTTCGGGAAGACGCAGGCCTGCTGGTCGGGCTTCTCGGCAGGTCCGTAATGCGCCCGCGCGAGTGTGATCTCGTCGCGCGCGGGGCCGTCCTCGTTCGCGTACCAGTGCAGATATGCGCCGACGACGTACTCGCCGGGCGGAAGTGCCACGTAACGCACGAACGTGCGGATGCCCGTCCCGAAGCTGCGCCAGTAGTTGCCCGCGAACGCCTTGACCTGGTTGTCGTAGACGCGGTCCCAGAACCAGGTTGAGCCCGGGTCGACGAGCACCGGCGTGCCGGAGTCGATGCGCAGCAGCGCTGGCGACCAAGCGACCGTCTGGAAGTCCACCCGCGCGGTCGCGTCCACGGCGCGCATCTCCGGCTCGAGCAGGACGTCGATGATGCGTTCGCCGGTCACGCTGCGGTAGCACTCGACGACCGGCCCGACGTACGGGAGCGTGCCTGCAGCCGCAAACCGGCGCTGCGTGACGCCCGGACACGATCCACCGACGGATTTGTTCTCGACGTCGACGACCTTGTCGCAGGGATCGAAACGGCCCTTGTCGTTGCCGGGGCCGCCGTAGACCTCGTCGGGCCAGCCGTTGCGGGCGCCGAAGTCGTCCACTCCCTGATAGCCCCAAGCATGGTCGTTCCCGCCGACGGCGACGATGTTGTCGGGGGCCCGCGTGCCACACAGCGCGTCGCTCCACTCGGTTCCGGTCAGCGTGATGCCGCGGTTGCCGGCGGCCGGTGACTTGCACACCTTCGGCTCCGGTGGCGGCGTCGCGGTGCGTAGCGCGAGCGCGCCGCGCAGTCCGTTCGTCGACGCAGCGCCGGGCGCGACTGCGACGACGAGGAGAACTGCGGCTCCGACGGCTGCGAACCGAACCATCTGCCGACTAGACGGGAAAAGCAGGACCTCTCTTCCCGACCATAGAGAGCCTGGTTGAAAGCTGGATCGATGGCGCGCGCCCACGCATGATGTATCTGTCCGCGTAGGGGCGTCGCCCGCTGCGGGTCAATGCAGCGTCAAGACCCCGTCCCTCCGCTCGTGCGGGTGTCTTGACCCGCGTGGACCAGGCCGCTCTCGTAGGCGAAGATCACGGCCTGGACGCGGTCGCGCGCGCGGAGCTTCATCAGGATCCGCCTGACGTGCGTCTTGACGGTTGATTCCTCGATCACGAAGTTGGCGGCGATCTCGCTGTTCGAGAGCCCTCGCGCCATGAGCTCGAGCACCTCACGCTCGCGCGGCGTGAGCTCGTCGAGGCGCTTCGCGGCGGCCGAGTCGGCGACGGGTTGCGCTGCCATGCCTTCGATCACGCGGCGCGTCACCGACGGCGAGAGCAGCGAGTCGCCCTCTGCGATCACGTGGATGGCGGCGATCAGGTGTTCCGGTTTGGTGCGCTTGAGGAGGAACCCGGACGCGCCGGCGCTGAGCGCGCCGAAGATGTAGTCGTCCTGCTCGAAGGTCGTCAGGATCGCGACCTTCGTCTCGGGCAGCACCGCGAGGACCTCACGCGTGGCCGAGATGCCGTCGAGGTCGGGCATACGCACGTCCATCAGCACGACATCGGGCCTGCGCGCCCGACTTACCGCGATCGCCGTGCGACCGTCGCCCGCCTCGCCCACGACCTCGACCGAAGCGTCGCTCGACAGGACTGCGCGCAGGCCAGCGCGCATGAGGTCGTCGTCGTCGACGATGAGCACGCGGACGCGGTCGGACTTCATACGCCCCCGTACGGCAGGTGCGCGTGGAGACGGAAGCGACCGTTCGTCCTCCGCGCTTCGAGAGTGCCTCCAAGCAGTGCAGCGCGCTCGCGCATCCCGACGACGCCGTGGCCGGCCCCCCCACGCGCGCGGGCGGCCGCAATCGGGTTGCTCACCTCGAGGTCGAGCGACGCCCGGCCGAAGGTGATGTCGACCTCGGCGCTCCCGTCCCCGTGGCGCGCAGCGTTCGTCAGCGCCTCTTGCAGGATGCGGAACGCCGTCCGGTCGAGGGCGGGCGGGAGCGGCCGCCGCGACCCGTGCACCTTCACGCTGACGTCGAGACCCGCGGAGCGGTGGCGATCCGCGAGACCCTCCAGGGCCGCGAGCCCGAGCGGCGGCTCGACCACGGCACTCCGTCCTGCGGCGACGTCGTCCTCCCGTAGCGCGCGCACGAGCTGGTCGATCTCGCCGATCGTCTCGCGTGCGACCTCCTCGATCGTCTCGAGAGCAGCCTGCGACGCGGCGGGATCCTCGCGGCTCAGCAACCGCGCGGCGCCGGCCTGGACGAGGATTACGTTGATCGCGTGGCCGGCCGAGTCGTGCAGGTCGCGTGCGATCCGCGTGCGCTCCTCGGCCGCCGCCAGCCGACGGTCGCGTTCCGCCTCGCGCTCCGCGCGACGCGCGCGCTCCTCGAGCTCTGCGACCCGCGCGCGCCGTTCGCGGATGCGGTCGCCGACGACCCAGGCGCCGCCCCACACGAGCGCGCCGAACAGCAGCGCGACCGTCGGAAACCGATCGTCGGCGATACCGGTCGCCGCGGCGTGGACGACGAAGAGGCCGCCCACGGCAGCGCCCGTCAACCACTTCGGTCCGCGTGTCCGCTCGGGAGTCAGGGCGAGGAAGTAGAGCGCGATCGTGGGGCCGAGTGGCGGCCCCGGCGGGTAGTCGAGCGCGTTCAGGACGGCGCTTGCCGCGGCCGTTATCGCGAAAACCAGGAGCGGCGCACGCCGTCGTGCGACGAGCGGTAGGGAGGAGAGCGCCGCGAGAGCGACGCCGAGCGCGTCGAGGTCCCGCGCGCCTTCTCCGCCGCCGCGCCGGCCGCCGAGGATCGCGACCGAAAGCGCGAAGACGACGGCTGCAACCGCGAGATCGACCAGGATCTCCCGACGCCGCCACGTCGGCGCCCGCTCCCTTTGAGCCGCTGCGTGGGACGCCATTCCGACGGCGAGCGTAGCGGCCGGTCGTACGGCCCGAGTCTGCCGTGAGGAGGATCGCCGACCCACCTGTGGGGGGACGCGAAGTTCCCTCCCGCGGCTGTTTCGGAGTCAGGAAGGCGGGCCGTATCTTGGTCGCGTGACACACCACGAGACGAAGGAGTGATGAACGTGGACGCCGTTGCTGCACTTCCCCTCCTCGCCGCCGAAAACGGCGACTGGGGGCACCACTGGTGGTGGCCGTTGTGGCTGCTGTTCTGGGCGGCGCTGATCGGCGGCGTGGTCTGGCTGATCGTCAGGCGGCGCAACCGCGGCGGCGACCCGCTCGACCGCGCGCGCGAGATCCTCGCGGAGCGCTTCGCCCGAGGCGAGCTCAGCGGCGACGAGTACCGCGCGCGCCTCGACGAGCTTCACCGCCGGGCGAGCGAACCGCGCGCCGCTAGTTGACGCACTTCCGCAAAAATCGCCTGCCGGCGCGGCGTAAGACTCGGTTCACGCGCCAATCAGCGCCCGGAGTTGTTGGAGCGCGTCGAGGAGGAGGCTCGGGGGGATTCGCTCGACGGCCGCCCGGACAAGCGACGCGACATTTCCGGTGAGGGCGCCGGCCTCCTCCGCGTCGTCCAGCCCGCGGAGGAGGCCGTTGCGGACCGCGCGCTCCGCGTCGGTGCTCGAGATGCCGTGCTCTTCGGCAAACGCTGTGAGCGAGTCCTGGTCGTCGAGCGCGAGCACGAGATCCTCGCGAGAGACACCGAGATCGCACGCGGCGCCGTCGAGCGCCGACAGCACCACCTGCTCGAGCACAGCCTGGAGGCCGCCGGGGTTGCGCCACTCGCGCGTACGGCACGGATCTGCGACCGGAGTCGGCTTGTACGACGCGCCGCCGAGTGCGAGATAGGTGACGACGACCGCGGCGACCGCCCCGAGCGCGACCAGCAACGGCGCAAGCCGTCTCACAGGCCGCCTTCGTAGCGACCGATCGACAGCGGGACCAGGGCCGCGAGCGCGAGCGCTGCTGCCAGGAAGAACGGACCGGAGAAGGCGTCCGTGACGGCGCGGTCGAGCTGGTCCTCGAGCTCGACCAGCAGCGATTGGTAATCCTCCGTGTGCGGCCGGTCCTCGAACGCGGGCGCCACGTCGGGCACCTTCCCCTCCGATTTGTCCACCTCGACGAGCACGTCCTGGGCGACGCGGATCTTGTCGAGCGGCGGAATCCGGCTGTCGAGCACCGCGGCTGCACCGGCCCGCAGCGCGTCGTCGCGGTTGTGTTCGAGCGCGGACGCGAAGATCGGCGAGAGCAACAGCAGCCCAATCACGACGCCGGCGTGACGCGACGCGATCGTCCACCCGCCGTGAACCGCCTGCGCCGAACGCCCGGCCAGCGCCTGCTCCGTAAGAGCCGTGATCGTGAGGCCGATGCCGGCGCCGACGAGGAGCTGCGGCGCGATCGTCCACCCCCAGCCCGCATGCGGCAGGAGTGCGAGCGCGCAGAGGCCGCCGGAGATGAGCACGACGCCCGAGGCCGCTCGGACAAGCAAGTCGCCTGCGTGAATCCCAAGCCGCCCGACTGCGATCGCCGCCAGCGGCATCACGGTCACGACGATCCCGGCGACCGCCGGTGACATCCGCCAGCCGTTGACGAGCAGCAGCACGAGCAGGAACAACGCGCCGACCAGCCCGCCTGAAAGGAGCAACAGCGCGAGGTTCGCGCCCAGGTGCGGCCTCCCTACGGGCGACGGCAGCGGCCGCCAGACGAAGCCGCGCACAGCGGCAAGCGCTACGAGCGCGATCGGCGCCTGGAGCAGGAAGATCCACTCCCACCCGAGCGTCTCGGTCAGGATCCCGCCGACGGCGGGCCCGAGCGCGGCGCCCACGATGCCCGCGACGGCCCACACGCGGGCGCCGCGCACGTCGGCCCCTTCGCTCTCGGTGAGGAGGTCGAGCGCGGCGACGATCACGAACGCTCCGCCGGCGGCCTGGACGCACCGTGCGGCGACGAGGACGGCGAACGTGCCGGCCAGGCCGCAGACGAGCGAGGCGCACGCGAAGACGATTACTCCCCCGACGAAGACCGTGGCCGGCCTCCGGCGGGCGAGGTAGGCCGCCGGCACCGCGGCGGCCGCGAGGACGAGGTTGTACGACGTCAGCACCCACGCGACCGTCGTCACCTCCAGGTCGAAGCGCAGCAGAATGTCGGGCAGCGCCAGCGTGACGACGGACGAATCTGCGAGCGCGAGCCCGATCGCCAGGCCGAGCAGCATCGAGCGCCGGCTCATGGCGCAACGGTGGACGTTGCCAGAGGAAACGTCAGCGGTCGCGCAGAGCGAGCCGGGCGCTGCAGACCGGCCACGCGCCCCAGCCCTGGCTGTCGAGCACGCGCTCGGCGATCGCGATCTGCTCCTCTCGCGTCGCGCGGTCCGGGGACGGAGCGAACGTACTGCCGCCGTGCGCATACCACGTCTGCGGGAGGAACTGAAGGCCGCCGCCGAAGCCGTTGCCGGTGTTCGCGTTCCAGTTGCCGCTCGACTCGCAGACCGCGAGCTCGTCCCAGATGCTGAGCTCCAGGCCCGCAGACGCCTGCGTGTCGAGCAGCCGCGCGATCCGCGCGTACTCCGCACGCGCGCGCGGGATCTTTCGACCGGACGCGCCGGCCGCGACGCGTTCGGGATCGAGCACGAAGGCGGCCGTGAGGGCGACGCCGTCGAGTGTCTCGGCGACCGACTCGGACGAGAGATTGTCGGCGCTGGAGATGTCGGTGAAGCCGAGCAGGACGGCCCCCGGAGCCGGTGCCTGCCCCGCGCCGGTCGGGTAGCCGGTTCCCCCCTCGCCGAGCGATCGCCACGCGGAGACGTACGGGTAGGGGTTGACGGCGCCGTCGTAGCCGAGCATCAGCAGCGAGACGGGATGGATCTCGAAGTGGAGGTGGTACGGCGTCCCTGCCGCGTCCCCCGTGTTGCCGACGTAGCCGACGATCGTTCCGGCCCGCACGCGCGCCCCGTTGACCGCCACGGCAGCGAACGCCGAGAGGTGGGCGTAGTAGAAGAAGTTCCCCTGGCGGTCACGGAGCCACAGCCGCCGGCCGCCGACCTTGTTCCAGCCGATGGAGAAGAGGACGCCGTCCGCGACTGCGACGACCGGCGCGCCGAACGGCGCGAAGATGTCGACGCCGTGGTGCCAGGAGACGGTGGCCCGTGCCGCTCCCCACGTGTCGCTGAACGAGGTGTCCCCGACCACCGGGAAGACGTACGGCCCGCCCTTGAGCGGCGGCCTGCCGTTGTCCGGGGCGGTCTCGAACGGGGTCGTGGGGCCGGGAGTCGTGTGCTCGTCCGCCGGTTTCGCGGCATCGTCTTCTGGCTCCGGGGCCTTCGTCGTTTGCGGCGCCGGGACTGTCGTGGGGGACGGGTCAGGCGGCGGCGGCGTCGTCGTCGTCGTCGTCGCGCGGGGCCACGACGGCGCCGGCTCGCCGATCTGCGTCATGGTCGGCGGAGCCGCGGGCAGCTCGTCGACCGGGACCGTGACCGTCACCATCGGCGGAGGCTCCACCGGCTCGACGCAGGGCGTCGTTTCTGCCGGCGCAGCTTCGGCGGCCGGATCGTCGCAGAGCGGTGGGTCGCCCGCGGGAGCCGGCGCGGGGAAGGAACCGGCGGCGACGACCACGGAGGCGGCCGCGACAGCCGGCGCCGCGGACCGCAACGCGCGCGCGATGCGCTTCGCAAACACGAGGCGCGAACCATACGGGCCTGAGAAGGCTCCTGCTGCCCGCTGCATACGATGGCTCCGGTGAGCGATCCGATTCTGGAGCGTGAGTCGCTCGAGGAGTGTCTGCGGCTTATCGCAGACGAGGCCGCGAGGTATCTCGGCGGCGTGGACGAGGCGCTCGTGCGCCCGCCGACCCGGCCCGAGACCCTCGAGAGCATCGGCGGCTCCCTGCCGGAGGACGGCGCCGGCTCGCTCGCTGCGCTCCGCACGCTGATCGACGCGGCCGATGCGGGCGCGACACGGTCGGCCGGGCCGCGGTTCTTCCACTTCGTCATGGGCGGCGGCACGCCGGCCGCGCTCGGCGCCGATTGGCTGGCGGGGGCGCTCGACCAGATCGCGTTCAACTGGGTCAGCTCGCCGTTCGCGATGCGGCTCGAGCAGATCTCAGTCGACTGGCTGAAGGAGCTGTTCGGGCTCCCGGCGGCATGGAGCGGCGTGCTCACCAGCGGCGCGACGACCGCGAACTTCACCGGGCTCGCGGCCGCGCGCCGCTGGTGGGGGCAGCACCACGGCGTGGACGTCGAGGAGAACGGCCTTTCGGGGTTGCCGCCCGTCCCCGTCTTCGCGAGCGGCTACGTCCACGCGAGCGCCGTCAAGGCGCTCGCGATGCTGGGGATCGGCCGGCGCCAGGTCCGGACCTTCGCGTCGGATGCGACGGGCCTCCTCGACGCCGACGCCCTCGAACAAGCGTTGCGGGGGCTCCGCGGGTCGCCGGCGATCCTCGCCGCCACAGCCGGGGAGGTCAACGCCGGGGGGTTCGACCCGCTCGCCGTCCTGGCCGACCTCGCCGCCGAATACGGCGCGTGGTTGCACGTGGACGGCGCCTTCGGGCTCTTCGCGGCCGTCTCGCCGGCGACGCGAGAGCTCGTTGCCGGGATCGACCGCGCCCATTCCGTCGCCGTCGACGGGCACAAGTGGCTCAACGTGCCCTATGACTGCGGCGCGGCGTTCATCCATGACGCCGAGGTGCACCACGGCGCCTTCTCGGCCTCAGCGGCGTACCTCGGGAGCGAGGAGCTCGGCCGGCCCGTCTTCAGCAACCTCGGACCCGAGATGTCGCGGCGGGGGCGCGCGTTTACGGTCTGGGCAACGCTGCGCGCGTACGGGCGGAGCGGTTATCGGACAATGGTCGAGCGGCACCTCCGGCTTGCGCAGCGCCTCGCCGAGCAAGTCGACCGAGAGCGCGAGCTCGAGCGGCTGGCCGACGTGCCGCTGAACGTCGTCTGCTTCCGCTACCGCCCGACCGACGTCCCCGAGGAGGAGTTGGACGAGCTGAACCGCCGGATCGGACAGGCCGTCCTCGACGACGGCCGCGTCTACTTCGGCACGACGGTGTACGGAGGCAAGGTCGCGTTCCGCCCCGCGATCGTCAACTGGCGTACGCGCGAGGAGGACGCCGACCTGATCGTTCCCGTCGTTCGTGAGCTCGGCGCTTCACTCGTGCCCGCAAGCGCCTGAACGACGGCTTCTGCCTAACGACCTGGCGCGGCGTTCGCGCCGAGCCGCTAGCCGCGGATGCGCCCCGGCCGCAGGGGGCGGGCGTGGGCGCTGAGTTTCTCGAGCGCGCGGATGAGCGCCTTAACGTCAGTGTCGGGGAGGTGGCGGGAGAAGTGTTGCTCGATCGCGTCCCGGTGGTGGCGGCGCGCTCGCCCCAACGTCTTGCGGCCTTCGTCGGTGAGGACGACGAGGATCGAGCGACGGTCGTTGTCGGGACGCACGCGGCGGACGAGGTCCGCCTCTTCCATCCGGTCGACCACGCGCGTGAAGCCGCTCTTGCTGTAGAGGATCCGGTCGGCAAGCTCGTTCATGCGCAGGCCATCCGGTGTCTCCTCGAGGTGGACGAGGACGTCATACGAGCGCAGCGGGATGCCGGCTGCGCGCTCGAGCTCGGCGTCGAGTACGTCGATCAGCGCGAGCGCGCTCTCGAAGTAGAGCCGCCAGGCGCGCAGCCGCTCGGAAGACGGGCTTGACAAAGATCGTTCGCTGGCAGATAGTCTCTTATGCAACTGTTTACTCATCGACTGTTGCCGATCATACCAGCGAAGCGAGAGGAGTCAGCGAGATGACGGCGGTTACTTCAGAGCGTGCAACGGACGCCTACCTACTCGGGAAGGACGAGGGCGAGGCGCACTGGCTGCTGGGGATGCTCGAGATCGTCAAGATCGGCGGCGCCGAGACGAACGGCGAGTACGGGTTGCTCGAGATCACCGTCCGCGCCGGCGAGGGCTCGCCGTGGCATGTGCACCCCGACGAAGACGAGTGGTTCTACGTGCTCGAGGGTGAGTTCACGGTCTACGTCGGCGACCGCCGCCTGTCGCTCCCGGCCGGCGCCTTCGCCTTCGGTCCGAAGGGAGTGCCGCACACATTCATCGCCGAGACGGACGGGGCGAAGGCGTTGATCGGCTTCCAGCCCTTCCATTTCGAAGGCTTCCTCAGAGAGGTGGGCGAGCCGGCGACCGAGCGCGTTCTGCCGCCGCCGCTCGACGCTCCCCCGGACATGGGACGGTTGCTCCCGATCGCCGCTCGCAATGGGATGGAGATCCTCGGACCTCCCGGCCCGCCTCCCGGCCACTGATCCGTCGAATCGACCGCGGCGCGCTCGCGCTGAGCGGGCACGCCCGCGGTGGCGCGCTCTCTAGTTGCCGCACGGCGCGATGTTGCGCCAGTTCGGCACGAGGTCGTCGACCGTCTGCGTGCCGCTCGAGCCGTATGAAAGCGTCAGCATCCTGTTGCCGGTCTCTGCGCAGCCCGCGTCTTTCTCCACGTGATCCCAGTCGCCGAGCGTGTACTTGTACTCGGGCTGCCGCCGCGCCCTCTCGGGCGTGTCTGATCGGGACCCGTCCTGGTGCCTGGCACCGAAGGGTGTCCCTACAAGCCGTGGCGTTACGAGCCGTGGATCAGCCAGCCGCGGCTGTCTCGGGACGTGTCTCATCGGGACGCGTCCTGGTGCCTGGCACCGAGAGGTCCCTCCGAGCCGTGGCGTTACGAGCCCTGGATTCGTCAGCCGCGCGCGGCTATGTGCAGATCGCGGTCCGGTGCGGTCCACAGCGATTACGGGAGCTGCGACGGCAAGCCGAGCTGCTCGAACAGCCACGGGTCCGGAAAGCCGACGATCCAGGAGACGAGGCCGTCGTCTACTTGCAGCACCATCAGCCCGTACGGACGGTACGTGCCGTCGCCGCCGCGCGCATAGGCGGCGAGGGCCGGCTGCCGGTTCGCGGCTGTCGGTACGAGTTGGATCTCGTCGAGCCGGCCGTCCTGGGGAACCGCGGCGAAGAAGTCGCCGATCGCGCGTGCGCCCGCGATCCGCATTCGCTCCGGCGGCATCGTCATCACGGCCTCCTCGGTCATCAGCGCCACCAGCGCATCGATGTCGACGGCGTTCCACGCCGCCATGAAGCGGTCCACGAGCGCACGCTCCTCGCCTCCGGGCGCCGCGACGCGCCCGCGTGGCCGCTCGAGCCCGGCCCGCGCACGCTGGAGCGCGCTGTTCACAGCGCCGATCGAGTCGTCGAGCGCGTCGGCAACCTCCTTCGCCGACCAGCCGAGAACGTCGCGGAGGATGAGGACCGCGCGCTGCTTGGGCGGGAGGAGCTGGATCGCCATGATGAACGCAAGCTCGACCGTCTCGCGGACTACGAGGTCCTCGAGGAGCCGGTCCGGGTAAGGCTGCAGATGCTCGAGATCCTCGTACAGCGCGACGGGCCGCGAGCGCGTCCGCGCGAGCGCCGTGAGGCAGACATTGGTCGCGATCGTGTGCAGCCAGGCGCCGAGCTGCGCGCGCGGGTCGTAGCGATCGGAGCCCTTCCACGCGCGCAGCATCGTCTCCTGGAGTGCGTCGTCCGCGTCGTGCAGCGAGCCGAGCATCCGGTAGCAGTGAAGGTGCAGCGCTTGCCGGTGCGGCTCGATCAGGAGCGCGAACGCCCGCTCGTCCATCGCGGGCGACCCGTTACTCGCCCGGCGGCATGGGCGGGTCTGCGCCGAGCTCCGTCCAGGCGCCGGGCGTGAAGGCGCCGGGCTTCCCGCCGATCGCGACGAAACGGATCCCCTCCGGGCCTGGAAGGATCTGGCGCAACTGGTCTGGCCCGACGCGCACCATCATCCCCGGGCGCAGCGCGATCTCGGTGCCGTCGGCGACGAGGGTCGCGGCGCCGTCGAGCGGGATGTAGACCTCCTCCTGGTCCGGGTCGAACGCGGCTGAGCCGTGGTTGTGATCGGGATAGCCGTCCCAGTCGGGCGGCAACGTGAACACCTGCATTCCCCACGCCGTCACGCCGAGCTCGGCGCGCGCGCGACGAGCCATCCCGCCGTGGATCGGCTCCATGTCGTCGATCGCCTTCACGGTCACGTCCGGCATCGTGCACCTCCTGCGTCGAAGAAGACCCTTCGACACACTCAACTCGGAGAGTCGTCGAAACTCATCGACCTCCCTGCGTCACCGAGCAAGACGGACCGCGACGCGACCTATCATGGCGCCGCTGCATCTCGGACTGATACTCCCGAACTACGGCGACGGGCTCGATGCCGAGCGCCTTGCGACCGTCGCCGTCGCCGCCGAGGAGGCGGGATTCGACTCGGGCTGGGTGACGGACCACCTGATCGTGCCGCCCGAGCACGCAACCGTCTACGGCTCGATCGCGGAGCCGCTCGTCTCGCTCGGCTTCCTCACCGGTCGCACGCGGCGGCTGCAGTTGGGCGTCTCCGCGCTCGTCGTGCCGCAGCGCAATCCGCTCGTCGCGCTGAAACAGCTGACAACGCTGGACTTCCTCTCAGGCGGTCGCATCGTCACCGCCGTCGCGGCCGGATGGATGGAGGGCGAGTTCGCGCTCCTGGGCGCGGACTTCGAGCACCGCGGTCGGATCTTGAACGACTGGCTACGGCTCGCCGAGTCCGCGTTCGCGCAGATGCCCGGCCGGATCGAAGAGCTGGACGGGTGGCTTGCGCCGGCGCTCGTCCGCCCCGGCGGGCCGGAGCTCTGGATCGCCGGCGTCTCGCGCGCAACCCTCCGGCGCGCTGCGATCACCGGGGTCTGGCACCCCGTCGCTCTGCCCCCAGACCGGCTCCGTGCGATGGCGGCCGAGCTCCGCGAACGGCGCGCGGACGGCCGCGTGATGCTCCGCATCAGCGTCTATCTTCAGGCGGAGCCGTCGACTGGTACCGACGAGCGGGGGAGACACGCGGTCGCGGGCCCACCGGAGTGGGTCGCCGAACGGCTGGCCGAGTATGTCGAGGCGGGTTGCGACGGCTTCGTCGTCAACCTCGGCCACGAGCACCCGGGGCTCGAGGAGCGGGTCGCGGCCTTCTCTGCGGACGTCCACCCGCTCCTGCCGTCCTAACGTTCGCGCTCGCCCGGCGTCGACCGACGCCGTTAACGCGACCTGACGCTACGGCACGATGTTGTGGTTGAGGTGGAAGAGGTTGTCCGGGTCGTATCGCCGCTTCACCTCACGGAGCCGGTCGTAGTTCGGGCCGTATGCCGCGCGAATTGCGGCGTCGCCCTGATCGTCCGCGAGGTAGTTGAGCCAGCGGCCGGCGCTGAACTGCGGTTGCAGCGCGGCGTACGTGTCGCGGGTCCACGCGATGTTCGCCTCGGTGGCGGCCGGGTCGGTCCAGACAGTGGGGAGGAGCAGGTTCCAGCCCTCCTCGCGGTGTGGCACTGCCGTTTCGGTTGCCCCCACGCGCGTCACCGCGCCGTGGAAGTGCTCGAAGAGGATCGCGCTCATCGGTGAAGGCGCAGCCGCGAACTGCGTGACGGCGACGTCGATCAGCCCATCGGGGAGGCCGCGGGTGAAGCTCGACAGCCAGTAGTTGAGCGACCCGTCCGGGAACCCCGGGTCGAGGATCGTGTTCATCGCCGGGTACGGCATCGCCCCAACCTGAACCACCAACGGCGACCCCCAAACCTTGAACGGCTCGAGGTCGCGCTCCGCCGTGGCGGCGTCTCCGATATGGAAGACGACCAACGCCGCAAGCTTCGCGCCGGAGCCGTCGGGGGCGTGGACGAGGCCCGCAAAACACGCTGAGGTCGTCCGAGGCGTCCGCGACCGCCTCGCGGTAGAAGCGCAGCAGCTCGGGCGCCGCGTCGAGGGGATGCGCGATCAAACCGCCGATCACCGTCCGGACCGGATGCAGCCGGTACGTGAACGACGTCGCGACGCCGAAGTTCCCGCCGCCGCCGCGAAGCGCCCAGAAGAGGTCGGGATGGGAGTCTGCGTCGACCGTGAGCACGTCGCCGGTCGCGGTCACGAGCTCGACCGCCAGCAGATTGTCCGAAGCGAGGCCGTACTTCGCCATCAGCCAGCCGAGGCCGCCGCCGAGGGTGTAGCCCGCGATGCCCGTCGCCGAGACAGTGCCGCCGGTGACGGCCAGGCCGTCTGCGCCCGCTGCGTCGTTGAGCTCGGCCCAGATCACGCCCTGGGCCGTGGCGGTCATTCGCTCGGGATCGATCGCGATCTCCTTCATCTCCGCGAGGTCGATCATCACGCCGCCGTCCGTCACGGAACGACCCGCGACGTTGTGGCCGCCGCCCCGGATCGAGACGTCGAGCCCTTCCCGGCGCGCGACGGCGAGCGCCGCAGCGACGTCGCCCGTCGTGCGGCAGCGGACGATCAGCGCCGGCCTGCGGTCGATGAGCCCGTTGTAGATCGCGCGGGCGCGGTCGTACCCCTCGGGTTCGATCGGCTCCGAGGTGCGGGCCACGACGAACTGGGCGTTGGCGAGAAAGAGGGCGGCCTCGATCTCGAACGCAAGCTGGGCCGGCTCCTCGGCCGGATCGATCGTGCCGTCGCTCTGGGCTTCGCGAACTGCTGTCTCGAGCCGCGCGAGCCACCCGATGAGGAATCTGACGAGACGATCCCGCACAGGGCCTGGCTGCATGTCGACCTCCGCGAGCGCGGACGCCATGAAGCAGCCGCCCGGAAACGTCTCGCCTTCCACGTAGCGCAGGTATCCGTCCACCAGCCGGCGTAGTCGTTCGAGAGCATCACCCGCGTTCTCCGCGGGCTCGACCACCTGCGCGTCAAACAATGCGGTCGCCGTATCGACGGTCGCAAGCTGGAGCTCTTCCTTGGATCCGAAGTGCGCGTACAGCCCGCTCTTGCTCATACCGACTGCGTCTGCAAGCCGGGAGATCGAAAGGCCCTCGAGCCCCTCGACCGTCGCGAGCTGCGCCGCCTCGTGGAGGATCGCTTGCCGGCTGCGCACGCCGTCGCTGCGCTGCGCTCTCGTGCGCGCATTCACCTTGACAAGTTAGCACGACCGTTCGTATATTCTCTGAACGACCGATCGTGCTATGTACACGAAAGGAATTGCCGTCATGAGCGCGACTGCGAACGACCCCATATCTGCCGGCCTCGGCGAGAGCCTCTCCGGGTCCGTCCTCCTCCCGGACGCCGAGGGGTACGACCGCGCCCGCGCGATCTACAACGGGCTCATCGACCGCAGGCCGGCGCTGATCGTCCGCTGCCGCACGACGGGCGACGTCGCTGCGGCGCT
>Ga0126312_10001140_pt1 | contig 17161 bp, 15 predicted proteins | sample Plot104A_FD_92537 | JGI IMG/M metagenome (GOLD analysis project Ga0126312, IMG submission 92537) | Serpentine soil microbial communities from UC McLaughlin Reserve, CA, USA - Plot104A | ecosystem: Environmental > Terrestrial > Soil > Grasslands | place: USA: UC McLaughlin Reserve, Lake County... | reverse complement strand
GCCTCCGCTTCGAGCTGAAGACGATCAAGGAGATGGGCTTCGCGGACTACTTCCTGATCGTCTGGGACTTCGTCCGCTTCGCGAAGCAGAACGGGATCCAGGTCGGGCCGGGCAGAGGCAGCGCAGCCGGCTCGATCGCGGCCTACTCGCTCGAGATCACCGACGTCGACCCGATGCGCTACGACCTGCTCTTCGAGCGCTTCCTCAACCCGGGCCGCAAGTCGATGCCGGACATGGACATCGACTTCGCCGTCGCCGGGCGTGACCGCGTCATCAACTACGTGGCCGAGAAGTACGGCCGCGATCGCGTCGCCCAGATCATCACCTTCGGCACGATGCTCGCCCGCGCAGCGGTTCGCGACGCCGGCCGCGTGCTCGAAGTTCCATACGGCACCGTCGACAAGATCGCGAAGGCGATCCCGGAAGGACCGAAGGTCTACCTCGACGACTGCCTCAAGCCCGGCGCGGAGTTGAAGCAGCAGTACGACTCGGACCCGCTCGTCCGCGAGATCGTCGACCTCGCGAAGCCGCTCGAGGGCCTCGTCCGCAACGACTCGATCCATGCCGCGGGCGTCGTGATCGGCGACAAGCCGCTCGTCGAGTACGTCCCGCTGCAGCAGAAGGGCGCCGACCAGGAGCTCGTCACGCAGTTCGGGATGTGGGACGTCGAGGCGCTCGGCCTCCTGAAGATGGACTTCCTCGGCCTCCGCAACCTCGACGTGATCGAGAAGACCTACCAGCTCGTCGGCGGGCTCTCGAACGAGAAGATCCCGCTCGACGACAAGAAGACCTACGAGATGCTCACGCGCGGGGACGCGATGGGCGTCTTCCAGTTCGAATCGTCCGGGATGCGGGAGGCGCTGAAGCAAGTCCGCCCGACGGAGTTCGAGGACCTGATCGCGCTCGTCGCCCTCTACCGCCCTGGCCCGATGGGCTACATCCCGACCTACGCGAAGCGGAAGAACGGCCAGGAGCCCGTCACGTTCATCGACGAGCGGGTGAGGCCGATCACCGAGTCCACGTACGGGATCTGCATCTACCAAGAGCAGTACATGGAGATCGCGAAGCAGCTGGCCGGCTTCTCACCGGCGGAAGCCGACGATCTTCGCAAGGCGATCGGCAAGAAGATCCACTCGCTGATGGCGTCGCTGAAGGAGAAGTTCCTCGAGGGCTGCGCGCAGAACGGCGTCTCGCACCAGGTGGCGACGCAGCTCTGGAAGGACACCGAGCAGTCGCAGGACTACTCGTTCAACAAGTCGCACTCGGCCGGGTACGCACTGATCGCCTATCGCACCGCCTGGCTGAAGGCGAACTACCCGCACCAGTACATGGCCGCGCTGATCTCGTCCGTGATGAACACGAAGGACCGGGTGCCGCTGTACGTGAACGCATGTGCGGAGATCGGGATCGAGGTCGAGCCCCCCGACGTGAACGTGTCCCAGACGGACTTCGCCGTCGTGGAGGGAAAGATCCGCTTCGGGCTCAACGCCGTCAAGAACGTCGGCGAGGGCGCTGCAGCGGCGCTGGTGGCCGCGCGCGCCGAAGGCGGGCCGTTCGCCTCCTTGTGGGAGGTGACCGAGCGCGTTCCGACGACCGTCGTCAACAAGCGCGCGCTCGAGTCGCTGATCATGTGCGGCGCGCTGGATTCGACCGGCGCCTCGCGGAAGGGCATGCTCGACGCGCTGGACGCCGCGCTCGGCTCGGGCGCCAGGCGACAGGAGGATCTCTTCTTCGGCCAGGAGTCGATGTTCGAGGTCGAGTACCCGCCGATCAGCGGTGAGGAGTACGAGAAGAACGAGCGGCTGCGGCTGGAGAAGGAGTCGCTCGGGCTCTATGTCTCGGAGCATCCAGTGGCTGCGGTCAAGGAGCAGCTACGGCGGAAGACGGACTGCGCCATCGCGGACGTGCCGGCACGGCGCGACGGCGAGATCGTCATCGTCGGCGGGATCGTCGGAGCGATCAAGCAGCTGACCACCCGCAAGGGCGACCCGATGGTCTTTGTGCGCCTCGACGACCTGACGGGCAGCACGGAGGTCGTCGTCTTCAACTCCGTCTACGTGCACTCGCGCGAGCTGCTGACGCCGGACGCGATCCTCGTCGTCAAGGGCCGCGTCGACCACAAGCAGGAGGGCGAGACGAAGCTGATCGCGATGGAGGTGACGGCGTTCGAGGCGGCGCAGGTGGCGAAGGAAGTGCGGCTGCGGGTCGACGCGCTCAAGGCGCAGGCGGGGCTGATCGGCGAGCTCGCGCGGCTCGTCAAGGACTTCCCCGGCGAAACGCCGGTGATCCTGAACGTGGACACGTCGCTCGGGCCGAAGGTGCTCGAGCTCGGGCCGGACTATCGCGTGCGCCCCTCGAACGCGTTCTTCGGCGAGGTGAAGGCACTGCTCGGCGAAGCTGCCGTCGCCTGAGGACCGCTAGGCGACGAGGCGCTAGGGGCTCTTCGTCGGGCCCAATATCGGCCGCCGACATCGCAGCCGCAAGGTGAGATACTCCTGCTGTGGGGCAGAGATTGGTCGTCGGGGCGCTTGTCGGATGGGGCGTCAACATCGTCGCGCTGATCGTCGTCGACTGGCTCTTCGACGGCGTCGACATCGGGCGCTGGGGGCCGCTGCTGCTGGGCGCTGCGGTGCTCGGCATCGCCAACGCGATCGTGAAGCCGATCCTCACGATCCTGACGTTCCCGCTGATCATCGTGACGCTCGGCCTCTTCTACTTCGTGCTCAACATCGCGATGCTCGCGCTCGCGGAGTGGATCGCACCTGACTTCTCGATCACCGGGTTCTGGGCATACGTCGGCTCCGTGATCGTCATCTGGCTCGTCAACTGGATCCTTCATGCGCTGCTCGACAAAACCGGCGTCGCCGAGCGGACCTAACCGAACGGTTAGTTGAGGTCCGCGGCCCCGAATGGGAGGCTTCAACCCAGGCTGCCCGGTCGCGTGGTGAGGGAGTGTTCCCCGTTTGGCGGCGAACCACGCCACCGGGCTCCATAGCTGGCTCGCTGTGAGGAACGTGCCACGCAACCGGTCCCGGGGCAAACCGAAGTTCGGTCGTGTGTGGCCGCGCCTTGTACTGGCGTTCGCATGCCTCGGCGCGCTCGGTGTGATGCCGCTGACGGCGGGGGCCGACTCCGAGGCCGCGAGCGTTCTTTCGCCGGGGCTGCTCGCCGCAGCGCGCGCGCAGCCCAACAGCGAGTTCGACGTCATCGTCCAGGGGGAGATCGACAGCGGTGTCGAGCGCCGGTTCGAGACGGTGCCGGCCGCCGCCGCGACGCTCACGGGGAGCGAGATCGTCTCGCTGGCCGAGGGAGACGACCCGCACGTGATCACGCGCGACTCCGCCGTCGTGGTGGTCGGTGACTCGACCGAGGCGCCGGCGTCTCAACCGGCGGCTGGAGGCGAGCCGGCAGTCTTTGGGAACCCCGAGCCGGGTGCCGCTCTCACAGCGACTCCCGCCGGCGCGGGCTCGTACCGGTGGCAGCGCTGCGGCGAGGGGCTACGCGAGGAGGCGATGCTCGCGGACGCGCCGCTCGGCCGCTGGGCGTTCGGCGAGCGCGCGGGAGACATCGACGTGGAGGAGCCGGCCCCGGACTCGGCGTCTGCGGGCTTTTCGGTCGAGGGATGGGTCGAGCTCGACTCCCCCGCGAGCGATCTGCCGCTGATCGCTCGCTGGTCGCTCCGCGACGAGTCCAGGTGGTTCGGCTCGAGGGCCGTGACGGTCGGCGCCACGACGCTCTACCTCGACGAGGGCGGGCACTATGGCCTCGCCGGCACCGTCCGAACGTCGGTCGCGCCGCAGACCGGCGAACGCGAGCATCTCGCGGTCACGTGGGACGGGACGCTGCTGCGGCTCTACCGGAATGGCGTCCAGATCGGCGCCGAGCCGCTGGAGGGTCAGCCTGGTTCGGACTACCACCTGAGGATCGCGGGCAGCGTGGACGACGTGGCCGTCTACGACCGCGCCCTCTCGTCGAGCGAGGTGCGAGGGCACCACGCAGGCTGCACCGACGTCGCCGGGGCGGGCGAGGCCACGTACCAGCCCACCGCCACCGACCTCGGCCTCAGGCTCCGCGTCGTCGTGAACGGGGACGCTTCGGCCCTTACGGACCCGGTTACGGCGAAGCCGCCGACGATGACGTCACCGCCGTCGATCCTAGGGACGACCGAGGAGGGCCAGACGCTGCAGGCTGCGAACGGAAGCTGGGAGGGGACGCTGCCGCTCGAGTTCCAGTACCGGTGGCGGCGCTGCCACGGCGAGAGCTGCGTCGACATCGGGGGCGCGGGAGCGTCCAGCTACACCCCGACCCGGGCCGACGTCGGTGCGACGATTCGCCTCGAGCTCACCGTTCGAGGGCTCGGGGGCGAGGCGAGCGCACACACCGAGGCGGCGTCTGCTGTGACGGCGATTCCGGAGCGGCTCCCGAAGTTCAAGCAGCACTGGCCGTACGTCGCGGGCGTCCCCGCCCAGCTGGCGAGCCTCGAAGGGCAGGAGCTCGAGCCGGCGACGATCGCGATCGTTGACTCCGGCATCGACGTGCAGCGGCCGGACTTCGGCAGCCGCGTGATCGAGCGAGTGACGCTCAGCACGCGCAGCGGCAACCAGTCGGGGGATGGAAACGGCCACGGCACGGCCGTCGCCAGCGTCGCCGCCGGCGAGGCGGGGGGCTATACCGGCGCCGCTCCCGGCGCCCGGCTCGTCGATGTCGACGTCCTCGACGACGACGGTGCGGCGAACGTCAGCGACGTCATCGCCGCCGCCGACTGGATCTACAACAACCGGGAACGCCTGAACATCCGCGTCGCGAACTTCTCGCTGCACGGCACGACGCTCGCGAGCCTCGTCTCCGATCCGCTGGACAAGGCGGTCGAGCGGCTCTGGCTCAGCGGCATCGTTGTCGTCGCCGCGGCCGGGAACTATGCCGTGGACGGCCAGGAGAGCGCAGTCGCCTTCGCTCCGGCCAACGATCCCTTCGTCCTCACCGTCGGCGCGACGGATACGCGAGGCTCGTATGCCCGCCGCGACGACATCGTGGCGCCGTGGTCGGCCTGGGGCTACACGAGGGACGGGTTCTCCAAGCCGGAGCTCGGTGCGCCGGGCAGGTACATCGCCGCCGCCGTCTCGCCGAGGGGGAAGCTCGCGCGAGACAAGCCGGAACGGATCGTCGAGCCCGGCTACATGCAGCTCTCGGGCACGTCATTGGCGGCGCCTGTCGTCTCCGGTATCGCCGCAAACCTGCTCGCGGCGCATCCGGAGTGGACGCCGGACCAGGTCAAAGGCGCACTGATGCTGACTGCCAAGCCGCTGGAGAAGGCTCCGCCGCGCGCGCTGGGCGTGGGCGCCGTCGATGCTGGCGACGCGGCCGCGGTCAGCGACCCGCCGAATCCGAACGCCGCGCTCGACGGTTTCCTCGTCTCGGATCCCAAGGGCGCCCGCGTCTTCGACGCCGACCGTTGGACGACCGCCGTGCAGGCGGACCCGGCTTGGGCGAGCGTCGCATGGGGCTCCGTGGCCTGGGGCTCGGCTGCGTGGTCGAGCGTCGCCTGGGGCTCCGTTGCCTGGGGATCGGTGGCATGGGGCTCCGTCGCCTGGGGATCCGTCGCGTGGGGCTCCGTTGCCTGGGGCTCTGTTGCGTGGCGGAGCGATGCGAGGGACGATGTCCGGCAGGGCGGCGGCTACTGGACGCGTAGGGATTGACCGCCTGAGGCGGTCAGTGGGGAGAGCGGCGGCGGAGAGCCATGTGGCGCTCTCCGCCGCCGGCTAAGGCGCCCTGCGCGGAGTTGCGGCGACTCCGGCAGGGCACGTGCTCGCGATGGCGCCGATCGGAGCCGGCGGCGCTCCCAGTCCGGCCAGCCTCCAAAGGCGCCGTGTGAGCATCGCTTGATCCCTGGGGGCGCGCTCTTCAGCCTGCCCGTTCACCGCGTCGCCCCAATGGTCGCCCGCCAGAACTCGTCGCTGGGGGCCTTGGTGAATTCATCGTCGAGCACGGTCCGCGGCGTCTCGCCTGTCTTCAGCGACAGGAGGCCAACGAGGTGCCGGATCGCGTACAGCGTCCGCTCCGCGTCGAGCTCGTCAGGCTGCTCGTCAGTCGCGTACTGAATCTTTTCCGCAGTCATGCAGCGATGATCGCGGAGACCACACATCGGCCGGTAAGCCGGCGGTAATTCCGCTAAGAAGGACGGTGATGGACTACCGGATCCTCGGCCCGCTCGAGGTCCGCGCGGGACACCGGCTGCTCGAGCTGCGCGGAGCGCGCCAACGCGAGCTGCTCGCGATCCTCCTGCTGCATCCGAACGAGGTCATCTCGAGCGACCGCCTGATCGACGAGCTGTGGCCCGGTGAGCCGCCGCCGACGGCGGCGAAGATCATCCAGAACAGCGTCTCGCAGCTGCGCCGGCTGATGGGGCCGGACCTCCTCGTGACCCGCAGCCCGGGCTACCTGCTCCGCGTCGCGCCCGGCGAGCTCGACGCGGATCGGTTCAAGGGGCTCGTCGAGGCGGCGCGGGCCGACCTCGCGGCCGCCGCCCATGCCGACGCCGCGGAGCGGCTTCGCGAGGCCCTGACGCTCTGGCGCGGACCGGCTTTGGTGGACTTGGTGGACGCGCCCTTCGCACGGGTCGAAGCTGCGAGGCTGGAGGAACTCCGCTTGACGGCGACGGAGGACCGCATCGAGGCCGAGCTCGCCCTCGGACGCCATGCGGATCTGGTTGGCGAGCTGGAGGCTCTCGTCGCGCAGCACCCGCTCCGCGAGCGCCTCCGAGCGCAGCTGATGGTCGCCCTCTACCGGTCCGGGCGCCAGGCCGAGGCGCTCCGGGTCTACCACGAGACGCGGGAGGTCCTCGTCGAGGAGCTCGGGATCGAGCCGGGGCGGGCGCTGCAGCGACTCGAGCGCGCGGTGCTCGTCCATGACCCCGCGCTCGAGCTCGGGGTCGAGCAGCGAGTTGCGGAAGCGGCCCGCGTCGAGGCGCCGGCGGCGGCGGAGACGCGGAAGACGGTCTCGGTCGTCGCCGCCGACGTCCTCAGCGTCAGCGGGCCGCACGACCCAGAGACGCTTCGGCGGCCGATGGAGTTTGCTGTCCAGACCGTGACCGGCGTGCTCGAGCGGCACGGCGCGAGCACCGAGGCATCTCCGGTCGGTGGCGTGATCGGGATCTTCGGGATGCCGACCGTCCACGAGGACGACGCGCTGCGGGCGGTGCGAGCCGCGACCGAGGCGCGCGATGAGCTCGTGGCCCTGAACCCCGAGCTCGAGCGCGACTGGCAAGTCTCCGTGGCGGTGCGTTCCGGCGTCAACACCGGCGAGATCGTGGCCGGCGATGCCGCTGTCCACACGCTGGTCGCCGGCGAGGCCGTGCACGTGGCCGCCCGTCTGCAGCAGGCCGCCGATCCGGGCGAGATCCTGCTCGACGAGCAGACCGAGCGGCTCGTGCACGATGCGGTTCGAACCGAGCAGGTCGAGCCGGCGGTGCTCAGGGCGACGGGACGCACCACGGCCTGGCGCCTGCTCGAGCTCGAGGCAGGTGCGCCGGGGTACGGCCGGCGGCTCGAGACGCCGCTCGTCGATCGCGTCGACGCGCTCGCGCAGCTCGGGCAGGCGTGGGAGCGGGCCGTCTCAAGCCGGGCGGCACAGCTCTGCACTGTGCTCGGCCCTCCAGGGGTCGGGAAGTCGAGGCTCGCCGCCGAGCTCAGCCGGAGCGTCGCCCAGCAGGCGTCGGTCTTCCACGGCCACTGCCTCGCGTACGGCGAGGGCATCACGTTCTGGCCGCTGCGCGAGATCGTGGAGCAGGCAGGTGATCTCAACCGCGTGCTCGCCGACGAAGAGGAGTCGGACGTGATCGCTGATCGTCTGCTCGGCGCGGTGGGATTGGCCGGGAAGGCGAGCGCGAACGAGGAGACCTTTTGGGCCGCGCGGAAGCTCTTCGAGGCGCTTGCGCGAGATCGTCCCCTGCTCGTCGTCCTGGAAGATGCTCACTGGGCTGAGCCCGCGTTCCTCGACCTCCTCGAGCACGTGGCGGAATGGTCGAGTGACGCGCCGATCCTCCTGCTGTGCCTCGCCCGGCCCGAGCTCGCGGAGACGCGGCCGCGGCTCGCCGGCGGGCGGCGGTCCGTGAGCTCGATCTTCCTCGAACGGCTCTCGGACTCCGAGAGCGACGAGCTGATCACGCAGCTCGCGGGAACCGAGCTTGCTGACGAGATCCGGACCCGGATCGCGACGGCGGCCGAGGGAAATCCGCTCTTCATCGAGCAGATGCTCGCGATGGTCGCGGAACAGGGTGCCCAAGGCGGCAGTGCGCTCCCCGTCCCGCCGACGATCCAGGCGCTCCTCGCGGCGCGGCTCGAGCGGCTCGACGCGGATCAGCGGGCCGTGCTCCAGCGGGGCTCGGTGATCGGCAGGGAGTTCCGGCGCGCCGCCCTGATCGAGCTCTTCGCGAGGGAGGAGTCGACGACAGTCAACGCCGCGGTCGAGAGCCTCGTTCGGCGCGAGCTGCTCGGGCCCGCGCGCGACGAGGCCGTCCGCTTCCGCCATCTCCTCCTCCGGGAGGTCGCGTACGATTCTCTGCCCAAGCTGGCGCGCGCCGAGCTTCACGAGCGGTACGGCAACTGGCTCGAGGCGGCCGCGGGCGACGAGGAGGTCGTCGGCCATCACTTCGAGCGATCGCACGCCTACCGCGCTGAGTTAGGGCCCGTCGACGCCGAGGGGCGCGCGCTGGCGAGGCGCGCCGCCACACGCCTGGGCGCCGCGGGCCGCCGCGCATACGAGCGTGGCGACCTGCAGGCGGCCGTGGGCTTGCTCGCGCGCGCCACAGCGCTGCTCGAGCCCGGCGCCGCCGGGCGGGTGGAGCTCCTCGCCGATCTCGGCGAGGCGCTCCGCGAGACCGGTGACTTCGATCGCGCCGAATCCGTGCTCGAGGAGGTGATCCGGACGGCGTCGGCCGCGGGCGACCGCGTCCTGGAAGCCCGCGCCGAGGTCGTTCGCCTCCGGCTCAGGCTCCTGACAGACCCCGAGGTGACGGAAGAGGTCGTCCGCGAGGCCGAGCCCCTGGTGCAGACGTTCGAAGCGGCGGGCGACGACCGGCTCCTCGCCAAGGCGTGGGAGTTGCTCGCCTGGGCCCCGTGGTTCCGCTGCCGCGCCGCCGCGACGGTCGAGGCGCTCGAGCGAGCGATCGAGTACGCACGGCGCGCCGGCGACGAGCGCACCGAGGCGCAGAGCCTCAACCTCGCTGTCGGCGCGGCGTTCTTCGGCCCGATGCCGGCAGCGGATGCGATCCGGCTCTGCGAGGAGATGCTGGCGCAACCGGGGCAGCAGCGCCGGATCCTCGCCTCCGCGCTGCGCGCACTGGCGGGCCTGAAGGCGATGGCGGGGGAGTTCGAGGAGGCGCGGGAGCTCGTGGCCTCCCACAAAGCCATGGTCGAGGAGCTCGGCCTGCGGGTGACCGCGGCGTCCGCGGCAGAGACGTACGGCATCGTCGAGCTGCTGGCGGGCGACGCCGCGACAGCGGTGCGCGAGTTCGGCTGGGGCTACGACGTGCTCGAGGAGATGGGCGAGACGCAAAACTTTCCGGACCTCGCGGCCAAGCTGGCCGACGCCTTGTACGAGCAGGGCGAGCTCGAGCGCGCACTGGAGCTGAGCGAGGTCAGCGAGCGGGCGACGGCTCCAGACGATCTCTCGGCAGGTGTGCAGTGGCGGGCGGTCCGGGCGAAGCTCGTGGCCAGGCAGGGCGCGCCGGACGAGGCGGAGGCCCTGGCGGAGGAGGCCGTGGCGCTCGCGGCCGAGACGGACTTCCCGGTCTTGCGCGCCGACGCACTTGTCGACCTTGCCGAAGTCCTGCGGCTCGCGGACCGGCAGCACGACTCGATCGCGTTCCTCGAGCAGGCGCTCGAGCTCTACGAGCAGAAGGGCAACGTCGCCGCCGCCGAACGCGTCCGGGCACAGCTGGCCCCGGCGTAGTCGAAGCGCGCGGAACCCCTGAGCACCGGCAGGTGTAGAAGGGACGGTGGTGGGCCGACCACTGACAGAGGCGGAGCTCGTCGAGCGCGCCAGGCGTGGCGACCAGGACGCCTATGGAGAGCTTGTGCACGCATATCAGGGGATCGCGTTCAGAACCGCCTATCTGCTGACCGGCAACGCCGCCGACGCGGAGGACGCTGCGCAGGAGGGCTTCGTCAAGGCGTTCTACGCGCTCCGTCGTTTCCGGCGCGGCGCTGAGCTGCGTCCGTGGCTCCTCCGGATCGTCGCCAACGAGGCTCGGAATCGCCGCCGCTCGGCCGGCCGGCGCGGGAAGCTCGCGCTGCGCGCCGCGGCGGTAGTCCCCTCGGGGGGCGCGGCCCCGTCCCCCGAGCTTTCTGTGCTGGACGCCGAGCGAAGCGGACAGCTCCTCGCCGCGCTCAACGAGCTGAGGGACGAGGAGCGCGAGGTTATCGCCTGTCGCTACCTCCTCGAGCTCTCGGAGGACGAGACGGCGGAGACGCTCGGCCTGCGCAAGGGGACTGTGAAGTCGAGGCTCTCGCGGGCGCTTGACCACCTGCGCGAGCGGATGGAGGTCGACGATGTCTGAGCTCGAGCTCGCCCTCACCAGCCTGGGCCGGAAGCTCGACTACCCGCAGACGCCGGACCTCGCCGGCGTCGTGCAGCGGCGGCTGGCCGAGGGCCGGCGGCCGGTGGCGTGGCGGCGGCCGATCGCCATCGCGCTGGCGGCTCTGTTCGTGGCCGTGGCGGCGGTGATGGCCGTCCCGCAGGCACGAAGTCAGGTCCTCGACTGGCTCGGCATCGGCAGCGTCACGATCCACTACGTCGACGAGCTGCCAAAGCTCGAGCCGCGCGAGGACTTCGAGCTCGGCGCGCGGGTGCCGCTCGGCGAGGCCCGCGAGCGCGCACAGTTCCAGGTGCTCCTGCCGAGGCTCGACGGGCTCGAGTATCCCACGGTCCACTACCGCGGCGACATCGGCATGGTCTCGCTCCTCTACGGCACCGAGAAGGCGCCGCGCCTCTTGATCAGCGAGATCGTCTCACCCGGTGCAATCGACAAGCTGCTCACCAGCCAGACCGACGTGGAGCCGGTGCACGAGGGAGACTGGTCGGGCGCCTGGCTCTCCGGCGGGCAGCACGTCCTCTTCCTGCCGGTCCAGGACCAGATCCTGCGGCTCGTCGGCACGGTGCTCGTCGTCCACAACGGCGCGACCACGGTCCGCATCGAGGCCGACGTCTCCAAGGACGAGGCGCTTCGGATCCTGCGCTCGCTGAGATGAGGAACCCCGCCGCCGCGGGCGGTGTAGAGACGGAAACGCGAAGGAGGCTGCAGATGAAGCGACTGCTGATCGGGCTCGCATGCGCCGCGCTCGTCGTACCGGCGGGTGCCGCGGCGGGCGGATGGGCGAGCGCCGGGCTCGGTCCGCCGCCCGACGACATGGGCCCCGGCGAGACGTGGAACGCGAAGATCACGATCCTCCAGCACGGCAATCCGCAGACGCCGCTTCCGGGGCTCGCCCCGACGGTGACGATCCGGAAGGGATCGGTCACGAAGACGTTCGCGGCGAAGGAGAGCGACACCCTCGGCGTCTATGTCGCGAAGGTCGTCTTCCCGAGCGCGGGTCGGTGGTCGTACGAGGTCTATGACGGCTTCGCGGCGTACGGCGGGCAGCAGACGCACCACTTCGCCCCGGTGACGATCGGAGCAGCGAGCGACGGCAGTGGTTTCCCGACAGTGACCGTGGGGGTTCTGCTGGTCGCACTGATGGGTCTGGCGTTCGTGCTCTGGCTGCTCTCGCGGCGCATCCGCGTCCGCGCGCCGGCGCCGACGCACTAGGCGCGACGTGGGGCGGTCCCTCGCGGGGCCGCCCCAATCTTTACGAAATCTCTTCGTCAACTCCCCGAATGGGGGAGAGCACCGTGTTACGCGGGGCCGTTAATGAGGAAATCACTGCGGACCCGGGAGGTAACGCGATGGGCGAAATGGAACTCTACGTTCTCGAGAACACGGAGCAGCTCCAGATCGAGCTCTGGCGGACCGAGGAGCTGGAGCGCGCCGGCTACAGCCACCGCGCTGCGGGACGGCTGGCGGCGCGCCACGACGTCGATCTGCACCTGGCGGTCCGGCTGCTCGAGCGCGGCTGCTCTCCAGAGCTCGCGCTCCAGATCCTGCTCTAGCGGGCGCGAGCGCGCTTAACGGGACCAGGTTCCGTTAAGAACCCGCCGCCGAGGCCGCATGGTTCAGCGCGCCGGCCGTGGCAGCCGGCCGTTTACTGCACCAGGTCATGTAAAGAAACGGCCGCCCGGCGCGAACGGGCAGAATGCCGCGCGTGATCGCGTCGATCCCGTCACCCGAGAACGGCTTCTTCGAGGTCGGCCCCGTCACCGTCCACATGTACGGGCTGATGCTGCTGCTCGCGATTGCGGTCTGCATCCTCGTCACGGGGTTGCGCTGGACGAAGCGGCCCGGCGAAATGGGCGGCGACTGGGATCTCCTGCTGCGGATCGCGGTCTGGGGCGTCGCCGCCGGGATCGTCGGCGCGCGCGCCTACCACGTCATTACCAGTTGGTCGGAGGTCCCGGATCCGAAGTGGCAGGGCGTCTTCATGGTCTGGAAGGGCGGGCTCGGCGTCTGGGGTGGCATCTTCCTCGGTACCGTCGTCGGCGCGATCGTCGCGCGGCGCGCCGGCAAGAGCGCGTTCGGCCTGATGGACGCGGCCGCGCCCGGCCTGTTGCTCGCCCACGGCATCGGGCGCTTCGGCAACTGGTGGAACCAGGAGCTCTACGGCAAGCCGACGGACCGGCCCTGGGGCCTCGAGATCGCCCCGGAGAACCGCCCGTTCGAGTTCCCGGACTCCGAGACGTTCCACCCGACGTTCCTCTACGAGTTCATCTACGTGACGGTCTGCGCCGGGATCCTGCTGCTCCTGGACCGGCGCTTCCGCTTCAAGCCACCGGCGCTCTTCGCGCTGTACGTGATGCTCTACTCGTTCGGCCGCTTCTTCGAGGAGCTGCTGCGCATCGACCCTGCCCACGAGTACGGCCCGCTGCGGCTGAACGCGTGGGTCTCGATCGTCGTCTTCGTGCTGGCGACGGTGTTCTTCGTCTGGTGGCAGTTCTTGCGGCGACCCCGCGAACGGCGCCCGGCGGCGGCCAAGCCGCCGGAGGGCCCGGCCATGGCGATCCCCAAGGGCCGCGTCCGGCACTGACGCTAGCGTCTGCCGAGTGGCGGTGCCCGTCCGCGAGCTCGAGCTGGACCTCGACGCGTTCGAGGGGCCGTTCGACCTGCTCTTGGCACTCGTGCTGCGCGAGGAGCTCGACCTCGCCGAGGTGGACGTCGCCGGCGTCGTGCTGGCGTTCGTGGAGCGACTGGCGGAGCGGGAAGAGCTCGATCTCGACGCGTGCGGCCAGTTTCTCGTGCTGGTCGCGGCACTCCTGGAGCTCAAGGCGCGCGCGCTCCTCGCCGGCGACGACGCCGACCTCGAAGACCTGGATCCCGCGCTTGCGGCCGAGGAGCTGGCGCAGCGGCTCGCCGACTACCGGCGGATCAAGGAGGCTGCAGCGTGGCTCGCGGAGCGGCTCGCGGGCGAGGGCGACCGCTTCTTCCGCCTCGGCCCCGCCCCATTGGCGCCGGCCGTCGAGCGCCGCCTGGCGCCGCAGGACCCTGCGACCTTGGCCGCGGCGCTCCGAGCCCTGGCGGCGGAGCCGCCGGCGGTCTCGCTGGCACATCTGGAGCTTCGGTTTCCTCCCGTCGAGCAGTTCCTCGGGCGCTTCCGCGCGCTGCTCGCGCGGCGAACGCGGTTCGACTTCGATGCCGAGGTGGAGGGGATGACGCGGATCGAGCAGGCGGTCGCGTTCCTGGCGCTCCTGGAGCTGCGGAAGGCGGAGGAGATCGAGTTCTCGCAGGCGGCGCCGTTCGCCCCGATTCGGGTACAGAGGAACGACGCGGCGAAGCCGGAAAGGAGAGAGGAATGGACCGCCCGCTCCGCCTAGTCGCCGCGAACCCGCTCGACCGGCTCGCGCGTACGCTCGAGGCGCTGCTCGTGGTGGCGTCGCAGCCGTTGTCGGCGGCAGAGCTCTCGGAGGCCTCGGGAGAGGACGCCGAGCGCGTCCAGATGGCCCTCGGCCTCCTGCGGGAACGCTTCCAGGAGGGCCGCAGCGGGATCGTGCTCGAAAGCGTGGCCGGCGGCTGGGCCTTCCGCGCCTCACGGGAGGCAGCGGAAGCCTGTGGTCGGCTGTTCGAGCGCCCCGTCGAGCGCGGCCTCTCGGCGGCGGCGTTGGAGACGCTGGCCGTCATCGCCTACCTCGGACCGTGCTCACGACCCGAGATCGCGCGGTTGCGCGGCGTCGCGGCGGACTCCGTCGTTGCGGGTCTCGTCGAGCGCGGCTTGATCGCCGAAGCGGGGCGGGACCAGGCGGTGGGGGCGGTGCGGTACCGCGTGACGCCGCTCTTCGAGCGCATCTTCGGGCTCGAGAGCCTGTCCGAGCTGCCGCGGCTCGACGACCTCGGCGCGGACGCCGAGGAGCTTCGCGGCCGACTCGAGACGATCGCCGAGAAGCGCCCGGCTTAGGCGACCAGCTCGCCGATCGCCGCGACGACGTCCACGTCTTCGTGGACGACGTGCTGGAGCATCATGCGGTCGACGCCTGAGTCCTCGTAGCCGCGGAGGCCGGGAGCGAGGTCGCCGGCGACGCCGCGATCGGCGAGGCGTGCGTACAGCGCCTCCGCCGGCCCGGAGTTCGGGTAGCGCTCGATGAATCGGCGCGCGTGGTCGTGGTCGAGAACGAACGGCGTCATCACCGAGAAAAGAAGTGTGGAGGGATCCCGACCGACCTCTTGGCAGGCCTGGGCGACGCGTTCGCGGCGGCGCGCGGCCTCCAGCGGGTCGACGCCGTAGGTGTTGTACTCGTCGGCGAAGCGCGCGGCGGGGACCGTCGTCCCGCGGCGGGCTCCGCCGCCGACGATCAGCGGTGGCCGCGGCCGCTGCACGGTCAGCGGGTCCTCACGGAGGAGGCGATCAACCCGCTCGAGCTGCTCGGCCAGCATCGAGACCCGCTCGCTGGTCTCTGGAAACGGAAACCCGAACGTCTCGTGCTCGACCTCCATCCAGCCGGCGCCCAGCCCCACCTCCATGCGCCCGCCGGAGACGTGGTCGGCTGTCGCCGCGGACTTGGCCAGCACGGAGGGGTGCCGGAACGTCGCTGGCGAGACGAGCGTCCCGAGACGAAGCCGTGACGTTCGGGCGGCGAGAGCGCCCAGCAGCGTCCACGCGTCCGTGGCTCGACGTGTCGAGTCCGTCTGCGACAGGTAGTGGTCGGAGCGGAACATCGTCTCGATCCCGTGTTCCTCGCATGCCTCTGCGAGCGCGACCCACTCGTCCCAAGAGACGCCCTCCTGGCCCTCGACCATCAGCGCGACGCGCATGCCAGCTCCGCCAGTAGACGCTGCGGGTCGTGGAGCGCGCGCAGGCCATCGGCGACGACGCGGCGCGTCCCCGCGTCGACCGGATCGGTCGCGGCCCACGACGGCGCTGCGATGCCGACCTCGACCTCGAGGCCGGAGGGCAGCCGCAGCCGGTGCTCGGTGACCGCGCCCCAGTCGCCGCCGCGGATGAGCTGCGCGCCGGGCGCGAGCTCGGGCACCCACTCGTCGCCATCCGTCTCCGTCAGCACGACCAGGTCGACGTCGGAGTCGTCGCGCGCGGAGCCGCGGGCCCAGGAGCCGGCGAGGGCGACTGCGGCGAGATCGTCGCGAGTCTTTGCCCACTCCTCCACACCGCGAAGGAGTTGCTCGACTTCGTCGTGCCTAGCCTGAGAGGGGCGACGCAAACGACCAGAACTGGCCTTCGGGATCGAAGGCGTCGTAGCGCCGGTCGCCGTATTCCTGGTCGGTCGGCTCCATGATGATCTCGGCGCCGGCGGCCTTGGCACGCTCGAAGTGTGCGTCCACGTCATCGACGTACACATGGACGAGGCCGCTCCGGTGGTCAGCCTTCTTCGGGCTCTTGTAGTCGTCGCCGGGGTAGCCGAGCATCACGGAGTCGTCGCCGAGGCGGAGCTCGGCGTGGTTCACGATGCCGCGCTCCTCCATGCGCATCGCTTCCTCGAAGCCGAACGCGGAGGTCAGGAAGTCGATCGCGGCGGCGCCGTCCTCGTAGAGCAAGTACGGCGCAATGCGGCCCACGGTGCAAGCCTACTGCCATGCGCCTGAACGCGTACCTCGCCCGCGCGGGTGTCGCCTCCCGGCGGAAGGCCGACGAGCTGATCAAGGCCGGGCGGGTGGTGGTCAACGGCAAGCCGGGACAGCTGAACACGTTCGTCGAGCGGGGCGACCGCGTCGAGGTGGACGGTGACGAGGTGCGGCCGCAGCGACTCGTGTACGTCCTCCTGCACAAGCCCGTCGGCGTCGTGACGACGGCGAGCGATCCTGAGGGGCGCCCGACGGTCGTCGATCTCGTCGGGTACGACGTCCGGATCGTGCCCGTCGGGCGACTGGACGTCGACAGCACCGGAGCGCTGCTGCTCACGAACGACGGCGAGCTGGCGCATGGCCTGGCGCATCCGAAGTACGAGGTCGAGAAGGTGTACGTGGCCGAGGTCGAGGGCGAGGCCTCCGACGAGGCGCTGCGGCGGCTGGCCGAGGGGGTGGAGCTGGAGGACGGCGTCACGGCGCCGGCCGAGGTGCGTCGGCTCGGCCCGACGACGATCGAGCTCGCGATCCACGAGGGCCGCAACCGCCAGGTGCGCCGGATGCTCGAAGCCGTGGGACACCCCGTGCGGCGCTTGCACCGGAATCGCTATGCCGGGCTCGCCATCGACGATCTCGCGCCGGGGGAATGGCGAGAGCTCGCCCCTCCGGAGGTCGAGGGACTGCGGAAGGGCTCAGTCAGGCGCGCGGCGCGTGAGCCCTCGCAACGTCGCCGATGATCTCGGCGAGCTCCGTGGGACGCGACCACATCGGCCAGTGGCTCGTCGGCAGGTCGACCCAGGTGATGTCGCGCAGTTCTGCGAAACCGCCGAGCCACGCGTAGCCCTCCTTCACCGCGGCCTTGTACTCGTCGGACGAGTACCCGGTACAGATCGCCGTGCTCGGCACATCGAGGCGCGCGTCGTTCTTCAACTCTGCGGCCTCGCGCAGCACGCCGCCCGGCTCGGGCACGGCCCGCCGCCTGAAGGTCTCGAGCTGCTCGTCGCT
>Ga0126312_10001139_pt1 | contig 17163 bp, 18 predicted proteins | sample Plot104A_FD_92537 | JGI IMG/M metagenome (GOLD analysis project Ga0126312, IMG submission 92537) | Serpentine soil microbial communities from UC McLaughlin Reserve, CA, USA - Plot104A | ecosystem: Environmental > Terrestrial > Soil > Grasslands | place: USA: UC McLaughlin Reserve, Lake County... | reverse complement strand
GCAGGGGAAGCGCATCGCGGACGCGGTCGCCCGCGCGGGAGGACCGACGCGGCGGGCGGACGAGTCCGCCGTGAACCTGGCGGCGCCGCTGGCGGACGGGCAGCAGGTCGTCGTGCCGGCACGGCCGCCGCCGACGTCGGCCGCCGCGGGCACTGGCCCCGCCGGGGGAGAGACCGCGCCGGGTGGTCCCGTCCACCTGAATACCGCCACGCTCGACCAACTCGACGCGCTGCCGGGCGTCGGTCCGGTGACCGCGCAAAAGATCCTCGACTACCGGCAGGCGCACGGCGCGTTCTCGTCGGTCGACGAGCTCGACGCGATCGCGGGAATCGGGCCGGCGCGGCTCGAGAGCCTGCGCGAGGTCGTGGCGCCGTGACGCGGTTCCCGATGCACCTGCTCGCAGGCGCGCTCTGTGTCGGCCTCGCCGCCTCGAACAGCTGGCGGCTGCACGCGACAGCGCTTGCTGGTTGCGGGCTCGCGGCGGCCGCCGTCGCTGCAGCGGAGTCGCCGCCCGCGCGCCTGATCCTGCTCGCCGTGGCGCTCTGCTGTTGCGGATGGTGGTGGGGCAGCACGCGGCTCGACGGCCTCGACCGGAGCCCGATGGAACGCGAGATCGGCCGCGCCGGGCGAGCGGTGGTGGTCATCACGGCGCCGCCTCGTCGTGGACGGTACGAGGTTCGGGCGCAGGGCATGCTGCGGTCGTACGCGGGGCGCGCGCTGCACGAGCGCGTCCAGCTCGAGCTCCCGCACGGACGCGCACCCCCACAGGGAACGGTCCTGGAGGTCCTTGCGAGAGTCGAGCGGCCGCGCGGCCCTGCCGAGGGCTTCGACGAGCGCACGTGGCTGCGCCGCCACGGCATCCACGTCGTCCTGCACGCCGACGAGGTCCGCCGAGTCGGGCGCCGCGGAGGCATCGGCGGCATCGCCGACCGGCTGCGCGAGCGACTCGGCGACTCGATTGCGCCCCGCGTGACTGGAGAACGCCGCGCGGTCATCGAAGGCATCGTGCTCGGCGACGACGAGGCGCTCGCGGAACGGACGAGCGACGACTTTCGCGCCTCGGGCCTCTACCACCTTCTGGCGGTCTCCGGTCAGAACGTCGTCTTTGTCGCCGGCGCTGTCCTCGCGCTGGCGTGGCTGATCGGGATCTCGCGCTGGATCGCCGAGATCGGCGCCCTGGGCGCGATCGCGGCGTACGTCCTCGCCGTCGGGCCGCAGCCGTCCGTGGTCCGCGCCGGGATCGCAGGTGCCGTGGCCTCGTTCGCGTGGTTGACCGGAAGGCTGCGGGACGCGTGGTACGTCCTGCTGCTCGGCGCCGTAGCGCTTCTCGCGTGGAACCCGTACCTCGTCTTCGACCCGGGCTTCCAGCTCTCGTTCGCCGCGGTCGCCGCGATCTTCACGGTTGCGCCGCCGATCATGCGTCGCCTCGAGGGCTACCCGCTCCCACGCGCGCTGCGGGGCGGGGTCGCGATCTCCACCGCGTGCGGGGTCGTGACCGCACCCATCCTGTGGTTCCAGTTCTCGGCCCTGCCGATCCTCGCGGTCCCGGCGAACGCGCTCGCCGAGCCGGCGATGCCCGTCCTCCTCGCGCTCGCGTTTGCGACAGCGGTACTCGACGCCGTTTGTCCGCCTGCTGCGGCTGTCGTCGCGTGGGTGAACGGCTGGGTCGCGTGGTACATCGCGCTCTGCGCCCATTTCGTCGGATCGCTCCCTTTCGCGCAACTGCAGGGAGCGACGGCGCTCGTCGCGCTCCTCGGCTCGACCGGTCTCGCTGCCTATGCTTGGCGGCGATGGCGGACGCCCTCAAGCCCGCGTACCTGATGGCGGGGACCGACCGGCCGAAGATCGACCGCGCGCTCGAGCGCCTGCGGTCGCGCTTCGAGGCCGAGGCCGTCGAGACGTATTCGGCAGGAGAGACGAGTGCGGACGACGCCGTCGCGGCCTGCAACGCCCTCGGCCTCTTCGCCGGAGACGGCCGGCTCGTCGTCGTCACCGGAGTCGAGGGCTGGAAGGCGGCCGACGCAAGCGAGGTCGCCGCCTATCTCCGGGCTCCGGCGCCTGCGACGACGCTCGCGCTCGTCGGCGGCGAGCTGAAGAAGGACGGGCCGCTGGCGAAGGTGGTCGCGGGCGCGGGCGAGGTCCTGCTCTGGGACGTCCCGCAGCGCAGCCTCCCGTCGTGGGTGGCCGACCAGTTCAAGCTTCGCGGCGGCAGCGCCGAGCCCGACGCCTGCCGAATGCTGGTCGACCTCGTCGGCACCGACCTCTACGAGCTCGCGACGGAGGCCGACAAGCTCGTGACGTGGGCTGCAGGTGAGCGCATAACCGCCGCCGACGTCGAAACGCTCGTCCCCCCGCGGGCAGAGGCGAGCAGCTTCGCGCTCACGGACGCCTGGGGCGACCGCGACGTCGCCTCCGTCCTGCGTGCCTCCGAGCGCCTGCTCGAGCGAACCGGCGATCCGCGCTCGCGCACCATCCCGCGCGTCGCCGGGACGCTCGCGAACCACGTCGCCCGCATTCGACAGTGTCACGCTTACGAGGCCGAAGGGCTGTCGTCGAAGGACGCTGCGACGCGGATGAAGCAGCACCCGTTCTACGTCAGGAAGCTGTTCGCGCAGGCGCGCAACTACAGCTCCGACGAGCTTCGGCACGCGACCGTGCGCCTCGCCGAGCTCGACCACGCGCTGAAGGGCGGCTCCAGGCTGGCGCCCGATCTCGAGCTGGAGCGCGCGCTGGTCGAGATCACGGCCGCGCCCGCGCGCGACTAGTAGCTGCGCACGGCTCTAGGAGCGGGGCTGCGCGAGCCGCGAAGCCTGCGACTTCTTGCGCGCCGCCGCGTTCCGGTGCAGCGCGCCGCGTGTCACGGCCCGGTCGATCAGCCGCACGAGGTCGCGGTGCGCCGTCTCGACCGCCGACGCGTCGCCGCCCTCGGCAGTCGTCGCGAGGCGCTTCGTCAGCGTCTTGATCGTGGAGCGGTAGCGGAGGTTCTCGAGCCGCTCCTCGCCTGCGACACGGACACGCTTCTTCTGTTGCTTGATGTTCGGCATACGCGTAGAAACGCCCGCTCCTGCGGGCGCCGCGATGGTACCAGAGCAGGGGGCTCGGCGGCCGGCGCCGAACGGCGTATCGTGGCCCGTTCGGTGGCAGCGTGAGCACCCCCAGCCCGGGCGAGACGGCGGACACGGGGGCGACGGCCGAAGCGAGCGGCACAGCCGTGGCGAACCGCCGACGCCTCGTCCTCTCGACGTTCGTCTTTTCGCTCGCGACGGCGCTCTCGCGCGTCCTCGGCCTCGTCCGCGAGATGGTCGCCGCCTACTACTTCGGCGCCCGCGGCCCGATCAACAACTTCACGATCGCCTTCCAGATCCCGAACCTGGTGCGCGCGCTCGTCGCCGACGCGGCGCTCTCATCGGCCTTCGTGCCCGTCTTCAGCGACCTGCTCGAGCAGGGCGATCGCAAGCGGGCGTGGCGCGTCGCATCGACCCTGTTCTGGCTGATGCTGCTCGGCCTCGGCGGGCTGACGGCGCTCTTCATGCTGGTCGCGCCGCTCGTCGTGCGCCCGTTCGACCCGCCGGACGCCGAGCTCACCGCGAACCTCGCACGCGTCCTGTTCCCGATCGTCGCGCTGCTCGGGGTCTCCGGGATCGTGGTGGGGATCCTCAACAGCTACGACCACTTCTCGATTCCGGCGCTGACGCCCGTGTTCTGGAACCTCGCGATCATCGCCGGCCTCGCGATCGGCGTTCCGCGCGCCGACACCTCCAATGCGGAGCTGTACGTCTACGCCGCGGCGATCGTCGTCGGGACGCTCGTCCAGGTGCTGCTCCCGATCCCGTGGCTGCGCGGCCGCGACGACCGGCTCCGGCTCGTCATCGACTGGCGCGACCCCGCGGTCGCGCGAACGCTGAAGCTGATGCTGCCGGTGACGCTCGGGCTCGGTCTCATCAACGTCAACGCGCTCGTCGACACGTTCTTCGCGTCGCGCTTCATCGACCCCGAGCTGGCGCCGACCGCGATCGACAAGGCCTTCCGGATCTACATGCTGCCGCAGGGGATGTTCTCCGTGGCCGTCGCGACCGTGCTGTTCCCGTCGCTCGCACGCCTCGCCGCGCGGCGCGACCTGCCCGGATTCCGACACACCGTGTCGATCGGTCTCCGCCAGATCGCGTTTTTGCTCGTGCCGGCGAGCGCCGCGTCGGCGGTGCTCGCCGAGCCGATCGTCCGGCTCCTCTTCCAACGCGGCGAGTTCGACGCGCATCAGACGACGGTGGTGGCCGGTGCGCTCGCGGCGTTCGCGCTCGGGTTGACGTTCAACGGGACGATGCTGATGCTGAACCGCGCGTTCTTCAGCCTGCAGGAGAACTGGGTGCCGATGGCGGTCGCGGTCGCGAACCTCGCGGTGAATGCCGTGCTCGACTTCGTCCTCTATCGCGTCGGCGTCTGGGGGATCCCTCTGTCCACCGCCGCCGTGAACGTCGCCGGGACGACGGCACTTCTCGTCCTCCTGCGCCGCCGGGTGGGGCCGATCGACATCGGCGCCATCGCGTCCGCGACCCTCCGGATCGTCGCCGCGTCCGCAGTCCTCGCCGTGGCGGCCTACCCCGTATGGCGCGTCCTCGACGACGCTCTCGGCCGCGCGTGGCCCGCGCAGGTCGTATCGCTCGGCTCCGCTCTCGTCGTCGGCGGAGCTCTGTACCTGGCCGCCTGTCGCGCGCTTCGAGTGCGCGAAATCGACGCGCTACTCTCCCTTCGAGGCCGTCTCCGGCGGAGCTGAACACGCATGGACCAGAGCACGCACCAGGACAAGATCCGCAACTTCTCGATCATCGCGCACATCGACCACGGCAAGTCGACGCTCGCGGATCGGATCCTCCAGCTCACGGAGACCGTCGCCGCGCGCGACATGCGCGACCAGCTGCTCGACTCGATGGACCTCGAGCGAGAGCGCGGGATCACGATCAAGGCGCAGGCGGTCCGCGTGAGGTGGAAGGGCCACGAGCTCAACCTGATCGACACGCCCGGCCACGTCGACTTCACCTACGAGGTCTCGCGCAGCCTCCAGGCGTGCGAGGGCGCGCTGCTCGTCGTCGACGCGGCGCAGGGGATCGAGGCGCAGACCCTCGCGAACGCCTACCTCGCGATCGAGAACAACCTCGAGATCGTCCCGGTCGTGAACAAGATCGACCTCCCGCAGGCCGACCCAGACGGCGCGGCGGCCGAGGTCGCGGAGCTGATCGGCGAGGACGCCGACCGCGTACTGCGCATCTCGGCCAAGACGGGCGAGGGCGTCGCCGACGTTCTCGACGCGCTCGTGGAGCGGATCGCTCCTCCGGCGGGAGATCCGGATGCGCCTCCGCGCGCGCTGATCTTCGACTCCTCGTACGACCAGTACCGCGGCGTCGTCGCGTTCGTGCGCGTGGTCGACGGCAAGTTCCACCGTCGCGAGCAGCTCCGCGCGATGGCGCTCGGAACGATCTTCGAGGCGCAGGAGATCGGCTTCATGTCGCCGGTGATGCGCCCGGTCGAAGCGCTCACCGCGGGCGAGGTCGGGTACGTCATCACGGGTTTGAAGGACGTCTCGGAGCTGCGAGTCGGCGACACGCTGACGTCGCAGAAGCGGCCGGCCACGGCGCCGCTCCCCGGGTACAAGGACGTGAAGCCGATGGTGTTCGCCGGGCTCTTCCCGACGGACTCCGACGAGTACCCGGAGCTCCGCGACGCGCTCGAAAAGCTGAAGCTGAACGACGCTGCGCTCTTCTACGAGCCCGAGACGTCGCAGGCGCTCGGGTTCGGCTTCCGCTGCGGATTCCTCGGCCTGCTGCACATGGAGATCGTGCGCGAGCGCCTCGAGCGGGAGTTCGACCTCGACCTGCTCGTGACCGCGCCCAACGTCGCGTATCGCGTCCGCCCGATGAACGGCGAGTGGACGGAGGTGCACACGCCGTCCGATCTCCCGGACGCGTTCGACGAGGTCGAGGAGCCGTACATCAAGGCGTCCATCATCGTCCCGAAGGAATTCGTCGGCACGGTGATGGAGCTCAACAACGACCGCCGCGGCCGCTTCGACCATATGGAGTACCTCTCGGAGCAGCGCGTGCACCTCGTGTACGAGCTCCCGCTCGCCGAGATCGTCCTCGACTACTACGACCAGTTGAAGTCCCGCACGCGCGGCTACGCGAGCTTCGACTACGACGTCACCGGGTTCCGCCCGGGCTCGCTCGTGCGCGTCGACGTGCTGGTCGGCGGCGAGCCGGTCGATGCGCTGTCGCTGATCGTCCACCGCGACTTCGCCTACGAGCGCGGCAAGGCGCTGGTCGAGAAGCTGCGGGAGGAGATCCCGCGCCAGATGTTCGACGTCGCGATCCAGGCGGCGATCGGCGCGCGCGTGATCGCGCGCGAGACGGTGAAGGCCCGCCGCAAGGACGTGCTCGCGAAGTGCTACGGCGGCGACATCACGCGCAAGCGGAAGCTGATCGAGAAGCAGAAGGCGGGGAAGAAGCGGATGAAGCAGGTCGGCGGCGTCGAGGTGCCACAGGAGGCGTTCCTCGCCGTCCTGAACCTGAACGAGGGGGCGCGCAAGTGACCTCTGCGGGCGAAGGCGCCCGCCATCTCTACGTGCACCTGCCGTTCTGCGCCCACCGCTGCGGCTATTGCGACTTCGTCACCGCCGTCGGCCGCCACGACGAGCACGGGCGCTACGTGGACGCGCTGCTCCGCGAGCTCGAGGTCGAGTCCTCGCTGCTCGCGCCGCGCCTGGACACGATCTTCGTCGGCGGAGGAACACCCACCTTCACCGAGCCGGCGGCGCTCGAGCGACTGCTGGCTGCGCTGCCCGAAGCCGAGGAGGTGACGGTCGAGTCGAATCCGGAGACCGTGACCCCTGAGCTGGCGCGCCTTCTGTCACGGAATCGTGTCAATCGTGTGTCGATAGGCGCACAGACGTTCCACATGCACCTTCTGGACGTGTTGGAGCGCGCTGCTGGACGCGAGGACGTCCGCCGGTCCGTCTACGTTCTTCGTGATGCCGGTCTCGACAACATCTCGCTCGATCTCATCTACGGGATCCCCGGCCAGAGCCCCTCCGACCTCGAGCGCGACCTCGCCGAGACCTTGGCGCTCGAGCCCGAGCACGTGTCCGCGTACGAGCTGGAGGCGAAACCAGGCACCCGCTTCACGCACGCACACGGCGCTGAGCTGGAGCGTCAGGCCGAGTCGATGGAGTCGTACTTCGAGCTGGTCGTCTCGACGCTCACCGGCGCCGGGTTCCGGTGGTACGAGACGGCGAACTTCTGCCGCACGGGCACCGCCCCAGGCGGACCCGACCTGCGCGCGCGGCACAACCTCGCGTACTGGCTCGGGCGCGACTACCTCGGCGTCGGCGTGGGCGCCGTCTCGACAATCGAGAGCCGACGCCGGCGGAACACGCCGGGGCTGGCGCGATACGTCCGAGCCCTCGAGCGGCGCGAGCGGCCGCCGCGGGAGGTCGAGGAGCTGACGGCCGACGTCGTAGCTGCGGAGCGCGTGATGCTCGGCCTGCGCCTCGACGAGCCGCTGTCGGTCGTTGGCGTCGAGCGCGCGCTCGACGCCAACGAGCTCGAGCGGTTGGAGCGACTCGGACTGGCGGAGCTGCGCGAGGAGACGCTGGCTCTGACGACGCGCGGCCGATTCCTGGGTGGCGGCGTGACCGCTGCGCTGCTCGCGTAGTCGGCCGGCGGCTCGGGGGCCTCCGGCGGCCTACCATGGACGCCGATGGCACCTCCGATCACCGACCGGCAGCGCGAGATCCTCCGCGTCGTCGTCGAGGAGTACGTCGCGACCGGGCAACCCGTCGGATCGCGGACGCTCGTCGAGCGCGGCGGCCTCGACGTCTCGTCGTCGACCGTCCGGTCGGAGCTCGCGGAGCTCGAGCGGCTCGCGCTGCTGACCCACCCGCACCCGTCGGCGGGACGCGTTCCGACCGAAGACGGGTACCGCCTCTACGCCGACGCGCTGCTGGCGCACCAGGAGCCGAGGCCGGCCGACTTCCCCGTCGACCTCGCGGCCGCGCGCGCCGAGGTCGAGGACGCGCTCCAGGCGACGACGGAAGCGCTCTCGCAGGTGACGAAGCTGCTCGCGCTCGTCTCCGCGCCGCCGCTCGAGTCGGCGACCGTCCGGCACGTCGAGGTCCTGCGCCTGCAGGCGAACGTCGCGATGGCGGTCGTGATCACGTCGACGGGGACGGTCGCGAAGCAGCGGGTCTCGTTCCCGGACCCCGTCGACCTCGGCCTCGTCACGTGGGCGGCGGACTACCTCAACGAACGCCTCGCGGGCGTCCGGCTCGGCTCGCGTGCGCTCCGGCGCGCGTTCGACGAGCCGGCCCTGTCGCAGCGCGAGAGTGCTTTCCTCGCCGCGATCCGCGGCACGTTCGAGCACGCGGCTGAGGAGGACAGGCGCCTGTTCGTCGGGGGCGCCGCCGCACTGCTCGACGACATCCGGGCCGAGGAAGTCGGCGCGTACCGGCGCATGATCGAGGCGCTCGAGAAGCGGGCGCAGCTCCTCGACGTACTGGCGCAGTCGCTCGACCGCCGCCGGCCGTTCGTCCGCGTCGGCGACGAGCTCGAGCAGCCGGCGCTCCGCGAGCTGGCGCTCGTCGGCGCCGCGTACGGGCTCACGCATCAGGCACTCGGCGCCGTCAGCATCCTCGGGCCCGTCCGGATGGACTACGACAAGGCGATTCGTTCGGTCCGGTCGGCCGCGCACGAGCTCTCGCGCTTCGTGGAGGACGTCTATGCCGACGACTGACGCGGCCGCCGCCGCTGGCACGATGTAGCGCGATGGCGACGACGCAGCGCGACTACTACGAGGTTCTGGGCGTCGCCCGCGACGCGACGGAGCAGGAGATCAAGAAGGCGTTTCGCGGCCTCGCGCGGCGGCTCCACCCGGACGTCTCCGCCGAGCCCGAGGCGGAGGTGCGGTTCCGCGAGGTGTCGGAGGCGTACGAGGTGCTGTCGAACGCCGAGACGCGCCAGCTCTACGACCGCTACGGCCACGCAGGCCTGCGCTCGGGAGGCTTCACGCCGACGCACTTCGACTTCGGCAGCCTCGGCGACCTGTTCTCGGCGTTCTTCGGCGACGACCTCTTCGCGGGCGGCGGCCGCGGCGGCGGCCGGTCGCGCGGGGCGGACGTCGGAGCTGAGATCGAGATCGACCTCGCCGACGCGGCCCGCGGCGTGAAGGCCTCGGTTCCATTCGAGGTCGCCGTCGCATGCGCGACCTGCGGCGGCGACGGCGTCAAGCCCGGCACGTCTCCCACGACCTGCGACCGCTGTGGCGGCAACGGACGCCTGCAGCAGGTAACACGGAGCGTCTTCGGCGAGTTCGTCCGCACCTCCGCCTGCCCACGCTGCGGCGGGCGCGGCGTCACGATCGAGCACCCGTGCGAGACGTGCCGCGGGGCCGGGCGTACGGCCGAGGAGCGGACGCTCGACGTCGACGTTCCGGCCGGGATCCACGACGGCCAGCGAATTCGGCTCTCGGGCGAGGGCCATTCGGGCACGCTCGGCGCCCGCGCCGGTGACGTGTACGTCCTCGTCCACGTGCGGCCCGACCCGCGATTCGTGCGCGAGGGCAACGACATCTTCTCGCAGGTCGACCTGACGATCGTGCAGGCCACGCTCGGCGCCAGCATCACCGTCGAGACGCTCGACGGACCGGTCGAGCTCGAGTTCGAGCCGGGCACGCAGCCGGGTCAGGTCCGCAGGCTGCGCGGGCGGGGAATGCCCGTACTGCAGGGCTTCGGCCGCGGCGATCACCGCGTGCTCGTGAACGTGAGCGTCCCGCGGCGGCTCACGGACACGCAGCGGCGGCTGCTCGAGGAGTTCGAGGCGGCGAGCGACAGCGACACGTACCGCCACGACGAGGGCTTCTTCGAGAAGCTCAAGAGCGCGTTCCGCTGACGGCGCTGCGCCGAGTGAGCGTCGAGGTCGACGCCGATCGCGTCGAGCAGGCGCGGGCTGTGATGCTCGAGCTCTTCCCCGCCGGATTCGAGGAGGTCGATCGCGGCGGCCCGACCGAGCTGGTCGCCTACACCGACGCCGGTGGCGAGGAACGGCTGTGGCAAGCGTTCGGAGGCGCGGCCGCCGCAGACGTCCAGGCGGGGTGGGAGGATCGCTGGCGCGACTTCCATCGCCCGGTCCGGATCGGCCGCTTGTGGGTCGGCCCGCCGTGGGAGACGGCGCCCGACGGTGCCATCCCGGTCGTGATCGATCCCGGCCGCGCGTTCGGGACCGGCTCGCACGCGACGACGCGCCTCTGCCTCGAGCTGCTGCTCGAGCTCGAGCGCGGCAGCCTGCTCGACATCGGGTGCGGGTCGGGTGTGCTGGCGATCGCGGCTGCGAAGCTCGGCTTCGACCCGGTGGCCGGTCTCGACGTCGAGGAAGCGGCGGTCGAAGCGACGCACGCGAACGCGGCCGCGAACGATGTCGTCGTCTCCGCGACCCGTGTCGATGCGTCGGCCGCGCCGTTGCCCGCGGTCGACGTCGCGGTCGCGAACATCGCGCTCGCGACGGTCGAGGCGCTCGCGCCGCGCGTGCGATCCCGGCGCGTCGTCACGTCGGGCTACCTCGCCGCGGAACGCCCGTCGCTCGACGGGCTCCGCCACCTCGAGCGCCGCGCGGCCGACGGCTGGGCCGCCGACCTCTTCGAGCGTCGTTGACCGTCGCGGCGCTGCGACATCTGGAGCGGCTGCCCGCCGGAGACCCGGTCGGAGCGCTCGTCTTCTTCCACGGCTACTTCGGGATTCCGGAGGACTTTCTCCCCTTCCTCGACAAGATCGACCCCGACCGCCGTTTCCACGGTTACCTCCCGGAGGGGCCGCGGGCGCTGGGCGAGGGACGGACGTCGTGGTTCGACGGCGACGCACCCGAGTCGCCCGAGCAGCAGCTGGCACCGATCGGGGGATGGCTCGACGCGCTTCCGTTCCCGGCCGCGCGCACCGTCCTCGGCGGCTGGTCGCAGGGCGGGATGGTCGCGTACTCACTCGCGCTCGCCCGACACAGGCCGCGTCCGGCCGGCGTCGTTGCGCTCGGCGCGCTGCTGCCGCCCGAGCCGCCTCCCGACCTCGAGCGGCCGTTCCCGCGGATCGCGATCGGCCACGGCACCGCCGACGATGCGGTCGACGTCGAGCATGCGCGCGGCGCCCGCGACCTCCTCCGCGGCGCGGGCGCCGACATCCTCTACCTCGAAACCGGGATCGGCCACCGGATCGACCAGGAGATCGTTCCGGCCCTGCGCGATTTCCTCGCGAAGCTTCCGTGACCGCCGCGGCGGACCGGTCGAGCCGTACCGAAGTACGATCCCCCGACGATGGCGACGTTCAGCGTCGATTTCCTCGGGTGCAAGGTCTCGCACGCCGACGCGCACGAGATCCGCGAGCGGCTCGTCGGCGACGGGCACCGCGAGCTCGCCGGGGCCGCTTCCGCCGACGTCGCGGTCGTCAGCACGTGCTGCGTCACGAACGAGGCGCTTGCGAAGAGCCGGAAGGCCGCGGCGCGCGCGGCCCGCACGCACGCCCGCGTGTACGTCACGGGCTGCGGCGCGAACCTCGGCGCCGCCGCGTTCGCGGCACTGCCCGCGAACGTGGTCGTGGTCGCGAAGCGTGCCGAGGAGACGGCCGCCGCGGTGGCGGCGGACGTCGGCGCGATCGGCTGCGTCAACGACGAGGCGCGGCTCGACCGGGTGCGTGCGTTCGTGAAGATCCAGGACGGCTGTTCCTTCTCGTGCAACTTCTGCGTCATCCCGCTCGTCCGCGGCGCGTCGCGCAGTCGCGCCGCCGATGCCGTCCTCCGCGAGATCCGCAAGCGCGTCGACCAGGGCCACCGCGAGGTCGTCCTCACCGGGATCAACCTCGGCTGCTTCCGGGACCGCGAAGCGGGCCACACCCTTGCGTCGCTCGTGCGCGCCGCGGGCGCCACACCGGGGCTCGACCGCCTGCGGCTGAGCTCGATCGAGATCAACCACGTCGACGACCGCCTCATCGCGGCGCTGCGCGAGACGCCGACCGTTTCGAAACACCTCCACGTCCCACTCCAATCCGGGGACGACGGCGTTCTGAAGGCGATGCGCCGGCGCTACACCGTGGCGACGTACCTGCGCCGGCTCGAGCCGCTCGCAGGCGACTTCAACCTCACGAGCGACGTGATCGTCGGCTTCCCGACCGAGGACGACGCCGCGTTCGAGCGCACGTTGCGCACGGTCGAGCGCGCCGGGCTGACGAAGGTGCACGTCTTCCCGTACTCGCCGCGGCCGCGCACCGTGACCGCGGGCGACGATCGCGTCCCGCCGCCGGCGAAGAAGGAGCGCGGGGCGCGCCTGCGCGCGCTCAGCCACGAGCTGCAGCTGCGCCGGTGGCGCGCAAAGATCGGCGGCGCCGACACCGTCCTCGTCGACCGCCCCGGCCGGGGGTACGGCGACGACTACTCACCGTTTCTCGTCGACGCGCCGGTGGGTGAGCTCGTGCGCGTCCGCGCGACGGGTGCGACGGAGGAGGGGATCCTTGCCGTCGCCGCCTGACGACTGCCTCTTCTGCAGCATCGCGCGCGACGGCTCCTACGTCCACAAGGCGAAGGGGTTCGTCGCGATCAACGACATCAACCCGCGCGCGCCTGTGCACGTCCTCGTCCTGCCCGAGCAGCACGTCGACACCTTCCGGGAGATCGGCCGGTTCGACGCGAAGCAGACGAAGCGGATGCTCGAGTTCGTTGCCGAGACCGCCGAGAAGGTCGGGCTCACCGACTACCGCGTGCTCGTGAACGTCGGCCCCGGTGGCGGCCAGACGGTCTTCCACCTGCACTGGCACATTCTCGGGGGCGGCGAGGCGCGCGACGACGTTCCCGCGGCCGTCGCGACCGCGGAGGCCGAGGCGTGAGCCTGATCGGTCGGCTGGAGGAGGAGGTGCGGGAGGCGATGCTCGCCCGCGACGGCGCGCGACGCGACGCGCTGCGGCTCATCCTCTCGAGCCTGAAGTCGGCGGAGAAGGATCTCCAGCGGCCGCTGTCGGACGACGAGGAGCTGCAGGTGCTGCAACGCGAGCGGAAGAAGCGGCACGAGGCCGCCGACGCCTTCCGCTCGGCCGGGCGCGAGGAGCAGGCCGCAACCGAGGAGGCCGAGCTCGCGGTGCTCCAGGAGTTCATGCCGGCCCCGCTGTCGGAGGACGATCTCGAGCGCATCGTCGACGACGCGATCGCCGAGAACGGCGCGACCAGCCTGCGCGACATGGGCCGCGTGATGAAGGACGTGATGCCGCAGGTCGCCGGCCGCGCCGACGGGTCCGCCGTCGGCCAGCTCGTGCGCGAGAAGCTCGCTTAGCGGCGTGGTCCGGCCGGTCGAGCTCGGCCCGTGCGGCGGCTACGTCTGGGAGGGCGATCCGGCGCGCGTGGTGATCGCGCTCCCGGGCGCGCTGCTCGGCGGGATGCCCTCGCTCGCGTTCCCGCTCTACGCGCTCGTCGCGCGCCGCTGGAGCGCTGTGCAGGTGTGGGACGAGCGGCGCGACCGGAGCGGCGACGCGACCGAATGGGTGCGCGCGCGGGCGGAGGCGGCGTTCGCAGCCGCCGGAGCTCCGGCGACGGTGCTCGTCCTCGCGAAGTCGCTGTCCACTCGGGCCGCGGCGTTGGCCGCGGAGCGGTCGTGGCCCGCGATCTGGCTCACGCCCCTCCTCGACGACGAGGAATCCGTCGCCGGCCTGCGCGCCCGCCGGGCGCCCGCGCTGCTCGTCGGCGGCACCGCCGACTCGGCGTGGGACGGCGACCTGGCGCGCGAGCTTAGCGACGACGTGCTCGAGCTTCCGGGCGCGGACCACTCGGTCGGTGCCGGGGGCGATCCACGAGTCCTGCTGGCGAACCTCGGCGTGGTCGTCGAGCGGGTCGAGTCGTTCGCGGCCGCGCTCGCCTGATCCCTTCGCGAGCTAGAGGCTTGGCGCCGAGGGTCCGGCGGAACGCACTGCGCCCCCTGATCGCGATCCCGCTCATGGCTCTCGCCGCGGGTGCGGCGGCCGCAGGCGAGCCTGGAGCGAGCTCGCCCGTCGGTCGCGTTCGAACGAGCCGCTTGCCCTGGCGCCGCCGGTCGGCACCTGAAGCAACGCGATTCCACGGCAAGTTCGGGACCGGGATCTACCGCATCGCGATCGACGGAACCGGCCTTCAGGAGCTGGCCAAAAGGCGATGTCGCCGCCGGGCCGCGCCAACGGCCGTAGCGACCCGCCCGGAACCGCAACACGGCCGGCTCCCGGCGCCCGACCATCGGGCGAGGGTGCCTACACTGGTTCGCGATGCAGCAGACGCTCGACGTCTCGAACGCGGTCGCGGCCGAGCTGGCCGGGATCAGCGACGGCGTGCTCGAGGCGCTGCGCGACCGGCTCGATTGCACGATCCGGCTGCGCGGCAACCAGCTCACGCTGGACGGCGACGAGACCCACGTCGCCGAGGCGCGCGAGGTGATCGACGAGCTCGTCGACCTCGTCGAGGGCGGGCACCAGATCGGCGCTCACACGGTCGACGCCGTCCTGGGCGCGCTCGACGCCGAGGAGGACGTGCGCGAGGTCTTCGATGCCGTCGTCTGGCGCCATCGCGGCAAGAAGATCGCGCCGAAGACGGTGACCCAGAAGCGCTACGTCGACGCGATCCGCCAGTTCACCGTCACCTTCGGCATCGGCCCCGCCGGCACCGGCAAGACGTACCTCGCGATGGCGCTCGCCGTGGCCGCGCTGCACGAGCGGCAGGTGGCACGGATCATCCTGACGCGGCCGGCCGTCGAGGCCGGCGAGCGGCTCGGGTTCCTTCCCGGCGACCTGCTCGCGAAGGTCGATCCGTACCTCCGCCCGCTGTTCGACGCGCTCTACGACATGATGGATCCGGACAAGGCGAACAACCTGATGGAGCGCGGGACGATCGAGGTCGCTCCGCTCGCGTTCATGCGCGGCCGCACCCTCAACGACAGCTTCATCGTGCTCGACGAGGCGCAGAACACGTCGCCCGAGCAGATGCAGATGTTCCTGACGCGGCTCGGCTTCGGCTCCAAGGTCGTCGTGACGGGCGACGTGACGCAGATCGACCTGCCGCGCGAGCAGCGGTCCGGCCTGATCCACGTCCAGGACATCCTCGGCGGCGTCCAGGACATCTCGTTCATCCGCTTCGGCCACCAGGACGTGGTCCGCCACAAGCTCGTGCAGCGGATCGTCGAGGCGTACAAGGAGCACGCCGAGGACGCGGGCGCGACGCGGGCATGATCTCCGTCGACGTCGACAACCGCAGCGGTGTCCCGGTCGACGAGGCCGGCGCCGTCGAGTTCGCGGGGCGCGTCCTACACGCAGAGGGCGTCGACGACGGCGAGCTCGGGATCGTGTTCGTCAACCCAGCGGAGATGCGCGGGCTGAAGCGCGAGCACCTCGGCATCGACGAGGAGACCGACGTGCTCTCGTTCCCGATCGACGGCCGCGACGCGCTGCCCGCGGGATTGCCACGCGCGCTCGGGGACGTCGTCTTGTGCCCGCAGGTCGTCGGCGACGAGTGGCTCTGGCCGCTCGCCCACGGCCTCCTGCACCTGCTCGGGTACGACCACGGTGAGCAGATGGAGATGCGCGAGCAGGCACTTCTGCCGTGAGCGCACCGCGTCGAGGGTCAGACCCCGGACGTGTCCCGGCGGGGCGTGCCGCGGGTGTGACCCTTGCGGGCCCGGTGCGGCGCAACGGAGTGACGGCGTGACCTCGAGCTGGCGGCCGCCGACCGTGATCGACTCGTTCAACTACGCCTTCGCGGGGATCATCCACGTGCTCCGCACGCAGCGGAACATGCGGATCCACTTCGTCGTCGCAGCAGCCGTGCTGGTCGCGGCGCTGCTGGTCGACGTGACGAGGATCGAGCTGATCGCGCTGCTGATCTCGATCACGTTCGTGCTCATCGCCGAGATGATCAACTCGGCGATCGAGAGCGCGATCGACGTCGCCACCACGTCGTTCGACCCGCTCGCCAAGCTGGCGAAGGACGTCGCCGCCGGCGCCGTGCTGATCGCGACGATGAACGCGGTCGCGGTCGGCTACCTCGTGTTCTCGGACAAGGCTGCCGACCGGTCGTCGGACATCCTCGACCGCCTGCGCGAGGCGCCGGCACAGCTGACGCTCGTCGCGCTCGTCCTCACGGTGTTCGCGGTGATCGCGACCAAGGCATGGACGGGCCGCGGGACGCCGCTGCGAGGCGGGCTGCCGTCGGGCCACGCCGCGGTCGCGTTCGCGGGCTGGATGGCCGCGACCTACGTCCTCAACGACCACGAGCACCGCTTCCTCATCTCGACGCTGACGTTGATCATGGCGCTGCTCGTCGCGCAGACGCGCGTCGAGTCGGGCGTCCACTCGGCGCTCGAGGTGACGTACGGCGCGCTCGTCGGCGCGCTCACGACGCTCGTCCTGTTCCAGGTCTTTTCGTGACCGCCGGCGACCTCGTCGAGCGCGCCGAGACCGCCGCGGCGAGGGCCTACGCGCCGTACTCGCGCTACAACGTGGGCGCGGTCGTGCGCACGAGAGACGGGCGCGAGTTCGAGGGCGTCAACGTCGAGAACGCGGCGTACCCGCTCGGCGTCTGTGCCGAGAAGTCTGCGCTCGTCGCCGCGGTCGCGGCGGGGTACCGCCCCGGCGACATCGCCGCGATCGGGATCACGGCCTCGCCGTGCGGCGGCTGCCGGCAGTGGCTGCACGAGTTCCGCGTCGGAGAGATCGCCTACCGCCGCAGCGACGGCGAGATCCACACGGCGACGCCGGCGGAGCTCCTCCCCGACACCTGGGACTTCTGATGCGCAGCGGCTTCGTCGCCGTCGCGGGGCGGCCGAATGTCGGCAAGTCGACGCTCGTGAACGCGCTCGTCGGCGAGAAGGTCGCGATCGTCTCGCGCGTGCCGCACACCACGCGGCACCGCATCCGCGGCGTCCACACGACCGACGACGCTCAGCTCGTGCTCGTCGACCTCCCGGGCTGGCAGCGGCCGATCGACACGCTGACCGAGCGGATGCAGGGGCGCGTGGAGGAGGCGATGGCGGACGACGTCGACACGGTGTTGCTGGTCGTCAGCGCGCGCGACCGGATCGGCGCCGGCGACCGCTACGTCGCGCGCCACGTCTTCGCGCTCGGCGCTCCCGTCGTGATCG
>Ga0126312_10001138_pt1 | contig 17178 bp, 11 predicted proteins | sample Plot104A_FD_92537 | JGI IMG/M metagenome (GOLD analysis project Ga0126312, IMG submission 92537) | Serpentine soil microbial communities from UC McLaughlin Reserve, CA, USA - Plot104A | ecosystem: Environmental > Terrestrial > Soil > Grasslands | place: USA: UC McLaughlin Reserve, Lake County... | reverse complement strand
AGCTCAAAACTAAATGTTGTATCCTCAATGAGGTCATCTGGTACCTTGAACTGGGCAACTGCATCATCAGGATTTATAATATCTATACCATTTACAAATCCACCTGTTTGCTTCCACAAATAGGTTAATGGATCACCATTTGGATCGCTACTTTTCTCACCATCTAAAGTAACTTCTTCTCCTTCCTTTACTTCTTTTTTTTCCGTATAAGCTACTGCAATTGGTGGTTGATTCATTCCTATTAGATTTAAAGTGGCATATGCTGTAGTAGTAGCAGCTGCAGTAGTAGTAGTTTTATTATTAATAAATACCTTTGAAGATCCTGGGGCTGAAGTCTTTTGGTCAATATTACTGCATGATATCATGGCTGTCATTTTGTTGGTATTTCCTGGAGTAACCTTGGAATACTCATCATTATCCTTATCCTCGTAACTAAACTTCCATGCAGAATAATCTCCACTTCCTGTTAATCCTGCAGCATTCACCTTTTGGTATGGAAGGTCATTTTTTTTGGCATATACTTTACAGTCCTTATAGAAATCATCCATTGATGTTCCAAATAAAGCAATTTTGCTGCCAGATGGTATTTCCTGATCTGTAATAGGAGATGTAATATTTAGCATACTTGCATTGGATAAAATACTGGTAGGAGAAGTGGAACTACTAGTAGTAGTCAGATTTGTATGATTTCTCTTCTGCTCTAATTGTGAAATAGAAGCGATAGTGTCTGATAATGATGATGTAGTTATAGTTGAAGGAATTATTCCGGTAACATTCACGCTATACCATTTTGTTAAGTTAGGTGTGCATTCTAGTTTGGAAGTTATTTTGTTGTTTGGACCTTCTTTAATAGAAGCATAGCTAGAATTAAGTACAAAGTTCCATGATGAGTAATCATCAGTTCCACCAGTTCCATTTGCTACAGCTGGTTGATATGGCTTTACATTATTTACAATAACTGATACTTTACAACCAGTGTTAACATCATCGGTAGAAGTACCCGAGACTATTAAGTTATTGTTGTTGGTGTTATTGGATGTCACAGCAGGAGTAGGAGTGAGGGTGGTAGTAAGAACTTTCTGACCTGTAACGGGAGATGTAATTTTTACACCAATAGCCTGTGGTGCTGATATCTGAGCAGATATTGGTAGGAAAAAGGTAAAAGCACTAACAGTTAATAACAATAATACTATCAGTGGGATATATAATGACAAACTACACTATAGTATCCCATGGTTGCTTCACACAAATATTTTTATCATAATTTTGAGGTAAGAATATTTTATCACATAATCTTAGAATAAAAGTATAGTTTGATCTTATAGTTTTTCAAACTATAGGTCATATAATAGTACAATCTCATAGTGGAGTCATTCTACTTATAAAACTAGCAATAGTAGTGCGTATGAGTATTGGTAATAATCAATGCCAATCAAAGATAAAAAGTATAGTAATTAGTAATTAAAAGAAGGAAAATATAAATAAAATAGAAATGCTACGCAGTCCTAATACTTATTGTCAATATTGATTTTGGTACCGCTTGTCCTCATAATTTTTGGCATTGTTATTTTGAATAACCTCTGGACTCCTTATTTATGGACAGTAACGAGGAGAAGAAAAATATCAACAATATTTGTTTATTAACAAATAGGATTTGGAGGGAAGTAGTGACGGCCAGCTGAAGTAGATTCTAACGGTTATGTATACGTGGCTGATTCTGGAAACAGTCGTGTGCAGAAATTTACTTCTGATGGCAAGTTTATAACAAGATGGGTTACGAGGAAACTGGTGGTCGAAGAGCTCTACGCAACTCTCACCAAATAGCTATAGATTCTTCTGGAAATCTATCTTCCAGATAAAAGTGACTTGAAATACTGAAATACTGAAATTTGACAGCGAAGGTAAGCTTATAAAGAAGTGGAGTTCAAAGGGCATTTTGCAATGGACAATTCAAGACGCCTCACGGTATAGCCATTGACCTTGAAGATAACGTCTACATACAAGAATAACAATAAGGTTATTCTTATCTAGGTTCTTCTAAGGGTAAACCGTTGTCAAGAACTACAACTTATTAGTATGAGGAGTACTATAGTAGTTGATTAAGTGCAACATTGATAATGAGGATGGTGCTATAATGACTGTGATGGTAGCCATAATGCTACTGACGGCATCGCTTTCATTATTATCTATACTATCTTTTTCCCAAGGTGTGTTAGCCCAGGGACAAGTAGGACAACAACAGGGAGGAAATCAACCTCCAATAGCAAATACGAGTCCAGATCAAAGGGTTAATGAAGGTGATCTTGTTACTTTAAATGGCTCTGGCAGTTTTGACCCAGATGGAGAAATAGTATCTTATGCGTGGGGTATTGAAGACTCAGATGATGAGGCACCACCAGTTTCACCAAATGGTCAGAATACATCTATTGCTACATTTACTGCTCCAACAGTTGCAGGAAATGTAAATGCCAATTCATATTTATTTGAATTAACGGTCACAGATAATGATGGATTGAAAGGTACTAATACTTCCAAAGTTGTAGTAGAGAAAGGTGCTACTCAATAATCATCAGCAGATTGTTCTAACTGCAAGATCATATAGCTAGTCATTATCAAATTTGATCTGCAGTTTGTCTACTTGGGTTTAAGGTCTACTTTTACCTTTAGTCTTCCTATGACCAGTCTCAAAGACAATCAAAATTAGTCTGACAAGGTCAGTTAGCCGGTCAATCAGCATTGAGGGTGCACAAATATGGCAAATATCGTAGATAATAAAAAGATTCTTGTTATAGATGATGAAGTCGACTTATATTGCAATGCATGATTTAACCTTTAGATGTAAACAGTAGGATCGCCAGCGACAACAGCACTGAGCTTCACACAATTGACTTGAACAAAAGTCCTGTAGTTCAACTTCTACTGCAGAAGAAGGAGAGACTACAAAAGAAGAAGATGAGATTACAGAGGAGGGTGAATATGTAGATATAGGCACACAAGAAGAGGAAGAGAAGGATTCTTCATCCTCCTCTGATGAAGGCGAAGAGGAACAAGATTAAAGTAAAAAAGGCAGAATTTAGTATATCATGACATAAATTCACCACTTCTAAGTACGATGTCTTCTCTTTTTCGGATATGATAGCTTCATTAGTCCATTCTTTATAAAATAGTATGGTCATTTCTTAACTTCTTAAGATACTTTTACCAGTTATCTTCAGTATAGTCTTCAATGTCTGCAACACACTTTTCATTTAATGTGAAACATGCTTCATTGCACGGATAACATTAATATTATCTAGTTCGGCTATAAATTTGAAGTGCGTTAATCTTCTGAGCTTAATTCTGTGCTTGCTGGTATAAGTTGCTAAATACCTTAAAGATTTCAGAAACTTCTCAGATTAATCAGTCACATCGACCCATTTTGTAGATAATGTAATAATGGGCTCTGTTATCTATGTGAATGACTCTTAAGTTTTTCTGTTCTTGTTCCTTGTTCCTTGCTTTTCACCCTCGATTATAAAGATAGACAGATAATTATCCATTCGAGGCTTTTGCCCTTTATCTATTTGTTAAGGTAATTGCCACAGTTAACTTACCGAGTCTACTACTACTACTACTACTATCAATTTTCAACTAGTAGTATTTACTCAAACAGAGCCTAGCGGTTTATGCCTTAACCATAAATATGTTGATACATGATGTTAATGCCGATGCCCCATCCAATATACAACTCTCAACATTTTGGAGGCAGCAGCAACAGCCGCCTTAGGAGAACCCTTCCTTTTAGACAACCTTTCATAAATCTAGTTATATTGCTATTATTCTTATCAGTTCTGATGAGTTCAAGCATTAATCCATCTCAAGTATTTACTTCGTGTTTTGGTTATCTTACTATGATATGTTATTCCACCAGAGCTGTGTATTGATGGTACTAAACCATCATAAGAGCATAGATGATATGAATCAGGGAAACAATTTCTGATATTATCAATATAGCAGAGTAATAGCCAATTCCTGGAATTGTCATTAATAGTTTAGCTATTTCACCTTGCTTTGCTGTCAAGAATATCTTTCTTGATACATCATTGATTTGTATATTAAGAGACTCAACTAATTCAAGGTAACTGTTAATTCTATAATTCCTGTGAAGATCCATACCTACAAAATGGATACGATACCGTCTGACTTGGATTTAGGATATTTCTTCACATATGGTTAACGAGTACCTGTTTTAATATGGCATATTTTTTGTAAGCAGTACAGAAAATACTGCAATATTGAACAACTTATCTGATAATACTGTTGACTTGAACAATGCATATAGGCTAGTTCCAAGTCCGAATAAAAATACGTTATCAGATAACAATTGTTCTACGAGTAACCATGCGGTCTATGCATTAGTTAAATAAGGAATTCATCTATCATAATATGATAAAAGAAATGCTCATCCAGTAATGACCAATTCTGTTTATATTCTTAAGTACTTATTGACAACAACCAAGAACGGTGTAGAGCAAAAAAGCCTCTTAACAAATCATGTTTCGTTCATGTTGCAGCAGGGATGATTCTGAATATATGTCCTTCTACTGTAGAGCTGTATGGTATACATGCCCTACCAGGATGTGAAGGCTTGCACTCATCTCCACCTCTATCTAGTGAAAGAACGTACAGATATCCATCATAAGGTCCAATCTTAATATCAGTAATCCCTCCAAAGCCTAGTCCGAAAATAACTTCATCAAGCTCTTCTACCTTGTCTACTACTTTATCTTCAAGGGGTCCTCCTCTATTGAAAGAGAGTTGTGTTCTGTCTTCATTTAGGTCAAAATCAAAAATCATTCCATTAACAAAGTCACCTACAAACAAATCGTTTTCATATTGCTTTCCTAATCTATGGGAATGGAAAAACGCCATTCCAGAAGTTGTTATAGGCATCTTATCCGATGCAAATTCTGGAGGGCTGTACTTTCCCTTTCCATCAAAATCTACTAGCTCAGAAAGAAAAGTAGTGTCATTGAGTGACGCAATTCCTTCTTTACGTAGGTTTTCGTTAAGTTCCCATATGCCTTGCGCCTTCATCCATCCACTATTAAATCCAGGTTCAACAAGGTTTATTTCTTCACCAAAATTTCTTCCTGTTTCTACATCCCATAGCTTGCCCGTTACAGGATCAAAATCCAAACCAAAACTATTTCGTATACCGTAAGCATAGTACAGATTAAGAGGATATTTATCACTAAGGATACTATCGCCTTTTTCTTCTTCTTCCTGTTCCTTTTCCTCATTTTCTTCTATTCTACTATTATTCACTGCTTTGCCATCCTGACTAAATCTTAGTATGCCGGCTCTTCCGTCAGGTTCCAAACCATTCTTATTGTTTATTATAGTATGGGGATTTTCAAGATCATGGCCCCCAACATCACCTATGGCAAGGTACAACTTATCATCTGGACCAATTACTATCTTACCTCCATTGTGAGTAGGTCCTGGTGCAGCAGGTAAATCTAGCAAAAGTTCAGGATTTACCAACTTGTTATTTTCCAATTCATATCTATATAGGCGATTACCTTTGGCTTCCTTACCATCATCATCATCACCTTCCTTTTCAGATTCGGTATAATATAAGAAAACGTAAGGTGTATCACTATTATTACCACTGTTGCTATTACTATTATTATTGTTATTATTATTTGCAATGGCAATTCCTAACATGCCACGTTCTCCCTTATTTGCAACATCCACATCTAGCAAGGGCTCTTCTAATAATACACCATTTAGAATTCTTCTTACAGTACCTTCATTCTTTTCTAAAACCAAAATATCATCTGGACCCAAAAATGCCATTGAAGTAGGAAAGTCAAGTCCATTTGAAACTTCCTCTACCTTGAGGTCTGAATTCTTAAGTATGGGATTTAGTATTACTTCGTCGTCTTCATCAAGGTCTTCAACCACATTATTATCAAATACAGAAGCATAAACAAAATAGTTCGCTGTCGCATCTGAATTTGTGTAATTTAAAGTACAACAGACAAAAATAATGGCTGTACCTATAGTAAGCACTCCCTTTTCTATAAAAGACATGTAATTCTGAGCTCTTGTCACAGTAATGATAAAAACATTATTTAGCAAACTAGCTGCCAATTTTTTAGATTTTTTGTAATAGAAGAATTCTGTCCTGTTGCAGGATTTATGAGTTCTAAAACTCGTCTTCATCACCACTAGGATTGTGCTAGTCATAGATGCTAGAGATCATGTCATGAGTTCGAGTATGAGGATCAATTTAAAACCATTATCATGCAGGTACTTCATCTCTTCATTAAACAGCCTTATACTTGTACTATATTCTGTTCCACTGTTATCTATTCTATGGTATATTATTATAGGTATAGCACTAATCTGTCCGTTCCCATTATACTTTGCCTGGCTATTAACTGTCTTGATGAATTCCTTTAACATTTGTAGGTCATCATATGAATATTTTCTTCTGAGATAATCATGACTCCAACCTACAATAGAATATTTGCTCATAACATTTGGAATACCAGCTGCTGAATATGTGCGACAATCTATTTGACTAGACTGGTCGTCGTTACTATCTGAGTCAAAACAATTCAAAAACATCAGTGGCCTGTTAGCAGATCGTGCCATCTCAAAGTATTTTGAGACTGTATTAACTACGGTCGCATTATCAGTGAGGCATTGTTTAGATTGACCTATTTCATAATCCAATTCCATAGCAGACAGGTTGTTCAAATCAATATGGTTCAAGGTATGTGCGCCTATGACATTTCCCTCCTTCTCTAATATCTTTAGATCTTCCCAACTCATCTGATCTATACCTTTTCCAATAAAATCGACTATATCAGGTGAATTCATCTGCTGAGCATCTTTTCCCACAAAGTTACAAACTATAAAGTAAGCAGCCTTAAATCCGTATTTGTCCAAAATGGGTTTTGCATTAACAAATTGACTTTTGAAGCCATCATCAAAGTTTATAATCACTATTCTGTTGCCAGAAATTTCTGAATTTTGGCCATAAGATATATTCGGCAAACATAAAGAAAAGAATAAGCACATTATCCCAACTATAAATGATGACATAGTTGTCAACATTGTTATTCTAGCAACTCATTTTTCTCGTTATTATCTCTTTGGTTCTTGATTTTCAATGAGGTTCTTCAAAAATGAAGAAGGAGTACCATATATGGGTAAGTTTATTGAAGATTGCCTCCCCACCTATTTTAACGACTACTCCCAGCCTACATTATTAAAATATTATAATTTCAACAATATTTTTGGGGCTTCATTAGATGTCAAAGAAACTCATCGAGACCTCAGGGAGGTCCTATACTCAACAAACACTCCCCGATAGGCTTTGGCTTCTTGTCAGTTGAGTCTCCTGCGGCTAACTTTCTCACTTATATATTCTAACGTCGTAATCATAGTAGTAATAGAGGATAGAAGTATGCGATAAGTTTCCAAAAGGAGCAAAAACATACTAGGGGTTTCATCGTCGGCATTATCTTAGCAAGAATTGTTACGTTAAAATGGCTCATCTAGAGTTTGACTCTAATAAACATGATTAAGGTGATAGTAATGATGATAATAATGATAGTACCAACTCTCCTTTTTGCACTATTTTTGCTTTTGTGTTCTTCCCTATATTTTGATAACATAATCTTATTTGTTTCGGCAGAGAAGATTAGGGGTAACTCTACAAATGATAATCTTACCGGAACTGCAGACAATGATTACATAACAGGATCTGGAGGTAACGATACTCTGGTAGGTCTGGCAGTATAGCAAATGGTATACAAGTGTTTGGTGCTCTAAAGATTGATTCTGTCAAAATAACTTCTTGGAATCCTGAAACAAATGATTGTATGAAGTTTGAGGTGGAAAAACTCGCGCCAGAAGAAGGTGAAGAGGTGCCATACGACAAGATATCTAGGCCATATATTAGGGTGGAAAGAGACGCCACAGGAACTACTGATATCATAAATTCAGAGCAATCTTTTATTTACTTTTCAAATTATTGCCCAGTCACAGTTTGCAAATTGTAGATGCAATATACAAAGGTATGACTGGTTCGTATAAATTTATATTCAATATTAAGGCAAACTTAATAGGATCTCAATTCATCTGCGTATGCGATAAAAAGTAGTTTCAAATGTCAATATGAAACGATATATGAAGCCCTATTTATGCAATTATAGGTTATATAACACCAACGTGGTGACTCCTCGTTATTGTTATAATCTTTCTTTAATGCTAGAATAAACTAACGATCCCAGACAGACAGCGAATATGACTATAGTTGCTATAACTAGTGTATTTAGGATATTTAGAAAGAATTCAGCGTCTATAAATTCACATCTACATATTGGACATATATACTTGGCCTAGAGAGGCAAAGATGGATAATAGTATTCTCTTTTGAAATAGACCTGTTTATGAACAACATTCATGATTATACATCATACACTATACGCTAAGTGTGATTAAGAATCAGAAACCTCATCACCGCTAGTTTGGTAGATAGTCAATTATATCATTGGATAAATATATTACTATTTAGTTCGATTCGGGTACATACTGAATAATAGTTCCAAACCAAGTAATAGTAAAAAATTATGTTATATTATTATATTAGTCGCCTGGTCCTTCTTCATTCTCATTTTCATTCTCATTTTCATCCTCATCCTCATTATTGTTATTATTATTGTTGTTGTCTTCATTGCTTATCTCTCCTCCTATTTGTTCTTCGAAATTATCTATTTGTTCGTCTATTCCTAAGTCTTCTGTTCCAGATCTAGTACTGGCACTAGCTTCGTCCAAACTTATATCAATAAATTCGGGTCTATTTGCAGGTGAGTTCTGACTTGTTTTACAGAGTAATACTAAGTCCTTAACGGTCAAAACACATGCTTTGTACTCAGCACCTGGGTTTACAACGACATTTGGAAATGTTGCGACATATTCTACTAAATGGCCACTGGTTTCACCTTCACTGGCGTTTAATGGAATTACATATGGTGCATCTGATTCAAGTAATTTGACTTTTGATGCTTCTCCATTATTTGTAGTCACTATTGCTACCATATCACCTTTAGATTTGTCAACTCCAAATATTGTCAAAATAACTTTGAATACATCAGTTCCTTTTCCGGTTTCTGCATTTGCCATATTAATAAGAATATTCTGAGATGCCAATGCCATCACTATAATAACAATCGTGGCAAGAGCCAATAGTATGTCAGTCGTAACTCTTTTCTTAGTAGTACAAGCTAGAATATTCATGAAATAATCTGAATTTTCCAAGTTTTAATAGTTTCTGAAGTAAGTTTTAGTAGCAGTTTAGTAGCAGTTTATCAAGGAACAATATTCTCCATAATTATAGAAAAGTTAGTGTCATCTTGTAATGCCAAGGCTGTAGCCGCCACCTTATTGAGCAGGAGATTACAATTATTATTAATACTGATTGGTGGTGGTAGTGCGACCAGTGGATTTAGGTATATCAAACTTCTTTTTGTTCTCTGCTATTTGTTGTTGTTGTGATTGCAAATGTACGAATTGAAATTATACTGTAAAAATAATAATCTTTTGTTTATTTTTCAAATTATAGTTTGCAAATTGTAGAATGCAATATAGAAGGTATGACTGGTTAGTGCATAATTTATATTCGATGTTAAGGCGGACTTAATAGGATCTCAAGAGTTCATCTGCTTTGCGATAAAAAGTAGTTTTAAATGTCGGTATGATTGCTTATTTTTGCAGAAAGAAACAACTGGCATTATTGATGTAAAATAAAAGGACATATAATAGGTTCAAGGCTACCACCATCAAGGCAGAACAACATCGGTACATGCAAGTTCTTTGTTTATCCTTATCTAAATACTTCTTGTAAACAATATTTCATGATTTCCTGGACTAAGATCTTCCCACACTACATAGACTTTGCCTCCATATATCGTTAATGAAGGGCATTCTGAAATATCATGATTTTTGCTTAGATTTACTGTGTCACCAAAAGTATTTCCAGCATCTGAGCTCATTTTGAAGAGAATCTCTTCCTTGTTATTTTGTCCTGCTGTGGAGATTAAAGATTGCCAAGCAATATACACATTATTATCATTATTACCTACTTTTTCAACAGATATTTCCACATTTGATGGATTGAGATTATTATTATTATTATTGTCATTGTCAGTGATAGAAATTGGACCTGAAAAATTGTCTCCATTATCAGTACTTTTTATAAAATATAGGTCGCTGACCTTGTTTAGGTCTGATCCTCCCCACACAATATAAACATCTTGTCCAGATGCAGCTATCTGTGCTTCACCAAGTTCTTGGTCAGGATTATTTACCCTTATAGATTCTCCAAAACTGGCAGCTCGATCTGAGCTTTTTGCAAAATATAGACCGGTATCATTGTTACTATTTCTTCTTTCTTCAGATGATGATGATTGTTCTATGTTTTCTTCTACGTTCCAAATTACATACACATGGTTATTGTATGCCGCTACCTTTGGAAAAGAATTGGCGTTTGCATTGTTATTGCTATTACTTAGACTTAATGTTTGACTAAAAGTAGCACCACCATCTACACTTGACTTGATTAAGATACTACTATGGCTATTTTCACTCCCATAAGGGTCCTCTTGCTCTTCTTTGTCTAACCATACCACATAGATATCATCTCCAAAAGCAAATATTTCCTGATTATAAGAGTCTCCTAAATTATTACTTAGGTTGATTGGATCGCCAAAAGTATTTCCACCATCTGTGCTTCTTGCAAAAAATATTTCTCTATTTGCAGAAAAACTATTGTCTGCCCATACTACGTATACATTATTTCCAGAAGTTGCTAACTGGGGATGCTCTGAGAAACCATTATTGTTACTTAGGTTAATTTCCCTTCCAAAACTAGTACCAGCATCGCTACTTTTTGTAAAGAATATGTCATAATTTCTATAGCTGCCTGTAGAGCCAGGAACAGAATCTTGCCACACAATATATACATCATTTTCAGATGACGCATCTACTTGGCCATAAACTGAATCATGTAGGTTGTTAGTTAAGTTTCTCACTTTATCAAAATTTATTTTGTTTGAACCTGTTTGTAATAATAATGGCGATTCAGAATTAGAAGAGGTTGAAGTAACTATATTTGTATAAACTAGGTTTTCATCCTCATAGTAATCATTCTTCTTATCCTTGTTCTGACTAAACTCCAGTAATGAGTCCTGTAGGACAAGCGCTGTTGCTTGTTGTAGTGGCTGCTGCTGGATAGCAGAAAAGCACGGAAATACTAGGGTACCAGCAACAACAATAATCATCATAGGTGAGAGTCGCAGAATAGATTTTAGTATCATCAATACTAGAGATATTTTCGCCCATATTAGGTTATGTCATCATATAAACAATATAACCATAAAATGCCATAAATCATAAATTAGGAAAAGAACTCTAACGTCACTTAAAAATACCGTAGACAACTTGTTAGGCGCATACTAGTCCAGTCAGACATGCCGGAATTAGCACTGCCTTGTGACTTTGTGCAAAGGAAATCCATATACCTTTTTGGTCAGTAAAATAGGCTTACTTACTGTTATGTAGAAGGACAAGGAGTTATTCGATAGAGATTCTTTTCTCTTTACTATCTGTTCTTCTCCAGTTTCTCTAGTTTCTGCAATTTTATCTTCTAATTCTACCAGTAACAGGGTATCATTTCTTCCATCTCCGTAAATTCGATCATTACCTCCTCCTTCCTGTAATATATCATCGCCGTCATTTCCATAAACTACATCATCACCATCTCTACTAGTTATTTCGTCATTTCCTGCAAGAGCAGTTATTATATCCGGATTATGAGCCTTCCATTTTGTCATCACAACAGTACCCTCCAATACAAGGAATTCAGAAAAGCCTAGCATAACTCCTAGTCTTTAGACACCAAAAATGAACAAAGATCAAATAGCATTGAGGCTATTTTACTACCTATAATCAGAAAATTACTTTCCGAGGAAACAAGAAAAGAAAAGACGATACCAAGATTCCAGTTAGTAGAATATGGGAACACAAAGTTTACATAGGTGGTAACTTACTTGTTTAGGGCTGCAATATGGAATACTCATTAAGACGACTCGATCTTTCCAAGTTTTAATAGTTTGAGGTTTTAGTAGTCGTTAATCAAGTAAAAATAAGTATATTCTTCTTACTGGAGTAGAAAAATCTAATTGTAATTAGTATAGGTGCATGTATATATTCTTCATAGTCATAGAAATATCCTTTTCCTATAGTAACAAGTCACATCTACAAAGATAATGCCTTTAAGCTATATTCCTATCTATTTTTGGGATAGGTTCTAAGTGTACTTTTGCCTAACATATACCAATTAGCAGATATTCTCTAACTAATTTTGACTAATAGGTGGTATATAGTAGACAGGAAAAGCTATTTGCTGGCTCACTTCCTTAGATTTGTTTGACTGTCTCAACAGGGAAATTAGTACAGCTATACAGAAAAGAATCAAATGCTAAGATAAAGGAGAGACTACTTCTCATTACCAGAGTTAAAGATGATAGAGAACTACCTGCTCATGTAGTAAAGGAAATACACAGGAGTAAACCTTGGGCCTCTTACTGGCTTGAAAGATATAACAAGGAAGGTGTTAAAGGATTAAGAGATAAACCAAGGAGTGGAAGAATATCTCAGATTCCTTTATCGGTATCTACAAAAATAAGAAAGACGTTAAGGGAAAGTAGTAGACAGCAGCAGGGATGGACTACCAAACAAGTAAATGATCTAATAGTGAACGAATCAGGAATACACTATCACTATACACATGTATATCGGCTACTACATAGATGGGGTTTCAAACAGAAAGTACCAAGAAAGGTACATGTAAATACTGCCTCAAAAGACGAAAAAGAGGAATTCAAAAAAGAGCAAAGGTGGTTGTAGATAATCTACCTAAGGGATTTACTGCAGTATCACTAGATGAATCATTCTTCCTCTTTGACAGTCTTGTTAGAAAAGTATGGATATACAAAAATACAAGGCCTGTAGTCAGAATCACAGGTTCGCATCAGCAGTCATATCTTTTTGGCGCTATCAGTCTTGATGGAAGGCAGTTATTCAGACAGTACAGCTGTTTCAACGAAGATACATTCTATAAATTCCTGAAGCAGATACATCACAAATTTCCAAAGTGTTATTTATTCTTAGATAAGGCACCCCAACATTATAAATCCCATAAAGTAAGGATATACTTTGAGGAAAGTAAGGATAGTCTAATACCAGTCTATCTTCCAACAGCATCACCAGAACTTATGGTACTGGAAGAATGCTGGAACATATCCAAGAATGATCTTCTAGTACTCAGATATTACAAGTCATTTAGCGATTTCATGGTGAAAATAGGACAGTACTTTAGAACCAGACACTTCAAGTTTAACATGCGTAAGTACCTAACTGGATACGTGAGTTAGGGAACTTATGCTAACTGGTCTACGTTAATAACATAGTATGCTCATACAGAACATTGTCTAGATTGAGCTTTCCGACAAAATTGGTGATACCACTATTGTTACTTTTGGGAGGCCTATTGCCGGTTATGGCTGTAAATGTCGCCTGGGCTGATTCGAATGATGACGACGATGACGACAATGATGACGACAATGGTAATTCAAGACAACTTAGTGGATTAGAAACAGGCGTACAGCAGGAAGAAAGCGTACAGGGAGATACGATAGTAGGATCATCGACTGTTGATACCGGTCCACCTATAGAAGGCACAAACCATGCTGATACCATATTAGGTACAGTTGATGACAACGTGATATATGCTAAAGACGGTGACGATATAGTCATGGGTCATGATGGCAATGACAGGATATTTGGTGGTGCTGGTGACGATCTGCTTCAGGGTAACCTTGGAGATGACATAATCTATGGTGAAGGAAGAAATGACGTCATAATAGGAGGAGATGCTGATGACATTCTATCAGGTGGAGATGGAAATGACAAATTATTCGGTGTATTTGGAAACGACATCCTGAAAGGAGGAGAAGGTGCAGATGAGTTCATTTGTGGAGAAGGTATAGACACAGTACTAGACTATAATCCGGGAGAAGGCGACACATTGTCAAGTGACTGTGAGGTAGTACATAGAGTATCATAGAGTATAGAACAATTTCAGCCTTTATGACCTGAGTACTAGCATTTCTTCCAAGCATTAACTGGTGTAAGGAATAGTTTCAGATAACTTGGTCCTATTGTAACCTTATACGCTATGGTCATTACTATTGATTGGTGGAGACATCTTAACTATCAGTGGTCTATACTAAAAGAAGTCCAAATTGAGCTCCCTTTGACAAGATAAGCAAGAACGGAGATGGTGGATGGAAATAGTGGAGGTTCTTTTCCTACCACAAAGGTGAACACATAGCAGAGTCTCATCCTTGAGTATTGTATGAGGTAATAATAATAATTATCCTTTCTAGATTTCTTTTTAGATTTTGGGCCTGTTTTCTACCTTTATATTATTCTGTCGCACAAAACCTGCATTTTCTTCCAGTATCACTCTACTATTTTAGACATTGCTATTGCATTCTAAGTAGTTGCTGTTTGGTTGGTATATGTAGTAAGTAATCTGTACTACCGTATTCTCTTCCTGGAAGTGAAATGAACTACAAGACCTGTTGAAGTATTTAATAGATACATTGAAGAGCAAAACATGTGAGGTCAGAGATTGTTATATCAAAGTTGGCCATAATACTGGTAATATTTGCATTAATTATCTTCTCCTTTATTAAGGAAACACATCGATTGTTACCCTCGTCAGCATTGGCCCAACCGCAGCAACGGCAATTACAACAACATCAACAGCCAAGACAGCCAGAGCAGCAACAGCAATTACAACAACAGCAGGAATTACAGCAGCAGCCAAGACAGCCAGAGCAGCAACAGCAATTACAACAACATCCACCATTGCCAGCATTGGCCCAACCGCAGCAACGGCAATTACAACAACATCAACAGCCAAAGCAGTCCGAGCAGCAACAGCAATTACAACAACATCAACAGCCAAAGCAGTCCGAGCAGCAACAGCAATTACAACAACATCAACAGCAGCCATCATCTACCAGAGCAGGGCTTTCAATAAACAGGTCGCTTGATATTCTGCGTGTTGGTGAATACATGGCAGAGCAAAACTCGTTAACAATAACAGGATCATTTGGAGACGATAGAATAACTGGTAGTAATGAATCTGACATCATTATTGGACTGTTAGGTGCAGATACCATCCGAGGAGGCGGTGGTGATGATATAATACAGGGAAATGAGGATGTGGACAGACTGTATGGTGAAGATGGTAATGATTTGCTCCAAGGAGGTGCAGCATCAGATCAGTTGTATGGAGGCCCCGGGGACGATATACTTTCAGGTGGTATGGGCGATGACTTTCTTGCAGGCGAGCAAGGGAATGACAAATTGTATGGAGGACCAGAGGACGATATACTGTATGGAGGACCAGGAGCTGATTATTTTGATTGTGGAGAAGGAGTAGACATAGTTATAGACTTTAACTTAGAAGAAGGAGATGATACTGCAAGTAATTGTGAAGAAATATCAACATCAGAAAATAGATAAAGATATTCTATAATAACAATAATATTATTACCAAATATTTATGCCTGTTGTTTGGCAATAATCGTAGTAGTATACTATTTGATTCATTTATCATGTTATTATTGTATAAAAAAAAAGAAACTCCTAAGGCTTGTACGTTGTAAGATGCTCTAAATTTTCTTGGGATAACAATATTAAATTCAGAATGTAACCTCCTTGCAACAACATCTACTGCAAACGCTTCCTTGTGTAACTCCCATAATAGTAGCACTAGATAGTGTAGAAATTTGTGATTGCACACCTTATCCCCGTATCCATTACTATATTATTAGCTGACATAGTAAGTATCCTAAAGCTTTGAGTATTGAGAATGAAGTCAAACAACTAAAATGGACAGTAGTAATTGTTTTCACAATGGTTGTGTTTTGACAATATTATTCTCTGGCTTTTTCTCCTTTCTCTGTGCTCTAACTCTCTTCTCTTTAACTTGAAGGAACTACTCTGAATATTTTTCCTTGTCCTAATGAAACAACATACAGATAGCCATCATGTCCAACCTCCAAATCACTAATTCCGGCAAAGCCCTCTCCAAATGCTATCTGTTCTTCTCCAGTTTCTCTAGTTTCTGCAATTTTATCTTCTAATTCTCCTGTAAGTACAAGTTGTGTTCTATCTTCATTCAAGTCAAAATGGTATATATTCCCAGTAACTATACTGCCAACAAAGATGTCATTTTGATATTGTTCCCCTAGTCTATCAGAATGTAAGAATATGAGGGCGGTAGGACCTAGAGTCTGGCGCCATTCAAATTCAGGATCACTATATTTTCCTTTTCCATCAAAATCAACTAGGTTATCTGAAGCAAAGTCTTCACCATTTCCATTTTCTGAATTAACCTCAGTATTACTGGAGAAAGAGGACATACCTTGTACTTGAACCCATCCGCTATTGAATCCAGGTTCAACAAGGTTAATTTCATCGCCATGCTCAGGACCATTTTCTGTATCCCACAATTTACCAGTCACAGGATCAAAGTTAATGCCAAAGCTATTTCTTACTCCATAGGCATAATAGAGATTTAAAGGATACTCGTCTCCTATGATGCCACCATTAGGTACTGGCTCACCATCTAAAGTAATTCTAAGAATACCGCTTCTTCCATCAGGTTCTACTCCATCAGGATAGTTTTGAGCTTCAGTTTCAAATTCTGGTTCTTTGTGAGACCCGTCCACATCTCCTACAGGAATATAGAGATTATTGTCAGGTCCAATCATAATGGCACCACCATTATGGCGTGGTCCTGGAGTAGCTGGTAGATCTAGTAGGAGCTTAGGATTTACTAATCTATTATTTACAAGTTCATATCTATACAGACGATTTCCTATAGGATCTTTTCCTTCAGTAATATCTTCTGCATCTGCTGATTCAGCTTCAGTATAATATAGAAAAACATAGGTGTGTCCAGGAATATGTTTTGATATCGCAACTCCACACATACACCTTTCTTGCGATGTTGCGACATTTACATCCAATAATGGTTCT
>Ga0126312_10001136_pt1 | contig 17191 bp, 21 predicted proteins | sample Plot104A_FD_92537 | JGI IMG/M metagenome (GOLD analysis project Ga0126312, IMG submission 92537) | Serpentine soil microbial communities from UC McLaughlin Reserve, CA, USA - Plot104A | ecosystem: Environmental > Terrestrial > Soil > Grasslands | place: USA: UC McLaughlin Reserve, Lake County... | reverse complement strand
TGAGGCGTGGGTCTACTCGAAGCGTGACGACAAGAAGATCCGCAAGACGTTCAAGAGCATGGCCGAGGCGAAGAGCTGGCGGGCCGATGCTGACGCCGGTGTCAGAGCCCGCACGCTGCGCGCGCCGTCGAAGATCACGCTCGAGCAGGCGGCCGACGAGTGGCTCAAGGGCGCCAAGGCGGGCACGATCCGCAACCACTCGGGGGATCGCTTCAAGCCGAGCACCCTCCGCAACTATGAGGACGTCCTGCGACTGAGGGTCCTCGACGACCTCGGAGCAGTGCGGCTCGAGGAGATCACGAAGGCCGATCTCCAGGTGTTTGCCGATCGGCTTCTGGAACGCGGGCTGAGCGCGAGCACGATCCGGGTCACGCTCGCGGCGATGCGCGTGATCTACTCGCGAGCGCTCGACCGCGGCCACGTCGCCGTCAACCTGACCGCGGGACTCAAGCTCCCCGCCCCTCGAGGGAGACGGGAACGGATCGCTGATCCTGCGGAGGCCGTAGCGCTTCTAGCCGCTCTGCCCGAGCACGACCGAGCGCTGTGGGCAACGGCCCTTTTCGCAGGACTCAGGCTCGGCGAGCTTCGGGCACTGCGGTGGCAGGACGTGGACCTTGGCGAGGGCGTGATCCGGGTCAAGCGCTCGTGGGACCCGAAGGCGGGCGAGATTGAGCCGAAGAGCCGAGGCGGTCGGCGCATCGTCCCGATCTCCAAGAGGCTCGGTGATCCCGAGCGAGAGGGCTACCTGTACCTGCACCGCATCCGAGCGAACGACCCGGACGGGCTCGTCTTCGGGAACGGCTCTCGGCCGTTCGCTCCGGCCACGGTCAGGCAGCGCGCTCTGCGCGCGTGGGCGCGGGCGGGGCTGGAGCCGATCGGGCTCCACGAGGCTCGACACACCTACGCCTCTATGTGCATCGCCGCGGGCGTCAACGCCAAGACGCTCTCGATCCGGATGGGGCACGCGAGCATCACGATCACCCTTGACGTCTATGGGCACCTGATGCCCGGCAACGAGGCCGAAGCCGCCGACCTCCTCGACGCCTATCTCGATCGGTGCCTCGGGGATGCATGAGAATCCGGGTACTGGCGCATCCACTGGCGCATTTCTGCCGGGTGACCTGACGTGAAGCGATGAGTCCGATGCGCCGCAACGGTCTAGAACATCAGTAGCCATGCGGGAAGCCCGCTCCCGCCGACGAGAGGATGCATCGTGCTCAAGCAACGTATAACGCCGAACCTGTGGTTCGACACCGAGGCCGAGGAGGCCGCCGAGTTCTACACGTCGATCTTCGCCAACTCGCGCATCGTCCACACCGCCCGCTACACCGAGGCCGGCCCGCGCGAGGCGGGCATGGTTATGGTCGTCGAGTTCGAGCTCGACGGTCAGCGGTTCGTCGGCATCAACGGCGGCCCGCAGTTCAAGTTCGACGAGGCGGTCTCGCTCCAGGTCAACTGCGAGACCCAGGAGGAGGTCGACTACTACTGGGAGAGCCTGACCGACGGCGGCGAGGAAGGGCCGTGCGGCTGGCTCAAGGACCGCTACGGGCTCTCGTGGCAGGTCACCCCGAGGGGGATGGACGAGCTCTTCTCCGATCCGGACCCGACGCGCGCCGAGCGCGCCATGCGGGCGATGTTCGAGATGAAGAAGCTCGATCTCGCCGAGCTGCGCCGCGCGGCCGATGGCGTTCCGGCCGGGACCGGGTAGCTCGGCGGGGCCCTTGCGTCAGCCCTCGCGGGCTAGGCGCTCGGCCACGACCGCGAGCTCGCGCAGGTCCTCGAGATGGTCGAGCGAGGCGAACACGCGCCGATCGTCGAGATCGAGGTAGGCGTGGACGAGGAGGTTGCGGAGACCCGCCGCCTGTCCTGGCGCTCGGCCAGCGGGCGGTCGAGCACGCCGCTCTCGGCCAAGCTGAAGAAGACATCGGCGTAATCGGTCGGCGGTCGAGCCGACACCTCGCTGACGAGTTGCGCTCCGATGTCGATGCACGCCTGGATCGCGAGCTGGACCCGCCGCTCCGTCGCCGCGCGAAGCCCCTCGTCCGCCAGGTAGACCTCGAGGCCCGCTCCCCGCGCCTGCTCGAGTTGCTCGAGCAGGCGCTCGAGTCGCTCGAGACGCGCTTCGAGGCGCTCAGCGTCGACCAAATCTCCCGTCCTCCATCCGCCTCCTCATGCCGGCCGCCAGTGTCTCGCGGAGCGCGGCGGTGTCGAGGTAGTCGAGCAGCGCGCGCGGCTCGAGCCTGATGCGCGCGCGCGGAATCCGGTCGAGGATCCGGCGGCCGTCCCGCATGGCGCGATGGCAAACCAGGAGCGGCGCATCGTTGAGCAATGACGAGGTCTACCTCGCTCGTTCCGAGCGCCCCGATCGCCGAGACCGCAAGCTCGTTGGCGACCGTCGCTGGCTCATCCGCCGACAACTCGGGCCGCAGCCACACCGCCACGTCGATGTCCGACAGCGGCCCGCCGGTGCCTGTCGCCTGAGATCCGATCAGGCTCGCCGCCGCCACTTCCTCACGATCAGCGCTGCGGCGAGCCGCTCCCTCGCCGCGTCATCCACCGGCGGAACGGAAGCCTGCTCGTCGACCTTGGCCATGCCGACATGGTCGCCGATCCGGCGGATCCGACGGCGAAGCCGCTCAACGCCGTGTGGCGATCCCGTCTACCGATCCCGCCCCGCGGAGGCGATCGGAGCCTCGCTCACATGCTCCACCAACAGCTCCCGTGGTACATCGGCGGGCCGATCCTCGGGCTGTGCGTGGTGGCGATGCGGCTGCTCATCAACCGGCGTTTGGGCGTGACCGGCGGCTACTCGGAGATCGTCGAGCGCGTCGGGCAGCGGAGCCTCGCGTTCGGCTGGCGGGGCTGTTCCTGATCGGCGTCGTCGCCGGCGGCCTCGTGTTCGCGCTCCTCGCCGGCGGCCCCGGGTTCGCTGGCTACGGCTGGCTCACGGAGACCTTCGGCGAGGCCAACGTGGTCGTCATCGGCGCGATCCTCGTGGTGGCCGGCGCCCTCGTCGGTTATGGCGCGAAGCGCTCGGGCGGCTGCACCTCGGGCAACGGACTGAGCGGCAACGCGATGGGCTCGCCGGCGAGCCTCGCCGCCACGGCGACCTTCTTCGTCACGGCGATCGCCGTGACCTTCGCGATCAACGCGGTGGTCTGAGTGGCCGAGCGAGTCGTCGGAGCGCTGATCGGCGTGGTCTTCGGCGTCGTCCTGTCGTGGACCGCGCTCATCGACCCCGACACGATCCGCTTCGGCCTCCTGTTCGAGGACCTCTACCCGATCCTGGTCTTCGCCGCCGCGGTGACGACCGCGTTCGTCGGCTCGCAGGTCCTGCGCCGCCTCCATCCGCGTGTGCTCGTCAACCGCGAGCGGGTCGAGTGGATGACCGAGCGCCCCGAGCGGCGGCACCTCACGGGCGCCGCGCTCTTCGGGACCGCTGGGCGATCGCCGGCGCGTGCCCCGGCCCGATCGCCGCCCAGCTCGGCGGGGGCGTGTGGTGGAGCGTGTTCACCCTCGTCGGCCTGGTGATCGGGATCGTGCTCTTCCTACGGCTCGAGCGGCGGCGGAAGACCGACGACGCGGGCGAGGGGCGCAAGCCGAGTCGGGCGTCGGCCGGCCGCGCGCGGCCCGCCGACGCGCGCGCCTAACGGACGCTAGCCCCGCCTATGGTGGCGCCGGCGTGCCTTCCGCCCCGCCGGCGCGACCCTGAGGCGACCCGAGGGTGCGGGCCCCATCCGCCACGCCCGCACCCCCGGTCCCCTGTCGCCGCCTCAGTGGATCCCGCACTCGGTGCGCTCGGAGCCCTCCCAGCGGCCCTCACGCCCGACCCCCGGCTTCGTGCAGTGTGTGCAGCCGATCGACCCGTAGCCCCGGTCGTGCAGCTCGTTGTACGGAAGGTCGTGGCCGAGGATGTAGCTCCACACGTCGCGCTCGCCCCAGTCGGCGAGCGGATTGACCTTGTGCACCGCGCGCCGCGCGTCCCAGTCGAGCTTGGCCGCGCGGGCTCGGCCCGGCGACTGCTCGCGCCGCAGCCCGCTCACCCATGCCTCGACGCCGGTCAGCGCGTCCTCGAGCGGCGAGACCTTGCGCAGCGCGCAGCACGCCTCCGGGTCGCGCCTCCACAGCTCATCGCCGTGCAGGGCGGCCTGGCGCGCGGCGGTCGGCCCCTGGTACACGTCGATCTCGATCCCGAACCGCCGCTCGAGCGCCTCCCAGGTGGCGTACGTCTCCGGGAAGAAGAAGCCCGTGTCGAGCGTGAAGAAGCGCGCCTCGGGCTCGATCTCGAGCAGCATGTGGACGATCACCGAGGTCTCCTTCTGGAACGAGCACGCGACGTAAAGGCTCGGGTGGAACCGCTCGACGGCGTGCTCGAGGACCTCCTCGGCAGATCGCCCCTCGAGGTCGCTCGGCGGGGGGCTGACGATGGTCATGGCGCGGGCGCCGCCCTCAGACGGCGCACTCTCCCTCGCCACGGATGACCTGGAACGGCTCCTTGCCCTTCCAGTCGACGAACAGCTCGAGGTTCTCGAGCGAGAACTCGGCCGGCATGGCGAGGTCCTTGACCGCTCCCTCGAGCTCGACGTTCCCGACCCGGCCGACGAAGTCGCGCCACAGCTCGCCGTCCTCGCGGCGCTCCTGGTAGAGGCGGATCCAGCGCTCGACGGCCTCGGGCACGCGCTTGGCCGGAAGCCGCACCTTGAGGCGGTCGCCCATCGCCACCTCGCCGCCCTCGTAGCGGCCGCCGACGTGGGCGACGTACGCGGGGATCGTCTTGTCGCCGGCCTTGATCGAGGCCCCGTAGAAGCCGATGTCGGCGACGTGGTGCTGCGAGCACCCGTTGGGGCAGCCGCTCATCTTGATGTGCATGCCGCGGACGAGCGGATCCTCGATCCCCATGTCCTCGAGGCGCTGCTGGAGGGCGGTGTTGAGCCCCATCGAGCTCGTGATCCCGAGCTTGCACGAGTCGGTCCCGGGGCAGCTCACGACGTCGGTGATCTCGTGCGCGCCCGGGTCGCCCAGGTCGAGCTCGACGAGCCGCTGCCACAGGTCGTAGAGCGCCTCGTCGCGCACCCAGCGCAGGACGAGGTTCTGGTGCACGGTGGTGCGCGCGTAGCCGCCGCTGAACTCGCGCATGAGCTCGGCGAGGGCGCGGAACTGGTACGGGGTGAGGTCGCCGCGGGTGACCTTGACCTCGACCGACGAGAAGCCGTCCTGGCGCTGGGGGCGGACGTTCGACTCGGCGAAGCGCGCGAACTCGCGGCCGTCGCCGTTCGGGCTCCCGGGCGCCAGCGGGGGCGCGGGGGCGTTGTCCTCCTCGTCGTGCTCGAACAGGCGCCCGTCGAGCGAAAAGTCCCGCTCGGCGACCCAGTCGCCGTCGAGCTCCTCCTCGACCTGGCGGCGGAACTCCTCGGGGCCGATCTTGTCGATCAGGACCTTGATCCGCGCGCGGGCACGGTTCACCCGCAGCCAGTCCTGGCGGTCGTAGATGCGGAGGACGGCCTCGGTGACCTTGAGGTACTCGCCGTCGTCCGCCCCCAGGAAGTCGAAGATCGGGGGCGCGACGCGCGGCATGATCGAGGTCCCGCCCCCGACGCGCAGCTCGAAGCCGCGTACGCCGTCGCGGATGCGCGGGACGAAGCCGATGTCGTGGATGCCGGCGATCGCCCGGTCCTCCTCGCTCGCGGTGAACGCCGTCTTCACCTTCCGCGGCATGAGCTGGCAGATGTCGTGGCGGACGAAGTAGCGGACGTAGGCGCCGGCGTACGGGGTCGGGTCGAAGACCTCGTCGTGGCAGATGCCGGCCCAGGGGTCGCCGGTGACGTTGCGGATCGTGTTGCCGCAGCCCTCGCGCGAGGACAGGCCGGCGTCGCCCAGCTCGCGGATCAGCTTGGCCGCGTCGGGCAGCGGTACGTGGTGCATCTGGACGTTCTGCCGGGTCGTGATGTGCCCCTTGTCGAGCGGGACGTACTTCTCGATGACGTCGGCGAACGCCTCCATCTGCTCGGGGTTGATCCCGCCGAACGGGAGCTTCACCCGCACCATCTGGCGCTCGGCCTGGCGCTGGCCGTAGACGCCCTGGCGCAGGCGGAACTTGATGAACTCGTCTTCCTCGAGCTCGTCGGCCAGGAAGCGCTCGGCCTCGTTATCGAAGTCGTCGAACTCGCGCTCGAGGACCGGGATGACGTGACCGGGGACGTCCTCCAGGACCTCGGGGTTGTCGAGCGACCCCTTGCGCCCCTTGTTCTTGAGGTCGTTTGCCACCGCCGTGGGCTCCATCGCGCCGTTTCTCCTCGAGGTTCGGAAGCGAGTCTCGGCTCCGGCGGGCGCCGGAAGGCGACGAATCTAGCAAAAGCCTGCCGACATTTTCGGTTTTATGCCGGCGGGACTTGAGCGACCCGCCCGCCAGCTACTCCGGCAGGCCGCTCGGACGCGCCACGTGGCCGCCCTCCGGCTCGATCGGCAGCCCCTGCTCGACCCAGTGCTCGAGCCCCCCCGCCATGCTGTGCGCCCGCCAGCCCGAGGCCGCGAAGGCCTGGGCCGCGGCGCCCGAGCGCCCCCCGCCGCGGCAGAAGAGAACGACGGTTCGCGAGCGGTCGATCTCCTCCGATCGGGCGGTCAGCTCGTCGAACGGGATGTGCCGCGCCCCGGCGATGCGCCCGGCCTCGTGCTCGCCCGGGGTGCGCACGTCGACGAGCTCCGCCTCGCCGCTCGCCGCGAGCTCGGCCACCCGGGTGGGCTCGATCTCCTGCTCCTCGGGGACGGTCATCGTCCCCACGGCTGCGGATCGCCCCACGGACTCGGCCCGTCGCTGGGGAGCCCGGCCGACTCGAACGCCGCCACGCGCGCCCAGCGCGACACGGACGGGCCGGCGGGAGGCGCGGGCGCCGGCGCGGTGTCGCGCAGAAAGCCCTCGATCGCCGCGGCGATCGCGGCCGCCTCCTCGATGGTCGCGCTCGTCGTCGCGGCGAGCTCGATCCTCGGCCGCTGCGGGCGGTTGCGGCCGTTGCGCGGGCTCACGACCGCAGGAGGGTATCGTCGCCCCGCCGGTGCCCGAGATACCCGTCTTCGACCACGACGCGGTGCTCGCCGCGGTCTCGCCCGAGGAGGCGATCGACCGGGTCCGCGACGCGTTCGTCCGCTTCGCGCACGGCGAGTGGCGGATGCCGCCCAAGATCTACCTCGACGCCGACCCGAACGGCGACTTCCGCGCGATGCCCGCCGCGGGGAGCGGGCTGGCCCTGCTCAAGTGGGTCACCTCGTTCCCCGGCAATCCCGCTCGCGGCCTGCCCACGGTGACCGGCGTGATCTGCGTGTCGAACCTCGACGATGGCGAGCCGCTCGCCCTGTGCGACGCTCGCGCGGTCACCGCGCTGCGGACCGGCGCGGTGGCCGCCGTCGCCGCCCAGGAACTCGCGCGCGAGGATACGACGAGCGTGGGCGTGGTCGGCTGCGGGCTGCACGGCGCGTGGGCCGCCCGCTGTCTGGCTGCCGCCGAGTACGGACCGGGCGTGTGCTTCGACCCGGACCCCGAGGCCGCCGGGGCGCTCGCCGGCGAGCTCGGGTGGGAGGTGGGGGCGCGCGAGGACGCGCTCGCCTGCGACGTCGTGACGTGCGTCACGCCGGGCGACGAGCCGGTGGTCGGGGCGGCGGATCTTCGCCCCGGGCTCCATCTGTCGATGCTCGGCGCCGACGGGCCAGGTAAGGCTGAGGTGGAGGTCGAGGCCGTGGCCCGCTGCGCGTTGTTCTGCGACGAGTGGGAGCAGGCGAGCCACGGCGGCGAGCTGACCGGCGCGGTCGAGGCGGGGCTCGTATCGCGCGACGAGGTGACCGAGCTGGGCGACGTGCTGACCGGTCGCGCCCCCGGCCGGCCCGCCCCCGAGGCGGTCACGCTGTTCGACTCGACCGGCCTGGCGATCCAGGATCTGGCGGTGTGCCACGCGCTCCTCGACGGGCACCGCCGGGGGCAGATCCGGGGGCAAGCGATCCGCCTCTAGGAGTGCGCGGACGACCGGCGCCGGGGGTCCGAGCCCGCGCTAAGGTGCCCATCGTGAGGAGGCTCCGCACGCTGGTCGCGGCCGCCGGAGCGGTCCTTGCGGGCGTGCTCGCGGCCGCCCCCGGAGCCGGCGCCGCGTCGCTTCCGACCGTCTCGTCGGGCGCGCGCCCCGGCCCCCCGATGCTGTACGCGCGACCGCCGCAGGCGCCGCACCTCGAGAACCGCGCTCCCTTCCGCGCGCGACCCCTGCTCGTCTCGGGCACGGACGCCTACCGCGACGGCGAGTACCTGTACCAGGACTACCTGTTCGACGACCGCGGCGCCGACACGATCGAGGGCTCGGGCGAATCGGGCCAGCGCGACTCGGGCGCCAACTTCTCCTCGACCTCGGGCAACGTCTTCTACCCGACCGCCGACCGCTACGGCCAGAACGCCGCCGATCTCGTCGAGCTGCGGATCAAGCCCACCCCCGAGGCGATCGTCTACCGCGTCACGCTCAACACGGTCAAGGCCGACGACGCGGCGATCGTCGGCATCGGCATCGACACCGACCGCAGCGGCGGCGCGCCGGTCGCCTGGCCGGATGGGGCGGGGGTCAGGTCGCCCGGGCTCGACCGCTTCATCACTGCGTGGGGGACCGGCGGGCGGGTGTTCCGCCGCGATGTGCTGACCGGACAGCTCGAGCCCGACGCGTCGCTCGGCTCGAGCCGCGTCTCGATCGACCGGCGATCGAACCAGATGACGATCCGCGTCCCGCGCTCGCTAATGAACCCGAGCACCGCCAGCTGGCGCTACGTCGCGGGCGCCGGGCTCCGCTCGGCGGGCAACGGCTTCAAGCAGGTGCGCCAGGGGATGGCGACCGAGACCGAGCCCGGGTCGGGCGATCCGACCGAGGGCGCGCCCGCGATCTTCAACCTCGCCTTCCGCTTCGACGAACCGCAGACCCGGACCCCGGTGCCCGGGGTCGGGCCGAACCTGGGGATCGGCAACTGGTTCGAGTCCAAGCAGGCCGCGGTGCTCAAGCGGCCGACGCCGATCGCCTCGCCCTCGACGCGCAACTTCCGCGCCGACGTGAGCTTCGCGCGCCTCGCCGCGGGCGACCGCCGCGCGCTGCATCCGCCGAAGCAGGACCAGGCGCGCATCCTGTCCTCGTCCGTGCCCGTCCACGAGGGCTTCCGCGACCGCTTCCCGCGCTACGGAGGCCGGCTCCAGCCGTACATGGTCCACGTTCCGGCGGCCGCTCGGCCGGGCCGGCGGCCCGGCTTGACCTGGGCGCTCCACTCGCTCGGCGGCACCTACACGCAGTTCGCGGTCTTCGACCCCAACCAGCTGAGGCAGTTCGGCGACCAGCGCGGGAATCTCGTGGTCACCCCGCTCGGACGCGGCCCCGACGGGTGGTACATGGACGAGGCGGAGGCCGACTTCTTCGAGGTCTGGCGCGATGTCGCGCGCCGCTTCCCGCTCGATTCGGAGCGGGTGGCGCTGAGCGGCTACTCTATGGGCGGCTACGGTACCTACCGCCTCGGGGTCTACTACCCCGACCTGTTCGGTAAGGCGTTCACGACCGTCGGCCCGCCCGCGCGCGGTGGCTGGGCGCCCCCCGCGTCGCCCTTCGATCCGTCCAGCGGCGAGTTCACGCAATACACGAACTCGAACCCGCTGCTCGAGAACGTGCGGTGGGTCCCTTACCTGAACTGGGTCGCGATGCAGGACGAGCTCGTGCCCTACGCCGGGGTGCGGGCACAGCAGCGCCGCTTCGACCGCCTCGGGCTGCGAAGCCAGCTGTGGTCCTTCCCCGGCGAGCACTTCACGCTCGCGGCGCGCGACGAGTGGGAGCCCGCGAAGAGGTTCCTCGGCGCGGCGCACGTGAAGCGAGACCCGAGCCGCGTGAGCTACGCGCTCATGCCGGCGACCCACCGCCGCGACCTGGGCCTCGTCCACAACCGCGCGTACTGGGTCTCAGGGCTCCAGGCCCGCGACCGCAGCGGGGACCCCGGCACCCACCCCGCGCGCGCGGAGATCTACGCGCGCAGCCTGGCCTTCGGCGAGGGCGACCCGCGGACGGCCCGCGTGAGGTCGGCCAGCGGCGCCCAGCCGGCACCCGCGGCGGTCGAGGGGACGCGCTGGACGGGTATCCCGCGAGCCGAGGCGCGCAACACGCTCGGCGTACGGCTCGAGAACCTCTCGCGCGCCGTGCTCGACGGCCGCCGTGCCAAGCTCAGCGGGCTCCGCGCCCTGCGCGTGCACATCACCGCGGACGGCCGGGGGACCATGCGGCTCAACCTCCCGCTGCCGGCGGGCGCGCGGGCGCGGCGCGTCGAGGGGGGACCGGTTCCGGGCGCGGGCCCCGAGGTCGTGCTCGACCGCGGCGGCGCCACCTTCCGCGTGGCGGCCAGGAGCCGCACGTACGTGATCGGGTTGGGCGGGGCGGGTCCCGGCGACGGGGGCGGCGGCGCCGGCGGCAACCCCCAGCGGGCCACGCTCGACCAGCGCGCCGGCCGCTGACCGGCCTCAGGCACGGCCTAGAATGACCGCCGAGGAGCGGCACGGCGCCGCTTCGCCCCGGGGCCGTTAGCTCAATTGGCAGAGCAGGGGACTCTTAATCCCAAGGTTGTAGGTTCGATTCCTACACGGCCCATCGCCGAGGCTCGCCGCGAGACCGTGCGGTGGCCGCCGCGCGGCCGTCGAGCGACCGCTCCCCCTGTGTCGTGACCGATCAGCCCTCCTCCGTCGCCATCGCCGCCGCGGGCGAGCTGGCGTGCCTCGACGGGCGCATCGCACCGGCGGCCGAGACCCACGTCCCGGTCGTCGACGAGGGCTTCCTGCGCGGAGACGGGGTGTTCGAGGTGGCGCGCGTGTACCACGGGCGCCCGTTCGCGCTCCCCGATCACCTGGACCGTCTCGAGCGCTCGGCTACGGCCCTGCGCCTCGGCTACCCGGTACCGCGCTCCGAGCTCGAGGCCGAGGCGCGGGAGCTTCTCTCGGCGCGCGCGGGAACGGAGTTCGACGGCTGCCTGCGGCTCGTGCTCACGCGCGGGGGGCGGCGCCTGCTGCTCACCGAGCCGCTTCCCTCGGGACCCGCGCGCCCGCGGCTCGGGCTCGTGACATACGCCCCGCCGCGGGTGCTCGACGGGATCAAGTCGCTCTCCTACGCCGGCAACATGCTCGCCAGCCGCCTCGCGCGCGAGCGCGGCTTCGACGAGGCGCTGCTCGTGACGCCGCATGGTCGCGTGCTCGAGGCACCCACGGCGACGATCTTCTGGGTCGGGCGCGATGGGCGGCTCGCCACCCCGCCGCTCGAGGACCACATCCTCGCCTCGATCACGCGCGACCGCCTGATGCGGCTGGTCGAGGTCGAGGAGCGGCCGCTCGCGAGCGACGAGCTCCTCCACGCCTCCGAGGCGTTCCTCGCCTCGAGCGTGCGCGAGGTCGATCCCGTCGGGGCCGTCGAGGAGCGCACGTTCGAGGGCGAGGGCGAGGTGACGCGCACGGCGGCCACCGCGCTGCGCGAGCACATCGAGAGCGAGCTCGCGCTCGGCTTGAGGTAGGCGCGCGCGCCCGCGCGCCTCGGGCGACCGAGCCGTCGACGATCGCCGCCGGCGCTGCCCCTAAACCGGGGCTCGCTCAGCCGACGCGTCCGCCCAAGGCGCCGGGCTCCGAGGCTTCGGCCGGGTCGACGGCGCGCGTCGACGAGCCGTCGAGGCAGTAGCTCAGGTACCAGGCGAGGTGGCGGGCGGCCCCGGCAACGCCGTCGGCGGCCCCGCGAGCGCCATGGAGCAGCCTCAAAGCCATGACGCACGGGATGATACCCCCCGCACCGGCCGGTAATCGTCGGTCCGGCGGCCTCGATCTCCCGCAAAGAGCGACCATGCGCGTCACCACCGTCATCGGCAACCGGCCCCAGTTCGTCAAGGCGGCGGCCGTTTCCGGGCGCCTGCGCGAGGTCGCCGACGAAATGACGATCCACACCGGCCAGCATTACGACGACGAGCTGTCGGCGGTCTTCTTCGACGAGCTCGGCATACCCCCTCCCGAGCGCGAGCTCGGCATCGGCTCGGGGACGAACACCGACCAGACTGCGCGCATGCTCGCCGCGCTCGCCCCCGAGCTCGCGGCCGCACGCCCCGACGTCGTGCTCGTCTACGGCGACACCAACTCGACGCTCGCCGGCGCGGTCGCCAGCGCCCAGGCCGCCGTGCCCGTGGCGCACGTCGAGGCGGGCATGCGCTCGTTCGACCGCGCGATGCCGGAGGAGCTCAACCGGGTGCTCACCGACCACGCGAGCTCGCTGCTCCTGTGCTCTACGCCGGCCGCGGTCGCCAACCTCGAGCGCGAGTCGGTGCTCGGGGAGGTTCACCTCGTGGGCGACGTGATGGCCGACGTCGCACTCGCGTTCGCGCCGCTCGCGCAGGAGCGCTCGCGTACCCTCGTCGAGCACGGCGTCGAGGCGGGCGAGTACGTGCTCGTGACCGCCCACCGCGCCGGCAACGTCGACGACCCGGCGCGGCTCGAGCGCCTCGTTGCCCTGCTCGAGGCGCTGCCGTTCCCGGCGGTCTTCCCCGTGCACCCACGCACGCGCGCGCGGCTCGCCGCGGCGCCCGAGCTAGCAGAGCGCCTCGAGCGCGCGTCCGGCCTGCGCCTCACTCGCCCGCTCGGGTACCTCGACTTCCTCGCCCTGCTGTCGGGCGCCCGCACGCTCCTCACCGACTCGGGCGGCGCGCAGAAGGAGGCCTATCTGCTGGGTGTGCCGTGCCTGACGCTGCGCGACCGCACGGAGTGGATCGAGACGGTGGAGGCCGGGTGGAACACGCTCGTCGACCTCGATCCCGCGACGGCACTCGCGGCCCTCGAGCGGCGGCCGCCCTCCGGCGAGCGGACCGACCTCTACGGCGGTGGTCGGGCCGGGGAGCGCGTTCGCGACCTGCTGGCCGCGTGTGCCCCCCGGCGCTGAACGGCTTGCGTCGCTCGCGCGCGTGCCCTAGGGTGCGGCGCGAGCGGGAAACTCACGAAGGGGGAATGATGACCGCGGGCGCCGAGACGAGCAGGCTGCGCAATGCGAGAAAGACCGCGGTGTTGGCACTGATCGGCGCTCTGGGCATCGCCGTAGCCATTCCCTCGTCAGTTCGGCCGTGTCGAGCCAGGGATTCGCGCCATGCGACGCCGACCTCGTCGCGACCCCCAAGCGAGACGTCGCGACCGTCCGTTTCGTCTGGGGACAGCTTCGACGAGGTGCGAATAGAGGCGACGGAGCAGGGTGTCCTGCGGGAAGCTCCCGGCAGGGGGGTGTGCTCGCCGGACGGCGTCTCGCGGACGTTCGTATGCCGCCCGTCGTCTCCCGGCGGTAGCGAGGTCTTCGCCGAGTTCACGGCGTCGGACGGGGACGCGTGCGGCTCGCGGCCGCTCGGGAGTCGTTCTTCGTCCCGGGCGTCTACTTCGAGCTCGGCTTTCGCTACGACGAGGACGAGCGCTGGTCACTCCCCAACCCGACTGGCCGCGAGGGCGTGTTCGAGGCCTACTGCCCACCGCACCACGCCGACATGGCCGCGGCGGTCGAGGCGTTCACCGAGCGCATGTTCGGCGCCGGCGGGCCCTTCAACCGCGACACCCCGGGCGCGTGGAGCGACAGTCCGGGCTTTCGCGGCAGCGCCCAGGTCCACGACGACGAGTTCAAGGCGTGCGTCGCGCTTCAGGCGCAATACGTCTTCGACACCTTCGGCAAGTTCCCCGGCACGGTGCCGACGGTGTTCATCATGAACTACGTCCAGGCGCATCATCTCGACCTCGACTTCTACGACCGCTTCTTCAAGCCGGGCTCCTACCTCCGTACGCACGCCGAGCAGATGGAGCGCTGGCACGGCGGCCCGGGGAGGAGCTAGGGGTGGGCGAGCACGTACGTGCCGGCGACCTCGACATCTGGGTCGAGCAGGTCGGCGAAGGGCCCGACGTCCTACTCATCGCCGGGCTCGGCGACCCCGCCGAGTCCTGGCAGGCGCAGCTCGACGGGCTCGCAGACCGGTACCGGCTCTTGGCCTTCGACAACCGCGGCATGGGGCGCACGCCGATGCCCGAGGGACCGGTGTCGGTGGCGATGCTGGCCGACGACGCTGCCGCGCAAGTGCGCGCCCGCGAGATCCCGGCCGCCCATGTCGCCGGTTTCTCGGGTGGCAGCATCATCGCCCAGGAGCTGACGCTCCGCCACCCCGAGCTCGTCCTGAGCCTCGTCCTCGTCAGCACCTGGGCGCGCATGGAGCGATACGAGCGCACCATGGTCGGTTTCTGGCGCTGGCTGATGGAGGCGACGCCGAGCGAGCGTGCCTTCCTGGAGTGGTTCTACCTGTGGATGTACACCCGGCGTGCACACGCGGACGGCACGGTGGAGCGGATCATCGAGGAGGCGCTCGCTTTTCCGCATCAGTCGCCCGAGGCCATGCAGCGCATGATCGACGCCTTCGCCGCCCACGAGGGAACAACCGACCGCCTACCCGACATCGCCGCGCCGACCCTCGTCCTGGCCGGCGGGCAGGACATCAGCTGTCCGCCCAGCCTTGGGCGAGTCGTCGCCGAGCTGATCCCCGACGCTCAGTTCGAGGTCATGGAGGAGGAGGCTCACCAGCCCTTCCAGGAGGTCCCGGACGAGCGGAACGCCCGCGTCGACGCCTTCTGGCGGGAGCTCGATGCGCGGAGGTGAAACCCGTTGGCGTCCACGTCCGGGACGGGTCGGTAGGCGCATCGCCGAGGAGTTGAGGATGGGCGAGCCCCGTCCGCGCCGGTGACCTCGACATCTGGACCGAGCAGGTCGGCGAGGGCCCCGACGTCCTGCTGATCGGCGGCCTGGGTGTCACCGTCGAGTCGTGGCAGTTCCAGTTCGACGGGCTCGCCGACCGCTACCGGCTGACGGCCTTCGACAATCGCAGCGCGGGACGGGCGCCCATGCCCGAGGGTCCCGCCTCCGCCGAGCTCATGGGCCGACGATACGGCCGCGCTGCTGAGCGCGCTCGAGGTCTCGGCGGCCCACGTTGCCGGCTTCTCGATGGGCAGCGCCGTCGCCCAGGAGCTGGCGCTCCGTCACCCCGAGCCCGTGCGCAGCCTCGTGCTCGTCAGCACGTACGCGCGTGCGGACGCGCTCTTTCGCTCCCAGCTCAACTTCTGGCGCTGGCTGCCGGAAGCCGCGCCGAGCGAGCGCGCCTTCTTCGAGGCGTTCTTCACCTGGGTCTACACGCCGCGCGCGCACGCCGACGGCTCGGTGGAGCAGATCGTTGAGGAAGCACTGGCCTTTCCTCACGAGCAGCCCGTCGAGGCTTTCCAGGCGCAAGTCGACGTCTGCCGCGAGCACGACGCGACCGACCGGCTCCCCGAGATCGCAGCGCCGACCCTGGTGGTGGCCGGCGAGTTCGACAGCATCTTGCCGCTGCGCTTCGGGCGCGCCGTCGCCGACGCCATCCCGGGCGCACGACTCGAGGTACTGCCCGGGGAGGCGCACCAGCCCTTCCAGGAGGTTCCGGACGAGTTCAACGCGCGCGTCGACGCCGTCTGGCGCGAGGTCGAGGGCGCCCGGCGCGACTACCGCTCAGTACCGTCCCCGACCAGGTGGATGCCGGCGACCTGATCGACGAGACCGTGTCGCTGCCATCGGGAGAGCTACGGCTGCTCCGGCCACGTGAGGCGGCCGAGATCGCGGACGACCACGAGGTCGAGTGGGCCCCGCTCGTGCCCTATTGGTCGGTCTTGTGGCGGAGCGGGGTCACGCTCGGGCGGGAGTTGAGCCACCGCCAGCTCGACGGCCTGCGCGTTGTCGAGCTCGGTTGCGGGATGGGAGTACCGAGCCTCGCCGCCAGCCGCGCGGGCGCCTCCGTCCTGGCGACCGACGTCAGCGACGAGGCGCTCGAGCTGCTCGCCCGGAACGCCTCCGGCAACGGGATCGCGCTGGAGACGCTGAACGTCGACTGGGAAAGCCCGGCGAACCTGCTCGCGCGCGCCCCGTTCGACCTTGCCCTCGCGGCGGACGTGCTCTACGACCGAGCCTCCACCGCAGCGCTGCTGGCACTGCTCCCTCGGCTCGCGCCGCAGGTCATGGTGGCCGACCCTGGGCGTCCGGGCGCGGACGCCTTCCTTGCCCAAGCCTGCCGCTGCTGGCGCGTCACGACGTATTCCCGAGGGTTGGTGAGGATCCACACGCTCGATGAGATCCGGAGCAAGCCTCACCGCCGTCGGTCGGCCGCGAAGTGGGCGGGGAAGACGTAGTCTCGCCCAGAGAAGACGGGCGACTCTCATTGCTTGCATGGGATTGGCAGTGCGCCAGTTGTGGCGACTTGGTCCCGCTCGATTCGCCGGCCTGCGAGCGCTGCGGGCACCCGCTCGCACAAAGCTCGATGGAAACGCGCGCCGTCCGCTATCAGCGGGCTGGGCGTCACATAGTTCGGTTGCTCGTTGCGCTGACGGTCGTACTAACCGCGGCGGTGTACAGCGCCTTCAGCTGCGGTTCGTTCGATGCGAGCGCCTTGATCCCTGGCGGGGTGATCGCCTTGGCCTGGATCGCCATCGTTTCTATCCCGGTCTTCGCGATCCGTCGGGGTCTCAGGCGCGGGGGGACGTGGCCGATGGCTCTTCTCGGCTACTGGACGCTCGGTATAGCGCTCGTGTTGTCGCTCGGATCGTCGATCTGCTTCGTCGACTGATCGCTCGAGGTAGGGGCACGCAGCTCGCCCATCCCCGCGAGAGAAAGCCCGAGCGAGCAGGGCTTCTCTCAGTAGGGGCGACGGGGATCGAACCCGTGACCTCCGGCTTGAAAGGCCGGCGTCCTAACCACTAGACCACGCCCCCGCGTGGAGGCGATTGTAGGTGGCCCGCCACCCGGCCGGACGGCCGGCCACGGTGCCTCCTCCGCGGAACTCCCCCGATTTCCGATCGACGAACCCGCCAACCTCGGGCACGGCCGTGCGTTACGTACCTTGACGATCGTTAGACCCAGCGCGTGCATAGGCCACGTCCCTCTTCCCTCCGCACCTCGAAGGTCCGGCTACGGACAGCCGTGTGACAGACCTCGCACGCGTACCGGCCAAGAACATGAGGAAACCGACTAATCTCGACCGGCAGACGGCGCTGCGTGCCAGTGGAAGCGACCGCCGCCACCCCACGCCTGACCCTGCCGCGCTCGCCGAGGCTGCTCGCGGCGCTCGGCGACGACCGCCTCGTGGA
>Ga0126312_10001134_pt1 | contig 17196 bp, 15 predicted proteins | sample Plot104A_FD_92537 | JGI IMG/M metagenome (GOLD analysis project Ga0126312, IMG submission 92537) | Serpentine soil microbial communities from UC McLaughlin Reserve, CA, USA - Plot104A | ecosystem: Environmental > Terrestrial > Soil > Grasslands | place: USA: UC McLaughlin Reserve, Lake County... | reverse complement strand
TGCCCGCGAAGGAGTGGACAAAGTCTTCGCCATGCAGGCTGGTCGAGAGGTACGGGTGATGGTCGCCCCCGATGTCGTCGACGACATCGAGGCACAGGTCATGGCGCGCGATATTGTCAAGCAGATCGAAGAGGAGCTGACCTATCCGGGCCAGATCAAGGTCACGGTCGTCCGGGAATCCAGGGCTACCGAGACAGCGCGTTAGCTTCGGCGGCGGCGGGGACCATCTCTGGGTTCAATTCCACATCCTCCGGCGGCGGTTTGAGCCCGCGCTTGCTTCTTTGCAGCCGGCGTTCCAGCAGCCGTGCCAACCATGTCAGGGCATAGTTGACGATGATGAAGATCACTGCGATCACCAGGAACGTCGGGATCAGGTTGCCTTTCGATGAGGCAAGAGTCTGGCCGCTCCGGATCAGTTCCTCGTAGAGGATCAGGAAGCCGAGGGCGGAGTCCTTCAGAATTACCACCAGCTGACTGATGATCGAGGGCAGCATCAACGTGATGGCCTGCGGCAGCAGGATGCTCCATAGGGTTGCGAAGGGCGTCAGGCCGATGGCTAATCCGGCTTCGCGCTGACCCTGAGGCAGGGAGCCGACGCCGGAGCGGATCAGTTCCGCAATGACGCTCGAGTTGTAGAAGGTCAGTCCAGCCACCACGCCATAGAGCGACAAATAGTCGCCCGAGATCTGCAGACCGAACAAGCACACGTAGTAGGCGAACAGCATCATCATCAAGACGGGCACTGCGCGGAAGAACTCGACGAACACGCCGCAGGCCCATCGGACCGGTGCCCAACCGGACAGCCGACCCATGCCCAGAGCCGTTCCGAGGATGATGGCGAGGATGACGGAGTAGAACGCCGCGACCAGGGTGCCGCGCAGTCCGGGTAGCAGGTAGGAGGTCCAAGTGACGGGGTCGGTAAACGGCTGCCATTTTTCGGCGGTGAACTGGTCTTTCGCGGCCAATGCACGGATGAGCAGCAGGAGCAGTGCAGCAATGGCTAATGCTCCCAGCACACTCAGAACCAGGTGACGCAGACGCGCCTTAGGCCCTGGCGCGTCGAAGAGAACAGCCGTTGGCGAACTCAACGCCGCACCGCCAGCCGTCGGGACAAGGTGGTGAACAGGACGCCGACGGGCAGGGTCAAGATCACGAAACCGGTTGCCATGATGGCGAAGATTAGGTAGATGAGATCGGACCGGAACTCGATCATGCCTTTCATCAGGTAAGAAGCTTCAGCCACGCCGATAGTGGCAACAACGGTTGTGTTCTTGATCAGCGCGATCAGTACGTTGCCCAGCGGAGCGATCGCGCCACGAAACGCCTGGGGGAGCACGACGTTGGTCAAGCTGGCACCAAACCTGAGGCCAATTGCTCGCGCTGCCTCTGCTTGACCTTGAGGCACGGTATTGACGCCGCTGCGCAGGGCCTCGGCCACGAAGGCGGCGTGGTAGACGGACAGCCCCACCACTCCCCAGCGGAAGTTCTGCACGTCGATCGGTGAATCTTGCGGACCGAGGCGGTAACCCAGAGTTATGTACAGCCCGAAGGCGCAGAAGAAGACGATCAAGGTCAGCGGTGTATTGCGAATCAGCGTGACATAGGCTGTGCCAGCGGCTCGCAGCACCTTGATCGGTGACACCCGCATGACCGCGACCACCGTGCCGATCACCAGGGCACCCACCGCGGCGGCCACGGTGAGCTTGATGGTCATCCAGAACGCGGCGAGGATGTTGTACTCGGCCAGCAACTCACGAAGACCGTCGATCAATCCGTCACCTCCTCAAGGACTGCGCCGGGCGCGCTCCGCCCGCTACGAGCAGGGCTCGGGCTTCGGCGGGTTGGTCTTGGTGTCCACCTTGAAGCCTGACTGGCCGACGTTGTCGTCGACGGCCTTCTGCCACGAGCCGTCGGAGACCATCTTCTCCAAAGCCGCATTGACCTTGTCGCACATCGCGGTGTCGCCCTTCTTCAGCCCCACGCCGTATTTCTCGGTGGAGAACGGTTTGCCGACGACCTTGAGCTTGCCCTTGTACTGTGGCTGCGCGGCAAAGCCGGCCAGGATGACGTTGTCCGTCGTCACCGCATCGACGCTGCCGCCATTGAGAGCCTCCACGCACTTGCTGTAGGTGTCCTGCTCGAACAACTTCACCGAAGCCGCGTAGTTCTTCTTGATGTTCTCCGCTGGGGTTGAGCCGGTCACCGAACACAATGTCTTGCCGTTCATGGTGTCCGGACCGGTGATGTCGGTGTTATCCGCTCGAACCAGTAGATCCTGACCCGCGATGAAGTACGGACCGGCAAAAGAGACCTTCTGCTTCCGCTCGTCGGTTATCGAGTACGTGGCGAAGATCAGCGCCACTTGGCCACCCTGAATCGCGGTCTCGCGTTGCGCGGAGGGCGTCTCCTTGAAGACCACCTTGTCGCCCTCGAAGCCCAGTTCTTTGGCGACGTACTTGGCGACGTCCACATCCAATCCTTTGAAAGTGTCGCCCTCCTTCTGGCCCAAACCGGGTTGGTCGTACTTGATACCGATGGTGATGCTGTCGCCCTGGGCGGTGCCGCCGGCGCCGCCGCCACCGCCGCCACCGCAGCCTGCGGCGGCGAGCGCCATGGCCGCACCGGACGCCGCGGCCAGAATCCTCATCCCAAAATTCACGATTGCCTCCGTTGATGTGGGCCGCTGTGGCCGATTGCTCGCTGTTTCAATCTGTTTCGATCGCTAGTGCGACAAGATCTTGCTCAGGAAGTCTTTGGCACGCGCGGTCTTGGCGTTGGTGAAGAACGTGTCGGGGTCAGCCTCTTCGACAATCTGCCCACCGTCCATGAACACGACCCGGTTGGCGGCCTTGCGGGCGAACCCCATCTCATGCGTGATGACAATCATGGTCATCCCTTGACGGGCCAAGCTGACCATAACGTCCAGCACCTCGTTTACCATCTCCGGGTCCAGCGCCGAGGTCGGCTCATCAAACAAGATCACCTTCGGATCCATCGCCAGTGCCCGGGCAATGGCCACCCGCTGCTGCTGACCGCCGGAGAGCTGAGCCGGATACTTCTCCGCCTGCGACTCGACGCCGACGCGCCTCAGCAGTTCCATGCCTCGCTTCTTCGCCTCCGCCGAGGACATCTTGCGTACCTTGGTCGGACCTAACGTGACATTGTCGAGGACAGTCTTGTGGGCGAAAAGATTGAAGGACTGGAAGACCATGCCGACGTCCGCGCGAAGGCTGGCCAGCTCCTTGCCTTCCTCGGGCAGCGTCTTGCCGTCCACCGCGATCGTGCCCGACTGGATGGTCTCCAGCCGATTGATCGCTCGGCAGAGTGTGGACTTGCCAGAACCCGAAGGGCCGAGGACTACGACGACCTCGCCTGAGTGAACCGTCAGGTTGATCTTCTGCAAGACATGCAATTCGCCGAAGTACTTGTCGACGTCGCTTAGCACCACCAATGGTCCGCCGACGTGACTCGCAACCGGCGAAGCGGCGCCCGTCGCCGAATCGTCCATGGGGCTGAGGCTAGACGAGGTTGACCTTGGATGGGCGGGAAGTTCGTATTGAGATTCGGTTATGTGGTGATTTTGTGATGTCAATGCTCCGATAGGTTCTATCTGACGCCGATGCCCCACTCGCAACGGAAGTCCTCGTCCGGCTGAAGGGCGCGAAGATCATCGTGTGTGGGGCCGGCATTGAACGCATCGGGACCGCACGTCATCGGCTCCACGGCGATCCCCCAGTTGCGATAGGGGCCTCCGGTGAAGACCTGTGTCCACCGCATCGACTCATCACCCCACAGATATGTACACCGGTCAGCAAGCCGGATGCTCACCTGCCATCGTCCGTCCGCGCCGCGGGCCAACCCAGTGAATGCGGTGTCCAAGGTGACAGAGCCGACTCGCCGGGCAGTGCGCCAGTCGAATTCGCTACCGTCAGCCGAGCGCAGCTCTGTCGGCAATAGCCGGTCGTCCACCGCCAACCAGCTGCTAGCCGGTATTTCGAGGGAGACCTCGTCCACCAGATCCTCACCGACCGTCAAGTACGGGTGGGCGCCGTAGCCGAACGGAATCCGTCCCGTGCCCCGGTTGACCGCCTCCACCGTCACGGTGAGCCCGTCTGGGCCGACCCGGTACGTGGCTCGCGCTGTGAGAATTCCCGGCCACCCAGTCTGCGGATAGATGGTGACCTCCTGGGTCACCGATTCGGACTGGTGATCAAGCAGTCGCCATGGAACGTAGCGCGCCAGCCCATGGGAGGCGTTGTGCCGAGCCGGCTCGGTCAGGGCGAGTTGCTGCAGCTTGCCGTCGAATTCGTATCGACCGTCACGGATCCGATTTGGCCAGGGAATCAGTTGCTGGCCACGGCCACCGCTCGGCGACGTGTCGGCAGGGAAGCCGTTGACCACGTCGCGCCCGCCGACCTGCAGACTTCGCAAGGTGGCCCCAAGTTCAGTCACAACGGCTGTCCAGCTGTCCGCGCTGATCTCGTATTGAGCCCCGGTGGGATGCACCACGAGCATGCACTCTAGCGGGGCGCAGGATCGTGATCGAGTGACGATGCTGACCGCTCGCCGACCGATTAGGCTGGGTCAGCCATGACCGCCGCCCCACCTGTCCTCGATTCGGCTGCCGACAAGCTGCATCGCACCTACCAGATCCGTACCTACGGGTGTCAGATGAACGTGCACGATTCGGAGCGGCTCGCAGGATTACTGGAAGGAGCCGGCTACGTCAAGGCGAGTGACGGCGACACCGCGGATGTCGTGGTCTTCAACACCTGTGCCGTACGAGAGAACGCGGACAATCGTCTCTACGGCAGCCTCGGCAACCTGCTACCCGCCAAAAAGATAGCCCCGGGCATGCAGATCGCGGTAGGCGGCTGCCTCGCGCAAAAGGACCGCGGCGAAATCGTCCGGCGTGCGCCCTGGGTGGACGTTGTTTTTGGAACGCACAACCTGGGATCGCTTCCGGCCTTGTTGGAGCGGGCACGGATCCAGCGTGAGGCCCAGGTCGAGATCGTGGAAGCGCTGGAGACGTTTCCGTCCAATCTGCCGACCCGCCGGGAATCGGCATACTCGGCCTGGGTCTCGATCAGCGTCGGCTGCAGCAACACCTGCACCTTCTGCATCGTGCCCGCCCTGCGTGGCAAGCAAACCGATCGCCGACCGGGCGAGATCCTGGCAGAGATGGAGGCTCTCGTAGCCGAAGGCGTCCAGGAAGTGACGTTGCTCGGCCAGAACGTGAACGCCTACGGGCTCGAGTTCCGGGATCGGCATGCCTTCGGCAACCTTTTGCGGGCCTGCGGAAAGCTCGATGGCCTCGAGCGAGTGCGCTTCACGTCACCCCATCCGAAGGATTTCACCGATGACGTGATCGAGGCGATGGCTGAGACAGCGAATGTGATGCCGTCGTTGCACATGCCGTTGCAGTCGGGCTCCGACGCGGTCTTGAAGGCGATGCGGCGCTCCTACCGCAGCGAACGCTATCTGTCGATCCTCGACCGGGTGCGGTCGGCGATGCCCGAGGCTGCGATCACCACTGACATCATCGTTGGCTTCCCAGGTGAAACTGAGCAGGACTTCCAGGCGACGCTAGAGGTTGTCCGCGCGGCCAGGTTCTCCGCCGCGTTCACCTTCCAATACTCCATTCGGCCAGGCACACCGGCGGCAACGATGCCGGGTCAAGTGCCCAAATCTATTGTCCAGGAGCGCTATGACCGGTTGGTCGAGCTGGTGAACGAGACGGCGCTGCGCGAGAATCTGGCACAGGTCGGCAGGACCGTCGAGGTGATGTTCGCAGCCGGGGAGGGTCGGAAGGACAGCGTCACCGCCCGGATGTCGGGTCGGGCGCGGGACAACCGGCTGGTGCATGTCACGGTGCCCGACGAGGACCGGTTGCGACCCCGGCCCGGCGATCTTGCCAACGTCTTGATCACCTATGCCGCTCCGCATCATCTGACCGCCGATGCCGGGCTGCGGAGCCTGAGACGGACGCCCGGCGGCGATGCCTGGCAGGCCAGCCAGCCAGGTGCCGTCCCCACCCGGCGGCCCGTGGGGCTCGGGATTCCCTCCGTTGGACCGCCGGCGCCGCTTGAGCACACCTGCGGCTAGACCTGCTCTCGGTTGTACGCGTGACCGTAGTGCTCGTTGGTCCAACGGCAGCGGGCAAGTCATCGCTGGCAATCCAGCTTGCTCTGCGTTACGCGGCTGCCGGCAGTCCGGCGGAAATCGTCAACGCCGATTCGATGCTGCTGTATCGCGGCATGGATATCGGTACGGCAAAGCCGTCGCTAGTTGAGCGTCGAGGAGTGCCGCACCACCTCGTCGATATCTTGGCCGTCACCCAGACCGCGACTGTCGCGGAGTTCCAACGGCTTGCCCGTGGCGCAATCGCCGATTCCCGCTCTCGCGGGATCGTGCCGATCGTGGTCGGCGGCTCAGCGCTGTACGTACGAGCCATCGTCGATGACTTCCAGTTCCCCGGAACCGATCCAACGGTGCGGGCGGCGTTGGAAGCGGAGCTGGAACGAATCGGGTCGGAGGAAATGCATGCCCGACTTGCCCGCCTCGACCCGACGGCCGCTGCAATGATTGAACCGGCCAATGGCCGACGAATCGTGCGTGCGCTGGAGGTCGGACAGCTAACTGGCGGCTCTTACCGTGCCAACCTGCCGACCCATGACTACGTACTGCCCGATGTCATCCAGATCGGACTGGACATCGACCGCGCCGAGCTGGATCTGCGGATAGCGGCCCGGGTCAATGACATGTGGCAGAAGGGGTTCGTCGATGAAGTACGCAAGCTAGTCGACGTAGGTCTGCGGCAGGGCAAAACTGCATCCCGTGGCCTTGGCTACCGTCAGGTGCTCGACTTTCTTGCCGGCGGCATGACCGAGGCGGAGGCACAACAACAGACCGTTCTGGCGACCCGGCGCTTCGCGCGACGGCAGGATTCATGGTTTCGCAAGGATCCTCGCATCCACTGGTTGCGACATGACGATCCTGCCCTTGTCGACGCTGCCTACCGCCTGGCGGTCGCCGTTGGAAGCGGCCGCCGCAACAGCTTCACATCGCCGGCTGTCAACCGGATCATGGAAGACTGATCGCCATGCGGCACTGGTCGTTCGCCAAGGGCCACGGCACCGGCAACGACTTGGTGTTATTGCTCGACCGCGAGGACATGATGGATGTCGGGACAGCGGAGGTGCGCTTCCTTTGTGACCGGCACATCGGCATCGGTGGTGACGGCCTGTTGCGGGCCGTCCTGGCCAAGCACATCGAGGGCTGGAACGGCGAGCCCGATCTGTGGTTCATGGATTACCGCAACGCGGATGGCTCAGTGGCAGAAATGTGCGGCAATGGCATCCGGGTCTTCGCCCGGTTTCTGCTCCAGCATGACCTTGCGTCCGGGCCGGTGGTTCAGGTGGCGACGCGCGCTGGTTTGAAAGAGGTGAATCTGCTTCCGGACGGCCGGCTCCGAGCCGAGATTGGTCCGGCGAATGTCGCCGACCGTGGAGTGCGCGTGCATACCGCGGACGGCGAGGAGTTTGCCGCCCTCCGCGTCGATGTGGGCAACCCGCACGCGGTCAGCTTCACCGATGATCTGAGCCGCGTGCCACTGCACACCTCTCCTCGGTGGTGGCCGGAGGAGGAATTTCCTGAGGGCGTGAACCTGGAGTTCGCTTCCGTTCTCGGTGAGCGTCACGTCGCAATGCGCGTGTTCGAGCGCGGGGTGGGGGAGACACAGTCCTGTGGTACCGGCACGGTGGCGGTTGCAGCGGCCGCCCGGGTACACACCGATGATCAAGAACTGCCCGTGACCTACCGGCTGGACCTGCCGGGGGGTCGCTTATATGTGGAGCTGACGGCGGACCAGTCCTACCTGACGGGCCCGGCCGTTCTCATCGCACATGGTGAGGTTGTGCTGCCTGAGGAGGGGTGAATGTCGGTCCTGGATGCGTTCTCGCTGGCCGGTCGAGTGTCGGTGATCACAGGTGCCAAGCGCGGCATCGGCCGAGCGTTGGCTACTGCACTGGCCGAAGCCGGGAGTGACGTCGCGCTTGTGGTGCGGGATCCTGCTGGAGCCGAGCAGGCGGTGCAGGAGCTGCAAGGTCTCGGCGTCAAGGCGACTGCGCTTGACGCCGACGTCACCCAGCCCGATGACGTGCGACGGGCGGTCGAGGAGATCGTCGAGCGGTTCGACCGGGTCGATGTACTGATTAACAACGCAGGCACCTGTATCCACCGGGCAGCGCTGGACATCCCGCAGCAGGAGTGGCGCCACATCATGGACGTCAACGTCGACGGTGTATGGAATTGTGCCCAGGCCTTTGGCCGGGTCATGGTGGCGCAGCGCAGTGGAGTGATCATCAATATCGGATCGATATCAGGATTCATCGTGAACCGGCCGCAATGGCAGCCGGCATACAACGCTTCCAAGGCTGCGGTGCACCAACTCACCCGGTCTCTGGCGGCAGAGTGGGCGCCGTACGGCGTTCGAGTGAACGCGCTGGCACCTGGGTATATCAAAACTGAGATGGCTCCGGTGGATGAGCCACAATTTCGCCGCCACTGGATTGAGGATGCTCCGATGCGCCGCTATGGCATGCCTCAGGAACTGGGGCCCAGTGTGGTCTTTCTTGCCTCTGACGCGTCAAGCTTCATGACCGGCGAAATCCTGGTTGTTGATGGCGGTTACTCCATCTTTTGATGTCTCCGCTCCTGCAATGGCGCTTCTTCCATCGCGACCTTGAGCCCTGCTGCGAAGCTCAAGGTCGAAAGTGGATCGAACGTTTTGGCTGAACGTGACACTCTGGTCGGGATATGACAGTTCATGAGGAAAGCCCGTTGCCACAGTTCAACGGGGACGACGAGTTGCGAGTGGAGCGGCTTGAGCCGCAGGACGCACTCGAGCTGGATTATGACGGTGACCAGCAAGATCTCGCCGATCGGCAGTCCCTGCGCCGGGTGGCCGGCCTGTCCACCGAGCTGCAGGACATCTCCGAAGTCGAATATCGGCAGCTGCGGCTGGAACGCGTCGTACTTGTGGGCGTCTGGACCACTGGCAGTCAGATCGACGCGGAGAATTCGCTCCTCGAGCTGAAATTGCTCGCCGAGACTGCCGGTTCGCAGGTGCTGGACGGCCTTATCCAGCGGCGCACTCGGCCGGACCCGGCCACCTACATCGGCCGCGGCAAGGTCTCCGAACTCCGTGAAGTCGTGATAGCCACCGGTGCCGACACCGTGATCTGCGACGGTGAACTGGCAGCCGCCCAGCTGCGCAATTTGGAGGATCGGATCCAGGTCAAGGTGATTGACCGGACCGCGCTGATCCTGGACATCTTCGCCGCCCATGCCAAGAGTGCGGAGGGCAAGGCTCAGGTCGAGCTAGCGCAGCTGCAGTACCTAAGGCAACGCCTGCGCGGCTGGGGTGGCAATCTGTCTCGACAGGCCGGCGGCCGGGCTGGCGGCGGTCTTGGCATAGGCGGCCGGGGCCCGGGCGAGACGAAGCTCGAAACGGACCGTCGTCGAATCTCCAGCCGGATTACGAAGCTTCGCGCATCGTTGCGTGATCTTGATGCCAGCCGCGAGGTCAAGCGGGCCGAACGGCGGCGGCATGAGGTCCCGTCGGTGGCGATCGTTGGATACACCAATGCCGGCAAATCGAGCCTGCTCAACCGGCTGACCGGCGCGGGCGTCCTGGTCGAGGACGCCCTGTTCGCGACCCTGGATCCCACAACTCGACGAACCACCACAGCAGATGGGCGGATCTACACCCTGACGGATACGGTCGGTTTCGTCCGCCACCTGCCGCACGACCTGATCGAGGCGTTCGCCTCAACCCTGGAAGAATCGGTCGAATCTGATCTGCTGCTGCACGTGGTAGACGCATCGGACTCCGATCCGTTGGGACAAATCCGAGCCGTACGCACGGTGCTCGGTGAGATAGGCGCGGGTGACTTGCCCGAGCTGCTTGCGCTGAACAAGGCTGACACCGCGTCAACCGAGCAGCTGGCGGCCCTACGCCGCGCCTACCGGGACGCGGTGGTGATCTCGGCTCGAACTGGCGGTGGTATCGCAGATTTACGCGCAAACATCGAGGCAAGACTTCCGCGGCCGGCGATAGAGATGCGAGCGCTCGTGCCGTACTCCCGCGGAGATCTGATCGACAAGATCCACCGCGCCGGCGAATTGATCACGACTGAGCACACCACGGAGGGCACCCTGGTCGTCGCTCGAGTGAGTCCCGCACTGGCCGCTGAACTGGCGCCGTACGAGCTCGCTGCGGTGAACCGCGACTAACCCCGTTCGCTCGGGGGATTTTGGTCCGAAGGCCGTGCCCTTGATACTGGCGGCAGACAAATCTCTGTCTCGTTTCGGCAGGGCCGCGCGGTCTAACGACGCTGGCGACTTGTCGGGCTAATGTGAGGCGGTGGTCGCTGACGTGAAGCCGGCACCAGCTCGGCCGCCGGCCGACCTCGCGGGAGAACTCGCGCATCGCCGCGCGCTGGCCATGGCGGTTGCGCGAATCGGCGGCAACGAACGCCCCGGGCAGCTATCGATGGCTGATGCCGTGGCCGAGACACTCGGCCGCGGGGGTCATCTGCTCGTTCAGGCCGGCACCGGGACCGGCAAATCACTCGGCTACCTTGTGCCGTCGCTGATCTGGCTGACGGAGCATCCCGGGGAGCGGATCGTGGTCGCCACAGCCACCCTGGCCCTTCAAAGTCAGCTTGCCGACAAGGACATTCCGGTTGCCCTCGATGCCGTTGAGCAGATCACCGGCAAGCGTCCGGTGCACGCAATCCTCAAGGGCCGGACCAACTACGCCTGCCTGCTGCGGGTTCGCGATGCCGCCGGTCCCGAGCAGGGCACCCTTTTGTCCGCCGGTGACCTGGCCGAGACTATTCGATCTGCTCCTTCCAGCACTCCGGAGTCAGTGCTCGGCGCGGAAGTCCTCGCCCTCCGCGATTGGGTGGAGGAGGAGCTGTCCCGCGGCGGCATTGCCGACCGCGATGCAGCACCGCCACACACCGAACGCGGTTGGCAGCAAGTCTCCATCCCGGTGCGCGAATGCTTGGGTGCCCAGCGTTGTCCCTATGGCGAGGAGTGCTTCGTGGAGCACTCCCGGGATGCCGCCCGCGCCGCAGATCTTGTGGTCACCAACCACGCCTTGCTGGCAATCAATGCGATGCACGGCGGCACGGCGCTGCCCGCGCATCATGCGTTGATCATCGACGAGGCGCATGAGTTGGTGGCTCGGGTAACTGGGGCTGCCTCCGCAGAACTGAGCCCCCAAGTCGTCGAGCGAGTGGCCCGCCGCGCCGGATCCTACGTCGAGGACGACGTCGCACAGCGGCTCCTAGAGTCTGTCGACACCTTGCGAACGGCCCTTGATCTATCGCCATTGGAACGCGTCGAGGACCGGAAATCCGGTTTCGTCGTTGCGTGCGAGACAGTGCGCAACGCAGCCCGGGCAATGGTCAGCGCGCTCACCTCCGCCGACGACAACCAACCTCCAATGCGGCAGGCCGCTGCGGCGGTCAAGGAAGTCTTCGATATCGCGGAGCGGATGGCGGCCCTCCGGGAGCACGACGTCGTCTGGGTTGCCGACCGTGAGCGATCCGGTCGCGAAGCCCGGGTAGCGCCACTGTCTGTGTCCACTCTGGTGCGGGACCGGATCTTCGCAGAGCACACGGCCGTGCTGACCTCGGCGACGCTGCAGCTGGGCGGCGACTTTACTGCCATCGCGAGCTCCGTCGGCCTGCGCCCGGAGGAGCGGGCGGAGAATCATGACCAGGACGGCGCCGCAGATGATCACCCATTGAAGGAAGCTCACCGTTGGCGTGGAGTCGACGTCGGCTCCCCGTTCGACTATCCCCGGCAGGGAATCTTGTACATTGCTCGATCCCTGGCCCCGCCCACCCGGGAGGGTATGTCCGAAGAATGCCTGGCCGAGATTGCCGAGCTGCTCTGGGCGGCCGGGGGACGCACGCTGGGGCTGTTCTCGTCTCGACGCGCCGCGGAGACCGCGGCGGTGCACGTACGCAAGCAGCTGCCGACGCTCACCATCCTGTGCCAAGGCGATGCTCAGCTGCCTGAATTGACCCGTCGCTTCGTCGACGATGAGGCGGCAAGTTTGTTCGGCACCCTTTCGCTGTGGCAGGGGCTCGATGTGCCGGGAGCAACCTGCTCGTTGGTCATCATCGACCGGATTCCATTTCCGCGTCCCGATGAGCCACTCACGCTGGCACGGCAACGCTCGGTGACTGCGGCCGGGGGCAACGGCTTCATGGCGGTGGCGGCAACACATGCGGCGCTGCTCCTGGCGCAGGGTTCCGGGAGGCTGATCCGCAGGCTCAACGACCGCGGTGTCGTCGCGGTGCTTGACCCCAGACTGATCCGAGCACGTTACGGCAGCTACCTTCGGGCCTCGATGCCCGGCATGTGGCAGACCACGGATCGCGAAGTCGCGATCGGCGCGCTGCGCCGACTGGACGGCAAGGCGTAGACCCGCCTCGACCAGCACCCATAGCCCAGGCATGGCGTCTGTCCTGGTCGTCTGGCACTCTTGCAAGCATGGAGCACACATACGATTTCGACCTTGCGGTCCTGGGCTCCGGCCCGGGCGGCCAGAAGGCTGCGATCATGGCGGCAAAACTCGGACATCGGGTATGCGTCGTCGACAGCAAGAGCATGGTCGGCGGGGTGTGCGTCAATACGGGCACCATTCCGTCCAAGACCCTGCGGGAAGCGGTGCTCTACCTCACCGGGATGCAGATGCGTGATCTGTACGGCGCAAGCTATCGGGTGAAGGAGGAGATCACTATCTCTGACCTCCTCGCGCGGCTGCAGCACGTGGTCGGCCGGGAGACTGAGGTCATCCGCGCACAGCTGCTGCGCAACCATATTGAGCTCATCCCAGGCATGGCGTCGTTTGTCGACCCACACACCCTCTCGATCGATATCGAGGGCCAGCAGCTGCATCGGACGCTGACCGCTGACAAGATCATCATCGCGACCGGCACCCTTCCGGCACGCCCGGGAAACGTCGACTTCGACGCCACTCGGGTGCTCGACTCCGACCAGATCTTGACCCTGGAAAAGGTTCCCGACTCCCTGGTCGTGGTTGGTGCAGGCGTGATTGGCGCTGAGTACGCCTCAATCTTTGCCGCTCTGGGAACCCGGGTGACTCTGGTGGAGAAGCGCCCGCAGATGCTCGACTTCTGCGACCCGGAAATCGTGGAGTCGCTGAAGTTCCACCTGCGCGATCACTCCATGTCCTTCCGGTTCGGTGAAGAGGTGGCAACGGTCCAAAGCTCCGGAAGGGGCACGATCACCACGCTGGCGTCCGGGAAGAAGATCGCTGCCGAGGTGGTCATGTACTCGGCCGGACGGCAGGGCAACACCACTGAACTCGGGTTGGAGTTCGCCGGCCTCGAAGCCGACCGTCGCGGCCGGCTGGTGGTCAACGAACGCTATGAGACAGCAGTTCCGCACATTTACGCGGTAGGCGACGTGATTGGTTTCCCAGCGCTCGCCGCGACCTCAATGGACCAGGGGCGGCTGGCTGCTTCATATGCGTTCGGCGAGCCGGCAAACGAGCTGCAGAGACTGCAACCGATCGGCATCTACACCATTCCGGAGATCTCCTTCTGCGGGAAGGTGGAGGCAGAGCTGACCTCGGAATCGGTGCCGTTCGAGGTGGGAATCTCTCGCTACCGCGAGCTCGCCCGGGGGCAAATCACTGGCGATTCGTACGGGATGCTTAAGCTGATCGTGCACGCCGAAACCCGGGAGATTCTCGGCGTCCATGTCTTCGGCACCAGCGCTACAGAGCTGGTGCACATCGGCCAGGCGATCATGGGCTGCGGCGGGACGGTGGACTACCTCGTCGACACCGTGCTCAACTATCCGACCTTGTCGGAGGCCTACAAGGTGGCTGCCCTCGACGTGTCGAACAAGCTGCGGGCCGTGGCACGGCTCAGCACCCAGATGGTGACTGCAGAACCCAGCCGGCTCTGACTTCGCTACACGTGGGTACGCCAGTTTGGTGAACTAGCCCGCGGCGATATCGACACTGCCGGAGGCAACGGTGCCAACCTTGGGGAGCTTAGCCGCGCCGGGCTCCCGGTGCCGCCTGGGTTCGTCGTTACGACCGACGCCTATCGAGCCTTCGTCGAAGAGGCTGGCATCGGCCCTTCGATCGAGAAGCTGGTAGTAGATCTCGAGCGAGGAGCCGATGCCGCCCAAATCGCTGGGCAGATTTCGGCGCTCTTTTCCGGCGGCTCGATTTCCGCTGATCTCTCGCCGTTGTCGTTCAACAGATGGTCGAAGCCGAGGCGGCGGCGACAGGCACGTATGGCGGCGGTCCGGGAGCAGGCGACGGGTACAGTCTTGGCCCGTCTGGAGCCGATGCGACGCTCGACGTTCCCTCGATTCTGCGGTGGGCACAGGACGTGGCGAAGATCCGGGAGGATGCGCTTGCCGATGTTGGCCTTGGCTGGCCGCAGATGCGCCGAATGCTCCGGGGAATTGGGCCGTCGGCTTGCGGCAGCAGGGGAGACTGAGCCGAGACGAGAACGTCTATTGGCTTCAATACCCCGAGCTGCGGGCTAACTCCGTGATGGAGGAGGGTCAAACGGCCCAGGATCTTAGCGACCAGGTGCGGCAACGGAAGCAAACCTGGCGAGGTCGGCGGCGGGTGACGCCGCCACAGCTGCTCTTGCTCCCAAAGGGTGCCTGGTTCTACGGGCTGCATAGGTTCATGCCGGCGGCGTCGGAGGAGCAGACCGGCGACGTGATCAAGGGCGTCGGTGCCAGCGGCGGCCAAGTGACCGCACGCGCCCGAGTGCTCGGCGGGCCACAAGATTTCGGCCAGATGCAGCCGGGCGATGTTCTGGTGGCCAGCATCACCACGCCTGCCTGGACATCGCTGTTCGCGATGGCGTCTGGGGTAGTCACCGACATCGGCGGACCGCTCAGCCATAGCTCCATCGTTGCCCGTGAGTACGGAATCCCCGCATTTCTGGGAACAGCTGTCTCGACCCGAAAAATCTCCAGCGGAGAGCGAATCCGCGTCGACGGCGCCGTTGGCACGGTCACGCGGCTCGACCAGCAACCAACCGCTGAGGTCAGTCGGTCAGCCCTCCCCGCAGCACGGCTGGGTAAATCCGTTGTTGTCGGCCTGACCGCAGGACTGGGTGTCGCGGGTACGGCGTGGGCAGTGCGACGCCGTCGCGGGCGCTGATGGGCCGAGTCAGACTCTGCGGAGAACCGCGACCACCTTGCCGAGGATCGAGGCGTGGTCGCCGTCAATCGGCTCGTATGCCGGATTGTGGGGGAGAAGCCAGATGTGGCCTCCTCGCCGCTTGAATGTTTTAATGGTCGCCTCGTTGTCGAGCAGGGCAGCAACGATCTCGCCATTCTCCGCAGTCGGCTGCTGCCGCACGACGACCCAGTCGCCGTCACAGATTGCAGCGTCGATCATGGAGTCGCCCCGCACCTCGAGCAGGAACGTGGTGCCGTCGCCCACGAGTTGCTTCGGCAGTGGGAACACGTCCTCGATCTGTTCCTCGGCCAAGATCGGGCCACCTGCCGCGATCCTGCCAACGACCGGCACGCGTACCGCGTCTGGATAGGCGTCACCGATTCCGGTCTCATCGAATGAACTTGGCACGGCAGAGCGAGCTGAGGCTGGGCGGACGGATGACCGCGTCTCAGGGAGCAAGACCTCGAGAGCGCGCGGCCGATTGGGATCGCGCCGCAAGAACCCTTTCTGTTCCAGGGTTCTGAGCTGGTGGGCAACACTCGACGAACTGGCAAGGCCCACGGCCTCACCCATCTCGCGGATGCTGGGCGGGTAACCACGCGACTGGACTGCCGCCGAAATGACCTCAAGGATGCGGCGTTGCCGGGGCGTGAGGCCGTACTCGTCAGCCGGCCCGTCAGGCAGCGCGGTCACTGTTCCCGAGATACCTAGCTGGGCGGCGACATCGGCGGCGCTTGGACGGCCACGCTTCCGCTTCGGTCCTTCTCGGGGACGGTGCATGGCCGGCTCCTTTTCTTTCATGGTTCAAACGCTAAACAAATGTGACATCCGAATCAAACATTTGTTCGAGGTGTGTCGGATGGCTGCCAAACTGTCCGTGGCATCTGATCCACTGTCGGCATGAGGTTAAACTATCGAACTTCGGTTCGAATGTGCTTGGCAAGCCGGCCTTTCTGCGATAAAAAAATCCAACGCACGTTCTATCGAACACAGGTTCGACGAAGGAGTACCGATGAGCACGGCAACCGTGGGCACACCCGCTAACCGGCGTCCCGTTCAGCCACGCATTCCGCAGCGTGGGACCCCGTTGACTGTGGGCGGAGTCCGGCCGCACTCTCATCCACCCCGAGTGCCCGGACCCTTCATCGCGCGTGCCGGGAGCCAAGGCGTACGCGGCTGTACCGCGGCGACCGCTGTTCCCCCACCGATGCGCCTGACCGATCGCGGTATAGCGGCGATTCTGATCGCAGCCATGTTGCTTCTGGTCAGCGCGGCAGTGGTGATCGGTCTGACGGCGATCCGCGTCACTGGGGCCGACTACGTTTCCTACGGCCAGAGTTCGGTGATGGAGCGCTAAAGGCTACGCCTGCGATTGCGGTATGAGCTGGTTTGACCCGGTACGGACCACGATCGTCTTCATCAGCATGTCGGCAAGTGTCTGCTTTTTGTCATCCCACAAGGGCCAGAAGTAACCCACGTAAACCAAAGCGTCAAGGATGTGCACCAGGTCGCGGAGGAATGCGTTGAGCGGTCCAATCGGCTGGCCCGTCTGCTCGCTGATCAGCCTGATCTTGGTCACTCGCTTGCCCCAGGACTGTCCCGTTCTGCCAGCCACCAACCATCGGTTGTAGACCGTCCAGCCAAGCGCGCCGAGGTACATCGAAAACCCAATGATCATCGGTAGGACACCGGTTGTCGGGAGAATGTCAGACCCACCGGCCGAGGCGAGCTCCACAAGGAACATCAGGTAGCCGGAACAGAAAACGGCCAGGCCGATGTAGTTGGGGAAGTCGTCGATCAGGTGCGCAATCACCCGGGTGCCCCAGGGCGCGTAATCGCTTCGCAGTGCCGGCTGCGGGTAGGGAGCGGGATACCCCTGCTGCGGATAGGAGTTCCGGTGTGGGTTGGCCGCGTACTTTTCCTGATCCCAG